>JAESFO010000075.1_pt1 | contig 323922 bp, 292 predicted proteins | sample 9269421 | NCBI WGS metagenome assembly JAESFO01 (sample SAMN14502839, study PRJNA617101) | algae metagenome | isolation source: Nostoc desertorum CM1-VF14 and co-occurring heterotrophs from rocky... | place: USA: Clark Mountains, San Bernardino, California | collected 2000-06-05
CGCGTTGATGTGCACGCCCGAACCAACCATGTTGTCGGTCAGGATCGTCGCATACTGCTTGTCGGCCGTCACCGTGGTGATGATCTCGGCGCCCTCCACCGCCTCCTGGCCGGAGCCGCAGATGGTGATGTCGAAACCCATGCCGGCGAGGTTCTTCGCACAGCGCTTCGAGGCCGACGGGTCGATGTCGTAGAGCCGCAGCCTGTCGATGCCGGTGATGGCCTTGAAGGCGATGGCCTGGAACTCCGACTGCGCGCCATTGCCGATGATGGTCATGGTGCGGGCGCCCTTCGGCGCCAGGTACTTTGCGACCAGCGCCGAGGTGGCGGCGGTGCGCAGTGCCGTCAGGATGGTCATCTCGGTGAGCAGCATCGGATAGCCCGAGCCGACATCGGCCAGAACGCCAAAGGCGGTCACCGTCTGCAGGCCCTCGCGCGTGTTCTTCGGATGGCCGTTGACATATTTGAAGCCGTAGAGCCGGCCGTCGCTGGTCGGCATCAGCTCGATGACGCCGTCATGGCTGTGCGAGGCGACGCGCGGCGTCTTGTCGAACAGCTCCCAGCGGCGGAAGTCCTCTTCGATATAGCCTGCCAGCTCGGTCAGGAAGCGCTCGACGCCGATGGCCAGCACCAGCTTCATCATGGAATCCACGCTCACGAACGGAACGATGTTCAGCTTCGCTGCGGTCATGCCGCTGTCTCCTTGTTTTTGCGCACTGTCGATGCCTGCGGCATCAATCACGATGGGAATTGTGTTTCCGCATCAGGGCGGCGGGTGCGGGATTGGCCTTGTCGAGTGCGTCGATGGCAGCTGCGGTGTCGTAGAGCCGCTCGTCCTGTCCCATCTTGAATTTGGCTTCCAGGCGCGAGATCGGCATCTCGAAACCGATCACATGCGGCAAGCGCCGCTCCATGCCACCCGGGCCGAGTTCACGCATCCGCCAGCGATCGGGCCGGTCCTTCTCCAGAACTTCCACCAGCTCCAGAAGGTGCCGCGCGGTCGCCAGCGTATCGATCCGGACCGGTCTGCCGTGGCAATGAACGACGGCGAAATTCCAGGTCGGAGCGCTGTCGCGGACAGGATTGTGCGGGTACCACGACGATGAGATGTAATCGTGCGGCCCGTTGAAAACGGCAACGGTCGCATGCCCCTGGATCAGCGAGACCGCATGCGGGTTGGCGGCAGCCAGATGCGACACCAGCGTGCCGTTCTCTCCCCGTCTCGGGTGCAGCACGAAGGGCAAATGGGAAACCATCAGTCCTTCGGGAGCGGTGGTCACGACCGTGGCGAATGCCGCCGCCTCGATCAGGCCAAACACCTCGCCTCGAGACAGCGGTGCGAATTCCGGCTTGGTGTACACGATGCCCGCAGACCTCAGCTTCTCTGCACGCGCACGGCCGGAATGAGACCCTGAGGCCGGATCAGCAACACCGCGATGACCCCGGACAGCACGATGGCATCGCGGTACGGCGCGATGGCCGCCGGCAACGTCGCCTGCAGCAGGACTTCGGTCACGCCGAGCAGAAAGCCGCCTGCCACTGCTCCCGGGAGGCTGCCCAATCCGCCCACGACCGCGGCGATGAAGGCCTTGAGCACGGGAGTGAACCCCATCAACGGATCGACCGAGGCGCGGCTCGCCACCCACAGCATCGCAGCGAGCCCGGCAAGCAGGCCGGACAGGAGGAATGCCGTGGCGATGATGCGGTTGGCGGGGATGCCCATCAGCCGCACGACATCGAAATCCTCCGCTGCCGCGCGCATCGCCGTACCGGTTACGGTACGCCTCAGGAAAAACTCCAGTGCGATCAGCGCCACTATGGAGACAACGATCGAAATCGTCGGCCCGACGCCGATGGTGAAATCGCCTATCGAGAAAGCGCCGGTCATCCAGCTCGGTATGGCGACGGCCTGCGGGCGCGCCGACACACCGTTCTGGAAGATGACCTTGAGCAGGCCCGAGACGGCAAAGCTGGTCAGAAGAAGGCTGGTGACACTGGCGCCACGCATCGGGCGAAAGGCAATGCGTTCCATGGCCACCGCCGCAATGGCCGCACAGACCACGGCGAGCAGCACGGCGGCGGGAAATGGCACGCCGGCAATGAGGGCTGCCAGCAGCACGTAACCCGTCAGTGTCATCAGTTCGCCGTGGGCGAAATTGATGAGCCCGACAATGGAGAAGACGATGGCCAGCCCGAGTGCCAGCAGCGCATAGACGCCGCCGAGGCTGACTGCATTGATGATCTGTTGCGCGATCATGATCAGGCTCCGAGATAGGCTTGGCGCACGAGATCGGAACTGGCGAGTTCAGCGGCCGTGCCTGTCAATGCGACTTCACCGTTGGCGAGCACCGTGGCGCGGTCGGCGATCTCGAGCGCGAGCGCGACGTTCTGTTCGACCAGAAGCACCGTCAGCCCGTTGCTGCGGAGCTGCGCGATAAGGTCGAACACTGTGTCGATGATTTGAGGAGCGAGCCCGAGCGACGGTTCGTCGAGCAGGATGAGCTTCGGCCGCGCCATGAGCGCCCGTGCGATCGCCAGCATCTGCTGCTCGCCACCGGAGAGGTTTCCGCCCTTGACCTGATGATAGCGGCGCAGGATGGGAAACAGCTCTAGCATCTCCTCTTCCCGCGCCTTCGCCTCGGAGGCGGTCTGATGGACGGCACCGCCGAGGCGCAGATTCTCGGCCACCGTCAGGCTGGCGAAGATGCGCCGCCCCTCCGGCACCAGCGCCACGCCGCGGCGTGCGATCGCTTCGGCAGGCATGCCGGTGATGTCGTTGCCCTCGAGCAGCACCCTGCCACCGGCCGCCGGCACCAGCCCGGCGACGGCGCCGAGCGTTGAGCTCTTGCCGGCACCGTTGGCGCCAACGAGCGCGACGATTTCGCCGGCGCCAACCGAGAGGTCGACACGGCGTACCGCTTCGACCTCGCCATATCGGATCCTGAGGGCTTCGACGCTCAGCATGGCGTCACGGCGCCGGAACGTCGGCCGCTGCCGGCACGACGGTTTCGACATATTTCGGCTCGCCGCCTTCGTAGCGCATCAGCACCACCGGGCGCAGCGGCATGCGGTCGGTACCGGCATAGGTGATCTTGCCGGTGATGCCCTCGAAGTCCTTGAGATTGGCGATGGCGTCACGGATCGCCTTGGGATCGTCCGAACCGGCGGTCTTCACCGCCTGGTCGAGGATCAGGCCGATCTCGTAGCCATTGACCTCATAGGTCGATTCCGGCGCATGGCCGGCGTGTTTGGTGAAGGCGGCATTGAAGGCCTCCAGCTTGCTGCCGGCTTCCGGATAGCCGGCCGCGGTGTAGACGACACCGTCGACCAGCTTGCCGAGCGCCTTGATGGTCGGGGTCCCGATAGCGTCGGCACCATAGACGGGAATGTTGATGCCGGCGCCTCGCAATTGCTGGATGAAGGCCGGGAAATCCGGCTCATAGGCTGCCGTCATGATCAGATCGGGCTGCTCGGCCAGGCCCTTGATGTTGGTGATTTCGGCCGAGAAGTCCGGCTGGTTCATCGTGAAGGTGCCGCGCCCGACGATCTTGCCGCCCTTCTTCTCGAAGACCTTGCCGAAATACTCCGGCAGGTTGGCGACATAGGTCGCGTCGGGCGATGTCAGCAGGAAGACCTTGCGCTTGCCCTCGGCAATGGCGAAGTCCGCGACGGCGGTGGCCTGCAGATTGTCGGCCGGATAGGTGCCGAACATCACGTCGCCGACCGCCTGGGTCAGCACCGGCGCCGAGCCACAAAGCGTCAGTGAGGGGATACCGAGTGGCTGGGTGAGCTGGCCGGCAGAGATCGATGGGTCGGCATCGCACGGCGTGATCATGATCTTGGCGCCGGCGTCGATCAGCTCCTGCGTGACAGTTGCCGTCTGCGCGGTGTCGCTGCGCGTGTCCTTGATGATCAGGTTGACCTTGTACTTGCCGGCAAGGCCGCCCTTTGCGTTCAGTTCATCGATCGCCATGCGCAACCCGGCCAGCGCCGGCTGGTCATAGGGTGCGAGTCCGCCTGTCTGGGCGGTGGCTGCACCGATGATGATCTCTTCCGCGAAGGCTGGCGCGGCCGTCACCACGGCGATGGAGGAAATGGCTGCCAGTAACGCTGTGTGATTCCGAATATGCCTCATATGAGTTCTCCCATTGGATGTCCGGTTGTTCTTGTTCATTGGACGCCGTTCTCCTTGCGGGCGCGTGCCGTGCGGCTGCCGAGATAGGCGGCCACGACCGCAGGGTTGTTCTGCACTTCCGCCGGCGTGCCATCGGCGATCACGCGGCCGCGGTCGACCACGACGATGCGCTCGCACAGGTTCATCACCAGCCGCATGTCATGCTCGATAAGGATCACGCCGATATGCCGTTCGCTGCGCACCGCCGCCAGGATCGACACGAGCTCGGCTGTCTCCACCGCGTTCATGCCGGCTGCCGGTTCGTCGAGCAGCAGGAAGCGCGGCTTCAATGCCAATGCGCGCGCCACCTCCAGGCGGCGGCGCTGTCCATAGGCGAGAGATGCTGCCGGCCGGTCCGCGAAAGCCTCCAGCCCCATGCGCGCCAGTTCATGTCGTGCGGCGGCCTCGGCGGCCGCCAGACCCGGCTCAACCTCGCGTGCAGCCACGACGACGTTTTCGAGCACCGTCATGCACGGAAAGACACGGATGTTCTGGAAAGTGCGGGCGATACCGGCGCGGGCAAAGCGGAACGCGCTCGCGTGCCGGGCCGGCACCCCTACAGAAACGGTGCCGGAACTCGGCGTGACGTCGCCGGCGATCATGTTGAGCAGTGTCGTCTTGCCCGCACCGTTCGGGCCGATGATGCCGGTGATGCTGTCGGGCTGGAAGGTCAGCGTCACATCGTCGACCGCCACCACGCCGGCATAACGGCGCGACAGCTTTTCGACCGAGATCGGGCCGCTTTCAACACGCGCCGGAGCAGCATCCGCCGACAGCTTGACCGCATTTCCTTTTGTCGTGCCCGACCGACGCAGCAGGTTGAGTTCGTGGTCGCCGAACAGGCCCGTCGGACGCCGCCAGATGACGAGGATCATGGCCACCGCCAGCACGCCCTGCGTGAGGCCGAACAACACGGGCATCTGCAGGCCGAGCACCATGCCACCGCCTTCGAAACGGCGGACCACCTCGACCACGAGCACCGTGACGACCACACCAGCGAATGCGCCGAGCGAGGACGTCATGCCGCCGACGATCAGCATGGCAAGCATGGTGAAGCCGAAATCGAAATAGAAATCCTTGGGCGAGAAGGCGCCGAGGAATTGCGCCATCATGGCGCCGGCGGCAGCAGCGGCCACGGCACCCATTACCCAGGCGGCCAGCCGCGCCATGCGGTGGTCGACGCCGACAGCGGCGGCACCGCGTTCGTCGTCGGCGGCAGCGCGCGCGGCAAGACCAAAGGAAGTTTCCCGAAACAGCCTCGCCGCCACGATCGCCATGGCCGCGATCGCAACGGCCGTCCACAAGCCGACCTCGCGCGGCACACCATAGAAAGGCTGGCTGCCGCGCGTGATCTCGCGTCCCGCGACCAGCAATGTGTAGACGATGATAAGCAGGGCAAGCGTGGCGATCGAGGCGCTCGATCCGGAAAGCCTGAGCAAAGGCGTACCCGTGATCAGGCCGACCAGTATGGCCAGCACCATCACCACCGCGAGCGCCGCGAAAAAGGACATTTCGTATCCGGCCAGGAATTGCGGCAGATCGCGCAGAGCCGTGCGTTGCAAGGCAGCCGGCAAGGTCAGGATGCCCGTGGCATAGGCGCCGAGTCCGACAAAGGCGGCATGGCCGAAGGAAACGATGCTGGTGTTGCCGGAGAATATCTGAAGGCCGAGCACCGCCGTCAGCATGATCGCCGCATAGGTCACCACACGCTGCATGGCGGCGTTGCCGAAGAGGTAGATCGCCAAGGCCGCCAATACCAGCGCGGCGATCATTGCCAGCGCATCCATGCCGGCATTGCGGAATGCCGCCGGCAGGATCAAGCGAGGGGGGCTCTGTTCCATCGTCATGACCGCCATCACACGGCTCCGAAACGGGTCGGGGAGAACGGCGCCAGAATGGGCTGGGCACCATGCAGCGCCAGCTTGCCGATGGCTTCGCCGACAGCTGGTCCCGTCTTGAAGCCGTGCCCGGACGAGCCGGCTGAAACAAGCAGCCCTTCGACACCCGGCATGGCACCGATCACCGGCAGATCGTCGGGGCTCATATCATAGAGCCCGGCATAGCCAGGCCTGATCCCAAGCTCCATCATCGCCGGGACGCGCGAGGCGAAGGTCTCAAGAATGTCGACCGACTCGGCCTCCTCGACCCCTTCCATATAATTGTCCGGGTCCGCGACCAATCTCGGCTGGATGCTTTCTTCATGCCGTACTCCGGTGCCGCCACCGGCCCAGGTGCCGGCAAGGATCACGCCATCATTGTCGGGTCTCGCATAGTTGCGGGAAATATCGTCGCACCAGGCCCAGGGCATGACCTGGCGCGCCTTGCCGCGGGCATTCAATACCGCCATCGGATGGCGCTCCACATGCAGCGGCAGGTCGAGCGAGACCGTTGCAAGCAGGCGACGCGTCCACGGCCCTGCTGCCAGGATGACCGTATCGGCTTCGAGCAGGGTTCCGTCGGCAAGGGCAACACCGGTGATGCGGTCGCCGCTGCGCAACAGGCTGGCCACCGGGGTATTCTGCAGGATCCGGGCTCCGCGTGCCCGGGCCGTACGCGCTATCGCGTTGGTGGCTCCAAAAGCGTCGGCATAGCCATATTCCGGTTCCCAGATCGCAAGCGCGACTCCGTCGGTCGAAAAGTCGGGCGCCTCGACGGCGAATTCGGCCGGCGTCAGCGTCTCCATTCGGGCGCCCTCGCCGCGGATGCGCTCCGCGGCCGCGGACCAGCTCGTGGAATTCTCCTCGCCGCAAACCCACATCATGCCGACTTGCGTCACGAAGGATCCTTCCTGAGCGATCTCCGGAAGAGCGACCAGGATATCCCGCCCGCGAATGGCGAGCTGCGACAGTTCCGGCATCAGGTAGAAGGCATGCAGGAGTGCTGACGACTTTCCCGACGGCCCTCCTGCTGGGTGCGTCTGCTCGACGAGCGTTACCCGCGCGCCTTCGCCAGCCAGATACATCGCCGCGCTCGATCCTACGATCCCGGCGCCCACGATGATGATGTCATCGCCGTTCTTCATTCGTCGTTCCCCACAGTCTGTCGCTGCTTTACGGCCAGCTAAGACGACATCGGGAGCGATGTCAATATTTCTTCATTATTGACCGATAAATCTGTTTCTGTAATAAACTCTGCAACGATAAAAAGAGCCACCAGGGGAGGCAGATGGCGATACGCGATGTTCTGATGCGGCAGGATCTGGCGCTGACTCCTTCCGAGGAGAAGATCGTGCGCCTGCTGCTCACGGACTATCCGGGCGCCGGTCTCGGCAGCGCATCAAGCCTCGCCCGCCGCGCCGGCGTGAGCGATCCCACCGTGGTGCGGCTGGCTGTCAAGCTTGGCTACGAGGGCTATCCGGACTTCCAGGCAAAGCTTTTAGCCGAGGTTGAAGCGAGACTGCACTCGCCGCTGCTGATGATGGAAGCCAAGCGTCCATCCGGCTCGGAAGACAACCCTATCCTCGCCTATCTCGCCTCCGTGGACGAGGCGATGGGAAAGGCCGCGAGCATCACGCCGCTGACCACCTACGACCGGACCGCCCGCCTGATCATGGAAGCCAAGGGCGATATCGTGCTGGTCGGCGGGCGCTTCAGCCGCCACGTGGCCGGCATGTTCGCCGGGTATCTTTTGCAGTTCCGAGCGAATGTTCGCGACATCGGCGTTCTTTCCAGCCAGTCCCTGGACATCCTCGCCGACCTCGGGCGCAAGGATGTGCTCGTCGTTTTCGACTATCGCCGCTACCAGCTCGATGTCGTCTCGTTTGCCCGCCAGGCAGCCGCACGCGATGTGCGCGTCGTGCTGTTCACCGACCAATGGTTGTCGCCGGTCGCGGAATTCGCGGAGACCACCATCGTCAGCCCGCTCGAGGTCGCCTCTCCCTATGACACGCTGGCGCCGGCCATCGCCCAGATGGAAGCGCTCACCGCCCATATTCTCTCGACCCTGGGAGACGAGAGCCGCGCCCGCATCGAGCGATTGGAAGAAGTGCGGCACGCCAATGCCGTCACCCTCGACGAGCCGTCGCAGGATGGCGCCAGGACAACCCCCGGACCGAAATCACCAAGGCAGGACCGCAAGCAATGATCCAACCCCTTCCCAGGCGCGACGAACCGTTTCGGCGCGGCGAAACCGCGCTCCTGCTCGTCGACATGCAACGGATATGGCTTGAGCCGGGTGCAGACCCCGATCATCCGGAGCTTGGCCCGGATCATTACTTCTACCGTCAGACGGCGACCGAGACGATCCCCAACCAGCAGCGGCTGCTGAAAGCGGCGCGTGCCAATGGCGTCGAGGTATTGCACACCATCATCCAGAGCCTGACCGAGGACGGCCGCGACCGCTCGCTGGATCACAAGCTCACCCCCATCCATATCCCGCCAAGCCTGCCGGAGGGGCTGCCGATCGGGCCGCTCGCTCCTGTCGGCGACGAGATCATGCTGCCCAAGACCTCGTCCGGCATCTTCAACTCGACCAATGTCGACTACCTGCTGAAAAACCTCGGCATTCGCTATCTCATCGTGGTCGGCGTTCTCACCGATCAGTGCGTCGACATGACCGTGCGCGATGCCGCCGACCGCGGCTATCTCGTCACCTGCGTGTCCGACGCCTGCGCCACCCGCACGCAGGAACGCCATGACATCGCGCTCAAGGCATTCGGCGGCTATTGCTGGGTTACCAATACCGACACTGCCGTGGCTCGCATCGAAGCAATGGGGAAGGCCGCATGACGACGCCCGTCGAATCTCTCGTCGCCGTCGTCACGACAGATCTGGCAGCGATCACGCGCGGCCGTTCGGTAGCCGAAAGCCGTCTGGACAAGGTTGCGTCCACCGGCGTCGGCTGGCTGCAGGCCAACCTGTCGCTCACGCCTTTCAATTCGATTGTCGTGCCCAATCCCTGGGGGTCGTCGGGCGATCTGCGTCTCATTCCCGATCTCAAGGCGCGCTTCCGCACCGCACTGACCGGCTCGGCCACGCCATTCGACATGGTGGCCGGCAACATCGTCGAACTCGACGGCACGCCATGGCTCGGCTGCACCCGCACCATGCTGATCGACGCGCTCGCCGAGCTGAAGGCGGCAACCGGTCTCAGCCTCACGGGCGCCTTCGAGCAGGAATTCCAGATTTCCGGCGCCGATTTCGCGCCCGCCCATTCGCTGTCGTTCGCGGCGCTGCGGCGAGCCGATCCGTTCGCGCCGACGCTGATGGCGGCACTGGAGGAAGCCGGCGTCGCACCCGAGGTCATCATCGCCGAATTCGGCGATGAGCAGTTCGAGGTCACGCACGCTCCGGCGGATGCACTTGCGGCGGCGGACCGCGCCGTGGCGATCCGCGAGATCACCCGTGAGCTTGCCCGCAACAATGGCTGGCATGCGACCTTCGCGCCGAAATCGGTGCCGGATGGTGTCGGCAACGGCGTGCACATCCACTTCAGCTTCACCGACGCCGCCGGCAAGCCGGTGACCTATGACGCCGGCAAGCCAGGCGGCCTGTCGGATATTGCCGGGGCCTTCTGCGCCGGCGTCCTGAAACACCTGCCGGCAATCACCGCGTTGACGGCGTCCAGCGTGCCTTCTTTCTACAGGCTGAAGCCGCACAGCTGGAGTTCGTCCTACACATGGCTGGCCGACCGCGACCGCGAAGCGTCGTTGCGCATCTGCCCGACGGTGACGATTGGCGGACGCGACCCCTCGCGCCAGTACAACATCGAGTATCGCGCCGCCGATGCGACCGCCAATCCATATCTGTCCATGGCCGCCATCGTGCGCGCCGGGCTGGAAGGCATCAAGGCCGGCCTCGCCACGCCACCGCTGGTGACCGGTGATCCGGAACAGATGACCGAGGCCGAAAAGGCGAAGCTTGGCCTGAAGCGGTTGCCGGAAAACCTTCCGGCAGCATTGGATGCCCTGCTCGCCGACGAAACAGTCACCGGCTGGTTCTCACCACTCTTCGTGGAGACCTTTGTCGGTGTCAAACGTCATGAAGCCGAGCGCCTCGCCGGGCTCGACCCCGTCGGCGTGTGTGACCTGTATCGAAAGCTTTACTGACTATGGACGCCGAACCCGAACACGACTGGCCACAGGCCGTCGAGGTGCTCAACGCGGACGGCCGCTCCGGTATCGTGCTTCTGTGCGAACACGCGTCCAACCACATGCCGGGCCGCTACCACGGCCTGGGCCTGGACGCACCGCATCTGCAGCGCCACATCGCCTGGGACATCGGCGCGGCTGAGGTGACGCGACGTCTGTCGGAGCGGCTCGATGCCCCCGCTTTCCTCGGCAACTATTCGCGCCTGCTGATTGACCTCAACCGGCCAATCGGCTCGGAGGGCAGTATGCCAACGCGCTCCGAGGACACCGACATTCCGGGCAATGCCGGCGTGGATGACGCCGAACGGGCACGGCGGGCGGCAATCATGTTCACACCGTTCCACGACGAGGTTGCGCGCCATCTCGATGCTCGCCAAGCCGCCGGGCGGCCGACGCGTATCGTCACGATCCATTCCTTCACGCCGGTTTTTCTCGGCGAAAGGCGCCCCTGGCATGCCGGCGTGCTCTATGACCGTGCCGCTGCGCTGGGCGAGGCTATTCTCGATGGCCTGCGTGTCGACTCGTCGCTCAACGTCGCGGCCAATGTTCCTTACGTGATCAGCGAAGATGCCGACTACGCTGTTCCCATCCACGGCGACCAGCGTGGCATCGAGGCGGCACTGGTCGAGATCCGTCAGGACCTGCTGTCCGACGAAGCCGGTATCGAGGAATGGGCCGGAAGGATGTCCGCGGCGATCGCGCACATGCAGGAGGCACTGGGATGAGCAATCTCAGCCTGCGCGAGCGTGATGCCCGGGCGATCGCCGAAATCGGGCGGCTGCGTTTCTCGCCGCTTTCGCTCGTTGGCGGCCGTGGCAACCGGCTGGTCGAGGAAGGCGGTCGCGAAGTGCTCGACCTGTCGGGCTCTGCTGGCCCTGCGCTGCTCGGCTACGGTCATCCCGCCATCGTCGAGGCGGTGGAGAAATCCATTCGCAACATGGCGGGCGCCAGCCTGCTGCTCTATCCGAACGAACCGGCCGTCTCCCTGGCGGAGAAGCTGCTGGCGATCACGCCGGGCGATGGCGAGCGCCGGGTCTGGTTCGGCCATTCCGGGTCCGATGCCAACGACTGCGCCTTGCGCGTCCTGGCAGCCGCCACCGGCAGGCCGCGCTTCATCTCCTTCATCGGCTCCTACCACGGCAATCTCTCGGGCTCGATGGGCATCAGCGGCCACACGGCCATGACCCACACGCTGCCGAGGCCCGGCGTGTTGCTGCTGCCCTATCCCGACCCTTACCGGCCGCGCTTCAGTGTCGAAGCCGTATTGTCCATGCTCGACTACCAGTTCGAGACCACCTGTCCGCCAAATCAGGTTGCTGCTGTCTTCATCGAGCCGCTGATGTCCGACGGTGGCCTGATCGTACCACCGCCCGGCTTCCTGAAGGCGCTGCAGGAGCGGTGTCGCCGGTACGGCATCAGGATCGTCGTCGACGAGGTCAAGGTCGGCCTGGCTCGTAGCGGCCTCATGCATTGCTTCGAGCACGAAGGCCTGACACCCGACATGGTGGTGTTCGGCAAGGCGCTGGGTGGCGGCCTGCCATTGTCGGCGCTGGTCGGCCCCAAGGAAATCATGGATCACGCACCGGCTTTCGCCCTGCTGACCACTGCCGGCAACCCTGTCGCGACGGCGGCTGGCGGCGCGGTGCTCAGGGCGATCGAGGACGAGCACCTGGCGGATCGTTCCGCGCGCATCGGCAAGCTCTTTGCTGACGGCCTGCGCGCGCTGGCCGACCGGCACGAGATCATCGGCGAGGTGCGCGGCCGTGGCCTTGCCGTTGGTGTCGACCTTGTCATGGACCGCGATACACGCGAGCCGGTGCCTGCAACCACCACGGCCAAGATCATCTACCGCTGCTACGAATTGGGCGCGGCCCTGACCTATGTCGGCCTGAAGGCCAACGTGCTGGAATTCATGCCGCCGCTGACGCTGACCGAGGACGAAGCCGCCGAAGGCGTTGCCATCGTCGACCAGGCGATCGCCGACGTCATGGCCGGCAAGGTCTCGGACACGGACATCGCGTCCTTCATGATGTGGTGAGGAGAGAGCCATGGGACTGGGTTGGCGTACCATCCCCGACGACATGCGTGCCTTCATCGAGGCGCAGAAACTGTTCTTCGTCGCGACCGCGCCACAGGACGGCCGCGTGAACCTGTCGCCGAAGGGACTGGACACGCTGCGGGTGCTGGACGAGCGCACCGTGACCTATCTCGACCTGACCGGTTCCGGCAACGAGACCGCCGCCCACGTCACCGAGAACGGACGCATGACAATGATGTTCTGCGCCTTTTCCGGCAAGGCCATGACCTTGCGCCTCTACGGCAAGGCCGATTTGATCCGGCCTGATCATCCGGAATGGCCGACCCTGCGTGCGCCCTATCCCGATCTGCCCGGCGTGCGCCAGCTCTTCCGGCTCCATGTCGAGAGCGTGGCGACCTCCTGCGGCTGGAGCATTCCTGTCGTCAGCGAAATGCAGGAGCGCGACGAACTGGTAAGGTGGGCCGGAGGCCAGAGCGAGGACCAGATCGAAGCCTATCGTCTCGCCAACAACGTCGTCAGCATCGACGGCCTTTCAACCGGCTACGTGTCCGACGATTTCTGATGGAAAACCAGGATCATATCCATCTCACCTTCTCCGATGGCGAGGTGATGCATTTCCCGCCGGTCGATGGCCAGTCCATCCTCGCCTCGGCCGAGAAGGCCGGCAACGCGCTGGCCAGCAATTGCCGCGAAGGCACATGCCGCACCTGCCTGGCACGTGATGCCAATGGCGGCGAAGTGCTTTTGTGCATAACGCCAGCGCAACCCGGCGTGGCTTTGAACCTGCCCTACCAGCGCACCGACGTGACGCCCCCTTCGCTGCGCCGCGCCAAGATCAACGCGTTTTCGCGGGCATCGCGCTCGGTCTGGGAAATCCGCTACCGGCTCCAGTTCCCCTTGCCCTTCCTGCCCGGCCAGTATGTCGAGGTGATTTTTCCCGGCATGGCCAGCCCGCGCCGCTTCTCGATGGCGAACCCGCCTTCCGGCAAGGAACAGGTGCTGCATGTGCGAGACCTGCCCGGTGGTGCCATGTCCACCTATCTCAACGAGAGGGCCAAGCCCGAGGATGCCTTCACGGTGCGCGGCCCGTTCGGCGTCTTCTACCTGCGCGCGACCACGCGGCCCAAGCTGTTCGTCGCCGGCGGTACTGGCCTTGCGCCGATCGTCTCGATGTTGTCCAGCATCGACCCGGCCACCACGCCGCCGCTGGCCGTGATTGCCGGCTTCGCCGACGCTGAGGATGCCTATGCGCTCGATGCCCTGCGCGCGCTCGCCGAAACGCTGCCTCTGGAGGTGGTACTGGCAGCCGACAAGGCCACGGAAGCGTGGGAGGGCTTCGTCGGCAATCCGATCGCGGCGCTGGATGCGGTCCGCACCATTCCGCTCGACAGCGGAACCGAGGCCTATCTGTGCGGACCGCCCGGAATGGTCAACGCGGCACGCAGCGTGCTTCTGGCGCGCAACCTCCAGGCCACGGCTATCTTCAACGAGGAGTTCGTTCACTCGGCGTGACCAGGCGTGAATACCCGCCCTGCAAATCCGGTTGCATGAGCCCCCATTCGCAGCTAAGGAATTCGCCATGAACATGCTTTCGATCAAGACCATTTGGTGGTGGGCCAGCTAGCAGCGGCCTGTCGAAAACGCGTGTGCGTGAAAGACCAGAATGGCCGCAGGAGAAGTCCGGCGGCCTTTTCGTTTTCCAGAAATGCCTCCAGACCTCGCCGCGGCGGAACAGGGAGATGGCAATGACGGTGGAAATCCTGGAAAACGGCGCGGAGCGGTTCGTGACCGCCGGCGGCATCGCGATCACGCGACAGCGGCACGACAGACCCTATCAGGGCGCGATCGAATCCTATCTCGATGGGTTGAATGCGCGGCGCGGCGCGGTCTTCTCGTCCAACTACGAATATCCCGGCCGCTACACACGCTGGGACACCGCCATCATCGATCCGCCGCTGGTCATCTCCTCGCGCGGGTGCATCATGAAGATCGAAGCGCTGAACGCGCGTGGCGAAGTGCTTCTGCCGACGATCAACAATGTGCTGGCCGATCTTGCGGAAATCACCGTCAGCGAGAGCACCAAGGCGCTGACCAGGCTGGAGATTGCGAAGCCCGGCCGGGTCTTCACCGAAGAAGAACGCAGCCGGATGCCCTCGGTGTTCACCGTGCTGCGTGCCATCACCGGCCTGTTCAAGAGCCCCGAAGACAGCAACCTCGGCCTTTACGGCGCCTTCGGCTACGATCTCGCCTTCCAGTTCGACCCCGTCGAGTTGAAGCTGGAGCGCAAGGAAAGCCAGCGCGACCTCGTGCTGTTCCTGCCGGACGAGATCCTGGTCGTCGACCACTATTCCGCCAAGGCCTGGACCGACCGCTACGACTATGCCGGCAACGGCTTTTCGACCGAGGGCCTGCCACGCGATCCGGTCGCGGAGCCTTTCAAGCCTGCCGATCGCATTCCCCCACGCGGCGACCACGAACCCGGCGAATATGCCAGGCTGGTGCGCCGGGCCATGGATAGCTTCAAGCGCGGCGACCTGTTCGAGGTCGTTCCCGGCCAGATGTTCTATGAGCGCTGCGAAACGGCTCCTTCGGAAATCTCGCGCCGCCTCAAGACCATCAACCCTTCGCCCTACTCTTTCTTCATCAATCTCGGCGAGGGCGAATATCTGATCGGTGCCTCGCCGGAGATGTTCGTGCGCGTCAACGGCCGCCGCGTCGAGACCTGCCCGATTTCCGGCACCATCAAGCGCGGCGACGACGCCATTTCGGACTCGGAACAGATCCTCAAGCTGCTCAACTCCAAGAAGGACGAGTCCGAGCTCACCATGTGCTCGGATGTCGACCGCAACGACAAGTCCAGGGTCTGCGAGCCGGGCTCGGTGCGTGTCATCGGCCGTCGTCAGATCGAGATGTATTCGCGCCTGATCCACACGGTCGACCACATCGAAGGCCGCCTGCGCGAGGGCATGGATGCTTTCGACGCTTTCCTGTCCCACGCCTGGGCGGTGACCGTCACCGGTGCACCGAAATTGTGGGCGATGCGCTTCATCGAGCAGAATGAGAAGAGCCCGCGCGCCTGGTATGGCGGTGCCATCGGCATGGTGCATTTCAACGGCGACATGAACACCGGCTTGACGCTGCGCACCATTCGCATCAAGGACGGCATCGCCGAAGTGCGTGCCGGCGCCACGCTGCTGTTCGATTCCATTCCCGAGGAAGAAGAAGCAGAAACCGAACTGAAGGCCTCCGCCATGCTCTCCGCCATCCGCGACGCCAAGGCCGGCAATTCCGCCGGTGTCGAACGCGCTACCGCCCGCGTCGGCGAAGGTGTTCGCATCCTGCTCGTCGACCACGAAGACAGTTTCGTCCACACGCTGGCGAACTACTTCCGCCAGACCGGCGCCGATGTGTCCACCGTGCGCACGCCGGTGCCGGAAGAAGTGTTCGACAGCTTCAAGCCGGATCTCGTCGTGCTCTCGCCCGGCCCCGGCACACCGAAGGATTTCGACTGCGCCGCCACCATCAAGAAAGCGCGGAAACGCGAACTGCCGATCTTCGGCGTCTGCCTCGGCCTGCAGGCGCTGGCCGAAGCTTATGGCGGCGAGCTGCGGCAGCTCGCCATCCCCATGCACGGCAAGCCATCGCGCATCCGCGTCTCGAAACCCGGCGTCGTCTTCTCCGGGCTGCCCAAGGAAGTGACGGTCGGCCGCTATCATTCCATCTTTGCCGACCCCGTTCGCCTGCCCGACGATTTCATCGTCACGGCGGAGACCGAGGATGGTGTCATCATGGCCTTCGAACACAAGAAGGAGCCGATTGCAGCCGTGCAATTCCATCCCGAATCGATCATGACCCTCGGTCACAACGCCGGCATGCGCATGATCGAGAATGTCGTCGCGCATCTGCCGCGCAAGGCAAAGGAAAAGGCTGCCTAGACGGAAATGACAGCAGTTACGGCCAAGGACGCATCCAAGCAGAAAGTCGCCACGCTCGCCTTCTGGTCGATCGTGGTGGCCTTCGTCGTGCTCGGCCTCAAGTTGCTGGCCTGGGTGATCACCGGCTCTGTCGCGCTCTATTCGGACGCGCTGGAATCGATCGTCAACGTGATCGCTTCAGCCGCCGCCTTTTGGGCGATCCGCATCAGCCACAAGCCAGCCGACCAGGACCACCCCTTCGGCCACCACAAGGCTGAGTATCTTTCGGCGGTCCTGGAGGGCGTGCTGATCGTGGTCGCCGCCATGCTGATCCTCAACGAGGTCTGGCGCACCTGGCAGAATCCGGCGCCGCTCGAACAGCCGTGGATGGGCCTCGCCGTCAACGGCCTCGCGACCTTGCTCAACGCCGTCTGGGCCTGGTTGCTGATCAGCAGCGGCCGTTCGGCACGCTCCCCTGCCCTGGTCGCCGACGGCAAGCATATATTGACCGACGTCGTCACCTCGGTCGGCGTCTTCATCGGTCTCGTCGGGGCGGTCTATACCGGCTGGCGCTTCCTCGATCCGGCGCTGGCCGTCATCGTCGCGCTGAACATCCTGTGGCAGGGTTGGCATGTCATCGGATCGTCGATGAGCGGGCTGATGGACCGCGCTGTCGAGATGGACGAACACATGCGCATCCGCGATATCATCTCGGCGAACTCAAAAGGCGCACTGGAAGTCCATGATCTGAGGACGCGCATCGCAGGCCGCGCCACCTTCATCGAATTTCACATGGTGGTCGATGCGGACATGTCGGTTGGTGACAGCCACGTCATCTGCGACCGCATCGAAGACGCGTTGAAAGCCGAAATCCCCTCGGTGCGCGTCACCATCCATGTCGAGCCGGACAATGAGGCCAAGCTGCCGAAGGGAACCGTTGCGGTCCCCTTCGCCTGAAGCCGAAAGCGTTTCCGCTTCTCGGAAACGCTCCAACTTTCTATTTTGCTCAAGCCTACTGCGAACAGGCTGACTGCGGCATTGCCTCCAGGCGGAAAACCCTGTCGTCCGATTTTGTATCGCCGCCCGCCTGGCAGAGATCGGTGAGCGGCAGGCTTTCCTTCGGATTGGCCAGCATCATGGTACCGTTGGCGCCTCGGCGCAGATAGATTTCCTTCTCCGACAGATCGCAGGATGCACCACCGGTGGCGGCGATCGCCACACAGCGCCACTGGTCGGCCTCACCCTGACAGGAATAGCTTTGCGTGGTCTTCGCGCTGCCCTTGCGCAGGGTCATGGCAACGACAAGATCGGCGCCATTCGGCCAATCCGCCGCCGTTCCCTTGGCCACAAAGCCTGCGACTTGCGCTGCGCCACGAAAGACGCGGATGGTCTGCGTCGCCTGCTCGGGATGAGAAGCCAGATGCTCGGCTGAATAGTCCCGCCCGAAGCAGAAGGGCTGCTCAGGCTTCAGCCGTATGCGCAGCGGATCGCCCAGCGCCGGGTTGGCCGGAGCGATGCGCGCGAATTCGGCCTTGCAATCCGCTGCGGGCCTCCGCTCGAGCAGGAAACCGTTATCGTCCGTGCCCAGTGCCTGGCGTTCGTATTCCGCCGTGCCAAGCTCGTCTTCCGCGCCGATGTCCAGGTAGATGTCACGGTCGAAGGCATCGACCTTGAGGCGCCCCTTGGCATCCAGGCTCAGCTCGGCCATGGTCCGGTCGCACTCCATGCCGCAATGGATCGCGGCTTTCTCGCCTGTCTCTCCTGAAACATTGCACCAGCCCCCGACCCATTCGGGCTTGGAGGCGCCCCGTACCGTGGTCGCCATGAAGCCGTTGTAGCCGGCGGTACCCAGGCCATCCGTCGGGTCTTCGCTCGGTCGGCTGACCGGATCGGGGCCATGATAGAAGAAGATCCGCGCAACCTTCTGACGTGGGTGGGCTTTCAGATGGCCCGCATCATAAACCCGGCTGAAGCAGGCCGCGCCGCCATCGGGGCTGAGCTCCTTCAGCATGCGCGGCTCATCGGCATGAGCCGCTGCTGTCGCGATGAGCACGCCGACGATTGCTGCACTCCCCGCTGCGATCTTTCTCGACATCATCATCGAGCCCTCCACAGAGATCCGCTGTCGTGGATTCTATGCTAGGAACCAGTCGAAGGCCACGCGCATTATGCTGCCTGGAACGAGACGGTTTTCATGCTTCGCAGGGATATCTTCCGTGGATTTCTGGCCTCGACCGGAGCGGTCCTAGGGCTGACGACGGCAACGGCTGCGCCGGTATCGTATCCAAGGCAGAAGGTCGCCTACCATCTCGATGACCTCGATAAGGTCGCCTTCGTGCTTGGCAACATCAAGAACCATTTCGATGGCACCGGCGGCGAAGTCGACATCGTCCTGGTGGTCCATGGTCCGGCGCTGGCCGCTTTCAAGCGCGACGGCGCTTCAGCGGCAGTCTCCAGCCGTTTTGCTGGTCTGGTGAAAAGGGGCATGACGCCACAGGCCTGCGCCAACACCATGCACGGCATGGACATTGCGTTGCCGGATCTGTTCGAGGGCTTTGTCAGCGCCGACGCCGGCGGGGTCGTGAAACTCGCCGAGCTGCAGGCCGCAGGGTATGCTTATCTAAGGCCTTGATATCGGGCCCGATTTCATCGGATGATCAGTATAGAGGGTGGCGATCGAAGGGAGTGCCTGATGTATGGCCTGATCGGAAAGATGCGCGCAACTCCCGGCAAGCGAGAGGAGCTCCTGCAGCTCCTGCTCGAAGCCACCGATTCCATGCCCGGCTGCCTGAATTACATCGTCGCCCGTGACCCCGCAGACACAACAGCGATCTGGGTCACCGAGGTCTGGGTCGATGCCGCGAGCCACAAGGCATCACTACAGCTTCCGCATGTGCAGGAAGCAATCGCCAAGGCCCGCCCGATGGTGTCCGGGTTCGACTTTCAGTTCGAAACCGAACCGGCAGGTGGCTATGGGCTGAACCAGCCCGCCGATGCGGGTGCGCAGGGCTAACCCCCGCGCAACCGCTCGGATAAATCAGGCTTCGATCAATCGACCTGAATTTTGGCCTGCTTGACGATCGGCTCCCATTTGGCGAGTTCCGCCTTGACGTGGGAGCCAAGCTCTTCGGGGGTGGAGCCGACGATGGTGGCGCTGAAATCGCCCATCTTGGCAATCACCGCCGGATCTTTCATCGCCTTGTTCGCCGACGCATTGAGACGGTCGACGACTTCCTTTGGCGTGCCGGGCGGCGCAAACAGCGCATTCCAGGTGTAGGTCTCATAACCTGGCACGCCGGATTCGGCGATGGTCGGCAGGTCAGGGAACGACGGCACACGTTTGGCCGTCGTCACGCCGAGCGCCTTCAGCGTACCGCCCTTGATGTGCGAGGATGAGGACGGCAGGTTGTCGAACATGATCGGCACCTGGTTGGCGATCACGTCGTTGAGTGCCGGACCAGCGCCCTTGTAGGGAATGTGCTGCATTTCGACGCCCGCCATGATCTTGAACAGTTCGCCCGAGAGGTGCAGCGGCGTGCCGATGCCTGATGAGGCATAGGAGTATTTGTCCGGTTCAGCCTTCAGCAGCGCAACCAGCTCCTGGACGTTCTTGGCCGGCAATTCCGGATTGACCACCAGCACATTGGGCACGATCACCAGCAGCGAGACCGGCGAAAAGTCCTTTTCAGGGTCGTAGGGTTTGGTTTTCAGGATCAGCGGATTGAGCGCATGGGTCGCAACGGTGCCCATCAGGATGGTGTAGCCATCTGGATCGGCGCGCGCGACACGATCGGCCCCGATGTTGCCGCCTGCACCGGCAACGTTGTCGACGATCACCTGCTGGCCGAGATCGTCCGACATCTTCTGCGCGATGATGCGTGCAACAAGGTCGGTCGAGCCGCCGGCCGCGAAGGGCACCACCAGCGTCACCGTACGGTTGGGGAATTCCTGCGCGACCGAATGAGAGACCATGCCTGCCAGTGGTAACACCGACAGGCCGAGCGCCAGGACGGCGCGACGTGTGAATTTAGAAAATGCCATGCTGTTCCTCCTCATCCCTCACCCTTTGAATTGGTTACGACAATCGAGAAGGGCAGACAACAAGGTGGCCATGCGAGGGGGCGACCTCAATCCAGCCGGTGCTTCAAATCCTCATCCAGCCAGCGGCTGAAAAAATAGGGAAGCTGCTTGTGCCACCACGGCCAGTCATGGTCGACATCGCCGCCCCAATAGTCGACCCAGGCAGGAATCGCCTTGTCGCGCAACACCCGCTCCAGCGCGTGCGTCTCTGCCAGCATCTGTTCTTCCCAGGCCCCCTGCCCGCAGCAGAAGATCAGCCGCAACGAGCGCAGCCGCGAAAGCAGCGCGTCGTCGGAAACGCCCGGCAGATAATCGAGTGGAGAGTTGTAGTAGATATCGCCTGCCAGGCCATCACCGAGGAAACCTCGGGTCGAGTAGACACCGGAGAGGGAAATCACTCCGGCGGCCAGCTCGGGATAGCGGAACACGAAATTCGATGAGTGATATCCTCCCATCGAACAGCCCGAAAACAACGGTTTGAGCGAGCGTCCGCCGTTGGCTTCCGAAGCGATGGCCGTGAATTCGGGCAAGGCCTCTTCGCGCAGATGGCGGAAATAGGCTTCATGCCGGCCAATCCGCTGAGCGGGCGCGCTGTGCTTGTCAAAGAAGCTCTCGCTGTCGATACCGTCGACCGTGAAGATCTGGATGCGTCCGGTGTCGATGAACTCGCTCAGTGAACCGACCCCGCCGGCATCTTCGAATTGGTAAAAGCGCCCTTGTGAGGTCGGAAAGACAATGACGGGACGGCCGGCATAGCCATAACGCTTGTATTCCATGTCTCGCCCGAGTTTGCCGCTCCAGCGCTTGTGATAGGAGATGTCCATCGCCTAGACCTCCTCGGCGTGGATGTAGTCGACGGCGGCCCGCAGTGCCTGGCGATCGAGCGACCGCAATTGATAGGCGTAGTTTCCCATGGCGCGGCTGAAGACCTCTTCGATATCCTGATGATGGACAATCTTGTCGGCGTGGGCGGCTAACACATCGGCGTGGCTGTGGCGATAGCGGATGTGCTTCTTGCGGCTGGCGTAAACGGTGAAATACTTGCCTTCGAACGGTCCGCCGACCTCGTTGTTGACCACCATATTGGCCCACTCGGCATAGATATCGATATCGAAGCTGTAGTTGATCGCGTCTGGCATCCAGGCGCCGGGTGGTCGGATGTTGACCTCGAGCGCAATGATCCGGCCCTGCCTGGTTTCGAACAGTTCGATGTGGAAGAAGCGTTCCTTGAGGTCAAACGCCTTGACGATCTTGCGGCCGGCCTCCTCCACCTCCGCCGGGATATCAGGGCGGCAGGTGTAGCTCATGTGCTTGTTCTTGTTGACGACGTCCATGATGGAGTCGTCGTATTTGGTGCTCGCGGCAAAGACGATCTTGCCGTCCCGATTGACCAGGCCGTCATAGGTCACAACCAGCCCGTCGATGAATTCCTCCATGACGAAGCTCATGCCTTCCGGCTTGATGCGGAAGAACTCGTCCAGCTCGGCGACGTTGGATATCTTGTAGGTGTGGGCGGCGCCCGCACCTGAATCCGGCTTCACCACCACGGGATAACCGACCTTGCGCAGGAAAGTCATGGCGCCGGCGCGATCGGATGTCTTGCGTTGCGCAATGACATTCACGCCGGCCTTGCGGAAGGACGCCCGCATGCGGCTCTTGCGTTTGATGTTCTTTACATAGTCGAGCTTGATGCCCTCGATGTTGAAGTCGGTGCGGATGCCGGCTTCCAGATCGAGCCAATGCTCGTTGAGCGACTCGAACCGGTCGATGCGCCCCCATTTGTGGATGAAGTGCCCCATCGCCCGATAAGTCTGATCGTAGTCCTCCATGTCGGTGATGCGGTAATATTCGCTGAGCGCATCCTTGAGCCTGGGCACCAGAGCTTCGTAAGGCGCATCGCCAATTCCCAGCACCGTTGCGCCGGCCTTTTTCAGCCGATCGCAGAATTCAGCGCCGTTGGCCGGAAAATGCGGCGAGAAGAACACGAAATTCATGATCAGTCCTCCTGGTCGCTGTGCGATCAGCGAACTCTGCCGCATTTGTGTGAAACCGCAAAGGAAAACCGTTCCAGGCACCCTGTTCACAGACAACCATGCCGTCCGGCTTGCCTCGGACAGATCGCTCCTGTAAGAGAGCGGCCATGAAGACGCGCCCAGCAGCATCTGCTTTCCGTCCGACCGGCCTGGCCGGCGAGACCGTGCGCGCGCTTTCCTCGGCTCTACTTCTTCTCGGCCTTATCGGCGATCGCCGGGTCCGCTGAAGGAGCGCCCGGCGGTCGTTGCCGCCAGGGCTTATTCCCAGGCAAGCTCCTCAAGTCACCAAACCGATTGACTTCGCTGGAGCGTTTCCGTTTTTCACGGAAACGCGGAAACGCTCTAAACTCTTTGTTTTACGCAATTCCGGACGGAAAACCGCTACACACTTTTCCTGGAATTGCTCTGAAGGCGCTGCTTGTGCTTCGGCAATGCCGGACAGCAGCCGGGAGACTGAAAAATGAACTTCACGCAACGAACGAGCGTCGAGGCCGACATGCCCCAAGCTTTCGCCCCCAAAGGCATGCCGAGTGCCGTACGCAAATATGAACCCTACCCGCTGGTCGGCCTCACCGATCGCACCTGGCCGAACAGGAAGATCGAAAAAGCCCCGATCTGGTGCTCCGTCGACCTGCGCGACGGCAACCAGGCGCTGATTGACCCGATGGGCCATGAACGCAAGGCGCGCATGTTCCAGCTGTTGCTCCACATGGGCTTCAAGGAAATCGAGGTTGGCTTTCCTTCCGCCTCGCAGACCGATTTCGATTTCGCGCGCTGGTGCATCGAGGAGAGCGGCGTGCCCGACGATGTCGACCTGCAGGTGCTGGTGCAGTGCCGGCCGGAATTGATCACGCGCACCTTTGAAGCACTCCAGGGCGCCAAGACCCCGATCGTTCATTTCTACAATTCGACCAGCGAGTTGCAGCGCCGCGTCGTCTTCCAGAAGGACGTGGCCGGCATCAAGCAGATCGCCACTGACGCCGCCAAGATGATCACCGACATGGCCGCCAAGGCTGGTGGCGGTTATCGTTTCCAGTATTCGCCGGAAAGTTTCACCGGCACTGAACTGGAGGTCGCGCTGGAAATCTGCAACGCAGTCACCGAAATCGTGAAGCCGACGCCAGACAACAAGCTGATCATCAACCTGCCGTCGACCGTCGAGATGTCGACGCCCAACGTCTATGCCGACCGCATCGAATGGATGATCCGCCATCTCGACAATCGCGACAGCCTGATCATCTCGCTGCATCCGCACAATGACCGCGGCACCGGTATCGCCACGACCGAGCTCGGCCTGATGGCAGGGGCCGACCGTGTCGAAGGCACGCTGTTCGGCAATGGTGAGCGCACCGGCAATGTCGACGTGGTCACGCTGGCGCTCAACATGTTTACGCAAGGCGTCGACCCGGACCTGGATTGCTCAGACATCAACCGCATGAAGGATGTCTATGAGTATTCCAACCAGCTCAAGATTCCCGAACGACACCCCTATGTTGGTGAACTGGTCTACACAGCCTTCTCCGGCTCGCATCAGGACGCCATCAACAAGGGCATGAAAGCGATCCAGACCGCCAACAAGGAAGTCTGGGAAGTGCCATATCTGCCGATCGACCCGCAGGATGTCGGCCGCTCCTACGAAGCGATCATCCGCATCAATTCGCAGTCCGGCAAGGGTGGTATCGCCTATGTGCTGCAGGCCGACTATGGCATCAACCTGCCGCGCAATCTGCAGATCGAATTCAGCCAGGACATCCAGGCCATCACGGATGCCGAGGGCAAGGAAGTGCCGGCAAAGCGGATCTATGATCGCTTTATCGACAGATATGTCGAACAGCCTCATGGCAGGTTGAAATTTGTCGATCACCAGACCTTCCCCGATCCCGCGGTGAAAGGCCGGCGCGTTGTCGAGGCCGTCATTCTCGACAGGGGCAAGGAAACCATCATCAAGGGCACCGGTACAGGCCCGATCGACGGTTTCGTTGACGCGCTTTCGCGGCATGTCGGCATCTCGATGTCTGTGCTCGATTACTCAGAGCATTCCTTGCAGCGTGGTTCGAACGCCTCTGCCGTCTCCTATGTCGAAATGGAGCATCCTGGCGGCAAGGTCTTCGGCGCTGGCATCAACACCAACATCGTTGCTGCATCGCTTGAAGCGGTTGTATCCGCGGCAAATCGCATAATCGGCCTCAAAGCCCACTGATTTCCACGCTTTGCGAAAAACCCCGGCTGGATTTTTCCAGCCGGGGTTGTAATGATTCAACCGGGCTTGGGACGATATTGGCGCGGAGGTGCGAGTATCGCGGGTAATGTCGTACGACCTGTGCCGGCTTGAGAGGTTCGACACTTGCAGCATTCCACGCCTGCCGCCCCCGCAGTGCGCGAAACGCTTGATAGACTGCTAGCGAGCCAGACATTTGGACGCTCCGAGCGTGCGCGCGAACTGCTGCGCTATCTGGTTGAGCGCGAACAGTCCGGCGAGGCCGACAAGCTCAAGGGCTTTTCCATTGCCATAGACGTCTTTGGAAAGGATTCGGCGTTCGACCCCTCCACCGACGCAGTGGTGCGTGTGCAGGCGGGCAGGCTGAGGGAATTGCTCGACCAGTATTTTAGCGGCGAAGGTTCCGGCGAGCCGATCCGCATCGTGATTCCACGCGGCAGTTATGTCCCAAGCTACGAACCCAACGGGGTCGGGATCCCGTTTCACCCGCAGACGCCGCAGCTGGTCCCGGTCGTCAGAAGGCAGACGGCCTCAATCGCATCGGCGGAAGCAGACCCTATTCCGACAGCCGGCATGCAGCACCTTCCGGGCTCTGCGGTTTTCCTGTTCAGGCATCTTCATGCCTTCTGGATCGCCATAGCGATCTTTTTCATTGTTGTTATTGCTCTCATGGTGCTGATGCTGCGCCAGGCCTATGGGCCCGACCTCATTCCCGGCAATCCGGCAAAAAGTGACAGGCCGGCCTTGGGGACAGCGACGGCACTGGAGAAACTTCCTGCCGTCTATCTTCTCGCAGGGCAGGAAAACCCGCAGATCCAGCGCGTCGAAACGATATTGCGCGCTGGTCTCTCCAACATGGAAACCATCCAGTTCATCGATCGAAAGCCCAGTGAGGATCTGCTACGCGCTGACGATCCCACAACTTTTGTCTTCACGCTCGGCTCGGGCGCCACGCTGGGCAGCGTGGCAATTGAAGTAAAGAACCTGAAGACGGGCCGCATCCTGACCTCAGAGACGCTGACTGCGTTCGAGACCACGGCTTCGCAGGTGACCGATCATGTCGCCAAGATCCTCGGCAGTGTTACTGGCCCGTTCGGATCCATCTATGGCTACATCGAGCAAAACCGCCTGCAAAATGACCTGACCACCTGCGTGATTCTCTCAAAAAGCTATCCATCCAACCAGAGCGCCGAGGGCCATGAAGCCGCCTATCGGTGTCTGGAAAATCTGGTCGCACATGGCGAAACATCGGCCATGATCTACGCGACCCTCGCAGGCCAGCAACTGGACGCGATCGTCTGGGGCTATCCTTATCCGCCCAATCCGAGCGTGCAGCAGGCGATGGCCTATGTGAACAAGGCGATCCAGATTGATCCAAGCAGTTCGCGCGCCTATCGCATGGCCGCCTATGCCGAAGGCGTCATCGGAAACCAGAAGGAAAGGGTTCGCTGGGCGAAGAAGGCCTATGATGCTGCCCCCTATGATCTGAGAGCCGTCTATCACTACGGCTGGGCGCTTGTGATGGTAGCCGACTATCGGGAAGGCACGGCGCTGCTGGCGCGTAGCCTCAACCTTGCAAACCCGCACAGCAAATGGCTCGACTATGCGCTTTTCCAAGGGGCGTTCATGCTGGATGACCTCGAGTTGCAGAAGCGTGCCGCACAAGCGCTGTCGACAGTCGAGCCCCAGCCCGAATACCTCGTGGCACAACTCATCGTGGCGACGCAGGATGGCAAGTCTGAGGAAATGACGCGCCTGTTGGCGGATTTGCACACCAGGTTCCCTGATTTTGCGGCAAGTCCACGAGCCACCTTCGCCAAAAACCACTATCCCCCAGATATGACGGAAAAGCTCCTGCAGGCGCTTCAGAATGCCGGACTGAAGCACGCAAGCGGCCCTGCGACGACCGATCAACAGCCGTCACCCGCGACAGCGGCCGTGCCGAATTCCGAAGATCTGCCAATTGTGTACCTTGCGGCAAAAGGAACTGGCGCCGCCGTGGAGCGCGTCGTTACCGCGCTGCGTGCCGGCCTTTCCCATTTCGAAACCATCAATTTTGTCGGCCGCGATCCGGCCCAGGATCGCAACAGGGCAGCGGACGCGACAAGCTTCGTTTTCAACGTCCAGCCAGGTCCTTCGACAGGAACCGTCGCTGTCGAGATCCAGAACCTGCAAAACGGGACCGTTGTCTTGTCCCGCAACTTGACGGAATTCGACACCACCTCAGCACAGGTTGGCTCTCAGGTCGGGAAGATTCTGGGCGATACGGCACCGGTATCCGGCGCCATCTATACGTCCCTGGCGCGGGGTGGCCTGGCCAAGGGCCTCGTTGACTGCCTGATCCAGGAGAATTCCTTCGAACTCGAAGCCAACGCCAAAGTTCACGAAAAGGCCTATCGTTGTTTCGAGGCTCTGGCCGACGGCAATGCCAAGTCATCACTTGTCTATTCCAGCTTGTCGACCCTGACGACGACCGGATTGATCTGGCGCTATGCCTATCCTTCCGACGCCTCGTTGGAAAAGGCCGCGGAATTCGCCCAACGCGCCATACAGGCGGACCCTTCAAGTCCGCGCGCCTACAATGCCAAGGCCTATATCTCCAATCGGCTGGGCATGTGGACAGACACTGTCCAGTGGACATCCAAGGCATACGAGATGAACCCGTACGATCCCCAGGCGATCGCTTCCTACGCCTATGCGCTGACCTTCAGTGGCGACTACACGAGGGGTACAACCGCGATGACCCAGGCGATCGAAGCCGCAAACGGTGCACACGCCGCCTGGTGGGATTACGGGCTTTTTGCAAGTGCCTACATGCAGGGCGACAAGGCGCTGGCAGCCAAAGCGGTTGCCCCTCTCGCAACCGTCGCACCCAATCCGCTTTTTCTTACGGGGCGATTGATCGTGGCATCCGAGGCCGGCAACCAGCGCCTGGTCAAGGACATCATCGATCTGCTGGAAGCCAACTTCCCGACCTATGTCACCAACCCGCGGGCAACTCTTATCAAGCGCAACTACCCGATTGATATGGTAGAAAAATTCATCGGAGCCCTTCGAACGGCGGGACTGAGCGGCGCGACTTGATGACTTCCCTCTTCGCTCACCAACAAGGTATCGGACCAACAATCGTGCTGCTGCACGGTTTCGGTGGTTCTCATGGCGTCTGGGCAGAGATTGGATCTCAGCTTGCCGACACAGCCGAAATCATCACCTATGACCTGCCGGGCCACGGCGCTTCGCTGGAAGTCGAGGGCGCGCGCTCACCCAAGCGGATGGCAGAGGCCATTCTCGCTGACCTGATGGAACGCGACGCCAACCACGTTCATCTTGTCGGCCATTCGATGGGTGGGGCTGTCGCGACCTTGATAGCGCTTTCAGCGCCCGAGCGTATTGCCTCGCTGACGTTGTTGGCGCCAGGAGGCTATGGCGAGGAGATCGACGCGACACTGCTGCGCCGATTTGCCAAGGCCGCCCAAGGTGATGAAATTCGGGCATGCCTCGCCGCGATGTCCGGTCCGGGACATAGCGTGTCAGAACGATCCGTCGCCGACGACATGACCCTGCGCGCCCGATCCGGCCAGATGGAAAAACTTGCTGAGATCGTCATGGCCATCACGCGCGGCGGGCGGCAGGGTGTCATTCCAGCAGAGTTGGTCACGGGTCTTGCAATGCCAGTCGCGGTCGTCTGGGGCGTTTTGGATACGGTCCTGCCCGTCAGCCAGGCCGACAACCTGCCGGCCCGTTTCGATCTGCACCTCGTGCCCGTCGCCGGCCACATGCTGATCGACGAGGCCCCGGGACTTATCGTCGAACTGCTGCGCGGTATCTTGCGAAATCAGGCGAACGAGCCGGGTTCGACACTCACATCCCCCTGATACCCTCTGCTCGGTTGTTCCGAGATCATTCCGACACAATTGCGATGGATGAAATCGGTCCCGGTTCGTGTTAACCGGTGGTTTACCAAACCGCGAGGCAAGGCAATGCCGGAAGCAGGCGAAACCGTTACCCCGATCAACAAGGCGCGCAGCAAGCTGTCGGAGGCCGTTCGCGACGTAAAGAACGCCCTGGCCGACCGCGACGACGTCGTCGTCGACCTGCGCGAAGCCCATCGCATGCGCCTGGAATTGCTGGCGTCGGAGCTGTCGCCGGTCTTTGCAGATGTGCCCTCGGATGTCGACTTTTTCGATTTCGCGCTGTCTTCGGGGTTGCAGCCGCGATTGTGGATTGATGCCGTCAGCCATATCGCCATGGGCCGCGATCGTCGAACCTATCGTTTCGTCAAGGACACGCGTCTTGGTCGTGTCGTGCTTGCCGAATCCCAGGATATGAAGGTCGTTGGCGACCAGGTCACCCGCTATGTCGCCGAGCGTCTGGTCGAACGGCAGCGCCTCATGGAAGGCGGCATCGAACTGATGGAGCAGCCAAAGCCAGAAGCTAGTCCGGAAACGGAAGCCAAGCCCCAGACCGTCCAGACACGTGGACGCACGATCCTTGGCTGGTTTGGCCTTGTGCTGATCGGCGTGCTCGCCGGCCTCGCTGTCTCCGCCGCCCTGTTTTGGGACCGCCTCCTGCCGTTGATCGAGAATCTCAGACCGTAGATCGTTCCGGTTCGGCGCCGAGTTCCAGCGTCTGAAGGTCGGCGATCGCGAGCGCGGGTCCGGTGATGCCGCGACGCGTCAATCCGATGCGCCAGCCATTCGCAGTTTTCTCGATCTCGATCAGATTGTATTGCGCAGCCGGATGCCGCCCCCCAGGCCCCTGCCCGGCAGCGGAAACGCCCACAACCGGCAACCGATGGACCCGACCGACCCAGAACAACGTCGGATCGTGCGAATGGCCATGCAGCACCAGTTCGGCACCATGCCGCTTGACGATGTTCTGAAACCGGCGGATGCCGAAAAGCCGCTTGGTTTGGGCCACCGCACCGCGGATCGGCGGATGATGGATGAGGATCACCCGGCAAAGGCCCTGCTTGCCGGTTTGGTCCAGAAGCTGCGCCAAACGCTCGGCCTGCTTCTCCTCGAAGAAGCCGTTCGCCATGAACGGCGCGGTTGCTCGCGCGGTCGATACCCCGATCAGCGCGACTTCGCCTCGACGTCTTAGATAGGGAAAACTGTGGCGATCGACATGGATGTTGGAGCCATCGCCGCTCATCCATGGCGCCCATGCGCGGCACGCCTTGTCGAAGGCGCCGGGAACGTAGGCGTCGTGATTGCCGGGAACCACGGAAACGTCCCCTGGCGATCCGAGCATTTCCAGCCACAGGCGGGCCATTTCGATTTCGCTGTCGAGTGCCAGGTTGACCAGATCGCCGGTTACCGCAATGTGGTCGGCACCATTTGCCTTGAGATCGGCCACCAGCGTGTCGATGACGGCATCGTGCATGGTACGGCGGCGGTTGCGTTGCCAGTTGACATAGCCCAGCACGCGCTTGGAGGCGAGATCGCGATACGATACACCGGGCAACGGACCGAGATGGGCGTCGGAGAGATGCGCAAGCCTGAACATGAAACCTTCATAAGCGACCGATCGCCCGCAATCCACATGTGGTTCAGCTGAAATGACCGGCACTGAAACCGAACAGTCCTTCCGCCAGACCGGCTGGCCTGGCCTCAGAGCGAAACTCTTCCACACCCTGTTCGTGCTGAAGCGACCGATGACCCTCGGCGTGCGCGGCATGGTTCACGACCGCGAGCGCAATTCGATCTTTCTCATCCGCCACACCTATGTCCCCGGCTGGCAGTTGCCAGGAGGCGGCGTTGAGAAAGGGGAGACAATGGGGGAAGCGCTGGTTCGGGAACTCGAGGAGGAAGGCAACATCGCGATCTCGGCAGCGCCGGCACTGAAATCCATTCACTTCAACAGGATTGCGAGCCCTCGCGACCACGTCGGATTCTATCTGGTCGAGGCTTTTCACCAGACCGAGCCAAAGCGGCCGGATCATGAGATCGCCGAGGCCGGCTTCTTCCCTCTCGACCAACTGCCGGAAGGCACGACGCCAGCGACGCTCAGGCGTATTGCCGAGACATTCCAGGGTGCGGCGATTTCGCCTTACTGGTAGATCAGGCCGCCTTCCTCAATCGGGCACGATCATGTGGTGCCAGATGGTCGACCTGAGGACCGAGCGGAATGATACCGGTCGGGTTGATGTTGCGATGGCTGGCGTAGTAGTGCGCCTTGATGTGACGCATGTCGACCGTCTGCGCCACACCCGGAACCTGATAGAGATCACGCAGGTAGTTCGACAGGTTCGGATAGTCGGCAATGCGGCGCAGGTTGCATTTGAAATGCCCGACATAGACCGGGTCGAAACGAACGAGGGTGGTGAAGAGACGCCAGTCGGCTTCGGTAATGTGTTCTCCGACGAGATAGCGCTGGCGCGATAACCTCGCCTCCAGAACGTCGAGCGCCGCAAACAGCTCCGCGAAGGCCTCCTCATAGGCAGCCTGGTTCTCCGCGAAACCCGCCTTGTAGACGCCATTGTTCACCGCCCCGTAGACTTGCGCATTGACTGCGTCGATCTCGGATTGCAGCACAGACGGATAGAAGTCTGCCGCCGCATCGCCCCATTCATTGAATGCCGAGTTCAACATCCGGATGATCTCGGAAGACTCGTTGGAGACGATGGTCTGTTCCTTCTTGTCCCACAGGACAGGCACGGTAACGCGGCCTGAATAGGCTGGATCCGCCCTGGTGTAGATCTGGTGCAGGAAGTTAAGGCCATAGAGTGTGTCACCGGTCGCACCGTCTTCGGCTTGGAAGGTCCAGCCGTTTTCGAGCATCAAATGGTGAACCACCGAGACGGAGATCACCGCCTCCAGCTTCTTCAGCATCCTGAGAATGAGCGTGCGATGCGCCCAGGGACAGGCGAGTGAGACATAGAGGTGATAGCGGTTTGGCTCTGCCTTGAAGCCCCGCGAACGACCCTCCGCTGGCCTGCCGTCAACGGTTATCCAGTCGCGCCATTGCGATTGCGAGCGTTCGAACCTGCCGCCGCTGCTGTTGGTGTCGTACCAGCGGTCCTGCCATTTGCCATCAACCAGCAATCCCATCGACATTCCTCCTGTCTTGCGGCTGCAATCTAGGCGGCATGGCGGGCCTGGGGAATGTGTTTTGGCTGAACACACTGTCAAACGCTGGCGCAACACCGTTCAAAACACCGATTGCGATCCTGAAAGTTTGATGCTAGCGGACAATCCGCATGTTCGATTTTGCAGGAATCCGGTTCGACCGACGACGAAAGATCGCCCCGCGCTTGAAGCGCTGACTGGCGAACGCTGCCGCTTGCAGCAACCTTTCCTTGCATACCGGAACGCAAAGACCATGAGCCTTGCCGACGTGACCTACCTGCCGGAAACCCCGGCGCATGATCCCGAAATCGAATCGATCAACGAAGAAGCCTTTGGGCCCGGACGCTTCGCCCGTGCGGCCTACAAGATCCGCGAAGGCGGCCCTCACGAGCGCGATCTTTCCTTCGTCGCCATGCACGACAGCACCGTGATCGCGTCGGTGCGGATGACCCGGATCATGGCGGGCTCTGGCAACGCACTGCTTCTTGGCCCACTTACCGTGCGGCCGGCCTTCAAGAATCTCGGCATCGGCCGCAAGCTGGTGGCCATGGCGCTGGAGGCCGCAGCAAGGGCCGGTTCAGCCTGCGTTATCCTGGTTGGCGATGAGCCCTATTACGGCCCGCTCGGCTTCAAGCGGATCCCGCGCGGACAGATCGCCATGCCAAGGCCGGTCGACCTCGACCGTCTTCTGGCGCATGAGATCGAACCGGGCGCGACGGCCAGACTGACCGGCATGGTTCATCACGCCGACCAGGTCGGTGTCGGCGAACCAGCGTAACGCCGGGTCACCTCGAGCTGATGCCTTGCCTGTTGCAGCGTTTGCCGCAGCCCCCTAGCATATCCCGACAAGCAAGGAGAACACCGCATGAACCCACACGGCCAGATCGCAATCGTGACCGGGGGCGGCTCAGGCCTGGGTGAAGCGACGGCGCGCGCGCTTGCGGCCAAAGGCGCCAGGGTCGCCCTTTTCGATGTCGGGATCGATCGCGCCGACAAGGTGGCGGCGGACATCGGCGGCATCGCGGTCAAATGCGATGTCTCCAGCGCCGAGAACGGGGCTGCCGCGGTGGCCGAGGTTGCAAAATCGCTTGGAGAACCGCGCATCCTGGTCAATTGCGCCGGTATCGCGATCGGTGTGAAGACGATCGGCAAGGACGGTCCGCATCCTCTCGATCAGTATCGCAGGGTGATTGAGGTCAACCTGATCGGCAGCTTCAACATGATCCGGCTGGTTGCGGACCGCGCCGCCAAGCTCGAACCTCTGGCCGGCGGCGAACGCGGCGTCATCATCAACACGGCCTCGGTCGCGGCTTTCGACGGACAGATCGGACAGGCCGCCTATTCCGCCTCCAAGGGCGGCGTTGTCGGCATGACCTTGCCGGTGGCTCGCGACCTCGCCCGCTCAGGCATCCGCGTCTGCACGATCGCTCCCGGCATCTTCAAGACACCGATGATGGCCGGTATGCCGCAAGAAGTGCAGGACTCGCTCGGTGCCGCCGTGCCCTTCCCTTCCCGGCTTGGCGAGCCGTCCGAATATGCGGCGCTGGCGTTGCACATCGTCGAAAACCAGATGTTGAACGGCGAAACCATCCGCCTGGACGGTGCCATCCGCATGGCACCGAAATAGGCCATGGCTCAGGCCACCCCGCAGGAAACCAAACGCGGGCCGCTGGCGGGACTTACCGTGATCGAAATGGCGGGGCTGGGTCCTGTCCCCCTCGCCGCTCTCATGCTTTCCGAGATGGGAGCGACGGTACTTCGGATCGAGCGCAGCAGCGCCGGCCGGCCATTCCTGCAGCTGCCGGTCGAATATGATATCGACCGGCATGGCCGCGATGTCCTTGTCGCGGACCTGAAACGTCCTGAATGCACGAAACTGGTGCTGCGGCTTGCCATGAAAGCCGACATCATGATCGAAGGTTTTCGGCCAGGCGTGATGGAACGGCTTGGTCTTGGGCCCGACGCGGTCCTGGCGCGCAATCCGGCGCTGATCTACGGACGCATGACGGGTTTCGGACAGAACGGCCCCCTTGCCGATCGCGCCGGTCACGACATCACCTATCTCGCCTATTCAGGCATCCTGCACGCCATTGGCCACGAAGGCGAAAGGCCCGTACCTCCACTCAACCTGGTTGGCGACTACGGCGGCGGGACCATGATGCTGATGACGGGTTTGCTTGCGGCACTGTTCCAACGCTCTCGTGAAGGCAAGGGGCAGGTTGTCGACGTGGCCATGGTCGAAGGGGCATCCATGCTGACCCTTCCCATCCAGGCCGCGATGGCCACCGGCCTTTGGAATGATCGGCGTGGCGTCAACCTTCTCGATTCCGGCTGCCCTTTTTACGACACCTACGAAACTGCAGATGCTCGCCACATCGCCATCGGATGTCTGGAGCCGCAGTTTTTTGCGGAGTTTGCCCGTCTGCTACCTCTCGACCAACAGTTCGCAACAGCTCAGTATGACCAGAAACTCTGGCCTCAAATGCGTGAAGCCATAGCTGTTCGGGTGCAGGAAAAATCCCGTGACGAATGGGATCGGTTGTTTGCCGGGACCGATGCCTGCGTCGCGCCTGTATTGTCTTTTGCCGAAGCACGACAGCATCCGCACAATCGTGCACGCAGTGCCTTTGTCGATGTCGGCCGCTTTACCAGGCCGGCACCCGCTCCTCGTTTTTCGGCGACACCATCCACGGCAAGCGAGCCACCTCCCGCAAACAGACATCCGATAGCGACGGTCCTGGCGCGCTTCGGTTTTCAGGAACACGAGGCCAAAGCCCTTGTCAAAGCCGGCATCATCGGCTGATAAGTGGATGATGATATTCAGCTTATAATGGTGGTTGCCGTGGAACAGCCGAAGAAAGACGTCATCCGGGAAACCGACTCCCAGTCGATCCAGTTGGCAAAAACTCTGCTTCGTACCGCCCGCTACGGGGCGCTTGCCGTCATCGACCCAGCTTCGGGTTCGCCGCTTGCCAGCCGTGTTGGCGTTGCAACCGATATCGATGGCACGCCGCTGATCCTGATCTCCCTGCTCGCCCCCCACACGAGTGCATTGCTCGCCGATCCACGCTGTTCCTTGTTGGTCGGCGAACCAGGCAAGGGGGACGCTCTCGCCCATCCGCGCATGAGCCTGATTTGCCGTGCTACCCGGCTGGAACGGGGCGCCGACGAGCAGGTGCGGGCGGAACGCCGCTATCTCAACCGCAATCCCAAAGCCAAGCTTTACGTCGGCCTGGGCGATTTTTCCTTCTTCCGGCTGGACGTTGAACGAGCCTCGCTCAACGGCGGCTTCGGAAAGGCTTATCTGCTTGATCATTCGGATCTGATCGTGACTGGTGCCGTCAATGGCTCTCTGGCTGAAAGCGAGCAGTCGGCACTTGATCACATGAACAGCGAACATCTCGACGCTGTGGCGGTCTACGCTCACCACTACGCCAGGGCAGAAGGCGAAGGCTGGACACTGGCCGGGTTCGACGCGGATGGAATGGATCTGGTCAGCGGTGACCGGGTGGAACGTGTCTTCTTTCCCAAATCCCTGGAAACACAGCAGGATCTGCGCAGGACGCTGGTCGAGATGGCCAAGGCCGGCCGTGCTGCGGCGGCGCACGAGACCGTCAACTCCTGAGCGAATGGCAGACGAACAATCACACAGTTGTGACTTAAGGTTGCATCCACACTTGCATCACTTAATAAAATTAGTGTATGAGTGAATCATAACGCCATTGCCCCCATGGCTTCCGTATTGAACAAAGGTGGGCATCTGATGCTTCAAGAAAACCAGGTCTCCGATACAGAAACCGCAGCTGCGTTCCTCACGCTCATGGGAAACGAGAAGCGGCTCGCCATCATGAATCATCTCATCGATGATGAGCTGACGGTAGGCACGATCGCCGAAAAGGTGGATCTCAGCCAATCTGCTCTTTCGCAGCATCTGGCAAAGTTGCGAGCCTTCGGCCTGGTCCAGACGCGCCGTGACCGGCAGATGATCTATTATTCCTGTCGCTCGGATGCCGTTCGCCAGCTGCTTCGTACCCTGGGTTCAATTTTCGGAGGCAGCTCCGAGCCGCAGCAGCATTCGCGATTTCTCGGTACCGGCAAATAAACACGACAAATCGTCCTGGTTGTATTCCAGGTCGACCGGGAGCAGATCGATTGTGGACCTGAAACACCGAGCAGCCACGAGGTGCTGCGCGTGAGCATGGCTTCCGAAACGAAGTTCGTCGCGCTATAGCGACCCGAAGCGTCTGACCTGCGATTAGTCGGGGGAGACGTCGAAGCTTTCGTCTCGGTCGCTGATGGAAACCATTCATATCGATGATCCGGAAGATCCCCGGGTCGCCCCATATCTCGACATTCGCGAGCGCGATGTCGTTGGCAGACAGGGACGCTTTATCGCCGAAGGCAAAGTCGTCCTGAATGTGCTTTTGAATGGCAGCCGATTCCGGGCCGAATCCGTGCTCGTTCTTGAAAATCGCCTCGCGGGCCTCGAGGAGGTTTTGAAGAAGGCGCCCGTACAGGTGCCTGTCTACGTGACCGGTCGCGAGGTCATGGATCGCATTGCCGGCTTCCCCATTCACCGGGGTGTACTGGCTGTGGGAGACAAGGGCACACCGCTACAGGTTGACGACATCCTCCGCGCGCTTCCGCAAAGGGCCTTGATTGTCGTCGCCGTCGGCATTGCCAATCATGATAATCTGGGCGCAATCTTCCGCAACGCAGCTGCTTTCGGCGCCGATGCCGTGTTTACCGATCCGACTTGCTGTGACCCTCTTTATCGTAAAGCGATCCGGGTATCGGTTGGCGCCGCGTTGAAAGTGCCGTTTGCTGCTGCTCAGGATCCCGCCGCCCTGGCGGCCGACCTCATGGCCTGCGGCTTCGAGAGTTTTGCGCTCTCGCCAAGTGGCGCAGCGGATATTCGTGGCGTCGAGCCAGGTAAGAAGACGGCTCTCTACCTCGGCACGGAAGGAGAAGGACTGCCGGCGCCTCTGCTGGCGCGGATGCGGACGCTGCGCATCAACATGGCCAAAGGCTTCGACAGCGTGAATGTCGCGGCGGCATCAGCCATCGCCCTGCATCACTTCTCCGCAAACGACCGTTAAGCCTCAACGTACGTCCGGAAGAACCAAGAAAATCGCGGATGCGATACGTCAGCCCGGCGAGGTGGTCTTCTGCAGTGCCCGCACGCGTTCGGCAATGCTGCGGATTGCGGCGCGATCCTTGGCGGCCTTTGCGCTGGCCTCCGGAGCGGCAAGCGCCTTGGCGACCTCCGAATTCGGTCCCTCCAGCGCAGCCGTCAGCGTTATGATCTCAGCAGCGAGGTCCTGCATCTGCTCACGCAGAAGCGTACCCTCGCGCAGTTCTCTCGCCCCGCTTTCGCGCTGGCCGTTTTCGAACGAAGTGGCCCCTCGCAGCTTCTTGTTCTCCCGAACAAGTGTCGTCAGCCTGGCTTCCAGTCGCTCGCGGTCATTGTTAAGCTTGGCGACCGCCTTTTCGGTATCACCGCCGGCAGCGCCGGAAAGAAGGGGAGAAAGCTGCATCGCCGCGCGGTCCTCCTGGTGACGTTGCCCGTCGTTGACCACAGCACCTTGCCCCTTGGCAGGATTTTCGGCCTGCAGCCCTTTCTTCTTCATCTCTTCCTTCAGCCTTGCCAGTTCTCGCTCACGTCGCTCCAGCGTTTCGTCGCGGTCCGCCAATGTCGAGAGAAGGCGCTCGAGTTTCTGCTCGCGGTCCGCCAGCTTCTTCTTCTCGTTTGCCAGTGCATCGATGGCAGCCTTGCCTTCGGCCACAATATCCTGATGACGCTTGTCTGCTTCCTTGCGCTGGGCACGCAGCACGGAGATGTCGTTGTTCAGTTTCTCGATCTCGGATTCGCGCGCGACCAGTTCGATCTGCCTGTTGGATGACGAGAAGCTGGCCTCCTCATAGAGCTGATCGAGTTTCTCGATCTCCTCTTTCTTTTTCGCCGCATCCGCTTCGAGCTTGGCAAGTTTCTCCGACATGCGCTCGATTTCGGTCGCGCGCTGCACCAGTTGCGCTTTCAACTCTGTACCGACGGTTTCCAGCCCAGCGATCGCCTCTGCCTGGCGGGTTGCTTCGCGCGCCGCCAGCTTCAGCTCCTCGCGAACGCGATTGACCTCGATGAAACGATCGTTGGCCATCTCTTTCGAGGTTTTGGCGTCCATCTCCAGCCGGCGTGCCGTCACCGCAAACTCGGCCCGCAAGCGATCTTTGTCTGCGGTGATTTCCGTGGAAGTGAGCGGCATTGCCGCTTGAATTCGTTTTTTTGTGAGGGCAACCGCCCGTCGCCAGGCAGCAGGCGCGATCAGGACGACCAAAAACCCCGCACACAGGAGACCGAGAAGGAAGAAGAGGATCGACTGAACCAAGATGGTCTATCCGTTAAGTTCGGCCACTCGTGCCAGGCAGACGAAACTTTGCATGGTCTGACAGGCAAAATCCAGTATTCGGCAACAGTATTTCTGCGGGTTGGAGATCTTTCACAACCCGCAGATCATTATCGACCCGCCTGGATCAGAAAGGGTTCCAGGTCGGCTGCTGCGTGAGCTTCAGGTAGCCCAGGTTAACGCCAAGCCTGGCGCCGACGCCGGTGCGGATCGGTACAAGAAGCACGTTGCCCGACTTGAGAACATTGAAGCCAAGGCCCGCGATTACGTAGGCCGAGCCTGCGACACCGGCAAAGCGATTATAGAGATTGCTGACATCGTCGAGATTATAGACCAGCACCATGACCCGAGAACCCTGCCCACCGAAATCCCAGCCCAGGGATGGGCCCTGCCAGTAGACTTTGTGATCGCCGGCATTCTTGGTGTAGAGCTTGCCTTCGCCGTAGGTGAGGCCACCCACGAAGGCGCCCGAGCCTTCCTCCCCCAGCACATAACCGTTCGGCAGGCCGTAGGTGGAGAAAATCTTCTCGACGACAGTGGCCAGCCCGCCCGAGGTTTCGCCGAAGAATTTATGGCCTGAGTCGACGATTTCCTGCGACGTATATTGCTGGGCGTACGAAGCCTGGAGCGAAAGGGTGAAAAAGCCCAACAGGGCGATCGTCAGGGCGAGAGCGCGGGGAATGCGCCAATCGCGAAATCGGGAATGCATGCTTCCAATCTCCGTCTGGGAGCACCTTCGCCGACGCCTCGCACCCGCGGCTCTCAATCGACCGCTTCCGGTGCCATTCCCTGGCAAACTATGCCGTAATTCTTTTTCAACCATTAAGCTTTCACATGATGATGGCGGTTCGAAGGCCGGTCGCAGACATGTTTTTTGCCAAGCGGCTGGCGCGATCCGCCTAGGGACCACCTCGGATTGGTTGCTCCACCCGAACGCGCCGTATATCCAGACGGAACTGGGAAGAGCGTGATTCGCGCGGTCGGTGCGATGGACGAATGTCCAGGCGCTATTGCATCTTTTCGAGGTTTCCATGGCTGACCTTTTCACCCTTACCCCCTCCGAGCTAGCCGCACTGCTTTGCAGCAAGGTCTGCCACGACATCATCTCGCCGGTCGGCGCGATCAACAACGGCCTTGAACTGCTGGACGAAGGTGGCGCCGATGAGGACGCCATGAACCTTATTCGCCAGAGCGCTCGCAATGCCTCGGCTCGACTGCAGTTCGCACGGATAGCCTATGGTGCTGCCGGTTCTGCTGGCATGCTCATCGATACCGGTGACGCGGAGGCAGTCACGATTGCCTATCTGAAAAATGAAAAACCGGAACTGACATGGACAGGCGGCCGCGCCCTGCTGCCGAAGAACAAGGTCAAGTTGCTGCTGAACCTGGTTCTGATCGCCAACGCAGCCATTCCGCGAGGAGGGAGGCTCTCCATAACGCTGGAAGAGCTGGAAACCGAACCGCGGTTCACCCTTGCGGCAAGCGGCCCGATGCTGCGTGTTCCGCCGAAATTCCTTGAACTTCACTCGGGTGGCAAGCCTGAAGAGCCAATCGACGCCCATTCGGTACAGCCGTACTACACGCTGCTGCTGGCGCGGGAGGCCGGCATGACGATCACGATCCGAGCCACTGCAGATGAGATCGTTCTGCTGGCCACATAGTCCCACGATGTGCCCATTCCGCTGCGGAGACGGCACGCACATCGCCGAACATTATGCACTGGCGGTGCCCTGCGTGCGTTACACGTGCAGTCTCGTGCAAATTTTATGCATTGCCTTTTCCGCTTTTTAAACGCCCTGCCCTAATATTGAAGCGAAGGGTAGGACCCGCACTCCAGGCGGGAAAGAGGGATCGGCATGAAACGCTGCATGTTCGTCGACAAGTCGAGCGTGATCCGCAAGGTCGCCAAGCGCATCCTGACCAGCGAAAGCATGCTGGTCATAGAGGCCACGGCCGGCAGGGAAGCAATCGACCTCTGCTCCGCGGAAATGCCGGATATCATCGTTTTTGATGTATCGTTGCCCGACATGCAACTTACCGAGTTCATCGGCCATATCCGTTCGCTCGGCAGCCCGATCGTTCCACAGATCGTCGCTCTTTTGGTCGAGCTCGATCTCGGCACGATCATGCGCGCCAAACGTGCCGGCGCACATGGTTATCTGCTGAAGCCCTTCAACCGTGTTCAGTTGCTGGATCGCTTTCGCGCACTGCAGGCAAGCCGTGACACGACACGCGCCCGGGCGCCGGCTCCAACAAAAAACCCGGCACCGGCCGGGTCCTTTGATGTTCGACTGTAGGTTCGATCAGGCGCTTTCGCGGATTTCTTCCGGCTCGCGCAGCACATAACCGCGACCCCAGACCGTTTCGATGTAGTTCTGGCCTCCGGAGGCCGCGTCGAGCTTCTTGCGCAGCTTGCAGATGAAGACGTCGATGATCTTCAGCTCCGGCTCGTCCATGCCACCATAAAGGTGATTGAGGAACATTTCCTTGGTCAGCGTGGTGCCCTTGCGCAGCGAGAGCAGCTCCAGCATCTGATATTCCTTGCCGGTCAGATGCACACGCTGGCCGCTGACTTCGACGGTCTTGGCGTCGAGGTTGACGATCAGTTCGCCGGTCGCGATGACCGACTGGGCATGGCCCTTGGAGCGGCGCACGATGGCATGGATGCGAGCGACCAGTTCGTCCTTGTGGAACGGCTTGGTCATATAGTCATCGGCACCGAAACCGAGACCACGGACCTTGTCCTCAATGCCGGCCATGCCTGACAGAATCAGGATCGGCGTCTTGACCTTGGAGAGGCGCAGCGTGCGCAGCACTTCGTAGCCCGACATATCCGGGAGGTTCAGATCCAGGAGGATGATATCGTAGTCGTAGAGCTTGCCGAGATCGACGCCTTCTTCACCGAGATCGGTGGTGTAGACGTTGAAACTTTCGGATTTGAGCATCAGTTCGATGCTTTGGGCGGTTGCACTGTCGTCTTCTATCAGCAGAACGCGCATTTTATTCCCCTTTCTGCTGCCGAACCTGACCCGTCCGGGACCGGAGCAGTGATTGCCTGAGCCGAAGCTGCCACTGAATGGTTAACAAATCCTAATTTCGCGTTCGAAGCGATACCAGAAATTTTAACCTCTTTCCACACACACTTGAATCCAAAGACGATTCATCGCGTCAAATTTTGATTCGGCACATTAAGAAAGCACCGTAACCGACTCAACGGACTCATCTCTTACGTCCCGCAGCCGGGTCGAAATTTTTACCCGGCCTTAAGCCCTGACCCGTATGATTAACAATGCCCGTAAACGAATGGTTACCGTTCGGAAAAAATCTTAGGACTTTGTTTTCCATAGAGTTCCGAAAATCGGGGGGAACACGGGCGACACGGAAGCCTCGCAAGGCCAGCGGGGCGATAGTGCAAGTGTGCGTTGGCAGGAGTACCGAATCATGAAGTCACGCGAGAACCTCGTTCGACTGAAGCAATTTCAGGTGAATGAGAAACGCCGGCAGCTTCTGCAGCTGGACATGATGATCGCTGAATTCGAGCGCATGGCTGGAGAACTGGAGTTCCAGATCACCGCCGAGGAGAAGAAAGCCGGCATTACCGACATCAACCATTTCGCCTATCCGACCTTCGCCAAGGCTGCACGGCTGCGGCGCGACAATCTGCGCAACTCGCAAGCGGATCTCGCTCAGCAGCGCAGCGCAGCTGAAGCACTGCTTAATGAGGCTGAAGCCGAGTTGGCGAAGGCAGAGTTGCTGGAATCACGTGATTCGCGGGTACGCGAGCCGGAAACCGGCGGCCGGAGCGCAATGATCGGCTAGCCCGAGCTCTCCGCAAAGATTGCCTGCCATCCAAAGCCGACTTCACAGGCCAACCTCTGCCGCATCAGCGGGATGACGCCTGCGCGCTGGTTTCCTCTGCCGCGAGGCGCGCACTTCTGATATCAGGCACATGCACTTCAGACCAGGAACGGATCTGGTCGAGCAGACCGGCAAGGTCATGCCCCAGCGCGGTCAGTTCATATTCAACGCGCGGTGGAATGACCGGAAAAATCTCGCGTCGAACCAGCCCATCACGTTCGAGTGTACGCAGCGTCTGGGTCAGCATCTTGGGCGTGATACCTTCCATCTTCCGCGCCAGCTCACCATGACGCATGCGGCCACGCCGCAACGCGCCAACGGTCAGATAGACCCATTTGCTCGACAGCATCTCCAGGACGGCATGCGACGGACATGTCCGCCGGAACGCGTCGTAGCCATAGGGCTCACAATCTTCACTATACATGAGGTACCTATATATCAAAATGGTACGTACTAGACAATGGATAGATACTATCTTTTGTATAGTGCATTCAAACAGGAGACACTCATGCGTGCCATTGTCCAGACCAGCGTCGGCGGGCCTGAAGTATTGACCATCGTAGATCGCCCTGCCCCGGAGCCAAACAAGGGAGAGGTGCTCGTGCGGGTTCATGCGGCAGGCATCAACCCGGTGGATACCGCCGTCCGCAGCGGGGCCTATCCGCTGCTCGGCGAACCACCTTTTACAGTCGGCTGGGATATCGCCGGCGTCGTCGAGAAGCTCGGTCCGGACGCGACTGGTTTTGCTGTGGGAGACGAAGTGTTCGGCATGCCGCTGTTTCCCAGGGAAGCCGCAGCCTATGCCGAGTTCGTGGCGGCTCCCGCCAATGAACTCGTCCTGAAACCCAAGGGGATCGACCAGATCCATGCGGGCGCCCTGCCCCTCGCTGGCTTGACCGCATGGCAGGGACTGGTTGGAGCGGCGGAAGTCAGGCCTGGCCAACGAGTCCTCGTGCAAGCCGCCGCCGGCGGCGTCGGACATCTCGCCGTGCAGATCGCCAAGGCGCGCGGTGCTTACGTCGTGGCGACAACGAGCTCCTCAAAGCTCGACTTTGTTCGCAGTCTTGGTGCCGACGAAGTCGTCGATTACACGACGACGCGTTTTTCCGACGTGGTGTCGGGTATCGATATCGTCCTGGAGCCGATTGGAGGTGAAAACGCCGAGCAAGCTCTCAAGGTCTTGAAAAACGGCAGTACACTGGTTTCGTTACTCGGCATTTCCGACAAAGCCAAGACCGAAGCCAAGGCACGCGGCATCCGCCATGAGCATATTTCAGTTATTCCGGATCAGGCAGGCCTGAGCGAGTTGGCCAAACTCATCGAGGCAGGAAAGCTGACGGTTCATGTCTCCAGGACATTTCCGCTGGACCAAGCTGGAGAGGCTCATGCCTTTCTGACGACCAGACCTGCGGGAAAGATAGCGCTCGCTATATGAAGCCAAAAATAGCGGCATCAAACGAAAAGGCGCGGAATCCGCGCCTTTTTCATTCTTGAAACCAGACCTGTCAGTGCCGGTATTGCTGAATACGCGTCGTGCGCAGCCCAGCCAGGCCATACTCGTCAATCGAGGCCTGCCAGGACAGAAATTCTTCCGTCGTGAGTTTGTAGCGCTGACAGGCTTCATCGAGGCTGAGCAACCCGCCCCGTACCGCAGCAACCACCTCCGCCTTGCGTCGAATAACCCAACGGCGGGTGTTCGTCGGCGGCAGATCGGCAATCGTAAGAGGGCTGCCGTCAGGCCCTATAACATATTTGACTCGCGGTCTAACCAGATCGGTCATCGTACTCTCTACTGAAAACTCACAGAACCAATCCCTGCCACAGTACCGCCACAGCTTTAAAAATTGCCTAAGCGGTTGCTCATGGATAAGTAATGTTCGTGAACGTCACGTTAGGCTTTCCGTAAGCTTTTGAAATAATTGCCCGACATTGCGCCAAATGCGCCGGATCCTGACAGATATCCGCGTCCGCCACGACCAGGTGCCTGAGCCAATTTCGGAAATCAAAGGACCGGCTGGCACGCCTGCTTGTGCTGGCGCCTGCGCGACCTATGCCCTATATAGTCGGGGCCGCCTGTTTGTGGCCTGAATTCGGAATTGACATGATGAACAGCCTGGACCTTCCCGGACGCCCAGAAGATACGCGCGTTGTCGTTGCCATGTCTGGCGGCGTCGATTCCTCCGTCGTTGCCGGCCTTCTCAAGCGCGAAGGCTACGATGTCGTCGGCGTTACCCTGCAGCTTTACGATCATGGCGCGGCTACCCATCGCGCCGGTTCCTGCTGCGCGGGCCAGGATATCGAGGATGCGCGCCGGGTTTCGGAAACCCTTGGCATCCCTCACTACGTGCTCGATTACGAAGAACGATTCCGCAAGGCTGTGATCGATCCGTTCGCCGAAAGCTACGTTGCCGGTGAGACACCGATCCCATGCGTGTCTTGCAATCAGACCGTCAAGTTCGCTGATCTTCTGGCAACGGCCCAGGATCTCGGGGCCGATGCGCTGGCGACCGGCCATTATATCCGTTCGAGGGCCAACGGCGCCCATCGTGCCCTATACCGCCCGGTCGACGCCGATCGTGACCAGAGCTATTTCCTGTTTGCCACCACCCAGGCGCAGATCGACTACCTCCGCTTTCCGCTCGGCGGTCTGCCCAAGCCGGAAGTGCGGGCCATGGCTGAACAGATGGGCCTCGTCGTAGCCGCCAAGCAGGACAGTCAGGACATCTGCTTCGTACCGCAGGGCAAATATTCCGACGTCATTGCCAAGTTGAAGCCGACGGCCGCCAATCCCGGCGACATCGTCCACATCGACGGACGGGTGCTTGGCAGGCATGACGGCATCCTGCGCTACACCATCGGCCAGCGCCGTGGCATAGGTGTCGCTTCCGGCGAACCGCTCTATGTCGTTCATCTCGACGCTGATCGTTCGAGGGTCATCGTCGGTCCGCGCGAAGCGCTCGAAACGCACAAGATTTATCTGCGCTCCATGAATTGGCTGGGTGACGACGCCCTTGCAGCCATTCCGTCCGGTGGACTCGAACTGTTCGCCAAGGTGCGCTCAACACGCCCACCGCGGCCTGCCGTTCTGCATCACCGCGACGGCAGCACCTGGGTCGAACTGGTGGATGGCGAGTCCGGCATCGCACCGGGTCAGGCCTGCGTGCTCTATTCCGACGACGGCAACGAGGCCCGCGTCTTCGGTGGCGGCTTCATCGAACGATCGGAACGCGGCGCCGAGGCGGAAGCCATGCTGAAACGCCTCACCGGCAAGCCTGCGGCCATCGCTGCAGAGTAACGGCCAGCTCGTATTTTCTTAGGAAATCAACCGGCGATGCGGCCGTGCGCAACCGTGCCCGCCGTCAGGATGCGCAGCACCCGGATCGCCTCTTCCCCGTCCGTGCGCGGTTCGGCGCGTGTCTCGATACATTGCAGAAAGTGCTGCAGCTCGCGCGTCAGCGGCATGCCTTGCTCGACCTCGACATAAGTCGGCTCGTTATTGGTGAAGGCCCATTGTCCGCTGTCTTGCCAAACCGCGTGACGATAGACCGCGAGTTTCCTCTCCCAGGGCTCGACATCGTCGAAAACCGCCATCGCCTTCTCGCCGACCACCGTCAGTCGACGTTCGCGATAAGGATTGAGCCGCGAAGCAAAGAGGTGGCTTCTAAGGTTATTCGGGAAGCGCATATGCAGATGCGCGAAATCGCTGAGATGGTCGAGCAGCGCCGCCCCTTCGCCCCGTACTTCCAGCGGCTCGGTGCCGGTAAGGGCCAGGATCATCGACAGGTCGTGTGGAGCCAGGTCCCACAACGCATCGTTCTCGGTGTGGAATTTGCCAAGACCGAGACGATGCGAATGGATATAGCGGATTTCACCGAGCTCGCCGGCATCCACCAGCGCCTTCAGTTTCTCGAACGCAGGGTGGAAACGCAGCACATGACCAACCATGAAGACGCGATGATTGTCCTTTGCCGCCTGAACCGAACGCTCGGCATCCGGCACTGTCAACGCGATCGGCTTCTCCACCAGCACGTCCTTGCCGCTCTCGACGGCACGGATCGAGAGATCGGCATGGAATTGCGGCGGCAATGCCATGACGATCGCGTCAACGTCGTCGCGCTTGAAGAGGTCGTCCGGCGCGATGGCGAGGCAATCCTGTTCGCTGGCAAAACCTTCAGCACGCGCGAAATTGGCATCTGAAACCGCATGGAGTGCGCCCAGCCCTTTCAGCGTCCGGATATGGTTGCTGCCCCAGTACCCGCATCCGAGGACTGCTATACGCGGTTTCATCAAATAGGAACTCAAGCATTTCGCGCAAAAATCGTGGTTGAGACATAGCGGTGCCCTTCGCCGAACTCAACCCCGTCGCCCTCGCCTGTTGGATTGGTCGATTGCCGATGCACCACTTTTCGATGAGCCGGCGTGATGCGCTTTCTATCATCGGCTGGTTCCGGGTCCTTGGCACCGGCCACACCCAATCCCAGTTGCACCTCAAAACGACCTGCGTTGCCGCTGTTCCGGCCATGCAGCAGAGCCGCTCGAACATATGTCAGTTTCTCCGGTTCCTGCCCTGTCTCCGTGCTTGACAGGATTACCACCGCCCCCTTATATCCGCGCGACCTTGGCGCTGACCTTCTGGCCCACTTCAAAAAGTGGCTTCCATGGATTGGCGCCTCCCTGATGGCGGGGTAGCTCAGTTGGTTAGAGCACGGGAATCATAATCCTGGGGTCGGGGGTTCAAGTCCCTCTCCCGCTACCATCATACCCCCGACGCAGATATTTGCATGTTGGGTGTAGCCGGTCGCGCGGTTTTGCAGTTTTTGACACCCGGTTTTGCAGCAAAAGACTTTGGCTTAGAAGGGTTCTCAAGGCCGCTTAAAACCCTGTTTGAGCAGACCCCATGTCGATAGGGCCTCCGCTGATGATCAACTCCCGCGCCGGCCGACCCCTGCCCCCGCCTATCGTGTACTGAAGCTGAACCCCTTCCTGGTCGAATGCGGCGAATATCTGGCGGATAGCAGGCACGTCGTTGATCGAGAGGATGAAGCGCCCTTTCAGTCGTGAGAGGCGTTCGGCCATCACCTCGAACTGATCCCGGCCAAACAGGTTTGCCCCGTAGTCTCGTTCCGATCCGAAGTACGGTGGATCGAGATAGAAGAGCGTCTCAGCTCGATCGTAGCGATCAATGAAGGGCAACCAATCCAAGCACTCGATCGTGACGCCCGCGAGCCTTTCATGAACATCAGCAAGCAGCGGCTCCAGGCGAGTGAGATTGAAGCTCGCCGAGGAGCTGGGATCGACACCGAAGTTCTGGCCAGCAACCTTACCGCCGAAGGCCGTCTTCTGGAGATAAAGGAACCGGCCAGCGCGCTCCAGGTCGGTCAGCGAGGCGGCATTGCTCGCCTGCAACCGTTCAAACTCACGTCTGCCGGACAGCTGCCATCGCAGCGTGTCCATAAACTGCGGATAGTGCCGCTGCAGGATCCGAAAAAGGTTCGCGACCTCGCCGTTACGGTCGTTGATAACCTCGGCCTTCGGTCGCGCCTGGCGCCGAAAGAATACGCCACCCATGCCGACGAACACCTCGGCATAGGTGCGATGAGGAATGGCACCGATCTGCTGGACTAGACGCGCTGCCAGCCGCCGCTTGCCGCCAATGTAAGGCGCTGGTGGATGAACGGGCGTGACCGCTGTGAACTCATCTTGAATGCTCATTTCAGGGCCTTTGAGAATCAGTCACGGTCTGACCGCCCGAAAGGGCCGCAGGCGTGACGTTATCTCTAGGTGTCGTCGGGCGGGTCGAAGTTTGGCGACAGAGGCCCGCCTTCCCGGAGCATGGCTCCGGGCGTCTGCGCTGCTACGGCCAGTTGGCCGCATCCACCTGGGCTTTGGTCTTGATGGTGCCCGCCTCGATGGCGGCCGCCACCGCCGCCTCGGTGGCAAAGCATGCCTGCACATGGGTGCCGACCGCCGTGGCGATCGCCGCCAACGTTGCGGCGTCCATGACCACCCAGCCCGAGGCGGCCTTGTAGCTGATTGAAGCTGCGGGATTGGCCTGCGAAAAGGCGTAAGCGCCCGTGATCATGGATTGGCTCTCGCGGCTTGTGTCGAGGCGCGCACCGCCAACCGTGATGCCGCCTGTCTCGATCTGCCAGCGTTTGTCCGCAGCGTAAGCCACCAGTTGAGCTTTCAGCGGCAACGACCAGACGGTGAGGCCGTAAGGACCAAGGACGGCAGCCAAAGCCGCATCGCTTTGGTCTCCATTATCCTCGGCCGGCCAACGCGTCGGACGGCGATCGCCGCCTAGCCACGCGGCATACGCTTCGTCGGTTTCTGGATTGGTGACGAGTTTTTTGCGCAACGAACTGTAGAGCCGTCCATCATCTGCCAGCCAATACCAGTCGTGCGGGTTGAAGTTAGACATACTGGCCTCCTGTGGCGACCGATCCGGCCGAGGATCCTGGAATGAAGTTTGCGCCGCCGCCCGCTGTGCTGATGACGCCATTGAGGTCGGCTCGGTAGCGCGGGCCGATGGCTGAGCCGCCGATTGTCCCGTTGCCGAGTTCGATGGTGCCACCGGTCGTGGCCAGCATGACGGCATCGCTGTAGGTGTAGTTCGCAACGCTGAAGTACAGGCCCGAGCCAGTGGCCATGTAGAAGCCGCCACCGCCCGTTACATGGACGGCTCGTCGGGCATTCGAGGTAAACGAAACGGAGCTGGCGCCCCCCAGCACCGTGACCTGCCCGCCCGCTGCGAGTATGTGCGACCACGTGGATTGTCCGACGCCACCAAAGGTCACGTTCGTGAGGTTCACGCTACCGTTGGCCCCGGAAGTCAAGGCATGCTGAGTGGGGACGCCGATCAGCGACACGGTCACCCCCCTGAAGTCAACCGTGGCGCCAGAAACACCGATACCACCCGAGCCTTCCAGGATGTAGAGACCCTGGTTGGCAAGGTCACCCTCGATCGTCAGACCGGCCGGAATGTTGTTGATCTGAGCATGAGCATAGGTACCTGGAGCCAGTTTGAAGGTAATCGGCCGGCCAGGAACGCCATAGCGATTGCGGATGTAAGCCTGTGCACCCGCCAACGTCTTGAATGCGTGACCGGCATCGTTTGCGCTGCCGTCGTTGTTGTCGTTGCCGTCTGGTCGAAGGTAGAACGTCGAAGAGGCTAGCAGAGAGCGCGTGTAGTGCTTCATCCACTGAGATTGCACAACGCCGAGGCCCGCAGCGTCCTTGACATCCTGCTCGGTGGCGAGCTGCACGCGCCCGGGCATTGCCGTGGTCGCCAGATCCTCCACCCAGAGCGCTCCGGTGTAGACAAGGAATATCGGCCGGGCTCCCGACCAATATTGCACCATCAGACCGGTCACTGGGGTATCGAACACCCAAGCGCCCGAACGCCAAACGGCGACCTTATGTTCTTTTCCGGCCCATACTCCCGTAGCGGGAGGATAGACGACGTAGCAGTCGCCCTCGGCTGCCCCCACCGCAGGCGCCGATTGCCACCCGTTCACCACGAAGTCCGCACGCCGGCCGGGCGACAGTCTCTGCAGCGCTTGCCACAGCTGCGTTCTATCGGCCTCGTTTGCCACGAGACCCGCACCCTCGATGACCTTGAGGATCTCTTCCTGGACGTTGTTCAGCCAGACGTCGGTGACTTCGGTGCCCGGAATGCCAGCGGCGGCATTCTGGCTGCGGTAGCCGCGTTTGCCGCCACCGATATCGACCCAATCCGCGCCGTTGATGCGATCCATGACAGGCTCCTAAATGTAGGCAAATACCAATTGCGTGTGCGCCGGCTTCAGGCGACGCAGTTCGCATTCGATGTCCGAGAGGGTGTATCCGCCGAGCCGGTCGCCGGCATGGTTCTGGCCGGCGCGAAACCACCATTGTGAGATCAGCGCGAGTTTAATGCGCCAGGTGAACTGTTCGCCGTCGGCTATGAGTGGTTGTCCGGCTCTTAGCACGCCGACGCGGGATGGCCAGAATTCCTCGATCTGGATCGTCACACCGAGACGGGCGGCAGTCTCAATGTAGTAAGGGACACTTTGCCCTCCGCGTGCCGTCCAGCGCTGATGCGCCTGGCGCTGGCGTTGCTCCAGCGTGCGGTTGCCGAGATCGCGCCCGCAAGGATCCGGGCCAAGGACGCGCTCAAAGTCCTGCAAGAGCCGATTGGCGGTCCGTGGGTCGATCTCGCGCATCAGCGCTTCCGCCTCAGCTTCGGCGTCAGCAAGCGGTTGTGCAAAGGCTTCCAGCACCGCATCGAGAACGCCGCCTCGGAAGGCGAGCACCCAGCCGATCGGCAGCTTCCCGATCAGGCTTCCAAGGATGGTGGCGACCGTCCTGCTCATGCCGGAGCCACGAAAGTAATAGCGCCAGGCACAGGATAATGGTCACGGTCGAGCGTGAACGGCGCGGCCGGCGCGATGAGGTCGTGGGCGTACTCACCTGCAGCAGCCGAAAGCGCTTCCGATATCCGCGACGGTTCGATCCGCGCTCCGATCGGTCCGGTGTTCTGGGTGTCCTCGGCGTCGCCGATCGTTGCTACAAATCGCTGATAAGCTTCAGTGACGGCACCTCGCGTCGCTACCGTGTCAGGCCGAACGCGAACCGTGATCAGGAGCGGATGAATTGTGGCCGGCACCATCACCACGTTTGCTGTGACGGGACGCAAGCCTGTCGATGAGCCAGGCGCGCCGAGATAGGCTAGCATCGCTGCCAGCTCACCCGCAGTCGGTGCCTTGCCAAAAAGCCCGTCCTTCATCGCCACGACGACACCGACCGACCCTCGGCCGATCCAGTCAGTCACAACCGCGACAGCGCGAACGTCAAAGGCTGCGCGCAGCCATTCGGGATAGTCGAAGCCAGCCCCGCCATGCGGAGGCTGGCGAATATGAGCGACTGTTGCTGCGCTCAGTTCACGCGGCGTCTCTTCGGGGGCGCCGCCTGCCATGCCGGCACCTTCTACGGTGACGCGGGTGATTTCCGGGAAAGGTGTAACCGTACGCAGTCGAATGCCCGCAGCAATGTTGCCAGCGGCACCACTGACCAGGGCGACAACCGGCACGGAAACGCTGCCTCCTGCACCAACAACGCCAACCGCCGTAGACTTTACGGTCACGCCGTCTGACGCCGCGAGTTGCAGGTCCGAAGGAACCGGCGTGCCGGGGACGCCTTCGACGAGGACGCTGCCGACCGCAAATGTGGCCTGACGCTTCTCGACGCCCCAGATCGACGCGTGCCGATCTGCGAACTCGTCTTCTGCGGTGTCGGGAAAATACTGCCGGCTCCACCAAGCGATATGATCGTGGATGCCGCGCACCTCCATCGCGACCGCTCGACCAAGGATCGCGAACATGCCGCGCGCCGAGCGGACGGCACGCGATAGTGCAACAGGGTCGATGGTTGGCCGAACCGCCTGGATGAGGATTTCCAGGGAGCCGGCAATGCGCTCGGCGATCGCGCCTGCACTCGGGATCTGCCAGGCCATCAGCTTGCTCCCGAGATTGACAGCGCTGCATCGCCGACCAGCACGCGATAGCCGAGTGTCTGTGGGCGCGCCCAGGCGACATCCAGCTCGGCCGGCGTGCCCGTCTCCAGCTCGGCCCAGGCGAGCGCCTCTTCCAGCCAGAACTCGAACAGCAGCCGTGTTGTTTCGGTTTCCTTAGCCCGATCCAGGAGCCACAGGCGCGAGCCGACACGCTCGCCGCGCAGATCGAGAGCGTCACCAGCCCAGCCGCGACGCTCCGAGAACGCGGACGTGAGAAACTCGGACCGGGATTGCGGCAAGGGATCGTCGGGAGACGCGCGGCGATCCAGCCCGATCGACAACAGCACTGGCGTGATGGAGGTTTCGTCGATGACCAAGTCGCCATCGTCGCCGACTGCAAGGTCGCAGCGGCGCGTCGACGGATCGTAGGTCAGCGCGAGATCGAAGAACATGGCGCGGAATTACCGCGCGCGCGTGTGCCGAATCATGCCCGCCGAGGCGGGCGGGTCACCAGATTTCTTAGGTGCAATCCCACTTGCTGGCGCCGGATATCAGGCTGGCGCCGCATGCCGTCGTGTCGCCCTGGCGCGCGATCGGCATCCCTTCGCACTTCCATTTGCCGGATCCGGTAGCGATGGGATTGACGCCGTGGCCTGGGATCGGACAGCTGAACATGTCGCCCTTGCGAGCGATCAGCGCGCCTTCGCATTTCCACTTCGAAGCGGAGGAAACGACGGAGCCGCCATGATCGGAGGTGTCGCCCAGGCGAACGATCAACGGCATTATTCGAGGTGCCCTGCAGCGGTCTTGATCGAGACACTGGCGCCGCTGCCCATATCGATCGCGCCGCCTGCCTTCATGACCATCTTGTCGCCATGCCCGTTGTACATTCCGACCTCGCCGGGCTTCAGGCCGCCCATGCGCTTCGAGGGATTGGCAACAGGCAAGACGACCAGGTCGCCTTCGTCGCTGCCAACCGACAGCACGATCGCCAGCGCGCCGTCTTCCGGAACGGAGGATGCGAAGCCGAAAGGCTGCAGGATCTCGACATCATCGCGCCAGATCCCGTCCGCCACCTCGACAGAGCAGCGCTGGGTCTCGCCGTCGTCGCGCACGTTCTTCAACACCGATCGGCGGATCATGCCGCGCATCTTGTCAGCGGTTTCCTTGTCCATCACAGCTTCTCCGCAGTTCCGTCGAGCTTGCCGGTGCCGGCGCTCTTCTTGCTTTGCAGGTTCTTGCGGCGCGAGCCCGCCGCCTTCTTGTCGTAGGCTTCCGGCGACGTGACGGTCAGCTCGGTTTCTTCACCGCCTTCGTCCTTCCGGAATGTTACGGTCGAAATGAGCATGTCGCGCTCGATGCCCTGGAAGGCATCAGACACATAGGTCATCTCGTTGACACGCCAGACGCGACCGCCGACCGAATAGCCGTGGACCCTATAGTTGGTCTCCTCCGAGTTCGCGCGTGCGGTCCGCATGCGCCAGTCTGCCTCGTCTGTGGTGGATTGCTCATCGGCCTGGGTGCGGGCGAGATGAACGATCGGGCGATAGCGCTCGATCTCTGGGTCAGTGGCCCGGCCGGTCGTGGCGGTTCCGCGCCGCTCGCGCTCGTATGCCGATCCGTCGGTCGGTTGGCGATCGGCAGGATCCGCAGGTGCCGTTCCAGGCGTCAAAGCCGCTGCTCGGGTGTCGCGCTCGCCGCTTGCCTTCTCGCCCTGGCCGCGCACGATCGTCTTCGAATGGCGGCCTTTGTGAGTGAACTTGCCGCGCGAGCCCTTGGCATTCCCCGGCAGGGCTAGGTCGGCCGGTGCGCGTTTGGCGCCCGTGCGTGTGATGACGACACCGCCAACGCCATCGCTCATTACCAGGGCGTGCCGCTGGCGTGCGCCTTTCTCGATGGCCGAATGCCCGGTCTCGCCGAGATCCAGGGCATAGCGTGGAAATGGCTTGCCGGTGTCGATCTCGCTGCGGACCTTGAGGCCGAACGGTTCGGCGATGCGCTTGACGGCATCCTCCAGCTTCACGTTCTTGAACTCGCCGGGGCCGTCCGGCGCGGCCGCGCAGTCGATCAGGTCACCCGCCTTGTCCTCGCCGGAAATCGTAACCTCGGCATAGTCCTCGTTGATGTCTGGCTCGACAGTCTTGATGTAGCCATGCAGCACCAGGACGCCGTCAGCGTAGCACTTCACCTCGGGACCAGGCCGCAGGCGGAAGATCGGCCGAGGTGACGCATAGTCGAACGTCGCGACCGAGCGCGTACCGTCGCGAAGCGTGAAGGAAAACGAACCCGAAAAGTCCTTCAGGTTCCGGGTGACCTCGGCCTTGGTCCACTCCTCATAGCTGACGCCGTCGATTTCCAGGACCAGGCTCATTTCAGTGCCTCGATACGTCCGGCCGGCAGCATCGCCGGATGCCTCGGCCTGTTGCGTTCGACCAGGGATCGATAGCCCGCCTCTATCGTCTCGGGTCGGTCGCCATAGAGGTCGTTGGCAACGGCAAAGGCGTCCGTGTCCGTGTCGTAAGTTCGCACGATCAGGGACGGCAGGCGGCCGATCGCCTCGTTGATATCGGAGATCACGGCGGCCCGCAGGTCGCCGGCCGCGCGGCTGGCTGCGGTCGTGGCGGCCGTGAACTGCATGTCCTCGATGCCGGCCAGCGCATCGGTGAAGCCGTCGATCGCGCCCACTAGCCTGGCGCGCAATGCGAGAGCGTCTTCACGGCTGGCATGCTCGACCTGGACGGAGAGACCGACCGCCTTTCCCAGCGGATCGCCCGCAGCGGTGAGCAACAGCACGCTATCCGTGGTGGACGGTGCCTCGGCTTGCTGGACGGTGAACCGCTGTGCAGCCCCGATGAACAGGTCGACGATCTGCGCTGGCCTCACAGGCGCCGTTACCACTGGGGCCTCCGCTGCGGGCGCGACAGCAGCATCGCCATTGCCCTGCAGCTGCTGCACCACCGTATCGGTCACCGCCATGACCGCGCTGGTGAACGCAACAGGGCCGCCCGGCATCGACGCCGGCAAGGCAGATCGGACGACGGCGGCAGCACTTCCTGCCGGCAGCGCCAGCCACTCGCTTTTGAGCAGCCTGGTCGACCGCTGCGTTGCGAGATCCTGGACGCGCGAGATCGTCCGGCTGGACGGTGAGCTACCCAGCGCCATGATGGTTGACGCGAAGCTCAATGCGGCACCCAGCAGCGTCGCTGCGGTGGAATTCAAGAGCCCGCTGAAGCCGGTTCGAGCGGGCTTGAAGGAGGCTGTGAAGCGCGCGACGCGTAGCTCGCTCGATGAGAACGAAATCTCGGCCGGTTCATCCAGGATGACGGTCATCACACCCCACCAGGGGTGGATCAGCGTGCCGGGACCAGGTCGTTCGAACGCAGCACGCAGCGCACGTGCCTGGGCGACATAATCGTCACCGACCAGCATGCCGTCGATTGAGGTGGCGGCGGGATGCAAGCCGAGATCGTCATAGGCCGCGCGGTCGGTGCCTGGGAACAGGTGCTCGGCTAGCCTGCGGCCGGCCTCGGTCGAGGTATCCGGCACGAAGAAGCCGATGCCGCGAAAGGACGCCGGCAGGCAGCCCGGCAGGACATGGGCGACGCTGTCGAAGATCATACCCGCCCCACCATGCGTCCGTCGCTGGCCTGGACGGGCACGGCAGCGTTGTCGGAAGTGACGCTGGCCACCTTGGCCGGACCGTCAACCGCGATGCGCACGGTGCCGCCCACGTTGACATCCTGGCGTACCGGCGAAGCGATCGCGGCGAACCGGCTCGTCGCGGCTGGCTGCAGCGAGGATTGCTTGTTGCTGTTGGCGGCCGGCGGACGAACGGGTGGCATGGTGAAGTCTTGCAAAGCCCGCTCGCGATCTTCTGGCATGCCGCTCGGGCCGATCTTGTTCGGATCTCCGGCCGGGGTGCCGTTGGGCAGGATATCACCCGGCTTGGCCCCGCCACCGCCAAACGGGTTCAGATTGATCGACGGCAGCTTGAACGAGGAAAGCCACGCCGCGAAATCCGTGAGTGCACCCTTGACCTGGTTGATCACTGTGACGACTTTCTCATAGGCCGTGACGACGCCTTCCGGCATGATCTTGCTCCACGGGATAGGCTGGCCGGTTGCCAGCGCGTTGGTGATTTCGCGGATCGCCTTCAGCACGTTGCCGATCGAGATCGCCAGGCCGTTGAGGTCATCGACGAATTGCTTGAGCTGGCCGCCGACGAAGCCGCCGATATCGCCGAACAGCTTGCCCCAATCGATGCCGCTGCCGGCAAAAAGGTTGCCGAGGATCTGGCCAATGTCGGAGCCGATGTCGCGCAAGATCCGCGCATCGTCGACAATGCTGGAAAGCAGACGGCTGAAGCTCTCGCCGCTGCCGGCGATGTTCTTGCTGAAGCCGCCGAGGAATTTCGACCCGGCGAACTCGGCACCCGCCCAGGCGCGCTCGAAACCGCGCTGGATCATCGGCTCATATTCGCTGACCATTTCCCGGCCGGCATCGACGATGCGACGGCCGCGATCGACCACGTCGCCGGTCAGGGACCGGAAGCCCTGCTTTGCCCGATCCCACAGCCGCATGAGACGCGGACCGAACCGATCCCAGTTTTTCCAGATGAACGCCGCGCCTCCCGCCAGCACTGCGATGAGTAGGCCGATCGGCGAGAGGATGATGCCGGTCAGCGCGCCGATCGCCGCCAGGCCGGCGCCGACGATCGGCAGCACAAAGCCGAGCACGCCGAGTGCTGCAGCCACGCCGAGGCCAGCGCCCGCGAAAACGAGCAGCTTCGTTGCCAGGCCACCGGACGAGGCATCGAATTCGCGCAACCAGCCCAAGGCGGCAATCGCCCATTCGTTCAAGGTTGGAAGCCACTGTGCGAAGGCCATGCCGACGAAGCGGACGGCCTGCGTGCCAATCTCGCGGAAGATTGTGAGCTGCCGATTGATACCCTCCATCTGCGTATCGAAGTCAGCGTCGGTGATCGCTCCGGTCGCGCCCGCGACCTTGGACTTGATGTCTTTGTACTCCTGGATGTTGGCGAGGAACGGCACAAGGAAGTCGAGAACCTGCTTGTCCTGGAACAGCTCGCCGACCTTGCCGGCCGCGCCGATCGCCTCCAGCTGCTGGCGCACATAGCCAAGCGCCTCGGCGCCTTCGAGCCCGTTTGCCTTCGCCTTTTTCATGAAGCCGGCGATCTGGGTTTCGTTGACGCCGGTCAGCTTGCCGATTTTCTGGATCACCGCTTCGATCGGGTTCATGCCCTTGGCGGCGGCATCCATCATCACGGCCTCGATGTTGACGCCGTGCTTCTCGAAGTTCTTCTTGGTCAGCGGCGCCAGCGCCTTGTCGAGAAAGTTAGCAAGGTTGTTGGCGGCCGAGCTGGGATCGGCGGTGCCCTTGCGTGCGATCTGCAGGGCCGACGCCAGGAAGTTCACCGCCTCCCGGCCTTTCACGCCGAACTTCGCCACGCCGCTGGTCAGGTTCGGGAAGCTCGCGGCCATGTCCTTCAGTTCGAAGGAGCCGAGCTTGCCGGCCACGACCAGGGCGCCGAGGCTGTCGCGCATCTGGTCGGCTGGAAGCTTCAGATTGTTCAGCATGGAAATGCCGACGCCGGACATGTCAGCGAAGCTGGCATTGGCGGCCGTGGTGGCACGGCCGATGTCGCCGATCGTGGCATCGACAAGCTTCGAGCTGACGCCGGCAGCGATCATCTGCCCGACGCCGTCTGCTATGGTGTCGGAATGCTGGCCGATCTTAAAGGCAAGGCCGTCATAGCGGATCTCAGCCTGGTCAATGAAGGCGAAAGCCGCCTTGCCGGTCAGTTCCGCGGTGCCTGCGATATCGAGCAATTTCTGCTGGAAAGCACCGGCTTCCTGGATCGGGCCCATGAAGGAGATGCCGGCGACGGCGACGCCCAGGACGCCGATCTTGCGCGAGAAGCCAACCAGGTTGGAGAGGTTGTTCTTGAGCGAACGGAGCGGCCCCGAGAGATTATCCCGGAGCCGCACCATCACGTCCAATGCCATCGACCTGCCGGACACGCCTCACTCCTTCTTTGCGACCTCCTCGCGGTAGGCCATGATCGCATTCCACCAGAAGGTGGCGTCACGGGCGGTGAACTGGTCGACCTCGGCTGCGGACAGGCCGGTCCCGTCGACCAGCCCGCCGAGGATCACCTGCCAGTTGTCCGGCCAGTCGCGAAAAAACTGTTCAGCACCTGGCCACCTGCGGCGATATCGGCGCCGTCCATCCGATCGAACAGCGCGTTCATCACCGCCTGGCTGATGCGGGTCGATCGGGCGAAGGCGACAACGCCCATGTCGTCCTCTTTCGCGGCAGCGATCGCGCGCTGGTCGGCACCATTCAGGCGATGGAAGACGAGCTGCTCGTAACGGTCAGTGCGCACCTTGCCGTTCTTGCGGATCTGGAGATCCTGCGGAAATTTCAGCGGCAGGGTGACTGAGCCGTCTCCGTTCTTCTTCGCGTGCGGCGGGAGCCGGTCAAGCGGATCGATATCCTCATCGACGATATCGGCGTCCGTCGCGATCGAGGCCGGACCGTCCTCGTCCACAACGGCGGTTGAGGTGGCCGTGTTGTCGGCCTTGTCCTCGTCCAGGTCGATCGAGACTTCCTTGACCAGGCGGCTCATGCCAGCACCTCTTCAGGTGCCGATCCGGCCCATTTGAGTTCGATCTTGCCGCCGTCGCCACCAGTCACGTCAGGGTGATCGGTGAGGAACGCGTCGCCGATGACGAAGGTCTGGCCGGTGTCGCACACGACCTGGAGTTCGCCCTCGCCGGGATCCCAAAGGTTGCCGAAGCGCTGGCCGCGCTCCAGGTTGGTCGTGGCCGTCACTTCCGACGCCTCGAATTCCTGGGCGCGTCCGGCCTTGCGGCCATACGTGACGACATTGTTCTTGATGCCGCCCACCTTGAACTTGGCGCCTTTCTCGACCGGTATATTCCGACCGCGCCAGACAATGTCGACGATGCCGAGCGTCTGCATTTAAGCCTCCTTGTTAGACCTGGAATTCGAGGGAGCCGGCAAGCGTCATCAGGTTGCCGACGATGCGGACCTGCTGGCGGCTCTCCAGCCGGTTCTTGTCGTCGACATTGCGCTGGAACACGCTTTCCTTGACGGTGCGCTGGATGTCTTCGATCCAGGCGCGGTCGCCATAGAGTGCGCAGCGGGCGGCCCAGGAGCCGTGCATGCGGCGCGGCGTCACCACGGCGTTGCCGGGATCCTCGTCGTTGTCGCTGCGGCTGGTAAAGGCTGCGTTGTTTTCGTCGTCGACGAGTTTCGCTCTCGGATAGAGCAGCGTGACGTAGCCCGCCCAATCGTAACGGATCCGGCTCATCGTCGCCGGTACCATGATGTCCATCCACGCGCGATCGGGAACGCCGAGGTTCGACTGTTTGTAGGTCGTAACCACGCGCGAGATGGTGACAGTGCCATCGGCAAGGCTGTCGAAGGTGGAGACGCCCTTGCGAAGCAGCAGATCCTGTTCGGTCTCGATGAACTGGTCGACCGGCTCCGGCGCCTCGACGCCTGGCAGAACCAGCGAACGGAGCTGGCGGGCCGGGTCATTGGCTAGGTGAAACGAGCAGAGCCCCATCATCGTGGCCGAAATGATCCAGGAGCTGGTCGGAGACTTGTTCAAGCCGAACGCGCTCAGGAAAGGCGAGTTGGTCAGCTCGCCGAATGTGCCGAGCGTGGCGAAGGTGCCGCGCTTGGCCACAAAGCCATGCACGTCGAGTTTCGACATGGCCCTGTAACGGTCGGCCAGCCAGGCTGCGAACAAGCCCATATTCGTGGCGTCCGACCAGGGATGCTGGACTGCCGTGTACCAGGTGTTGGCGATCGCATCGAGCACGGGCTGCAGGCTGGGGTTACCGGCACCGCCAGCCATCGGCGCGATGGCGATCGCGAGCCCGGAAGGAAGCGGCTGGGCTTTGGTGTCGACGCGCAGATCGATGTCGTTGCCGACTTCGCCACCATTGCGGGCGGTGACGGTGACGACACCGACCGCCGAGGTAGCAGTCACGACCAGGCTCGGGTCGGCGTTGATCGCATCCTTTAGCGCGCTTGCCATCGTGGTGACGGTGGCGCCGGCCTGGGCGGTAATGCGCACTGGCTTGCCCGCAATCTTGAAGCGCAGCACGACGGCCGCCGCGACAGCGCCGGTGAAGGTGAGCGTGCCCGTGGCCTTGACCGCACCGGCATCGTCAGCGACGGCCGTGACGAAGAGCGGCTGTGTCTTGTTCGCCTTGCGGAAAGCAATCACCTGCTCCGCGCCGATCGAACCCTGGCCGAACAACGCAGTCGCCTGCTCGGGGCGCACAACTTCCACGAACTGGCCGGGGGCCAGCGTGCCAGTCGCGAGCTTCTGGCCGGCAATCAGGTTGCGCACCGGATACGGCAGAATGCCCATTGTCCGGTAGTTCGGCTTCACCTCGAGATAGGTGCCTGGCTCCAGCCAGTCATACGGGATCTCGTCAAAGATCATAGGTTCCATGCTCATTTGCCTCCGTTACGGGCTTTGCGGTTGTCGGGGTCAGCGGGCGGCGGCGGATCGACCGGATCCGGCTTGGGCAGGTCGGCGGGCGTTTCGTCCTGGACCGCGACCAGGTCATCGTCTGCGAGGCGGCGGCGGATATAGAGGGTGACCTCGACCGTCGCGCCTTCGGCCGGCCAAGCGCTGCCGTCTTCCATCGGCACCGACCGGCCTTCCGCGAGTTTCAGTTTCAGCTCCGGCACGTCTCTTGCTCCTACAGGTTGGGCTGCACAGTTTGCGGCGCGTCCACTGCCCCGCCTTCAGGGCTGTCGGCGTTCAGCCAGGTCACATGCAGCGACTTGAAATCGTCGATCGTCTTCAGCTGCAGCGCAGCCAGCGAGAACTGGTACCGGACCTCGAAGTCGAGATTGGCAACGACCGTTGCTTCGTCGGCCCAGCCATCGACGAACACGGCTTCTGCACCGGTCACCGCACTGGCCCCGATGCCGTCGAAGACAGCGCCCTGCAGAAGAGCCACTGCAACGTCGATCATGGCATCCATGCCGATGTCTCTCGTGTCGCCCTTGAACCGGGCTTCGAGGCTTGACGATGCCTTTACGATCATAACCAGCCGCCAGCGCATGGCGGCCGCCAACTGCCGACCGGACGCCGGATCCGGCTTGATGCCGAGCCAGGCGAGCCCGATGAAGGGCGTGAGCCGCACCACGCGCTTGAACTCCTCAATCGTCAGCACGGGCGGTATCCGTTCGATCTGGAAGACCTTCGACGGAAACGCCAATCGCAGTCGTGCTTTGATCGCCGGTTCGATAGTGCGGATTGGTGCGAGCGCCAGGTCCATGATCAACCCTGCAGACGCTGATGATCGAACACGTTCGTGCGGTCCGTAATGCGGGCACCGGTGGAGCCGCTGTCGCCGGCCGGAGGCGCATCGATGTTGATGCGGCCCGCAGCAATACCGTCAAGCCAGCCGATCACCTCCTTGCGGTCGAGGCGCATCTGCTCGGTCGGTTCGGTGCGCTCGCCTTTCGCCAGGTCGTAGCGCGCCAGGACGCAAGCCGCGCGGACGATGCTCTTTTCCGGACTGGCGACTGGCACGCGGTACCGGCCGCGCAGATAGTCGTCGATCAACCCGCAAGCATCGGCGATCGCCAGCTCAACCTTGGCGACAAGCACCGTGGTGGCGTCGCGATCCTCCGGCCGCGAAAGCCGGATCATCTCGGTTTCACCGAAGCGGTCGATCATGTCCTGGGAAGAGGCGTAAGGCATGGTCAGCTGACCTTCAGCCGCTCTTGCAACAGGTAGCCCTCAAGCTCCCAAATCTTGTTGCGGGCATTCTCTCGGCTGATCGTCCGGCCGATTTCTTCGTTGAAGTTCGCCTTGCTGACGGTGGCGGCTTCACCGCGAACCGTGAAGCCGTTGCGCAGCGTAAGCTCGCAAACCATCACCTTGCCACTCGGCAATATCGTGAAGGTCTCGCCTACAATCACGGCGTCGATATCGGCCGGCGTCAGGCGTGGAGCGTTGAGACCTTTCGCCTGAATTTCTTGTTCCAGCTGAGCCTCATTTTTCATCGTCGATCTCCTTCTCCAGCTCGCTGATGAAAGTCACGACCAGGTTCGGCTCGGAGAACAACTGTTCGAGCTGTATCGGCGACGGAAATGCTTCGAGGGGATGATCAACACCAGCCTTGGAGTGCGCGACACCAGCCCTGCGGAAGCCGTCAACCTTGGCGACGATGCGCAACGCGGTAGGTGCTAGCGGGGCAGTATCGCTATCCTCCCAGGCGTCGATCGCGGCTGCGAGGTGCGGGAACATTGCCTTGAACTCATCCCTGCCTTTCGCCAGGGTTTCCCGAACCTCGGCCAACTGGCGCCGGGATGTTTCCGCCCCGGCCGCGATCAGTTCCTCCGTGCTGGGAGCCCCTGCGGGACCGGCCGCATTGCCGGCCCCGCCCTGGTCGCTCTCGGGAGTATTCTTGAAATTCTGTTCGAGCTGGCCGTTGATCTGGCCGGCCTCGTTCGTGTCGTTCTTCTTGGCCATGTCCGGTTCTTTGCTTCGGGTCTCACAGAAAGGGTCGCGTACGACCCCTTTTGAGAGACCCGGCGCCGGGCTTGCCGCCCTGGCGCCGGGTGATAGGCAGCGGAGGGTCCCAGCCCCGATGCCCAACTGGCGCGCTAGCCGAGCTGCGGCACCACCACGACTTCGGCGGTCTTGAACCAGATGTTGCTGTCGCCGCCGTTGATCAATTGCGCCTCAACCACCTGTCGGGCGGCAGCCTCAAGCGTCTGCGGTACCAGCAACTTCGCCGGCTTGATGTTGATGACCTGGCCGCTCTTCTTGCGGATGGCGCCCATTGCCTCACGCGCCAACTTGAAGTTGGCGGCGTTGAGCTCCGCCTTGGACTGGTGCGCCAGATGCCACAGGCCGAAGCCGGCATTGCAGCGGCCGTCAACGCCGTAGAGGTACTGGCCCCTCATGAAGACGTTGGCGTCGGTCTCGCGATCCATCTGCACAAGCTTGAACTTCTTGCGCTGCTGGAAGATCAGCGGCTGGATGACCTGGGTGTCGTCGACCAGATACCAGGCGGGTCCGGCACCGGGAGTAATGTTCGACACGGAGGTTTCGCCGCCGTTTTCGTCGAAGCCGGGATGGTCGTTGTCGAAGAAGTTCTGGCCGTCGTAGCAGAGCGTCGCATCGCCCTTCTTCAAGAGAGGCCATACCAGCTGGTCGGGGAACTCGGCGGCGTTCTGGCCCATCTGAGCGGCAATCGGCGTGTAGAAGCCGAACTGGTCGTCTTCGATGGCAGAGCGTTTGATGCCGATAGTGCCCTCGAACTCTTTGTTGCGGATAAGGTAGGTCTGGGCCGACAGGTTGTGGATGAAGCGATCTCCCACCCATTCGCGGATGCCGGGCAAATCGTCCAGGCGAGGATACTCGTTTGCCGCTGTGCTCGAAGTCACGGTCATGGCGACGGTCGAATACATGGTCGCGGTGGCAGCGAGCCGCACATTGAATGCGGTCGAAAGCCCGGTGAAAACGGCGCGGAGAGTTGATGCGTTGATGTCCATTTCTTCTTTCCTCGTTAGCCCACGGCGACCCAGGTGGAGCCCTCGCCAATGCCGACAATCTTGCCGACGAGGAGCTTGCCGCCGGTCCCGTCGAGCGTGATGGTCGCATCGTCGGTTGCGTAGACAGGCTTGCCGATGTCGGCGAAAGCCACCGCGAGGGTCAGACCGAAGCAGCCACGCTCGGCGCAGACCTTGGTGTCGCCATCAGCCCCATCACGATTGTCAACACGACCGTCAGCGAGGCCCACCACGGCGACAGCGCCAGCCGTGCCGGCAGGCACCGCCAGGCCGGCAGCGGTGACGGCCACGATTGATTTACGGAACAAGCGCACGCCGCCTTTGACCGGATAGCCGAAGCTTTCACCGGAGCGAGCGCGGATTTCGAGATCGCGTGAAGCCGGCATCAGTGCATCTCCTTCGCGATTTCCTTGGCGGTCTGGGCGAACGCCTTGGGATCAAGCCCCATCATTTCGCAGACCACAGCCTCATCGGCGGCAAGCGTCCCATCGCCGGTTTCGACGGCCGGACGCTTGCCGAGGCCGCCACTGTTGAGCGACGGCATCAGCTTGATCTCCACCTCGACATCGGCCGGATCCTTGATGTGGCGTGCGATGTAGTGATCGCGAAGTGCCGGGACGAGCTTGCCGTCCTCGATCGCCTTGTCGATCACGGTCTCGGCCCGATCCTTCGCATGCGTCGTGACGAGTGTGGTGACGCGCGAATTCAGCTGTTTCACCTGTTCGCGCAATTCGGCTTTTTCGGCATCGTCGCCACTGGCGGCTCGCGCCTGCAGAGCAGTCACCACCTCCTCTCCAGTGGCTTCCTTCTTCAGGCCGGCCGCTTCAGCAACGCGCGACATGAGGTCGGCGGCGGCCGTCGAGGCGTTCAGCTTGGTCGTCAGGGCAGCAAGGATCGCCGCCTGGTCGGCGGTCTCGGGGAGCCCGAGCGCCTTCCTCAGTTCTTCATCCATTTCTGGATCTCCATGGTTGAGGGAATGGTTGCGCGAATGGAGCGCGGTGAGTTTCAGGTTCGGATCGTTGGTCAGGCTGGCGCGCAGCAGCTGCACCAGCCGGTAAGGCTTGGCCGTCAGCGACGTGAACACGGGCGAGACGAAGCCGTACTCTTTGCCCGCGACGGCATGCCTGCCCTTTTCGGTCCATTCGACCTTGCCCCAGATCCCGTCCTCACGGGCTTCCAGCGCCACGATCCAGCCAACAGCGGGCGTCTCCTCGCCTTCGCTGGTCAGCAGGTCGATCGAATGGTTGATATCCATCGCCAGCTTGCGGCCGGCAGGCAGCGAAGCCGCGATGAGCTTTTGCGCATCGCCGAGCTCGTACGGGCCGCGACCGTCAACGCCGCTGAAGGTGCCAGCCGGCAGCAGGTGAATGAACTCAGGCACCTCGCCAACGGCGGTGCCGGCGAGAAGGCTGTGCGTGATGGAGTTGAGGACCGTTTTCATCGGGCAGACAATGGCCCGACGCGCGCACTCGTATCATGCCCGCCACGGCGGGCATGGATGAAGCGGCTCTATTGGAAGCGGCTGAGGAAGCGGAACACCGTGTCCGCGATCATCTCTTCGTCGTCGTCGGAGATGCCGAGATAGGGTCTCGCCGGAAGCGTAACAGACTTGGCCAGCACTACGCCAGAGGCCAATCGGAAAACCAGATGTGAGGCGTTCTTCGGAACGATGGTGCCGCCGAGCTGGTGAATGCCGGCATAGATGACGTTGGTGCCGACGCGCACATAGTCGTTGCCCGGCTGGCTGGAAATGCTGTCGCGAAGCCTGCCGCTCTCCGTCAGGATCCGGGCGTTGCGCTTCATCCGTTTGTATTCGGCGTTGAGTGCTGCCCATGCCTCGCCAGCGGGGCTGGTCTGCGAGATGAAACGCCGATGGGTGGACGACACCAGGCCGGTGCCGATCGCCGACATGATCGGTGTGGTGTTGCCCATCAGGCCGATCAGGCTCGTGAAAGCCTGGTCGACGCCATGGTCGGTAATCCGGGTTTCGAGGGTGACGCCGCTCATGCTTGCCTCAAACCGCCTTCGCGCCTATATTTCGAATGCGCCGAGCAGGAAGCGGTCCTTCGGGACTTGGGTGGTATTTCCGGCCACTCCGGCGCATTTCTCATTTTCCGGTCAGGATCCTGCCCTCGCGGCGAAGGCTCGCTATCTGGTTGGCGTTCGTGCGGCGTAGTGAAAGCAGGTAGATCTCGTCGCCCTGCGGACGATGCACGACCTTGAGGGCAGCCGTGAACGGCTCACCGTCGATCGACGCATGCAGCTGCAGGCGGCCGTCACCACGTTCCACCAGTTCACCCTTCTCGACGAGCAGCTCGGGCGCGGTGGCGTAGAACGCTGGCGTCGCGTGGCGATGCTTCGTGTGTGACCTGATGGTGTCCGCCGACAGCCGTACCTCGCTACCGATCGCGACGTCGAGCGGGGCAGCCAACCGACGCGGCGTCAGGGCCACCGGCACCCAGCTCTTGCCAGGCCAACGGTCTTGAAGCGCGGTCGTGGCAAAGCGTTCGATCATGCCGGGCGCAGCGGCAACGGTCTCAGAACCCGGCAGGGTCCGTGACAGCCAGGCTTGCCCCGGATTGTACTCGAAGCCGGCATCCACGCCGAACGGCACCATGACGCGCTTGCCGCCGACTTCTTCGGCACGGAACAGCAGATCCGGCGACGGATCGGGTCCACGCTTGCCCTGGCGCTTCAGGTCACGGCCGGAGACCGCCGTGGGGAAGCACCCGCAGTGCCAGCCATTCGGTGGATAGTTGGTGGCCCAGAAAGGATCATCGGCCCGCAGCACCATGCCATCCCAGGACAGGTGTTCCTTGCGAGGGTGAAGCGAACCCGAATGATTGTATTGCCAGTAAGGGAAAGCCTCCAGCGTGTCGGGCTCGGTGAGCTGGGCGTAGCGACCGGCAGCGTAGGCGGTGCGCAGATTGGTGTCGAAGATGATGCGCGATCGCCAGTTGCGGCCACCGGTATGGTCCCAGCCGTGCCGAGCAACGATGCTGTCAAAAGCACCGCGGAACTCAGCTAACGTGGTTCCTTTTTCGAGCGCCTTCATGATCTCCTGGCGGAAGTCGCCCACCAGGGCATCGGTCGCGGCACCCGCCACCATGAAGGCGCGGGAATGGGCTGCCGCGTAGACATCCGTCCACGACCTGGTCGTCACCGATGCCTTGTCGCGGAAGAAGCGAATGGCGGCGTCGAAGGGCAGATCGAGCGCGGGGGTGATACCGTCAGCCATCGACAGCTTCCAGCCTCGAAATTTGAGGGCCGCTCAAAGCCCGTGAGCGCGTTTTGAGGGCTTGGTGGCTATCTCGGGTCATCCGAAGCGCCCAGCGCGTTCCTGGGCCGTTTCTGCGAGGGCTCATTTGCGACTACGCAACTCGTCCACCAGGGCGGCCTGACCGGCAAGATGCGAAAGCGCCATGCCTCTAGCCATGGCAACGGCCAAGGCCTCCGGCGCCAGGTCGAGCTTGGCCAGTTTCTCGGCGGCGTCGGATAGGTCGATCGCGTTCTCCAGGATGTTGCGGATCTCGTCCGTGAGCCCGGTCATGGCCCCGGCCGCGTCATGCTCGATGCGCTGTGTGAGCTGCTCGACGATCGTGTCCGTCTCTTCCCTGGCGTGACGGGTGCGCAGCAGCGTTGCAACTGAATTGGTCTGGGGCTCGGTCGTTGTCGTGCTGGCGGCAGGCGCCCGCCCGCCGATCACCTCCTCATCATCCTTGGGTGCCGGAATGCCCAGGCGGGACCGTGCCCAACCCAAGGGCGCTGTCAGACCCTGTTTACCCAGCTTCTCGAAGGCCTCGGAGAACTCCTTCAAAGGCACTTCATCGGGCCTTCCAATCGAGACCGTTGGATAATGGTCCTGCGGCCCGAACTCGAAGGCGACCAGGTTCGGAATGACCTGGTGATTGTAGGTGCCGGACAGAGCGATCGCGTCGGATCGCTCAATGTCTTCCTGAACCAGGCGGTGTTCCTTGGCCACCGCGTGTCCACCTGAGACGGCGTCGGTGGTTGTGGTCTGGCCAAGTACAGCTTTCGAGATCTGGCGGTCCATCCAGTCGGCACGGCGTTCGAACAGCTCGGTGCTCGCGCTTTTCGCCGAAACCTCCTTGAACTCGATGCTCATGTCGACAGGCACGATCGCCGCGCAGTCACCAGCGATCTGCGAAACGGCGCGCCACAGCACGTCCTTCTCGTCCTCTGTGGCGTTGCGGCCATAGCGGCCGATGCGGATGGGAGCACCAAAATTCTGAACGAAGATCGCCCAGTCCTTCAGCGTGAACGCCTTGTACATCCATGCCCAGCTCGCCACGCGGGCAATGCCGGAGCGGATCGTCAGGCCGGATTTTGATTTATGCCGATGCACGACGAACTTGTGCTGTGGCAGCGGCTGGTCGCCGGCAGCCTCGCGCAGCAGTACGGTTTCCCCATCATGGCGGTCGAACGTGAACCAGCGCTGCGGCCGATAGATGAATTCGCGCGGACAGGTGTGACCCATGTGATGGCGCCAGTCCGTCTCCAGCACCGAGAAACCCTTGCCGATGGCGTCGAGTGCGTCGAACAGCGATGCCTGCAGCGTGCCGTCATTCACCCACGACTGCACATATTCCGCGTGCTTCTTGTGATCGGCCGCGTCGGATGCTGCTGTCACCGTGATTGGCAGCTGCGAGACTGACCGCTTCCGCGTCGCCATGACACCGGCATAGTGAAGATCGCGCTCCTCGATGTCCTCGGCCAGCTCCAGATACCGCAGCGGTTCGCCGCCCGCTGCTTCTCGATGGATGGACGCCAGTCGTGTCGGCGTCAGGCCATCGGCCGGATGGCCGGAGATCGGGTCGCGAACGCCGATCGTGGTCGGACCGGCGCGCTCCTCTGTCACCTCGGCATCGGTCAGTTTGTTGCCGCTGGCGTCGACCAGGCGCTGGCCAACGGCACGCATCAGAGATTTGATGTTCATAGGCGGCCTCGCATTTCTACATCGGTGGAACGTTCGCGCCGGTCCCTGTCGCCTCGATTGCTCCCCGAACCAGCGCCAGCACTCTCGTAGCCATAGGAAAGGGTCATCTGCAGCGAAGCGAACCAAGCGAGGATGCCAGCGATCGCCGTGTCGCCGTGCCGATCCAGCCCATCCTCGCCCTTGTGGCGATGATCATCGGGAACCTTGATGATGCCGTTGACATACTGCAGCGCCTGGTGATCGCGGATCACGTCCTCGTCGGCCGCGATCGTGACTGTGAGATCGCCGAACGCCTCGACGTAGCGCGGAGAGTTCTCCCGATACCACTCGGGGGTGAGCTTCACCTCGACGATGCACTCGCCCCACCGCTGGGCTGCAACTTCAGCTAGGTAGCCGCCATTGCCAGTTGCATCGAGCGCACCACCGGAGAGGCGCGGCAGATGATCGCCCACGAAGAAGAGGACGTCGCGTTGCGCCTCGTACGGCACGTTGCGCAGCTCCAGGACGAGGCGGCAGCGGCGCACCGTGTCCTGGCCGATCTCATAGCCCTTGAACGCCGAGACGTCGCCGGAGCGCGCGAAGTCCATGCCGAAGACGTGGGCACGGTCGGGATCGAGCTTGTCCAGGATCGGCTTGAGCTTCTCTCGGCAGAAGTCACGGATGACCGCTTCACGCATGCCCTTGTCGAGCGACTTGAAGCTGTCGGGCAGATGCAGGCGCACTACCGGAACGGTCGCATCCTTCACCCGCTCGATGACGACGCGGGTCAACGCCGCGCCCTGCGCATCGGCGGGTATCGCGTCCAGCTCCTGCTGCATCTGGGCTTCGCGCGCACCATAGGAACCACGGATCAGCTGCTCCCATTTCGCCTGGGCTTCTGGGCTGTAGGTCCATCCACGGGTCAGGCAGACACGTTGGTAGAGACCGTTGTCGACGGCGGCCTGGAATGGAATGTGATGGATCTTGAACGGGTTCTTCCCGGCTCGCGCCTCGCGGATCAGCTCGTTGAAGGCGTTCAGCACACCGTTGTGGGTGGAGATCACGCGAACCTTGCCGCCCCAGATCAGCAGCGCGTTGACGGCATCGATGACAGCGCGCACGTCGCGGTGATAGGCTGCTTCGTCGATAACGACGATACCCTGCAGGCCGCGAATGTTCGCGGGGTTCGAGGACAGTGCCTCGACGCGAAAGCCCGAGGCAAAGCGAACGCGATAGGCGGAAATGAACTTGGTCGAGCCGTCCGACTGCTCGTCCTCGAACATAAACTCCTCGATATCTACCAGCTCCCTCGCCACGATCTTGGCGAAGTGGGCGACATAGCCAATGAACTCGCGGCCTTTATCCTTGGTGTCACCGATATAGAAAACGTTGTCGCCGCCATCACCGCGCGCACTGGCCGCGATGATGGTGTCGTCCAGCGCCTCGGCATAGGTGATGCCCGTCCGGCGACCCTTCTCCGCAACCTTCAGGTCGGAGCGGTCTTCCAGCCACTCCTTCTGATGCAGCATCAGAATGCCGTCGGCCAACGGGTCGTGGTCGGCAGGCAGCTCGGAGCCGCGCGGAAGTCCGGCCGGAAGCTGCTCGGGATTGCGAGAGAGGACGGGCTTGGCCGCATCCTCTCCCTTCACGAAGTCCCTGGCTGCCGCCGCCGTCATGATCGGAGCCCCAGGACCTGCTTACGGATCTCGGCGGCACGTTCCTGCGAGAGGCCAGCGACCTTGGCGACGGTATCGACGGTCTCCTCAACCTTTTCGGCAAACTCCTGCTCCACCTTCAGGCGACGGGCGGTGGAAATGCCCTCTGCCTGGGCGGCGGCTCGCAATGCGTTGGCTAGGCTCATCGCCTCTTTAGGCTGGATGTTCTTCGAGCCACGGCTGGCAATGATGTTCGTCACCAGAGACTTGATCGCCATCGCGCCCATTCGGGCAAGATCGTCTTCGCCCTCGGCGTCGAAGCGCGAGGCAATGGCCTTGGTCATCTCGCGGGCCTGTTCGATCTCTGCAGCAAAGACGGCCAGGCGCATCGAATACCGGTTGAACGCCTGAAAAGACGGAATGGTGAACTCCAGCTCACCATGATGCTCGGCCTGAAGCGCTTCGAGCTTGGCGAAGAATTCCTTGTAGATATCGGTCTGGGTCCGATCACTGTTCTGAAGCTCCTGGGCAGCCCATGCGACAATGCCCTCGCACTCCCGAGGCAGAAGCTGGATGTTCGACAGGCGTCCGCGACCGCGTGCCATGATCAGATCTCCGGCTTGAGCGGGCGCTTCACACCTTCAATCGCGATCTCGCGACGCAAATGGCGCCGGCCGAGTTCGGTCAGCGTCGCGCCCATGACAGTTCCAGCAGCCGTCGCGATGACGGCACCCAGCTCTTCGAGATACTTCAGCTCGCCATGCACCCAGGCGCGCGGCCTGCGAATGCCGAACGGCACCAGGCGCACTTCGATGACATCGGACGGCAGCGTCTCGTCCGTTTCCTCGGCCAGCATCTTCAGCATGGCGAGGCGCGCGCTCTCGCGAAAAATCCGGTCTGCGGCTTCACGATCGAAAGTCATTTCTTTGCTTGCTCCAGAATGAGTTCCTGCCAGCGATCGGCAATCGCCGACACCGGTTCGAGCTGGGTGGCGAGGACTTCGATGCGGCCGTTGAGTTTCTCCAGGGCAAGCTCGATATTGTGCGCCTGGTTGCGATCCGGGAGGTGCCGTAGCTCGCCTTCCAGGGACAGAACGCGCCGCTCCATATCGGCCATTGCAGCGGCCGTTTTCCTGGCGTCTTCCGCCGCGTCCTCTTTGTGTTTGTCGAGGGCGGCGGCCACAGTCTTTTCACCTCTGGTGAGCCACCCATAGATGATGCCGACGAGAGCGATCAGGCTGAGCGCCAGAGACACCCACGGCGCGATTGTTTCAGGGGTCAATTGCGCCTCCGCTTGAAACGTTCGAGGCGCTGCTGGCAAGCCAGGCACCGCTTTGCTGATGGAAGCGCCAGGCGCCGTTCGGGCTCGATCTCTTCACTGCAGACAAGGCAAACTGGTGATCCTTGACCGGCAAGCGCGGCCTGGGCTGCGCGGATGCCGGTCTCACGTTCCTGCTCGGTGCGAAGGTCGGCCAGTTCGTAGGCGAAATTTCCGAGCTTCACTGTGGGCGCCCCAACCATTTCGCCAGGCCGTCCTTCAACGTATGGCCGCCCATGTAGAAGCCGGAGAATGTCGCGGTAAGCCAGAACAGCGTGTCGAACGGCAAGGCAGTCGCCATGGACGAGCCGGTACCGGCATCGACGGTCGGCACGATGACGAAGCGGAACAGCCATAAGCCGCCGAGGAACCACATCCAGGCCGGCCGCCATGCCCACGTCCAGGTAGGCTCTCCAACCTTGTCCATCTCGGCCTTCTGCAGCGCGATTGCCTGGGCCTGCTGGACGTTCCATTGAATGAGCAGATCCGGCGCTAGGCTCTCGGTCTCTTTGATCGCCGCGTCGATCTTCTCGGGCGGCTGCTCGGCGATCTCGTCCGGCTGAACGCCGAGCTTCTTCGCGACGGTGTCGATCACGACGCCACCGACCTCGGCTGCATCGTCGCCGAGGAAGCGCTCCAGGAGCGACTTGACCAGCGGCGCCCCGACACGCGTTGCGGCTTCGACAAGGATTGATCCAAGCACCGGGTCCATCAGATCACCCCCAAGCCTTCGGCCTCGGCGGCGTACGCGGCGGCGCGCTGGCGATGAACGATGCTGCGGGTGATCAACATGATCGCGACGATCGCGCCCACGGCCAGGAGACCGCCTATCAACCAGCCGGCCAACTGGTCGGCATGGTGCGGGTTCACCAGCACGTCGCCGCCGCCACCGGCAGTGGCAGCCCCTGCCGTACCGCCGCTGGTCTGGGCAGTCTTCGCGCTCTTGGTTGCCGCCTGTTGCTCATCGGCAAGCTTGGCCTTGACGGTCGCGGCCGGCGCCGAGGCAGCAAGTGCCCAGGCGACCCCCTTGGCTTCGATCGCCGCGATACGCTTGCCCCAGCCGCGACCAAAGGTTTTCCAGATCTTGAGCGACTGGACGAAGCCGAGCCGCTTCGCGCAGAGCCGTTTCACTGTCTGGTGTGCCGGTCCACCGACCGACGCCTTGAGCCAGGATCTCGCGCGACCGACGCCAGAATTGACCGAAGCGTCGAAAGTGGCGAGATCCACGCCAGCCTCAAGACTGTCGCCATTCACCGCTTGCCAGTAATCCTGGCGGTAGATCTTGGCGACGTTGTCAGCCGAAATATTGCGGAGCTGGAGCTTGGTGGCGCTGGGGAAGTAGCGCCGATAAGTGGCAAGGGTGATCCCCTTCATGGTGGCGCCGCCCGGATCCTTCGGATGATCCGACCAGCCGCCCTCATAGGCGAGCGTCACTTTCAGGCTCGCGTTGAAATTCTCGCGCATCGATACCGCTCCGGGCTGCAGAAAGGCCGGGCGATCACCCGGCGATTATGCCTGCAGCATGCGTGCGGTCGCGCGCGCGTATCATGCCTCCCTAGGCGGGCATGGTCAGTCGTCGAAGAGGAAGAGCTGTCGTGGATCCGCAGAGCCTTTGGCGGGCCGGGTGCCCATTCTGCGGAACATCTTGTCGATGCCGGTTTCGGTCAGCCCGAGCTTGCGGGCGATTTCGGCATTCGACATTCCAGTGGCGCGATAGTGGCGCGCCCGAGCCTCTCGCGCAAGAGGCACGCGGAGATAAGACCGGCCGTAGCGGCCGGCGAGTTGGTCGACGGCCACACGGCCGAGGATCGGTAGGAGCTGGTTCTCACGATCGGTTGAGGGAATGAAGAGCCGCGTTCCGCCGAACGCTTCCGCCAGGGCGAGGAATGCTGGCTCGCCGAGCAGGTTCTGCAGTTCCGTGGAAAGGCGGTCTTCGCTCACGCTGCCACCTGCTTGTGACGAAGGTCGTGTCGCGCTACGGTCGAAGAAGGCTTGAGGAGATTTTGACCATGACGGTTCGTATTTGTTTGGCGATCGTGGCGGCCACATCGCTGGTCTCGCTCGCCGCAGCCGCTGAAATTGAAGAGACCAATATCATCGACGTGCTTGCTGCAGCACCGATCTATGATCCCGCAGCCGCAGAGACTTTCAAGCCGACCGAGGTGCTTACATCTCCATGCACCATCATATCCGCCAGCCTGACAAGCGCCCGGTGTGTTGTCCGTCAGAACAAAAAAACCATCGAGTACGTCGACCTCGAATTTGGTTCTTGGAGTGGTGACAAATGGCAGGACACACTCGACGCTGAAACCAGGGCGGCTCTGGTCAAGCAGTGCAACGGCTACGAACCTACCGATAGCTGCAGCAGAAGGCTTCGCGGCTTCGCCTACCGGGCCGGACGTACAATGGGCAACCAAGTAGGCAACAACTTTCGTGTCTACAATATCTTGCCCGACCGCTGACCAAATCATGCCAAGCCCCGCTCGATCGCCGCTTGCAGCTCCAACTGGCGGGCTGTGACCATGCGGAGGCGGAACTCCAGCTCCAGGCGCTTGTGGCTGTGCGGACGCAGAACGGCGATACGCGCGCGCAGTTCGCTCCGCTGCGCCTGCAGACGGTCGATCTCCAACTGCTCGTTCCAGACGAGCAGCGGCAGGGACTTCTCCTGGACTGAGCGCCGCACCATCATCACTGGCGCTCCAACCGCAAACCGCGCTTGGTGCTGTTGAGCGTCAGGCCGTCAACCGATTTCCAGATCAGGCAAAGCGTATAGGTGCCGTCTTTGCGACGATGCAGGGATGAGGCCTTGGACAAAGTCCAGCGAACCCCGACTTTCGCCAGCGGTGACTGGCCCAATTCGCTGGCCGCAAAACGCTCGATCACCGAGAAATCGATCTTCACGCGGCCGGTTCGGCGACGGGTGCTCATTGGCGATCTCCGTCGATCAACTGCGCAGCCAGATACCTGTCACGCAGTGTGGCCGGCCGCACCTCCCCCTCGCGACCGAGGTCAGGCCACCATTCGTCATCACCCAATAGCCAGAGGTGGCGCATGGCGATGTTGTTCACGACACGATCGGCTGGCGGATAGACCTCAATGGTAACTGCCACGCCGCCTGCGAGATTGTTCTTGATCGCCTGCAGCTCGTCCCAGGTGATGCTGCCGTCGTGCTCGACCGAAAGCAGGCAGAGATCCCAATCGAGATAGACGCGACTGGCGGCGGTCCATTCTTCTGGCCAGCCGGCATCCGCACGGGTGATTATTGGGCGGCTGCGGCTGGTCATTTTCGCACCGCCTGCCTGACCCGATCGCCAAGCGCGTTCATTACCGGCACCCAGTCGCCTTCATCCATCTGGTCGACTGGCTTGGCAACCTCGGCAACGAATGCACGAAAGGTCTGAAAGCTGGGAGCTTCCACGCTTTTGGCGATAAGGATGTTCCACTGCGCCACTGCGATCTGTGCGCCCGGCACCTTCATCCAGTCAGGCGTGATGATCGTGATGCTCCAATCGACACTGGCCTGTCTGGCCATCCAGCCTTTCAGACCTTCGATCGCCTTCACGGCATCGCCGGCATCGTGGAGAAATCGTACGTGCGACAGGCCGGTCTGGCGCTCCACAAACGCAATCAGGGCTGCGTCATCGCGTTCCCGAACAATGCCGAGGTTCCATGCGGCGATCCAAAGCGCCTGCAGCTTCTTCGCGAACTTCCCCTCAAGCTGCTTTCGAGCCCCGCTCGAAGCGGGTTTGAACCCGCTGCGACGCAGTTCCTGGACAACGTCGTTCTGCTCGGCCGAGGACATATCCCGCAGCGAGCGTTTGCCAGTTACGCGATGGTAGACATCGCGCATCGCGTCGTCATCGAGCCCAAGCTGTTTCTTGGCGACATGGATTGCTGCGGTGGCGCTCATGACAGTGCCCTCTCGATGTCGATCGCCAGCCCGGTCAGGTTGACTTTCTCCGCGATGGCGCTCCCACCGTTCTCACTCGGGCAGCCGTGGTGATAGATGACGGCTATGAGTTCGCCTCCGGTGTCAGCGGAGATGTCACAACCAGCAATTCGATACTTGATCGCCTCGGCCAGGGCGCATTCGATCTTGCGGACGAGCGTGTTCATTGCGCACCGCCAATCTGCAGCGGCGCGCTGTCCGACGTTACGCCATTAGCCAAGGTCACCTGTTCCCCAGCTCGCCAGCCTTCATTGCGCGCCTGGTCGTGACGCTGTGGCGCCTCGCGCTGGGTGATGGTTCCCGTGTCGGGATATCTGGTTGCCAGCGCTTGCTGTGCTTCTTGCCGAGCGCTCTTGTCACGGACCGCGCCGAAGACCTCCACCAAGCGGTAGTGCAACCGAATGACCATGCCGTCGGAGAAGTCGGCAACCGCTGCACGCTTCGACTTGAGACCACGACGCCGTTTGTAGAAGGGCCCAGTCTTGAACTCGCGAACCGCGCGATCGATGGCCCTCTCCGTAACGTCGCGCAGATAGACAGCGATCTCTGGCCCCGGGGCTCGACCTATGAACTCAACCTCGCTGACACCGTTGGTGGTATGGATCAGCACAGCCGTGTTCGTGCAGCTTGCGATCACGGGCCAGAGCTTCGCCTTGATCGAATACCCACGGCTCCCCTTTGATCGCTGCTCGTCCATGACGATGTCGGCTTCGCTGATTGCGTGGTCGCGCATCAACTGCGCAGCCTTCTCGGCCGCTGCGAGCGCTTCCGCCTCGGTGCAGCCTCGACCGACGTTCAACTCGCGCAGACGGCGAATTCGGTCTCGGATTTTCTGGTCAGCCATTGGAGGCAATCTCCCTGGGCTCGATCGGCGCCGGGCCGGAACCCTGCAAATTGATGGGATCGTCCGCCTTGGCCACATGTGCAGCGGCCCTAAGGTGCCAGTTATTCAAAGCGCCATGCCACCCGGTGGTCGACGTGGCTCGGATGCCTGCCATGTGAACCATGTGTACATCGCCCTTGGCGGTGAAGCGCGCATTGGCATCCCGCTGCAGTCGCTCACGGATCCGCTGGTCGGCGGCGTCGACGCGGGCGCGCCAGTCGCCATAGTTGGCCTGGTCAAATGGCCCGGCTTCCTCGCGGGCGGCTTGCAACAACTCGCCCACCAGGCGGAGGAGTTGCTCTAGGTTTTCTTGCCAATGGGTCATGGCAGCACCTCACGCGCTGGCCGCATCGAGGGAGACCGGGACATAAGTCTCGCTCTCGCCGACACGCCGATAGACGCGGAAATACCGCTTGGATCCGGTGATCTGGATACTGTCGGCGATGGCGCCCATCGCCTTCGCCCAGCGTTCATCTTCGATGTAGAGCCGACGCAGGCCGAGGATGCGCTCGACCGAAACCTTGCCCTGCTTGTCGACCTGGAAGGCATAGTCGACGAGCGCGCGAAGGTTCTTGTTCGAACCCTTGGCCCAGGTCTGGATGCATTCGTCGATGATTGCCTTGGCGACCTGGAGCCGCTCGTCGAAAGCCTTGCTCTCGCCACGGGCGACGACGATCCGAACCGAACCGTCGAAGTTGTAAAGGGTCATGTTGCCCTTCTTGCCGCCCATGGTGGCGCCGTATTCGGCTGCCGAGCGGTCAGCAAAGGCGGCGATGAGGTCGAAACACTTGTCGCGGAAGTCGGCGATGGTGCCCGAGATCTTGTCGGCCTCGTCCGCGATCGAGTTCACCAGGCGGTCACGATCTCGGTCGATCGGCTTGACCCTGTCCTTCGCCACAAGGCGACCTTCACGATCCTTGACGTAGCCGGTGGGAATTTCACTTACCTGCATGATCTTCATCCTTTGAGGTTTCGCCGCGCAGGGCGGCCATCAATTCGAGAACACGGTGGGTTTGCTGCTGGATGGCATCGTCTCGGACGTTGTCGTCGTGATCGTTGCCGGTGATCGGGAACTGCTCGGCGCGGGCCAGCAGCTCAGCCTCCACGCAGACCGCCCACATGCGCTCCGTGGCCATGGCCAGGGCGTAGATGGTTGCCGTGGTTGCGGCAGGTGCATTGCGCGCCGGATTGGCAAGGATGCGTCCAGCCGCATCGATCACGTCGACCTCGGCCATAGCTTCGAGCAGTGTCTTGCTCATGCGGCACCGCCTTTGGGGCGGCCGTCCGAAAACGGCCGCGGAACAAGCGGGAACAGGTGCACATTGGTCCCAGGCTGGCAGGCCAACTCGGCGATCCGCTCGCCTTCAACGTCGCGATCGGACTGCGCCAAGAGGTTCCACCGATGGCGCGAAATCTCGTGCGCATCTTTGAGCGCCACCTGCCCCATTTTCATGAGACCATCGGTCAGCTGCCTGACGTGCTCGGCCGAAAGGAAAACGCCGCCGATTTCATGCGGCAGAAAATCACGGCGCAACTGGAAGAGCTGATCGCTCAGATCATAGATGTTCTTGCTCACGACTTCCTCCTGAAATCGGGGCGCAAAACCTTGCCGTCGCTGTGAGCCATCGGCGCAGTCAGTGCCTCTGAGGCTTCGTGCTCCATGAACCGGCGCCCGGCACGATCGGCTTCAAGAAGCCTGAAGGCTTCCAGTTCGGCCTCCATGGATTGAACAATCCTGACCATGATGGCGAGTTGATCGGACAGAGCAGCCACCTGTTTGGATGGCACCTGCACCGTCATGCCGCGCCGGGCGTTGAAGTAATCTTCCAACTCCTTCAGCTTGTGTGAAAGCGCGGCGGTCATGCCATCCACTCCACGTCGCGGTTCTGCCACGCGGCCTGCAGGTGCTTCAGCGCCAGGACTTCACCGGCTCCAGCCGCTGCCATGGAGGCCAGCTTCATGGTCTTGTCGATCTGGCCGAGTGCCCCGCCCTTCAGCCCGACGCCGACAAGGAACTTGACTGCCTCCGGTTCGGTCACGCCCCAGGCGTGGATAAAGGTCGTCATGTCCGCGACATCTGGCTTTTTGCGCAGGAGCCGCTTGCCGATACGCCGCTTGATCTGGGCATAGGACGGACCGTCCGTGCGCCCGTCCTTGCCGCCCTTGAAACGCCCGTAAATTTCGGTGTTGCCGACCAGAGCGACGCCGCATTTGTAGACGTCGACGAAATGGCGCAGCTGGTTAACCGCATCGTCGGTCAGGTTCTGCGCCTCGTCTACGATCAGGAGTGCCGATGCGCCGCCCCTGGCTTCGAGCCTCTTCCCGATGGCGCGCGTCAGTTTCGCCGGATTGTGGACCATTACATCCAGTGTCGCCGCCAACTCCATCAGCATGCCGTGGACAGTCTTGGAGTGCGGCGACATCGTCACCATGAAGACGTGTGGCCGGGTGTTTGCGAAGTGCTCGGAAGCCTCGGTCTTGCCCATGCCGGCTTCCAGGGTGATGATCACCATATCGGCGGCGATCTGCGCCCAGTGCAGCGTCGCTATGACGTCCCGCGCCACATTGGTGTTCAAGAATTTGGGCGATGTCGGGATGCCCGCGAGAAGGCCGGCTGTCTCTTCGAGAGCGTCAAGCCATTGCTGGACTTGCCGGTTGGTGTTGTCGAGCCTGCCGGTGTATTTCGCTGAATACCACTGGCTGAAGGTTCCTTCAGCCATGCCGATACGCCGCGATACCTCGGCCTTGCTAAGCCCCTGGGTGGTGGCCACGGCAATCACTTGGTCGATCAGCACCCACCACGCCTGGACATCGACCTCTGTCCGGTTGGAGAGCATGGTGTCGGGACCGCTCAACGGACGTTCCCACACTGGCGTACCCTTGATCTGGGTTGTGCCCACGATTTCGTTCATCTAAAAGGTTCCTCGGTTTGGCTGCCCGTTCGTGCGGGCGGTTTGTCGGGCGGGATCACTCCCGCCCGTTTTTTTCGGAACCGTACTCGGCACTTACCGGCTCATTCCCAACCGATGCGTCGGCGGGGAATTGGTGGATCGTGGCGCCGCCCGAAATGAGGTGCAGTGCCCGAGAAAAATGGCGTTCAAAATCTGCTTGCTCGGCCACCTGTTCGGCGCGCGCCGCCTGGACAGCGAGATTGCCGGTGACCAGACGAGTGATGCGCGGCGTCGGCTGTGGCCGCTTCGGTGCTTCCAGATCGCCGCGTGTCAGGATTGCGGCAAGGTCTTCAGCAGACAGCCTGGCGTGGGCGCGCTTCTCTGCCGCGAGGGCCTTCTGATAATCGTTGCGCGCCTTGGCATGCAGGCGAGCCGCCTCCGCGTCGTGGAAGCCAGCATCAACGATGCACTCGGCCTCGCAGATCAGTACATTGGCTTGGTCATAGACACGCAACGGCTTGGTCAGGTGATCGGGATCGAAGCGCACCGTGACGTACCGGCCAGCGTGAGCATTCAATTCGCGTGACCAGTAGCGGTTTCCGAACAGATGGATTTCACCGCTGCCGCGTTGGGCGCGAATACGCTCTGCGGCAAGCAGCCAGAGCGCCCGCTGCGCCGCCGTGGGCCGACGCACGATGGCGTGCTCCAATCCGGCCGCGAACGTCTCATCGAAACTGCGGCCGGCACAGATGGTAGCCGTTCGACCGCTGCGCCGATTGTGTTCCTCGATCTGCTTGGCGACATGTGCCCGCATCGTGTCGATGGGAACAGCGCGCGAGGCATAGTTCTCGGGCTTGGCGTCCGGTTTGTTGCCGGTGTAAGCGCCAGCACAAATCGGATGCCGGGCGATGTCGTCGGCGATATCGCGCCATGCACGTTCGATAGGCTTGGACTGGCCGGAGTATGGCAGTGTCCAGCTGAGTTCGACACCAAGTGCGGTGAGCAAGCCTTCCGGCTCTTCCTCTCGCACCTTGAAGCGATAGCGGTTGACGCTGCCGCCGCTGATCCACTTCGAAGCAAAAGCCCGGCCGTTGTCGAGGGTGATGATTTCCGGGATGCCGTGCGCCTCGACCATATCGCCGATGACCAGGCGCACGGTTTCCTTGTTTTCGCTATCGGTCAGACGCCAAGCGAGGATCTTGCCCGAATAGAGATCCTGTATGGCCAATAGGTACAGGCGGACGATGCGATCGTCGTCCAGGCGAACGAACACGTCGAGCTTATGGCCGTCCATGTTGACGGCCTGCATGGCGTGCAGGTGATCGCGCGTGCGGCGCTGTGCGGGGTAAAGCGTCTTTGCCTTATCCTTCCCTTTGCGGGCCAGCGTTTGGACGGCTTCCGGCACCTCGGCATTGAGCCGGCGACGCAGCGATCGCTCCGATGGGATTGGCGCCCACTTTTCCTTGCAAGCGGCTTCGGTCAGCCGGCGATAGCATGACGAAAAGGACGGCTCCTCGGGACGTAAGAAATCCGAGGTGAGGAACTCCCACGCATCGGGATGACAGGGATCGCGTTCGCTGGTCGAAGAAAACGATGGAGCAAGTGCTGCCAGCCAGTCTTCCCGATCAATGCCCTGGATCAGCCCTTGCCAGTTGTAAATGACCCGGACGCTGACATCGTGACGTGCTGCCGCAAGTGTCACGGCTGCATTCACCGCCATACCCGAACGGGTCAAATTGTCGGCATGGACCAGGATACGCAGCCGGTTTTCGCAGGTCTCCTTATGCTCTTTCGAAAGCGCCTCGAAACGGAGCCACAATCCATTGCGGATAGCGGCATCGGCAGTGTTAGCGCCGGGCTCCGAATGAACGATCAGCAGGCGTGTCTGCGCTGCCGAGGGCAAGAGTGAATAGTGGTATTCCCATTGCTGCTTGGTCTTTGCAGCGACCTTGCGGGCTCCCCCTGCAACGGAGCGCCAACCACGCTCACCGGCCAGCCGCTTTAGACTGGAATGGCTATTTGGGAGGCCGGGCAGCCTTGCCGCCGCCAGTTCCGCAAGCGTGAACCACTCTTTCTGCATCAACGCCCCCGCCGCTTAACATCGACAGGGACGGCACGCAGAGCCTTGAGCCTCCGCGTCAATACGCGCTGTTCCTGCTGCAGCAATGCGATTTCGGCGAGACGCGCTTCGTCGCCCTCCAACAGGGTCAGCCCATCCTCCGAGACCACCATGTCCCAAAGCCAGACCGCTCCGGTGGCGCGAACGAACGCCTTGAACCGTGGAATGCTTATATCGTGGGCGGCTTTGCTCTCAGCCGTGTAACTGTCGATCGTCGCTTTGCTGATCGAAGGCAGGCCAAGATACTGAGCCATCCGGGCGGCAATGACAGGCCGCTCGTAGGGACATTGACGGATCGCCTCGGCCATTGCCCGCTTCAACTTGGCCCGGAACCTCTGCAAGTCGATGCGCTCGGCAGCCGCTCGGACCGGAAAAATCGCCTCCTCGAACATGTCGAATTGGTCGGGATGGAGCCTGCTCATGCCGCCTGCTCCTGACCTACTGCTGCTGTCACCTCGGCAAGGAAGCGAGCGCGTGTGTCGGAGTTGGCGCGGGACCAGGCGTCGACCAGCGAGGAGAAGATCGCCATTTGTGGGTCAGTCTTCGGGCGCTGCCCCTCCACCAACGTCAGCGCCTTTGGCAGGTTCGGACCCTCGGCCCTTATGGCAACCGCCACCTTTCGCTGCTTGGCTGGCTCCATCTTCGCAAGCTTCAGAAGAGCGGACTGGTTGTCCGCCAACGGCGTTCCACGCGTCGCTGCGCGCATATCGGGATGGAGGTGGCGGGCGATCTGATCGAGGCGTTTTGCAGACGCTTTCGATATCCCCAGCCGGTCGGCGACATGCTGCGCGAAACCGGCCTCGGCCTCGGCAGCAATCAAATCGACGACGCTTGTCGAGGAATTAGGCTCACGTTGAGCCTGATTGCGCGGGCCGGAGCGTATGGTGCCGTGCTTCTGCTGCCAAACTTCCCGGTAGGTAGCGACAAAGACGGCGCGATCAATCACTGAAAGGTCATTGCGGAACAGGTTTTCCGTAATCTCCATGAGCTGTGCTTCGGCCTTATCCGCCTCCACAACTACAGCGTCGATTTCAGCTTCATCGTTCAGCACGATGGCGCGCAAACGATGGGCACCAGCCACCAGCGTGTAGGCACCAGCTTTGGAAGCCGGTGTCGACCTCACGGAAATGGGATTGATAAGCCCATGCTCGACGATCGACTGTGCGATCGCGATGGCGTGTTCCTCTTCGACGGCGCGCAACCGGTCGGGCACTGCGATATCGGCAACTTTGATCCGGCGAAACTCGGCCATCACGCGGCATCCTTCATCAGTTGGTCATGGAAAAGATCGCCGGCCCGCAAGGACATCCGACGATAGGAACGCTCGAACAGCGGCTCATCCAGCCGGTTGTCGACGGTCATGATGGCGCCAGCGACAGTTGACCGGGCAAGGCCGGTCATCGCCACGATGCGGCGGCGCGGGGTATCGAAGCGGCTCGCGAAAATATGGATGGCAATCTGCCGCGCCAGATGCGCGTCGAAAAACTCGTGCGGCGGATCGATAATGAAGCGTAGCGGCAGGTGTTTGAAACCAAGCTGCACGCCAGCATAGCAACTGGCGAGCATAACCCGCAGGCGCTCTTGCTCGGAATATGGGTTCAACGGCATCGACTTACCTCACAAACAGCCGGACCAGGATCGAAATGCAGGCGACGTTCACGGTCAGCAGGACAGAGACGACGAGATAAATTTCCGCCGCTCGGGAGACCCTTGAACGCGACGGAATGAAGAGGTTTCGGGTGACGATTTTGGCAGGCGCTTTCGTCATTGTGGCGCGCGCCCTGCTGGGGGAGATTGTGTGGGTGGCGCGGAACGGAAATGCGGGCCTGACAGCCGGAGCGGCGCTCTCGACCAACGGGGAATGCTGCCGCTCTGCCGGGACGACCGGACGAAAAAGGCTAGAGCAGTCCCGGTTCTGGATCGCGCCACGCATCAAGCGGCCTTCCGCTGAGCAGCGGGCTTATCCGCGGTGCTTTTGGATATGAGGTGGGGGTCCAGGATGCGGTTGCGTGTTTTCGGATAGCGATCCGCGAAGAGGATCTCGACCCGCACACCGATGAAGTCCGCGATGGCGCGCTCGGCTTTCTCGTTGGGGCGCGTCCAGATATTCTTGACTCCGGAGAGCGGTAGCCCGTACCGCTTGGAGATGCCTTCCAGCGTCATTTTTTCACGGCGCATGAAGGCAAGGATCGAGTGACGATCCCATTCTTGGGATTTTGTCATCAGGGTCTCCTCGATCGGCGGATGTTGGCGCATCCGCCTTTTGTTGGTGGTTGGTTGTGCAATAGTCGCCTGATGTTTCCGGCGACGAAGGTAGGGGTAGCAATAAGTTGCCACATCGTCAATCGCGAATTGGCAACTTCTTGCCACATGATGCTGATGTCTGAATTTTCTGAACGTATCCGCGACGTTGCCGAGGAAGTTGGCGGCTTGCAGCGCTTAGCCGAATTGATCGATGTGCCGAGACGGACGCTTGGTTCTTGGCTGCAGGGCAGGAAACCCAAACCGGATGCAATCCAGAAGATTGCAGCGGCCGGGGAGGTGAACCTTGAATGGTTGATTGCCGGCGTTGGCGAGAAATTCACCAACGAAAAACGGGATCGCATCGCCGAGAAACAGCGCCAGGAGCACGAATTCTTGGTTGATTTGAGCCGGGGCGTTCAGGCGGTAGAGCAACACAGGCGAGAGAACGATCCACTTTATGACATGGATGTCCGATCGCGCGCGCCACTGGTTGACGTGGCGTTGCTTGAGCGGATGGCGCGCGTGGTGGAAGAAGTGCACAAAGACGCAGGTATTAGGATAGCACCTGCAAAAATCTCGGCCGAAGCTGGTGCGCTCTACAACGAGCTGTTGGCCAGACTATTAAATCCGGCCGATACGGAAGAGGTCGAAGCGGTCCTACCTCAACTCCGCCATTTCCTAAAAAAGCGCCTGGAGCAAGCAGCTGCCGAACCCGGTACCGGCAAACGCTCGGCCTGATGATTGTACGCGTTTTGGTCTGGGCGCTGTTCTTGGCTTCGGGCGCCCAGGTCTCAGCTGGATCGGAAGGTGAAAGCTCGTTGGAGGCGTCAGGTTGGCCAGCGGAGAGGTGGCGCAGCGGCGCGGCCTGGGCACAGACAGCCGCCTACGGGACGGCGCCGCCGAACATGAAGGTACAATTCCATAGGCCCCCGCCTGGTATTGCAGTGCTCTCTGAGCGCCGGGAAGGCTGGACTTATCTCCAGCAACCCAGACGCGATGTTAGATTATTGAAATTGCAGCCGATTTAGCAATTCTGCATGTATAAGACCAAAGTGGTCCTATTCGATTTGGCTTTTAGCCGCTTGCGGGCCTCACATGGGGTATCGCCGGCCGATGCGCAAAAATCCTGAAAAGCCCACGCGCCAAGGCTTTGAGCGCCCTTAAAACCCCCGTTGCAGTTTTTTGAAGGAGGGATTGAGCCGTAGCGCCCGGATCGCCAACGTGCGCCGCTGGACCACAGAAAATCCGCTCTGGCTGTCAAACAGGATTTTGTGGTTCTCGCCGCGCCTTGTGGCTGAACCCCTTGATATGCAAGGCGATCGCACTCTTTCCCGGCTGTTCCCAGATATTCCCGGATACTGCAGGACGGTGTGACAAACATCATTGGGCAGTGCAGAGTATCTTCGCGACTGCTCTGGCCTTTGGAAGTGCGGAACCACTTCAAGCGCTAGATGCAGTCCCACGCGCGTGTGGGCTTCATAGGTCCTTGAAGACCTTGCTCAGGAACCGCGACCCGGCCAGACCAAACCGCCATGGCTTGTCGACGGCCTTGGATATTCCGATCCGAGCCCCGAAGACGACCGGACTTTGAGTTTGAGGCGGTGAGAGCAAGAACCTCTGCCCCGCCAGAGACATTCCGTTGAAGGACCCGTCCACGCCCAGGGCCATCGCGAGGCGGCCCGGTCCGGAACAAAGCAATCTGCGGTCCGACAAGCCGCGACGCTCAACCATACGATCCAAGCCATCAACAGGTTCAAGCGCTCTGATCAGCACAGCGCTTGCGCGTTGGCATACGAAATTCAGGCACCAATGCAGACCATAGGAACGGTAGACGTAAATGCGGCCGGGAGGCCCGAACATGACAGCGTTCCGCGGCGTTTCTCCAATGAAACTGTGAGAGGCGGGGTCATCCGGAGAATAGGCTTCGGTCTCCACGATCACCCCACCCACACCATCAACGTAGAACTCGAAGCCAATGAGTTCGGCGGCGACCTGCTCAGATGCACGATCCCAGAATCTGACGAAATCGTCAGGCATCAGAGAAACAACTCGATGTCTGAGGTCATGTGATCTGCCCGAACGTGCATTGGCGAGGACTTGTCAGGCCTCCAGCTTAGCAGCCTCGTGTCGTGGCGGAACCGTTTCCACAAAGAAGCCGCTAGGTTGAGATCCGCAGCATCGCGGCTCCTCGAGAATAGATCCCGTGATTGGCTGGCAGCGCTCCCTCTAGCCGCCGCACCTGTATCCGAATTCTGGCCACAGGCTCCGCCTTCAGCTGATAGCGGCGGAGCCTTGAAGCTGCCTTGCGACCCAAGCCGCCTTTTCCTGGTGCGGACAGCCTTCCACGATCAACCTTTAAAATGTGGAGCGAACCAGGCCGGCATAAACTCCGCCGAGGCCAAGCAACGTCTCGTGATTGCCACACTCCACGACGCGGCCTTTGCTCAGGACGAGGATCTGATCCGCATGCCGCACGGTGGAGAGACGGTGGGCGATGGTGATGGTGGTGCGGTCCTGGGCAAGGCTCTCAAGCGCAAGCGACATCGCGCGCTCTGTGGCGGTGTCGAGCGCACTGGTCGCTTCATCGAGCAGCAGGACACGAGGGTTGCGTAAAATCGTCCGAGCCAGGGCGAGCCGCTGTTTTTCCCCACCTGAGAAGCGATAGCCGCGTTCGCCGACCATCGTGGCATAGCCATCAGGCAATGCCATCAGCATTTCGTGCAATTGGGCAGCCTTGGCGGCGGCGACCAGGTCGCTCTCGGAAGCTTCCGGCTTGGCGAAACGAAGGTTCTCGGCAACGGTCGCGTGGAACAGGTAAGGGTCCTGGGTCACCACTCCGAGCATGTCTGTCAGGGTCTCGAAGCTCAGGTTCCGCACGTCGATACCGTCGTAGCTGATCGCGCCGTCGTCCACGTCGTAAAGCCGCGCCAAAAGATAGCCCAGCGTCGTCTTGCCTGATCCGGTGGAGCCGACGATGGCTACGTGGGACCCAGCCGGTATATCGATCGTCACCCCTGAAACCGTCGGCGGCTCCGACTTGTCATAGGCAAAGGTGACATTCTGGAAACGCACCGCGCCACACATCTGATCGCGCACAAGCACGACAGGATCGGCTCGCTCGTTGATCTCCACGGGACGATCGAGATAGTCGAAGATGCGCGCGAACAGGGCTCGTGTCGTCTTTATCTGAACCCCGGATTGCAGCACTTCTTCCAGAGGCCACAGGATCTGTTCCTGCAGGGCGATCATGGCGACCAGCGTACCGATCGTCACCGCGGCACCCTGCCCCATCAGCCAGCCGCCGAGCAGCAGCGTCAAGGCCGGCAATGCGCGTAGCACCAGGTCGATCACCGAGAATTCCCATTGCCCGGCCGTGTGCGAGCGCACTTCTAGCGCCGCGACACTTTCCGATGTGCGAATGAAGCGACGGGTCAGATGATGGGTACGACCCATCGTGCGCGCCAGGATGATGCCGGAGATCGATAGCGATTCCTGCACGGCCGAGGACATATCGGCAATGCGAAGTTGCTGCTCGTAGGTGATCTTCTCGCGCAAGCGCCCCACGCGATGGCTGATCCAGATCGCCAGCGGCAGCACCAGGAAGGAAAACAGCGCCAGTCGCCATTCCAACAGCAGCATGGCGATCATAGTCACCACGACGGTGCTGACATTGCGCGTCAGATCGCTCGCGGTATGGGTGACAAGAGCCTGCAGACCGCCGATATCGCTTGCAATACGCGACTGCACTTCGCCGGTCCGCGTCTTGGTGAAGAAACCGAGGGAGAGCGACTGCAGATGCGCGTATACCCTGACCCTGAGGTCATGCATGATCTCCTGGCCGACCTTTGATGTGACCAACGCCTGCAGCACGGCGATCGCCGCTTCGAGACAGGCAAGCGCGATCAACCCTCCAGCCAGCACTGCCAGCAGGTGAAGATCGCCGGTGGGCAATGCATTGTCGATGATACCCCGCAACAGGAACGGCGAGCCGACTCCGGCAACAGCCGCCAGCAGGATGAGCACGAGCACGGTCGCAACACGACCGCGATATGGCTTGAACAGGCCGAGCACGCGGCGCGCCGACACATGCGTGTCAGCCAATTCGTCGTAGTCGAGATCATCAATCTCGTCGTCGATTTGTGCCATCTCAACCTGTCCTGCACAGATCGTGAGTCTGGTTGGCTATGACGCAAACAAGAACGACAACTGCGAGGTAAATGGCAGGCGCGTCAGTCATAGGGGATGCAAAGCGGGTATCAACGCGCTGTCGCATTCGGACTATCTCAGACTATGCGGTACAGCGCGCGGCAGCTGCTCACGTTGATGGTTGTTTATCAGCATGGAGAATAGGACACCGAAACCGGCTGCGGTTACGCAGACGACAAGCACACGCAATATGAACATCGATGTCCTCATGTAGAGCACATAAATCAGCGTGTTCGTCCAGTCTGCGTGAAAGACGCGTGAAGATTCCGTGGAGAGGATTTATGTCGTTTATCTATGCTGACACTGCATAGAAGAGCCTCGTGGTCCTGTTTTGATGGCAGCAAGGAAGCGACCAATCGAATTGCGCTAATGAATGAACTCAATATTCGTTCGTCCCCAGCCAACCCACATAACCCGCCAGACCATCCCCCAAGGTATGAAGCGGAGCATATCCGAGTTCCCGGATTGCGACTGACTGGCTCCACGGCCCATGGCGGTCGAGATCGAAATGGCCCGGACCGATCGAGATCAGCGCATCCGGCAGGAGCTTTCGCAGCAGGTCTGCCGCCTGGCTCAGCGTCCATGCCCCGTCACCAAAAATATTGAAAACCGAACTCTTCACGGTTTCAGCCGTCGCGGCCAGAATGGTCGCGCGTGCCACATCCTCAATATGGATGAAGTGGTAAAGGTGATCAGCGCCCTTCTCTGCAACGAACGGCTCGCCGCGAAGCACCGTCTTGATAATGTCGCGCAGGATTTGCGGCATGCGATTGCCAGGGCCATAAACTTCCGTGAAACGGAGCGAGATCGTCTGCAGCCCGTAGAGACCGTTGTAAACGCGTCCGAAGTGCTCGACTGCCAGTTTGGTGACACCATAAGGCGTTGTCGGCATCGTGGCTGAGCTTTCGTCCACCGGGGCAGGATGGTTGCCATAGACGGCTTCGGAAGAGAAGTTCACCAGCCGCTTGATGCCAGCAAGCCGCATAGCCTCCATGACATTGACCGTGCCGTCGATATTGGCAACGACGGTGGTCATCGGCAGCTCGATCGAGAGGTCCGGGTGGGATAGCGCCGCTGTATGGATGATGCGATCGACCTCATATTTCTCGATCGTGCGGACCAGGCGCGGGACGTCATAGAGCTCGCCTTGCACGGAAGTGACGAAATCGGTCGACTGCTCGGAATAGTCGCGATTGTAGCTGATCACTTTGATGTTCTGCGCGGCGAGCTGCCGGACAATTGCGCGGCCGGTGTAGCCGAGGCCACCCGTAACGAGAATCGAGGGCATGTCTGATTGCGATCCTTCGAGGTATGAGTTCTGCGCGAACAGTTCGCAGGGATCTCGAGATCCCGGGTTACTGAGAATGGTGAGCCATCGTCCGTCCTGGTTCAGGCGGGCTCCCACACACCTGAGCAAGATGTCTCCTGATCTATTCGTCGAAGACGATCATGCTGTCCGACTGCCAGGATAGGGTGACAAACTCCCCAATCTCGATACCCGCAAGATCGGCATCGCCACCGAGGTTGACATCGATTTCGCGCCCGCCCTCATCGATGAAGGACAATTTCGTGAATGATCCCTGGAATGACTTGTCGACGGCTCTCGCTTTAACCGAGATGCCCCGGGTATCCGGTGAACCGCCTCTCGAAGGCGTCATGTTTTCGGGCCGCACCATTATGGTGATATCGCCATTGGGTCCGGGGTCGTGAAAGACTGCGTCTTGGGTTAACGCGATGACGCCATTGTCTCTACGGCACCTGAAAACATTGGCTTCACCGACAAACGTCGCTACGAACGAGGTTTTCGGCCTGTGGTAAATCTCGTGGGGTGAGGCGAATTGTTCGACCCGTCCCTTGTTCATCACGGCAACTTTGTTGGCCAGTGAGAAGGCCTCGCCCTGATCGTGTGTGACAAAGACGAAGGTACCACCGATCTCCTGGTGGATGGCACGGAGTTCGCTCTGCATCTGCTGGCGCAGCTTCAAGTCGAGGGCTGCGAGGCTTTCATCCAGCAAGAGGACTTTCGGACGCATGGCCAAGGCTCGCGCCAGGGCCACGCGCTGCTGTTGGCCACCTGAAAGCTCGCGAATGTTGCGCCCGGCAAATTCGGTCATTCTGACCAATCCCAGGTTCAGGTCGACGATCCGCTCGATTTCAGATTTCGGCCTGCCGGCGATCTTGAGACCGTAGCCGATGTTCTGCCGGACCGACATATGCGGGAACAAGCCGTATCCCTGGAAAACGGTGTTTGTCGGCCTTTGCGCCGGCCCCTGTCTGGTGACATCGACGCCATCGATCTCGATTACGCCCTCGTCAGGCTGCAGGAAACCGCCGATCATGCGCAGCAACGTGGTTTTCCCGCATCCTGAAGGGCCCAGGATCGCAACGAAATCTCCCGGAAAAATCTCCAGGTTGATGTTGTCGACGGCCTGATAGCCACCGAACGCCTTGCGAATACCCCGCATCGATACGATTGGCAGCCCTCCGGCCCCTTCGCCGCGCTCTCGGTCGGCTGCTGAGCTTTGGACCTTCAAAGGGGGAATAGGCATGTTCATATGATGTACCACCCTTGGATGAATCATCGGCTGTCGCCGAAGGCTTCGCTCAGAGCGCCAGCCAGCGATTGAACATACTCGTCGTAGAAGATCTTGCCCTTTGCCGCATCGGCGCCCTTGGCGGTATTGAGCACGCCGGATGTGGGAACCAAGCTCTCGTCGTATGGCCATAGATCGAACTTGGGCAACGCGGCAGGTGCGTGGTCCTCGAGGCGGTCCATCTTCACCAGTTCAGGGTGACAGTGCAGCATGATGGATGTCTCCATGATGCCGGCATGCTCGAGCGACCAGTCCGGAAAACTCTCGCCGAAAACCTTGTCGATCGTCTGCTTCGAGAGGAATTCCCAATAGCCGACATTCATCAGCTTGGGCTGCCGCATTCCAAGCATCTTCAACTCGCGCAATGCCAGGTCGCATGCCTCGGTCACAAACCACTGGTTTTCCATGTGACCGACGACAAACGCCACCTTGGTTACGTTGTGTCTGGCGAGTTCGCGAACGATATCCTTGATCTGAGCCATCAATGTCGATGCGTCGAGGCTGGTGGTGCCGCAGAAATGCTGCCCGCCACCACAACGCGGCACCGATTTGGAACCGTATGTCAGGGTCGGCGCGACCAGGGCGCCGGCGTGCTGGGCCGCCGCGCGGGCGATCGCCTCTGGAATGAGGCAGTCCGTGGCCAGCGGCAGGTGAGGCCCATGTTGCTCGATGGATCCCACCGGTATCAAGATGGCCGGGTCGCGGCTATCGATGGCGTGAGCATAGTCTGTCCAGCTCATACGGCTCATTTCGACTTCGGCAGTCATGTTCGCTCCTTTTTTCAGTGGGCGGTCGCGCCACCGTCGACCGGCAGGATCACGCCGGTCACGAAAGATGCGGCGTTCGACGTCAGAAACTGGACCGCGGCGGCGATTTCCTCGGCCTTGCCGACGCGTCCAAGCAGCGTGGTTGCGGCTTCTTTTTTCAGTTGTCCCGCCCTGTCGCCGGTACCATCCAGGAACGCCTCCAGCATGGGGGTAAGGATCGGCCCCGGGCATACGCAATTGACGCGGATACCGTCCCGCGCGTGATCGACCGCCAGCGCGCGGGTCAGTTGCACGACACCGCCCTTGCTTGCGGAATAAGCGGCCATCGCCGGCACGCCGACCATACCTTGTTCCGAGGCGATCGTGACGATCGAACCGCCACCGGTCCGCGTCATCACGGGAATGGCTGCGCGGCAGCTCAGAAAAGTGCCCTTGAGATTGACGGAGAAGACTTCGTCCAGATCGCGCAGCGGCGTTTCGGGCGCGGTGCCGGCCCTGGCGATGCCGGCAGCAGTGACCAGCGCGTCAATTCCACCGAGCCGCTCCGCCGCGGACCTCATGGCCTCGGCGATTCCTTCGTCGTCCGAAACGTCCGCCTGCAGGAAGGTGGTCTCCTGGCCGAACCCGAGGTCGGTCAACCCACCTTGCCGGGGCACGGTCCGATCGATGAGCACCAGCGAGGCGCCGGCAGCGGAAAAGAAGCGCGCGGCAGCCAGGCCTATTCCCGAAAGACCGCCGGTTATGACGGCACGTCGCCCGGCCATGGATGCGAAAGTTTGCGGCATGCTCGAACGGCCCTCGGATATCATGGTCAATCAGGATTTCTGGTGAGGCGCATGGCGATCACGCCGAGCAGCAATGTGAAGGCAACCACGATAAGCGCGCACGCATTCATTCGCGGGTCTATGCCCTTGCGCATCATTCCCCAGAGCAATGTCGGCAAGGTGTTTTCGCCACCGATGGTGAAAAAGGTTATGATGAAATCATCCAGTGAAAGCGCCATGACGATGAGGGCCGCGCCCAGAATTGTCGGCCGGATCATTGGAAAAGTGACATCGATGAATGTGCGCCATGTGGAAGCGCCGAGGTCTCGGGCACTGTCGACGGCCGCCCAATCAAATCCGGACAGCCGGCTGACGACGATCAGGATGACAATCGGCTGCAATGTGACGACCTGGGCGATGATCGTCGCGTGAAGGCCAAGTCGAAGCCCCAGGCCCGAGAAATACGAGAGAAAGGCGATCCCAAGCACCAGTGGCGGTACCATCAGGGGAAGCGCGAGTATCGAAACATAGGTGCCGGAGAAGCGCGGTTTGCCGATTGACAGTCCAAAGGCAGCCAGAGTGCCGATCATTGTCGATGCGATACCGACACTTGCCGAGATCAGCAGGCTGTTGGTCAACGACCCCAGGAAACCCTGCGTTTCGGCCAGCCGCAGAAACCACTTGAAGGTGAGGCCCTCGAGCGGCAGGCGAAGCAAAGGTGAGCTGCTGAACGCAAAGAAGACAAGCACCAGCAGAGGAAGGATCATGAACGTGCCGACAATCAACGCGGCAGCCCACAGCAGGCGATGGTTCATGGCCGCGCTCCCAGGCGAAGGAGACGGGTGCCACCGAGCCCGATCAGCACGAGAATGATCGCCGAGCCGGCAATGACCGTGAAAGCCAGTGCCGACCCCATCGGCGCGTTGACGCGAAAACCGAACTGGTCCTGAATGAACACTCCGATCATGCTCGACGAGGTTCCGCCCAGCAATCGCGGCGCGATCGCGTCTCCTGATACGAACAAGAGTGTCATCGCGAACGCCGAGAATAGCCCCGTCGCGCATTGCGGCAGGATGATATCCTTGAGGATCCTGCCATCGGATGCGCCGAGGTCGCGGGCTGCGGCGATCGGTAGATCTTCGATCGCGCGAAGCGATCCATAGATCGGAAGGATCGCCAGCGGCAGCGTGTAGTGCGTCAGGGCAAGAATGACGGCGAAGTTGTTGTAGAGCAGTGCCGTGATCGGCGACTGGATCAACCCCAGTTCGATCAGGCCGGTGTTGAGGATGCCGTTTTCACCAAGGATTGTGCGCCACGCATAGAGCTTGGCGAGATAGCCGCCAAACAGCGTGATCATGGCGATTGCAAGAAACCAGCCGCCCTTGGAGCCTCCGATGAAACGGCATGCCGAGGCATAGATGAAACCAACCACCGTCACGATCGTCGCGACCGTGACGGCGAGAGAAAGAGTTGATGCCAGGGGGGCGGAATACTGCTGGAGAACCCTGACATAGTTGCTCGTCGTCGGATCAAATACGACCTGAAACGACCGCACTTGAAGGAAACTCAGGACGAAAAAATACACGAGCGGAACAACGAAGAAGATCGCATTTGCTCCGAGCGAAGGCGACAGGAGGCCAACTGACCTCGGCAATCGAAATCCGGCCATGAGATTTCCCCATCAAGAGCGCGAAGAAGCGCGTGTTGGCTATGCGGCTCTAGGCCCGCAGGAATTCTTCCCAACCGGACAAGACGTCATCGAGCGTCACGAAGTCGCCGCCCTTTTCCACCGGCCACAGTGGCGGCATGCCGTCGCCTCTCGCCGCCCAGAAACCGGCGACATCCTGATAAGGATAAAGCGAGCGCGGCTTGGCATCGAGCAGGGGCAGCGCCTTCTCGACGGTCACCGCTGTCATGTTCTTGTTGGCCGCGTTAGCCTGGGCCTCTGGCGACAGCGATTGATTGAGCAGCTTGTAAGCCGTCGCCTTGTGCGGCGCATCCTTGATCAAGGCCATGTTGTCGATGAAGGAGAAGGAACCTTCTACCGGAAATGACCATTTGAGCGCCGGCGCCTTTTCCCCGGCCCAAACCGACACCGGTTCCCAGGCAGGCGCGATGACGATTTCCCCGGAAGCGAATTGGGCCGCCAGGTCGCCAAAGCTCGGAGCGATCGAGCGGGCCTGCTCCTTCTTGATTTTGGTCAGCGTGGCGTAAACGTCGGCAAGCGCTTCCTTGGTGATGCGTGTCGGTGCCCGGGTTTTGGCGACCGCCATGGTGAATGGGATGACGAGATGAGACATCTCGGCTGTCAGCCCGACTTTTCCCTTGAACTCCGGCTTCAGCATGTCGAGCCAGGAGGTTGGCGCCTCCTTGACGACATCCGCATTGTACATCAGCACCACATTGCCCCAGGCGAAGGGTAGGCAGAACTGCTGTCCATCCATCTTCGCCGCCGGCATCGCCTGGAAAGGTGCGAACAGGTTTGAGAAATTTGGGATTTGCGCCAGGTCCAAGGGCTCGAACAGACCAAGCTGAGCCATGAAGGGCCCATAGAGCAGATCCGGCGTGACCAGGTCCATGTTGCCGATGCCTCCGTTTTTGGCATTGGCTATGATCTCGTTGTTGTCGGTCATGTAGGTTGATTTGACCGCGATATCGTTGGCGGCGAAGAAGCCCTTGGCGTCCAGCGCCGTGTCATAATCCTGCCAGCCGAAGAAGTTCACCGTCTCGGCGGCCATTGCTGACCGGTGCCCGAGTCCGGTTCCGACCATCAAGGTGCCCGCACCGGCGAGACGCAGGAAATCGCGGCGTGTCGTCAGGCCGAATGACCTGAATTGTGCGAGCCCCGACGGGCTTGATACCGCCAGACCGGCTTTCCTGAGCTTTTCGAATTCCTGCGACATGACCACCTCCCGTTGGCGTGTTGCGACTTGACGAAGCGGCTTTGAAGTTTCAAAGCTACAAATTATGAATGCGTTCATTTTATTTCTGAAGCCATTCATTTTTTGAGTCAAGGAAATTGTGCGCGCTATTTTCGACACGTTGAGACAAGCGCGCCGCTGAACCGGACCGACAAAGAGGCGACAGGGAATGGTTGGAATTCGTGAAACGAAGAAGGCGGACAACAATCGCCGCATCCTGGAGGCGGCCACCAGGTTCTTCCTCGACGTGGGCTATGACAACGCGCGGATCGAAGACATTGCCGACAGCGCCAACATCGCTGTCGGGACGTTTTACAACTACTACAAAAACAAGGGCGACATCCTGCTTGCCATGGTTTCCATGCAGGTCGAGGAAGTTCTGGCTGCCGGTCAGCAGGTGGTCGAACACCCGCCCCTTTCTGTTGAACTGGCGTTGAGCACTCTGATCGATCGCTACTTCAGCCTGTCGCTGGTCTACTTCAACAAGGAAATGTGGCGCACCGCTGTAGCCACTTCGATTCAGCGCCCGGAAACGCCTTTCAGCCAACGTTATACTGAACTCGACAAGCGTATATCCCAGCAGGTCTCCACCCTCGTCCGGTGTCTGCAATTGAAAGGATTCGTGCGACCCGAGATTGATGTCGAAGCCGTTGGTGAAATGATTTTCAACAATCTGAACATGATGTTCACCGAATTCGCACGCGATGACTCCATGAGTGTCGAGGAGCTGAAGCGGCGGGTGATCTGGCAACACACACCGCTCGCCACGCTGATCAGTGTTCCCGACCAGCTTCCAGCAGATACCGACCTGCAACCTCGCAGTCTCTCCCTTGGGGACGGAACCTAGAGCGGACCCGCGGTACGAGGCAGACGCAGGTAGCGGGTCCACTGCGTGTTGATGATGATCGCATCGGGCAGCGTTCTGACCGCACAAAGCCAGGATGGTACGGTATGTCCTGCACCCATGACCGCCGCCGCGTCCGTGGCCGTCCCGGAGCGCGCAAGCAGAAGGTTCGGCGCGATGGGATGCAGAAGACTGTCTCGAACGGCAAACTTCGACTTGATTCTCAACCGTGGAAGATCGCCTTCCAGCGATATCTCCGCGGAGAAGCCAAGTGAGGCATCGCCGTACCACCCGACGATATCGCGGTTGACTGCCAGGTCCGCGTTGCGAATGCGCCGGTAAAGCTTGCCGCGCCCCAGCCGTATCGCATCGATATCACCATCGGAACGCACCCCGAACCGCAGCGGAAGAACGCCGAATTCCGGGGCGAAAAGATTTGAACCGATTTCTTCGATTTCGTGTGTGCCGCTGTTGGTCCTCAGCAAGGGAACATCCCCTTCGATAACGATTGCGAAAACATCGTCGCTCGCTGCGTCATGATAGAGACCAGCCGCCGCCGACAACCGGCTGCGCGCTGCGGACGAGTGCAGCGAACCCGCGGGCCTGCCCAGCGCGATGTCGACAATGCGACGAGCCATCGAGAACGGAGAGATTTCGTCGGTATTCGCCAGGATGACGATATCGAGCTCGCGATCTGGAAAACGCACGCCCTCGGATCGAGCCCCGGCCATGCCACCGCTATGACCGATATTGCGATCGCCACGATAGTCCGTCGCGATAAGTCCCAGACAATAGGGGCTGGGAACACCGTTTATGATTGCTCCCGGCTTCGTCATGTGCACCAGTTCCGCACCGCCAAGCCTGGGTGAATTCAGATGGCTGAGCCAGCTCAGCATGTCATCGGCGGATGACACGATACCACCATCGCCATTCGTTTCCTCACCCGTCCAGGCGCGGCGCCAGCGTCCATCCGTGCCACGGGTGTGATGATCGGCGAGATGTGGCAGGATTTCATCGTCCTGCAGCACCATCTGTGTGCAATGCATGCCAAGCGGCCCGGTAATCCACTCATTCAGCAGATCGCCGTAACGGCGGCCGGAGACCTGTTCGATGACTTCGTACAGGAGAAAAAAGCCGCCATTGCAATACAGCATGTCGTCTCCCGGCATGAAGTTGGCGCCGGCATGGTCACGGATCACCTGCCGGATCATCTGCCGGGGACAGGGCGTTAGCGGCGATTGCCCGCTCAATTCGAGAATTTCGACATAGTCGCGCAACCCCGAAACGTTTGCCGCCAGATGATGCAGCGTCAACGGGCGGGCGAGCTCCGGCAGCCAGGGCAGATGCATGCGAACATCGTCCTGAAACGAGAGCCGTCCCTGGCTCTCCAGCATTAGCGCGAGCAGCACCGTGAACTGCTTGGTCTGCGACCCGATCCGCATGACGCTGCGATCGGTAAGCGGTGCGGGATGCGCCAGATGTGCCATGCCGTAGCAACCGCGATGAACATCCCGCCCCCGATGCCTGACCGCTACGACGGCGCCAGGTGAATCCGGCCGCGCCCATGGCGCAAAAAGTTCATCGACCTTGCTGGAAAAACCGGATGGCAGAGCGGCTGTTTCGTTCGGTACCATGCCGGTTTCCTAGATGGTTGCCTCTTGGTCGACGGCATCGTCCCGTTCAGTGAACGCTTCAACGATGCCCAGATTGGCACGTGCGCGTGCCGACCAGCCGTCCGCGGCCCTGCGTTCCGGAATCTCCGGGTGGCTCCTGCCGCGCAACAGATAGCCGACCGCCAAGGCTTCAATGGCCCAGATGAGGTCGTCCATTGAAATTCCCGGGCGAAGACGGCGCTTGGAGTAACGCAGCAGATTGGTCAGCAACCTGCGCATCAATTCGAGGTAGGCCGCGTTGGACTCTTCCTGGGCTTGCCTGACCAGATCGATTGGGGCCAGAGCCCCCAGCCCTAGCGCCAGCAGCAGTTCGGGAGATTTCAGGGTCTCCTCATAGTCGGCCTCGCAGATACGGCGGAAAACTTCGTCACCGCCCTCTCCCGCAGCGATGAGCTCGAAAGCCAGCTGTTCGATCTTCTCCGAACCGGGAGTGGCGATCTGATACATGACGTGCGCCAGAAGTTCCCTTTGGAACGAGGCTTGATCGGGCCAGATCTGATAGAAAGCGCCGGTCGTGATCGGCTTGGCGCGCGCAGCGCCATGCTGGCGATTTACCGCGGACAGAACATCGGCAACCTTGATGCCGGCGAGGATATTGTGGCCTTCGCCGCCCTGCGCGCCCGTGCGCTCGATGGCGATTTCCGTCGCGACCTCAAAGAACAGCGTCCGGGTTTGCGCGCTCGACCGGTAGGCCTGCTTCTGCATTTTTTTACTCGACATACCCTTGACGCCCGCCTCCATATAGCAGTTATATGACTTTCGTAATTTTTTTATGAAAAGACGTCAATGCCCATCTGGTCTCTCGACGACGCCGATCCACATGTGCGCGCAGCGGTCAATGCCATCGCGGCAATCCGCTATCTCCACAGCGCCGATTTGTCGCCGGATGGCAGGCAGGTCGCATATTGTGTGTCCAGTTCGGATGGTGAGCGGGAAGACATAACATTATTCATCGCAGACCTTGCTACGGGCAAATCCTGCGAAGCCGTTCGCGGGGGCAGGAATCATTCACCGTCATGGTCGCCCGATGGCACCAGGCTCGCTTTCCTGAAAGAAGAAGAAAAGAGCGGGACCGCCCTGGCTCTCCTGGACATTGCCAGCGGGCTCTTCGAGATCGTGAAAACCCAGCCGCAGGGACCCGGCGAAGCCGTGCGTTGGAGCCCCGACGGGCGGATGATCGCCTATGTTTCAGTGCCGCCCGGACGCGATATCACGCGCCCCTACCGCGTCACGCGAGCGACGGTCTTTGGCGATGGCCTCGGACTGATCGATGACGCGGCAACCGATATCTATGTTCTCGACGTGGAAACGGGCGAGAGCCTGCGGCTGACACAGGATGGTTTCATCAACCGGCAGCCTGTTTGGGAAACAGGCACGGCTGCGCTTGTCTACATTGCCATTCACGACCCCGATAAATGGTCCGACAACTCCAGGCTTCGCCGTATCACGCTCGATGGCGTCGTTACCGATCTCTATGAGGCCGACGACATCGGCGATCTTGTGTCGTTCGACGGCGGCATCGCCATCCTGCGAACAGGCGTTGCGCCTCCACATATCGGCAGCATCGAATGCATCGCCATGAACGGAGTGGCGATCAATCGCAGCCATACGCTCGACGCCGATATCGGCGGCGATGTTATCGGCGACATGCCGGTAGCCTACGCCAATGCCGGCGGCCGCATATTTGTCCGCGAAGACGAGGTGCTGGTGCGCGTCCACAGACGCGATCGCCTGGAAATCCATGCCATCGCCCTTTCCGGGGAACCGCGGTTCCGTGTCGTGGTTGCCGGGGATTTCTCGGCCTATCCGCTCGCCCTCGCCGGCAACCTTCTCCTCTATGCCCAAGGCACGCTGCTGGAACCACCGCACCTTCGCGTGCTCGATCTAGAATCTGGCGCGGTGCGGATCGTCGGCGAGATCGAGAAACCCCGGATCGGCGGAATCGAGGTCATCCCGCTCAGCGCCAGCATCGAGGGCGGACCGGCGGTGCAGGCGTGGTTTCTGCGCCCGCAGGATCGGGCGACACCCATTCCGACGGTCCTGCTCGTGCATGGAGGCCCGGCGGCGGCATACGGCCAGGCTTTTTTTGCCGATGCTGCATTGCTGTGCGAGGGCGGCTTTGGGGTCATTCTGGCCAATCCGCGCGGTTCACGCGGCTATGGCGCGGACCATGCCACGGGCATTCAGGGCAAATGGGGTGACGTCGACTATCGCGAATTCATGGCCGTGGTCGATGCCGCGATCGATCATGGGTTCGCCGATCCCAACCGGCTGGGCGTCGCGGGTGTCTCTTATGGTGGCTACATGACCGCCTGGATCATTTCCCAGACGCGACGCTTCAAGGCAGCCGTTGCCGAAAACTGCGTCAGCAACTTCTGGAGCCTTCACTATTCTTCCGATGTCGGGCGAGCCTTCGTGCCCGAGCTGATGGGCGGCGCTCCGGCAGATGTGTTTTCCAGATATGTCGCCAGCTCGCCGCTGACCTTCATGCGAGGTGCGACGACGCCGACATTGGTCATTCAGGCGCTCGAAGATCATCGCTGCCCGTTGGAGCAAGGCCTTCAGCTCTATCATGCCCTCAAGGAAGCTGATTGCACCAGCGAGCTGCTGCTGATCCCCGACATTTCCCACGATGGTACGACAGCCGGCCCACCGATAGCTCGCCTGGCACAGAACGAGGCGCTGCTGTCCTGGATGCTCCGCCATTTGTGATCATTCTGCAGATTGTGCTCTGGGAGGGAGACTATGCTGCGAACCGTCACGGCCCCCGACAAGCGGGGTTATGACTATGTTGTGATCGGCGCCGGCTCCGCCGGCTGTGTCGTCGCGAGCCGGCTTGCCGAGGATCCGCGCTCACGTGTGCTGCTCATCGAAGCGGGCGGCAGCGATCGCGCACTGGGCATCAGGATGCCCGCGGCCATGGGTCTCCCCCTGATGAGCGACCGCTACAACTGGAAGCTTGCCGGCGTGCCGGAAGGTCGTACCGGGGAACCCGTCTACACGCCGCGCGGCAAGGGCCTTGGCGGCTCATCCTCCATCAATGGCATGAACTGGGTGCGCGGCAACCGGCAGGACTATGACGGCTGGGCTTCTTCGGGGTTGGCCGGCTGGGATTATCAATCGGTATTGCCCTATTTCAAGCGAGCGGAAACCTATGCCGACGGTGCGAACGCCTACCGCGGTGGTCAAGGCCCTATCCAGGTCGAGCGTTCAAAGGCCGACAACCCGTTGTTCGAGGCCTTTTTGCGTGCGGGCATGGAAGCGGGCCTGGCCGACAATCCCGACCACAATGGCGCCGACCAGATGGGCGTGCATCGTATCCAGCGCAACATCGGCCAGGGTGTCCGGCAAAGCGCATCCCATGCCTATCTTCATAAGGCACCGGAAAGGGCAAATCTCGACATCCTGCTCAACACACGGGTCACCCGGCTTGCAATGAATGCCAGGCGCTGCACGAGCGTCGAAGCCATATGCCAGGGTACGCCGTTCAGCATCGAAGTGGGCAAGGAAGCCATCCTCTGCGCAGGTGCAATCCTCTCGCCACAGCTTCTGATGCTCTCCGGCATCGGCGATGCCCGGCATCTTCGCGATGTCGGTATCCTGCCCACGGCTGACCTGCCTGCCGTCGGCCAAGGCCTCAGCGACCACACCTGCTTCACCTTTTTCTATGAAGTGGTCGACCCGCGCGAGTCCCAGGCAAGATTGCTTTCCATTCCCGGTCGCTTGCGCATCGGTGTGGAATGGCTGCTGTTCAGGCGCGGCCTTGGCGCCAGCAATCTTTTCGACGTCGGCGCGATGATGACGACCGAAGACGGCATGGCCATTCCCGACATCCAGGTCGAATGCATCGCCATGCGTGCCGATTTCGGGCGGGACGCCATCCGTATCGAACCCGGTTATCAATGCCATCTCAGCCTGCAGCGGCCGACCAGCACCGGACGAATCTGGCTGCAGAGTGCGGACCCGTTCGCCAGCCCCGCCTTCCGCTTCAATTTCCTGTCGACACCGGACGATCGTGCACTCGCGGTCAAGGCCATCCGCCGGATGCACGACTACATGCTTCAGCCGAGCATGGCCGCAAAGGTCAAGACCGAGGTCGGCGGCGTCGCCCGGACCGCCCCCGATGGCGAGATCCTGGCCTGGGCGCAAAAGGTCGCTGAAACGAACTTCCACCCTTCTTGCAGCCTGCGCATGGGAGCAGGTGACGACAGCGTGGTTGCTGCATCCGGCCGGGTGCATGGCATCGACAACCTGCGTGTTGTCGATGCTTCCGTCTTTCCGGCGATCCCGACGGCAAACACCAACGCCCCAACCATCATGGTGGCCGAAAAGCTCAGCGATCTCATTCGCCAGCGAGATGCGCCGGCCAGTTTGCCCGATGGCAAGCGGGCAACCGCCGGCGTGGCACTCTCATGAAAAGGAAAATCGATATGGCCGTCACTGCCCTCCGTCGACATTTCATTGGCCTGGCCATGCTTTGCTCGTCCGTGCTCGCCGGCACGCCGGTGTGGGCAGAGGAAGCCGACATCCCCAGGCAAGGCGGCACCCTGCACATCGCCCTGACCAACGAGACCGACAGCTGGAACCCGCAAAAAGCCGTGCAAACGGCGAGCTATCAGGTTTTCACTCAAGTCTACGGAACCTTGCTGCGCACGTCTCCCGATGGCCGCGACCTGGGGCCTGGCCTGGCCCAGTCCTACAGCTACGACGAAAGCAAATCCCACCTCACCTTCAAACTGTCCCCGAAAGCGACTTTCAGCAACGGGACGGCGGTGACGTCCGCGGACGTCAAGTTCTCCTACTCGCTCTGGGCCGGGGACTCCCTCTACGCGCAATATTACAGCAGCATCAAAAGCGTGGAGACACCGGACCCGAGCACCGTTGTCTTCATCTTGTCTGCCCCCGACGTAACGCTGCTAAACATTCTGGCGAGCGCCAACGCCGCCATCGTGCCGAAGGATTTCGGCGGCCTTTCCGCGGCGGATTTCTGGCAACGGCCGATCAGCGCCGGGCCCTTCGTGATCGATGCGGAATCCAAGGGCCAGACGATTTCCCTGAAACGCAATCCCCACTACTACGAACCGGGCTTACCCTATCTCGACGGGATCGAATATCTGGTCGTCCCAGACGAGAACCAACGGCTTCTGCAGTACCAGAATGGCGATATAGATATCGTCAACAGCGTCGACGTCGGCGCTGCCGCGCAATACGGTCCCGACGCGACGGTTTCGGCCCTGTCCGCGACGGTAAACTTCCTCCTCATCCAGGCCGGAAGCGGTCCGCTCGCCGACGTTCGTCTGCGCAAGGCCGCAACCCTTGCGATTAAGCACGCCGACCTCGTGGCCGGTGGTTATTCCGGCCAGGCCCAGCAGGCCGTGAGTGTCATTCCGCAGGTCGTCACCGGAGCCAGAACCTGTGGCGAATGCGACTGGGGGAGGACGGACCTGGACGAGGCCAAACGGTTGGTCGCCGAGGCCGGCTACAAAGGGCAGCCCCTCTCGCTGGCCGCGCCAAGCGATGCCGGACCGGAACTTCTCGCCGCGCAGGCCATCAAACCCATGCTGGAGGCTGCCGGGTTTTCGATCAATATCGAGGCGGCGCCTTCGCTGGTCCTGGCCGATCGCCTGGAAAAGGGCGACTTCCAGATGGTCGTTCTCAACGTCTCCTCACAGGCGAACACACCTTCTGACATGCTCGGCTTCATTGTCTCGACCGGATATCTGTACACGCGTGCAGACACCGCCAAGGCCGTCGCGGCATTGCAAGCCATCCAGAGCGCCGACGACAGAGGGAAAGTCGAAGCTGCTTCGATGGCTTTCGAGGCCGATGCATACGCCACGCATAGCACGGTCCCGCTGGCCGCACTCAACGACATCTATGCCGTATCGGCACGCGTACGGGGCTTCCAGGCGCCAGTCTTCGCGACTTATGTCGCCGACCGGCTGTGGATCAGCCAGTGATGGGTTTCAAAGCCGGCAATCGTAGCGACCATCTGGCGTGGCGCCTCGGCGGATGGCTGGCGCAGCTCGCGTTCAGCATTCTCATCCTCGTCTTGATCGTTTTCGTGCTTACGCAAGTTGCACCCGGTGATGCGGCGCGGCTCCGACTTGGTCCGCGCGCTTCACAGGAGGAAGTGGACGTCCTGCGCAAGCAACTTGGGCTCGACCAGAACATCCTTGTTCAGTTCGGCTCCTATGTCGGCAGGCTGGCAAGGGCTGATCTTGGCACTTCGATCAATGGCGAGCCGGTCTCCGAGGTCATCCGGCAGCGTATCGACAAGACCTGGTGGTTGCTTGTCGGAACGTCGGTGTTCTCGCTGGCGCTCTCTTTCCCTCTCGCCTGGCTGTCGGCCTACTACCGTGACCGGGCGATCGATCACGTGATCCGGTTCGCCGTTCTCGTCGCACTGTTCATGCCGGTGTTCTGGATCGGCTTTCTGCTGATCCGATTTCTCGCGCTGCCCACCGGCTGGTTTCCCGTTGCCGGCCTCGGCAGCTCTCCGATGGAGTTGCTGCGCTCGCTCGTCCTGCCTTGTTTGACCGGAGCGATCGCCATGGCCCCCATTCTCGTCCGCAGCCTCAGATCGAGCCTGATCGAAGTGATCTCCGCAGACTATGTCACCGTGGCGCGGTCCCTCGGCATAAGAGGCAGCGCCCTCCTGTTTCGTCACATCCTGCGCAATGCGCTTGGCCCCACCATCGCGCTCTTTTCACTCAATGTCGGCTATCTCTTTTTCGGGATCGTGATCCTTGAAACGACCTTCGCCATCCATGGCCTGGGCTCGCAACTCGTGACGGCTTCGATCAAGAAAGACGTCAATGTCGTTCAGGCAATCACGATCATCTTTGCCGCAGGCGTCGTGCTGGCCAACAGTTGCGGCGATCTCGTCGTCCGCTGGCTGGATCCCAGGCAGGGATCACGATGATGCAGACCATGCGCTCCAACCTGCACGCACTCTTCACTCTGCGCGAACGCGGCAGCGGCAAGATTGCGGTCGGCTACGCCATAATCGGATTGTTCGTGTTCACTGCGATGGCGGCGCCGTGGATAACCACCGGCGAGCCTGCCCGACAGGATCTGCTCAATCGCCTTGCGTTCCCTTCCTTCGCGCATCCGCTGGGGACCGACCAGTTGGGGCGCGATGTGTGGACCCGGCTCGTCTATGCCATACAGCTGGACTTTCGCATCGGCATCCTCGGCATGCTGCTTCCCGCGATCCTGGGCTCGCTCATCGGCGTGGCCTCTGCCTTGTCGCCGCATTGGCTCGACGCCGCCATCAGCCGGCTGGCCGACATCATCATTTCGCTTCCTCTCTTTGTCTTCTTTCTCGCCCTTGCCGGCCTGTTGGGACCGGGGAGCGACTGGGGGCCGTTCGGACCGGGTGAATTGCCCATCCTGCTCGGCTTCACGCTGCTTGGCTGGGTCGTCTATGCACGGCTGCTGAGGACCGAGATGCATCGCATCCTGGCGATGGAATATATCCGGGCCGCCATCACCGGCGGGCTGCCGCTCCACCGCGTCATAATCGGGCATGTCATGCCCAACGCCGTCGGCCAGACGCTGGTCTACATGTGCGTCGATATCGGCTTGGCGATATTGAGCCTTGCAACTCTGTCGTTTCTTGGCGCTGGCGTGCCTTTGGACAGGCCTGAACTGGGCGGCATGATCAGTGCCAGCCGTACCGTCATCAGCAGCAACTGGTGGCTGGTCGCAGCCCCGGGGGCCGTGCTCGCGCTGATGGGAACCGGTCTCGCACTGATCGGAGACGGCCTGGACGATCGGTTGAAACCATGATGGCGGCGCAAACTCCCCTTCTGGTCATGGATGGCCTGTCTCTGGGACTTGGCAGCGGCAACCGCGCCATGATCGTCCCTTCCTTGAACCTGACGGTAAACGCCGGAGAATGCCTTGGCCTCGTGGGTGAGTCCGGCTCCGGCAAAAGCCTGAGTTTGCGCGCCATTCTCGGCCTGCTGCCAAACTCCATACACCGCTCGGCTGGACGCATCCTGCTTCGCGGACCGACCGGGCTCGCGGAGCATGATCCGGCCTCGCTGAGAGGCAATGGCATCTCCATGGTTTTCCAGGAACCCATGAGTTCGCTCAATCCGAGCATGCGTATCGGCGATCTGGTCGCCGCCGGATTGCGGGCGAAAGGAATGGCGCGCGGCAAGGCGCGGACAAAGGCCATCAGTCTCCTGCGCGAGGTCGGTTTCCCGGCACCGGAAAAGCGCCTCGATGACTGGCCACATCAGCTTTCCGGCGGTCTGCGTCAGCGCGTCATGATTGCCATGGCGCTGTCTGTCGAGCCGGCATTGCTTTTGTGCGACGAGCCCACCACCGCTCTCGACGTTACCACGCAGGAACAAATCCTGCTGCTGCTCGAACGCCTGAAGAAGGACCGAGGTCTCGGCATCCTGTTCGTCACCCATGACCTCTCCGTCATCTCCCGCATCGCAGACAGGACAGCAGTCATGTATGCAGGCCGTCTCGTCGAAGAAGGTCCAACCGCCGAGCTGCTCGCAGCCCCTCGCCATCCCTATACGCTTGCGCTGCTTTCATGCCTTCCTCAGGCAGGAACCGGCCAAAGACGATTGCAGGCGATCGACGGCACACCGCCCGCTGCTGGAGAGCATGGTGGCGGCTGCATTTTTGCACCCCGTTGCACCTTCGCGGCGCATCAGTGCCTGACAGCCGAGCCCGTGCTTGCCGACATCGCGCCAGCGCACCGCACCGCTTGTTATCGGCATGTCCTGCTTCGGGAGGGGCTGTCGCGGTGAAGGACTTTGTTCGCTTCGAGAACCTTCATGTCGATTACCTTCGCAAGGGTGCGGTGGCGCACGTGCTCAAGGGCATCAGCCTGGACGTCACCCGTGGCCAGTGCCTCGGCGTCGTGGGCGAATCCGGTTGTGGCAAGACGACACTCGCTTCCGCGCTGCTCGGCCTGGTCATTCCCGCCCAAGGGCGGATTCTGCTCGAAGGAGAGGAGCTCGGCAGGCATCGCAGCAGTGCGCAGCGCCGGCGCATCCAGATGGTGTTCCAGGATCCCGTGGCCTCGCTGAATCCGAGACGAACAGTCCGTTCGGTGCTGTCCGAATTGATGATCCATCACAAGCTCGTAGGCAGAAGCGGCCTGGATGCGGCCCTGAAGCAGATCATGGACCGGGTGCGCCTGCCCGCTGCCGCGCTTGATGCCTATCCAGCAAGATTGTCCGGCGGACAACGCCAGCGCATCGCCATAGCCCGGGCACTTGTCGTGCAGCCGGACGTGCTCGTGGCGGACGAGGCCGTCTCGGCGCTCGATGTTTCCGTTCAGGCGCACATCATCAACCTGCTGCGGGAGCTTTGCGACGATCTTGGGCTCACCATGATCTTCATCTCGCACAACCTGGCGGTCGTCCGTGTCCTCTGTGACCGGGTCGCCGTCATGCATGGAGGACACGTCGTCGAGGATCGACCGACCGAGGCGATTTTCGCCGACCCGCAGCACGACTACACCCGCGCGCTGCTGAAAGCGTCTCTTCCCATGGGGATTTTGAATCTCAGTCAAACACCTACGCGATAAGGGGGAAAGAAAATGAACTTCAAGATACTGCTGCAGGGTTCGGCTGCGGCACTGCTTGCGATTTCCGGTGCACGCGCCGCCGACGCTGTCGTCGTCGCCGAGCCGGAACCCGCTGAATACGTCAAGATCTGCGACGTTTACGGCACGGGTTACTTCTACATCCCGGGCACCGAGACCTGCCTGCGTGTGGGCGGCTATATCCGGTACGACGTCGGCATCGGTGACGGCGGTTCATTCGACGGCCGCCGTGCGCAGGACGTGCGAACCGGCAAGGAACAGAACAGCTGGAGCACCTGGCTTCGCTTTGCCCTCGAAACCTGGACGGGCCAAGAGACGGAGCTCGGCAGCCTGAAGACCTATACCAGCACCCACTTTCACTATGTCGACGGCCACAACATGATGACGCTGAACTTCGCCTGGATGCAGCTCGGCGGTCTGCGGATCGGCAAGGACGAGTCTGCTTATGACACCTTCACCGGTTATGCCGGCAACGTCATCCAGGACACTTTGATCCCCTATGGCGAGTTCGATACCAATCTGATCAGCTATACCTTCGACGCCGGCGCCGGCTTTTCGGCAATCGTGTCGCTGGAGCAGGGGTCGGGCGGCTACAGATACCGCCGGGACCTGGACGGCGACGGCGTCATTGACCCGGTCAATGAGGAGTTGGTGAGCGAAAACACTATCGACGACTACGTGCCGAATATCGTCGTCGGAGCCAAATACACACAGGGTTGGGGCGGTGTCAGCGGTATCATTGCCTATACCCATGGCTATGAGGAATGGGCCGGCAAAGTCCGCCTCGACGTGAACGCCACCGACCAGCTGTCGCTCTTCATCATGGGCGGCTATGGCACGGACGACAACATCGAGCGCAGCTTCTACAAACCTTGGGGTGGCAATTGGGCCATATGGGGCGGCGGCACCTACAAATTCAACGAAAAGACATCGTTCAACGCGCAGCTCTCGTATGACGATGATCGCAATCTCGGTGTCGCTGCCAACGTCTCGCATATCCTGGTGCCTGGATTCACCGTCACAGCCGAAGCGGACTATTTGCGCGAAGGCAATTTCGACAAATTCGCTCACTCAAGCTGGACCGGTGCAACCAACAAGAACAGCGTCGGCGGCATCGTCAGGTTCCAGCGCGACTTCTAAAGCCCCAGTCGAGAGCAAACCACCAGTTCGTCCAGCCGGAGGATCGATGATAGCGATCCTCCGGCCGGACCTGGTTGCGCGAGGTGATCACGGAGCGCTGATGCGAGGCTGCTACCATCAGTTCGCTTGAAACGAACTCCGCTGCCGCGCAGGAAACCTGCTGTTTGTCGCTATTCACGAACGGGCTCTCGTCGAGTCGTCCTGACCAGCCAAGTCGCCGCGATCAGGACTGAAACAACGCTTCCCCCCACTTCCACCATCGTCGAAGTGGTTTCCGTGGAACCAAAAAAGGCGACCATGCTGACATTGATGATGCAATGATAGACGGTGCCGGGCCAGATACTGCCTGTCCGCATCCTCAGCTCGTTGAGGATGAAGGTGACAGGAAAGATCGTCATCATGAAAATAGCGATCTTGAAGAGCAGGTCACCACCAGTGCTTTCGAAGCCGACAAAGAACAATGGCCAATGCCAGATTCCCCAGAGCGTTCCGGTGATCAGCGTGGTCTTGAAGCGGCCTAGATCGGCAAGCCGCGGGAGCCAGTATCCGCGAAAACCTATCTCTTCTCCGAAGGCAGTGAGGGCAAACGACGGAACCAGATATGCCATCTTGCTCAGCAGGGCGACGACCCCTTCCTGGGATGTTGCACCCATCCGCATCGCGACAAACCATATGGCCAGCACGGGCAGCAATCCGAAGAGGAAAGCCAGAGGCCAGTGCGCAAAGGAAAATCGGTGGACACCCAGACCGGCCACGGCCTCCGGATCATTGATCGCACCGGTAGCGAGCAGCATGAACAGCGCGGTGTAGGCTGGTATCAACGAGTAGAAGTGCCACCAGGAATTCTCGGGCAGGAATGCCACCGATGTCATGGCGACCAGAATCGATATCAGAATGTAGAGTATCGCTTGGCTTTTCGCCGCAGTCAGTTGCGCAGGCATGAACCCCTCCTTGTAGCAATGTATACAATCTTCCGGCATCAGCGGCGGGTTTCCGGCCTTGCATGCGCCCGCTGAGCTGAAGCATTTTTTCTCCCGCCGGCTGCCTCATCCAACAGATCCCGGAGAACCGCCCCGGTCAGCCGACAAACGCCTTGAGCGTCATTCCCATCCAGCAGACCGCTCGCCCAGCGTATGGAGCCAATCGAAAAGACGTAGCCTCCGTCTCGAGAGCTCATCAGCGTTATGTCGCCCCTCACCTTGCGCTCCAGGGCAACGCCGGCATCGGGAATGAGTTCGTCCAGTCCACCAAATTCCTCGACGGTCGGCAGATAGCCTTTGGGCATCGAGGCGACCGACGCCAGGACCAGAACATCTACGGGACTGCCGAATTCCGGTGCAAATCGATCAAGCTCAAGGCCTGCAACACCAAACGGCTGATCGCCTTGCCGACTTAGGAACTCAGCTGTCCGAGGAAACTGGTCGGGAACCAGGACGTCCCTTCGGGCGAGATAATGTCCATCGCCGGAAAACCCATGCGCGCAGAATCCGATCCCGAAGCTTGCATTCGGCGGCCTGCCGAGACTCCGCCAGATGCCGCCATCCGCACCGTCCAGTTGTTGGCGCCGCTCTCCCACGCTGGCCGTCCAGGTCCTTGTGCCTTCGCTGCGGCGCACTTCGAGAAGTTCGGGATGTTCAGCGCTCAATCCGACCGACCAGTAGAAGCCGTTCCCACCGAGATACATGATAGAACCACCACCCACGCGGTAGTCCTGATATGCATCGAGAAGCGCAGCGCTGGAGTATTCGGGATGTGATCCCGTCAGGATGACGCTGTAGCGAGACAGGGATCCCGCGCCTTCCTCATGAAGAGTTTCGTCCGTAAGCACATCATAAGCGACCTGCTCTCTCTCAAGCCAATCCACGATCGCGAGATCGGCGGAGAATTGATGAGGGAATCCCTGCAACTGAGAATCGAAGTCGGCTCTGATCGTCAGTTGCGGCCGTTTCAACGAAGCGAGTGCCACGCCGGACCGATCGGCATGCAGATCGTACAGCGAGAGAAGACCCAGATCGATCGCGTGATCGTAGAGCGGCTTCGAAACACTGGTCTTCTTGCGCTGGAACACCACGGGATCGGCTTCCTCCGCAAAGGTGTTGTTGGCGTAAGCGCGATAGCTGAAAGTCGGCAGGATCAGGGCGACCTCGGCGCGACTTGCCGATGCCGGCCGAACAAACAGCGGGATCGCGTCAAAGGTCTCGCGCGCGTGCCAATCCACCTGCTCCCCGTTGGAGACGACGATGGAATAGATACCGGAAGGCAGGTCGGGGAGCGCGATGGCAAGACAGGACGGCCAACCGGCATCGGCGAGATCATCGCGGTGGAACCAGACCGCCGCATAGTCCCGTGGTGCCTCACGGAAATCACAACTCCGTCCCCTGAACGTCGATGACGTCACGGCGCGCGTAGGCGCGTTGTAGAAACGGCCAGCCTCCCCTTTCCCAGTTGTTTCCGGAACGACAAATGAGCCCAGGGCGAAGCTGGAGAAATCCCAGGCCGATATCACACGCCACTGCTCGCCAGTCACCGGCAGCGCCGCGAGGACCGGGCTTTCCATCTTGCCGTCATAGCGGCCGCTCCGACCATCGCCGGCGAGACAAAGCCGTTCCAAGTCGCCGAGCAAGTCGGCTTGAGGAATCTCGATTTGGGTTTCACGACCGTCGCAGTCCACCGCGATCGAAAGCCGCCCGTCTCCTGCCCTCAGCGTCCAGCATAGGCCCTGCCAGCTTCCGAGCACCAGTCGCACATCCGGGATGGCTGTTTTGAACCTTGATGCCGCGCGGATCCAGAATTCGCCTTCGGCATCGACGCCCAGAGCAACGTCGCCACGCGAAAAGTGCATTGACGCCAGGACCGTGCCTTCGTGCGGGAATGCCGTCGGGAAAAGCGTCAAGGCGAGCCGGTACCCGGCCGCCATCTGCCGTCGCGCGACAGGCGCACAAAAATACGACCCGGCGACGATCGGATGGTTGCCAACCTCGTCAAGGCGTCCGGCAAACCCAGGCACGGGCTGCGTGTGTGCGGACCAGTCGTCCGGCCGGCTGATCGCACCAAGGTGACGGACAAGCCGCCAGTGCACTTTCGGCGTGACCGACGATAGCCGCACATCCACCGTTTCGCCCGACTGGAAAACCCACCGGTCCGTGTAACCCGTGACCTTCATGGAATGGTCACTCGCAGTTGCCGGTCTTGAGATAGTTCGGAACCACGATCTTGCCGGCGGCGATATCGGCTTCGATCTGCCGGACCTTGCCGATGTCCTCATCCGTGAGCAGAGGCTTGTTGTTCTCGTCCAGCGACCAGCCGACGCCATTTTCCTTGACGCCGAGAACCGTCTTGCCGCCGGTCCAGCCTTCCGCCTTCGCATGCGTCAGCGTCTGGTAGACGGCATTGTCGATATAGGCCGTGGCGCTGGTCAGGATACTGCCCGGATGCAGGCCGTTCTGGTTGGTGCCGACGCCGATGGCGAGCTTCCTTGCATCGGCCGCGGCCTGGAGAACCCCCATCGTGCTGCCGCCGGCAGCACCAAAAACGACATCCGCCCCCTGGTCGAACTGGCTGAGCGCCATTTCGCGCGCACGCGCCGGATCGGACCAGGCCGCCGGCGTAGTCCCGGTCATGTTTTCGATCACCTTGACCCCGGCTTTGGCATAGCGCGCGCCGGATGCGTAACCGCAGGCGAAGTTTCGTATGATCGGGACGTCCATGCCGCCGACGAAGCCGATCTTGCCCGAGGCCGATTTCAAACCCGCGAGTGCGCCAACGAGAAAGGCGCCCTCGTTGTAAGCGAACTCGATCGAAAGCACATTGGGTTGCTCGACGACGCTGTCGATGATGACGAACCGCGCCTTTGGGAATTGCGGCGCCACCTTCTCCAGCGGCACGGACCATGAGAAACCGACGACGACGATGGGGCTAGCGCCCTGCCTTGCGAACGTCCGCAATGCCTGTTCGCGTTCGGCTTCACGGCTGATCTCGAATTCCAGAACCTTGGCGCCGGTTTCCTTCCGGAACCTCTCCATCCCGTTATAGGCATTCTCGTTGAACGATTTGTCGAACTTTCCGCCCATGTCGTAGAGAATGGCTGGCTGGATATCCGCCGCGGTCGCGATATCGGCTGTTACAAAGACCATCGACAGGGCCATCAAAAGCATCTTCATCTTCGTATTCCTCCTTAAAACAGCCTGTTCTGGCGCGCGAAGGCGGTGGCTCACGACAGCATCCCCCGCCGCGCGAGATTGGCCATGAGGCTGCTTATCCCGAAGGTCCAGGGTGCGATCTCGTCGGACCTGCCGACCCAGTTGACGAGTGTTCCCAGGGCCTTGGAGGAGATGCGCACCTCGTCACCGAGGTGATGGGTGAAGCCGAGGCCGGGCGTCGAACGGTCCTTGACCGGGGCGAACATGGTTCCGAGAAACAGCAGCAACCCGTCGGGATACTGGTGGCTTGCATTGATGGTCTGACGCACCAGATCCGGCAGTCGACGTGATATTCTCGACATGTCGTTCTTTCCGTCGAGGACGAAGCCATCCTCGCCCTTGACGAGCAGGCTCACCTCCATCGTCTCGACATCAGAAAGCGAAAACCGCTCGTCGAACAGCCGGATGAACGGACCGACCGCACAGGCACCGTTGTTGTCTTTTGCCTTGCCCAGAAGCAGGGCCGAGCGCCCCTCGACATCCCGAAGATTCACGTCGTTGCCCAGCGTCGCGCCTTTGATCTCTCCGCGCGCGTTGACCGCGAGCACGACCTCGGGCTCCGGATTGTTCCAGGAGGATATCGGGTTGATCCCAACCGAGGCACCGCATCCGACTGCGGCCATCGGTGGCGCCTTGGTGAAGATTTCGGCATCCGGCCCGATACCGACCTCGAGATATTGCGACCAGTGGCCTTCGGCCTGCAGGACTGCCTTCACCTGAAGCGCGGCTTCGGAACCAGGCACAATGGCGCTGAGCTGTTCGCCGACGACGGACTTCAGATCCCGGCGGATCTTTTCGGCAAACAGCGGTTCCCCCTTGGCGCGTTCTTCGATAACGCGCTCGAGCATGCTGTCCACGAAGGTGACGCCCGCCGCCTTGACGACCTGCAGGTCGGTTGGCGCGAGAAGCAGGCCCCGGGGTCCGACATCATCTGCTTGCGGCAGGAAATCAGCCAGATTCCCCAGAAGAGGAAAGGCGTTCCGGTCCGCTGGAAACGGCCGTTCGAGATTGACGATACCGGCTATCGTCGGCGCAAGCGACGATATATCCAGCAACGTTTCTCCATCGACCAGGACCGGGCACGGTCCATCCACGGCGTCGAGCCAGACGCGACCGATGAGCGTCGCTTTCGGATCCGCCGGCAATATCTCGGACGGGCTAATGGGTTTCGGCATGGGGTATTTTTCCGTTTTTTCTGACGGTGAACCCGGCGCTTGAAAGAAGCGCCGAAAGGTCGGCATCGTCCGCACGCCCGATGGACAGCAGCGCGTCGTAAGGATCGCCGCTTAAACCGAGCAGAAGCGCAAAGGCCGGCTCTGTCTTGTGGCCTGCCTCTTTCGACGCCAGCACCGCTTCGCGAAGGTCGTCTCCGGCGAGTGCAAGCAGGCGTCTCTCGATCGCGAAGTGGCGAACAGCCTTCTGGTCACGAAGCTTGGCCTTGCTGCCGAACACTTCGAACGTCCAGCCTTCCGCAAAGAACCGCGCAACGATCGGATGACCCGAACCGATCCATTGCCACAGGCAAAACCCGTCGAATTGCGCGAAGGCCTGCCACAGCGCCGTGGCGAAGCCGTCATAGTCATCGACACTGCAGACGACGTCGATGTCGCTCCCGGTAACGTCAATGCCCAGGGGAGGCGTTCCCGCAAGCGTCCAGGGCCACTGGCGAAGATGATGGCCAAGAGCCACCCGCTCGACCGCGTCGCCGTATCGAACGCGTGGCTTCATTTCTCGATCCGGCTCAGGAACATCTCGCGGAATCGCAGCCGGTCCACGTCCGTAGGGATATTCGTGAGAGGGGTGTCCTTCCATTCCGGCTGGCCACCATTGGAATTGTTGCGGCGCCTGTCGACGACCGTCATGCCGCGCGTCAACCTGCCGGAAAGTTCGACCTGGACGGGATAGGCCTCCTGCGCCGTGACGATGGCAGGGTCGGCGACAATAGCGACCGTCAGGGCGGAATGTGCGGCGCAGGCGTAGCGCCCGAGCTTCGCGGAATAGAAATCCATGTAGAACGGCATCATCGCCGCGATATAGCGGCTCTGCGGGCTGCCAGCCTGAAGACGCGTGAGATCGGCTTCATCCAGAAGCGTGTCGTCGGTGACGTCGAGGCCGACCATGTCCACCCGCCAACCCGCCTGCTGGAGCACCATCTGTGCGCCCTCGGGGTCGTGCCAGGCATCTGCTTCAGCTACGGCCGTAACGTTTCCGGGGACGAAGGCCGCGCCGCCCATCCAGACCACCCGCGGAAGGAATTTCGGCAGTTCCGGATCGATCGCCAGCGCGAGCGCCAGATTGGTCAGCGGTCCGAGCGCGATGAACGTGATCTCGCCTGGATGCTTGCGAGCGAGCTCGACAGTGAGCTCGGCCGCTGATTGGCGTACCGGCTTGACGACCTTGGCCTTTTCGAAACCGGCATTGCCGACGCCGTCGTCGCCGTGAACGAACGGCGAGTAGTTCGGCGATCCGACAAGCGCGCGCCCGGCCCCTCTTGCCAGCGGAATCTCCGGCCTGCCGAACATCTCCATGAGATAGGCGGTGTTTTCGGTCGTCAGTTCCACACTGACATTGCCAAAGACTGACGTGAACGCCACGACATCCAGCTCCGGCGAGCGCAATGCAAGAGCGCATCCCATTGCATCATCGACGCCGGTGTCGGTATCAACGATAACCTTTATTGCCATTGACTTTCCTTCCTGCTTGAGCGCGGTCAGCGCTCACCTTTGATGTAGGGCTTGCCTGCTGCTGCCGGACCTTCGGCCTTGCCGACGATACCGGCGAGCAGGAGAATGGTGAGGAGATACGGAACCGCCTGGATCAGCTGCACCGGTATCTCGAAGCTGGCGAGCGCGGTCCCTTGCAGCCGCCCCTGCAGGGCATCGGCAAAGGCGAATACGATGCATGCGGCAAAGACCCGGCCAGGCCGCCAGTTTCCGAAAATGAGAGCCGCCAGCGCCATGTAGCCCTGCCCCGCGGTCATGTCGCGGAAGAAGGCTCCGCCCTGGACAAGAGCGAGATAGGCTCCGGCGAGACCGCACAGCGCACCATTGATCGCCATGGTCGAGTATCGGAGCCCGGCAACCGATATCCCTGCCGAATCGACAGCTTCGGGTTTGTCCCCGCACGCCCGGATCCGCAGTCCATACCGCGTCCGGTAAAGGACGACCCAGGTGATAAGAACAGCAGCGAGTGCGAAATATGTGAGCACCGTCTGATTGCTCAGCACATCGCGGTAGATCAGACCGAGAACCGGAACGGCGGAGATCTGTTCCACGAACGGAAAGGTAATGGATCCGAACCGCGCGGCGCCGTCGAGCGAGGGCGTCTGTCCGCCGCGCTGGAACCAGGCAATGCCCAGGAACGCCGTCAGCCCGCTGGCAAGGATGTTGACGGCCAGGCCGATCACGATCTGATTGCCTCTCAGCGTAATGCTGGCGAATGCTTGTGCGCTGGCAATCGTGATCGCAACCGACACGCCGCCAAGAAGACCGAGCCAGGCATCGCCCGTCAGGGCTGCGCAGGTGCCCGCGGCAAAGGCGCCGAACAGCATCTTGCCCTCCAGCCCGATGTCCACCACGCCCGAACTTTCTGCATATAGCCCACCCATGGCCGCGAGCAGGACGGGAACAGCAAGACGAAGCGCCGACGCGCTGATCAGAATGATGTCTACGAATTCCACGACACGCCTGCCTTTCCGGCCTTCGATTTTTCCAGAAGCGCGGAAACCGCTGCGATGCTGATGGGCCGCAGCACATGGGCAAGGCCGCCCGCGAAAAGAATGACGAGGCCCTGCAGGACGGTCACGACGTCGCGCGAAACGGACGGGAACAGGAAGGAGAGCGAGGCTCCACCTTGATAGAGCGCACCGAACAGTATGGCCGCCGGCATGATGCCTGCCGGATGGTTGGCGCCGATCATTGCCACAGCGATGCCGGTGAACCCATAGCCGAGGGCGAAGTCGAGCATGAGGCGGTGTTGTGCGCCCATAATCTCGTTCACCGCGATCAGGCCGGCCAGACCGCCGGACAGGCATATTGCCTGAACCACAAGACGGTTGACGTTGACGCCAGCGAAGGAGGCCGCAGCCGCATTGGCGCCAACGGCGCGGAGTTCGTAACCCCAGCGTGTGTGCCAGATCAGGAAGGTTATGGCGGCGCACGCCGCGAGCGCTACCAAAGCCATGACATTCAGCGGCGATTCCGGAATTTCGACGCCGAAAGCCATCAGGATCTGATCGAACCGCAGGAGAAAGAGATTTTCGGCGATCGGCCCGCTCGAGGGGATCATTGAACCGTCTTCGCGGAAATGGTTCACGATCAGATAGATCATGAGCAGTGAAGCGAGAAAATTGAACATAATCGTGGTGATCACGAGATGGCTGCCGCGCCGCGCCGCCATGTAGGCCGGTACGAACGCCCAGAGCGCACCGAAGGCCATCGATGCCAGAATTGCGAAAGGCAGCGCCGCCCACCACGGCGCCCAAGGCAACAGCATGCAGATTCCAAGCGTGCCAAGGCCACCGACATAGGCCTGGCCTTCTCCGCCGATGTTGAATTGCATCGCATGCGCCGCGACTGCCACCGCCAGCCCGGAAAAGATGAAGTTCGTCGCGTAGTGCAGGGTATACGCCAACCCGTCGAGGCTGCCGAAAGCGCCGGTGATGGCGACGAAGAAGGCCGCGACGGGATCCTCGCCGACCGCCGCGATCAGAACCGCCCCCAGCACAAGCGCGAACGCAATGTTTATGAGTGCAGCCAGGACGCTGCCCAATGCCGTTGCGGTCCTGCTCATGAGCATGCCTCCTGCCCGACCTGCGCAAGCGCATCCGCCCGGCTCGACCCCGCCATCATCAGGCCGATCGTGGTTTCGTTGAATTCATCCCGCTCGAGGATACCCATCGGCCGCCCCTCGAACATGACGAGGATGCGGTCCGACAGAGCCATCACTTCTTCCAGCTCGACGGAGACAACAAGCAGCGCCCTGCCGGCATTTCGTTCCGCCATGAGGCTGGCATGGATGGATTCGATCGCGCCGACATCCACGCCCCGCGTGGGCTGCCCGACGATGATCATCTCGGGCCTGGTCGACAGCTCCCGTCCTATGACCAGTTTCTGCTGGTTGCCGCCGGAAAACACGCTCGTCCTGCGCAATGGATCGAGCGGCCGCACATCATGCTTTTCCATCAGTGCCCGGCACCACGCAGCCATCCGTGCTGTATGCATGCGGAAGCCGAGGCCAGGCACCTTGCCGGACCTTTGAATGCCCAGAACACTGTTGTCTCTCGCATTCCAGCTGCCGACCACGGCATGCCGCAGCCGGTCCTCAGGCACGAGCGCGACGCCAGCCTGGCGTATTTGAAGCGGCGACACCGACTGACCTGACCGCCACTGCAATGCGCCGAGCTTCACGGAGCCTGCATCGATCCGTTCCAGCCCCGCAAGGCAGGCGATGAGTTCTGTCTGGCCATTGCCGGAAACGCCGGCGACACCAAGGATTTCCGACGAGCGGATTTCGAAGGATAGGTCCCTTACCCTATCGACGCCGAGTTCATCCTTGATTGACAGGGCGTTGACGGCAATGCGCACGTCCGTGCCCACCTGGCTCCGATGGCCTGTGGCGTTCTGGATCTTCCGCCCCACCATCATCTCGGCCAGGCGACCTTTGGTGGTCTCCGAGGTCCTCATCGTTCCAACCACGCGTCCGTGCCGCAGGACCGTGACGCTCGACGTCACATCGATGATCTCCTGCAATTTGTGAGTGATCAGAACGACGGTCTTTCCTTCCGCCGCGAGCTCGCCAAAGACCGTGAACAGGCTCTGGACTTCTTGCGGCGTCAATACGCTGGTAGGCTCATCCAGGATGAGGACATCCGCCCCCCTGTAGAGCGATTTGACGATTTCCACCCGCTGCTGCACGCCGACCGGCAGATCACGGACCAGCGCATCGATCGGGAAGTGCAGTCCGTATCTGTCCTGTATCTCGACGACCCGGGCGCGGGCTTTTGCTGAACGTTTGCCAAGCCAGTACCCATCTTCGCTTCCGAGGATCACGTTCTGGAGCGCCGAAAGTCGCTCGACCAGCATGAAATGCTGGTGAACCATTCCGACCCCATGCCGGATAGCCTGTGCCGGCGTGTTGATGCGTACTGGCTTGCCACGAAGGCGTATCTCGCCCTCATCGGCCTGATAGATACCAAACAGGACACTCATCAGCGTGGATTTACCGGCGCCGTTTTCCCCGACGATGCCGTGCACGGTCCCCGACTGGATGTCGAACGTCACCTTTTCATTGGCGATCAATGTGCCGAAGCTCTTGGAAAGATTGACGAACTGCACAGCTGGTGGCCGGCCTGCCGGTGCATGTCGATCTTCAGCCGGCATGAATCGAATGCTCCCGTCCATCCTCGTACGGCCTTCTCATGCCCTCGTGGGCTTCGTAAAAAATTGGAGTTGGATGGATCTAGAGCGCTGGACAGTTGCCGGTCGCGACAAAATCCGGAACAGCGATCTTGCCGCTGATCACCTCGTTCTTGATCTCCTCCATCTTTGTGATTTCTTTCGCTGTCAGCAGCGGCCGGTTGTGATCGTCGAGCGCCCAGCTGACCGCGCCCTCCTTCAAGCCGAGGTGCTTTGCGCCAGCCTGCCATTTGCCGTCCGCCGCATCCTTCAAGGCGAGATAGACGGCTACGTCGGTCGCAGACATGGCCGAGGTCAACACATGCCCTGGCTGGATCCCATTCTGGTTGCTGTCCACGCCGATGGCCAGCTTGCCGGCATCGGCAGCAGCCTGCAGCACGCCAAGCGTGGTGCCCCCCGCGGCCGCAAAGACGATGTCAGCGCCGCGATCGTACTGGCCAAGCGCCAGCTCACGACCGCGTGCCGGGTCGGACCAGGCCGCCGGTGTCGTCCCGGTCATGTTGGCAATGACTTCCGCCTGAGCATTGGTGTGCCGCGCGCCGTGCCGATAGGCGCATTCGTAGTCGCGGATGAGCGGGATATCCATTCCGCCGACGAAACCGAGTTTATTGGTTTTCGTCGTCATGCCGGCCAGTGCGCCCACCATGAATGCACCTTCGTTGTAGGCGAATTCGACGGATTGGACGTTGGGCAGCTTTACCTCGCTGTCGACGATGACGAAGTGCGCCTTGGGAAACTTCGGTGCAATTTTTTGCACCGCGATCTCCCAGGTGAATCCGACCGTGACGATAGGGTCGGCGCCCTGCCGCGCGAATGTCTGCAAGGCCTGTTCACGCTGCGCGTCATTGTTGGGCTCGAACTCAAGGAAGGCGACGCCGGTTTCGTCCTTGAACCGCGTCGCGCCGCGATAGGCACTTTCATTGAAACCTCGGTCGAACTTGCCGCCGAGATCGTAGAGGATCGCCGGCTTGATGCCTGCGGCGAGCGACATTGCGCTCGATGCATTGATTGTCAGCAAGGCCAGAATTGCCGCTTTCCCGAACTTCATCATCTCAGTTCCCCAGCATCGCATTCGCGAGTTATTTTGTAGAAGTCTTATAATGTATACATTATGACATTGCAAGAGATCACAGCATGATCAGCCAAGCGCTGCTTTCCGTGGTGATCATGACCCGGTCATCTCCATACCCGCCGAAGGCCACGTTCGACGCCGTGTCCGGAGTGGCTATGCAGCCTAGATACGCCCCGTCAGGCGAATACGCCTCGACGCCCGCACCAGTGGCCACCCAGAGATTACCATCTTCGTCACATCGCATGCCGTCCGGAACGCCCGTGGCGATCCGGCAGAAATGGCGTGACCGGCCAGAAACCAGGCCATCTGATCCAATAGCGAATTGATACACGTCGCGCGGCCGGCTTGGATCAAACCCTATATCCGATCCCATCTCCGCACCGCTATCGGCAACATAGAGCCACTGCCCCTCGGGCGAAAAACACAGACCGTTGGGCATGGACAGCTCCTCGATCTCCGCGGAAATCGTGGTCAGGATCGGATCGTAACGATAGACCCGGTTCCGCTCCTGCTCGGATACCGCCCGCCTGCCCTCGACATCCGAGAGGATGCCGTAGGTTGGATCGGTGAACCAGATCGAGCCGTCACGCGCCTCGACGATATCATTGGGTGAGTTGAGACGCCGGCCATCGTAACGCGCGCAAAGGACGACCCTCTCGCCCTCAAGGCCGGTCGACGAAACACAACGTGTAAGATGCTCGCAGGACAGCAGCATGCCCGACCGCGTCACATGATGGCCGTTGGAAAAATTCGCGGGCTGGCGAAAGACCGAAACGCCGCTCATTTCGCTGAATGCAAGGACGCGGTCGTTCGGAATGTCCGAGAATATCCATTGATCCCGGTGCGCCATATAGGCCGGCCCCTCGCCCCAGCGGAGGTCGGCGGCAACGTGGATTGCACGCCCTTCGGCTTCGAGCGCTGGAAGGTCGCGGCCGAGCAGCGTCAATAGCGGGCCGCCCCTCATGTCTGATCCCGCTCGGACTGGTAGAGCATCGCATAGGAGCTGTGGTCGCGGTTCGAACCACCTTGCCTGACCAGCTGTTCGAAGCCCGTTTTCACCTGCTGCGCGTGCGAAAGTATCTCCCAACCGACCTCACCGGCGGCGAGATCGAGGTCCTTGAGATGAAGGCGAACGGCGCCAGGGGCGGAATAGTCCCGCTCTGCCATGCGCGGGCCGTGCAATTGCAGGATTCTGCTGCCTGCAAATCCGCCGTCAAGCGCCAGAAGAAGAAGCCTGGGATCGATACCGTTGGTCTCGGCAAAAGCCAGGCCTTCCGCGACCGCCGCAATGGTGACGCCGACGATGATCTGGTTGGCGAGCTTCGCCGTCTGTCCGGCGCCCGGCGGACCGAGGTGGTGAGGCGTTCCCATGGCGTGCAGCACTGCCTTGCCCCGCACGAAATCTGCGTCAGTCCCGCCGACGAAAATCGACAGTGCCGCTTCTTTCGCGCCGACGGTGCCGCCGGAAACCGGCGCGTCCAGGTAGGAAATCCTCCGCTCAGCCAGCAGCTGGTGATGACGCCTGGCCGCCTGTGCTCCGGACGTTCCCATGTCGATGACGAGACAGCCGGCGGCAAGCCGGTCAGCAAGGCCGTCCGCGAACAGGATCTCTTCCACCGCATGATGATCCGTGACGCAGACGACAATGGCCTGCGCCGCATCCACGGCCCGATCGATATCTGTCGAGAATTCGAAGCCTGGTGTCGGGCTGAATGTCCTTGCACTGCGGCTCCAGGCGATGACGCGGAAGCCGGCCTTCGCCAATGCGGCGGCCATGTGCAGGCCCATATTTCCCACGCCCAGAAATGCGACCTTGTCGCCCGGGACAACATTCACCGACATGGCTGGTCTTCCTCAGGGCGAAAGCGGGTGTAGTAGTCCCCTCGCCTTCAATTCGCTCCAAAACTCTTCCGGTATGGTAACGTCCATCTGCCTTGCGTTTTCTTCGGCTTGCGCCGGTGATCCCGCACCGGATACCACGCTCGCCACCAGCGGGTGGCGCAACGGAAATTGATAGGCGGCGGCCTTGAGAGGGACCGCATGGTGCTCGCACAACACTTCGATCCGCCGCGTTTTTTCAATGATCTGCGGCGTCGCTGGTAGGTAGTTGTAAAACGGCTTGTCCACACGGGTGCCCGTCGCAAGAATGCCGGAAGCGTAAGGCGAGCCGACAACGATTCCGACGCCGCGCTCCGCACAGAGCGGAAACTCCCGCTCCAGGACATCCTGGTCGAGCAGCGTGAACGGCATGGCCACCAGAAAGAAATCGAGATCGAACCTGCGCAGGAATTCCGGGATCGTCCCCATGATATTCACGCCGGCGCCGACAGCCTTGATCTCGCCGTAGTGCCGAAGCGATTCAAGCGCTCGCCATCCGCTGCGCTCCAGATCGGCGAAATGGGCATTTACCAGGTCGATCGATCCTATCTCCATGACGTCAAGGTCGTGGATCAGCAGCATGTCGATCGTGTTGAGGCCCGTACGCATCAGGCTCTGTTCGTAGGAATGCATGATGCCGTCATAGGTATAATCGAAGCGGTGCTGGAACGGCAGGCCGCCTGCCCAGAATTCACCCTTGAACCGCGCGGGATCCTGCGGGCGATGAAAGGTGCGGCCGACCTTTGTCGACAGCACGAAGGAATCGCGCTGTTGCTGGCGGAGCAGTTGACCGAAGCGCAGCTCACTCAGGCCGCGCCCATACCATGGCGATGTGTCGTAGTATCGTATTCCGGTATTCCAGGCCGTTTCGAGCGTGGCGCGCGCCTCAACCTCTGGGATGCGCTCGTATATCTCGCCCAACGGGACGCCACCGATGCCAACGGGCGACAGATGCAAATCCGTCCGCCCCAATTGTCTTTGCATCATTGGGCTACGCCTTCGCCAACGGCGAGGCTCGCGCGACCGAGCCGCTTGTCTCGCGTATTGGTGATGTGGCGCTCGATTTCCTTGTCGAGAGCAGTGCGCTTGCGTTGCTCAATGAGCTCCACGAGAACCTCATGGTCCTTGATCGCGGCGTCGTAGTCGAAATTATCGTTCCGCTCTCTCATAAGAAGAACAAGGATGGCTCGGGAGAGAGAGTCCCAGATAGGTTTCAGCATCGGGCTCGCTGAGAGTTCGACGACCTTTGCATGGAAAGCCAGATCCGACCTGTAATAAGAGAGCTGGTCCTCGATACGCGCAGCTCGACGCATGTTGTCGATTGCATCGCGCAATTCATCGAGGAGTGAGGGATTGGCCAGCACGAGCTTGAGCAGGCGGCGAAGCGCGATCCTCTCCACCGTAAGGCGGATTTCCAGCATCTCGATCATTTCGTCCGGTCCGAGATCAGCCAGGAAACTGCCTCGGTTCGGTTCCGTGCGCACGACGCCCTGGGCGCCGAGAATACGAAAAGCCTCCCGCACGGGAACGCGGCTCACGCCGAGCAGATCGCAGATCTCCTTCTCGTACAATCGCTGGCCGCCGGCCAGCTCGCCTTTGGCAAAGAGGTCCACGATATGGTCTGCAAGCTGCTCAGGCAGGTTGCGGTACTTGAATTGCGGTTCGAATGACATCCCGTCCTCGCCAGATCAGCGCTCGCCAGCTATCGCACGAATTAGATCGCCGCGTCGCCGCAAAAACTGAGCGATAGCCTGCTCTATGCGGTCGATATCGAGCGCAGACATGGCAAGGCTCAGATTGATCTGTCCGCGTCGCGCGGCATAGATGCCGAGTTCGATAAGATCGAAGTGGAACAGCCGGAACAGATCGCGGGGTTCGCCGAACAGATCTTCGGGCGCTGTGATCTCGCCAGCGGCAAAGTGGATGTTCAATATGGATCCCCAGCCGGTGAATTGCACCATGGACGAACATCTCCCCGCCAAGCCATTGAGCCGGGCGCGCAGTTGCTCTCCAGCGTCATAGAGGTCATCTGCCCGTTCCGGCGTGAACACCTCGCTCAGGCCAGTGTAGCCGGCAGCCATCGAAAAGACGTTGTTGTTGAATGTCCCCGCGTGTGGCAGCGAACCTGCCCGGATCGGATTCATGAGGTCCATCAGCGGCGCCCGTCCGCCGAAAGCCCCAAACGAAAAGCCGGCGCCCAGATATTTTCCCAGCGTGACAAGGTCTGGCTCGATGCCGGCCTTCGCATGCGCCCCGCCTCGCCCCATGCGGGATGTGACCACCTCGTCGAGAATCAAAAGCGCCCCGACTTTGTCACACGCTGCCCGCAAAGCCTCGAGGAACTCCTTCGCGGCGGGTATGCAGCCGCCGTTGCTCATCATCGGCTCGACGATGACGGCCGCAAGCTCGCTGCCGAGTGCCTCGATCGCCGCCACGGTCTTTGTGATCTCGTTGTAGCGGCAGACGGTCCAGTCATAAGGCGCATTCACCGCCGCACCGCCGGCGCCGAACACGAAGACACCGCCATGATAGGCGCCCGAAAACGCGATGAACTTCGACCGCTTCGTGGCCGCCCTGGCAAGGGTCAGCGCATAGAGGTTTGCCTCCGTGCCCGAATTGCAGAAGCGTACGGTTTCGATCGCCGGAAAACGTTCACAGATCAGCCGCGAAAGATTGATTTCCGCTTCGCCAGGTGCCCCATTCGATACCCCCTTACCAAGGGTTGAAATCACGGCACCGCGTATCCGCGCGTCCGAATGTCCATAGAGACCAGCGGTGTATTCGCCAAGCGCATCGAGATAGACATGTCCATCGGCGTCCTTGATGCAGGCATCGAAACTCTCCGCGACATAGAGCGGGAATGGATCGAAGTGCAGCGCGCTACGGGTGTTGCCGCCCGGCATGAAGCTCTGAGCATCCTTGAAAAGGGCTTCGCTTTTCGGGTTTCGCAGGGCGAAAGCAGCACCTGCCTCTTCGACCGCACCCAGCAAGACGCTGTTTTGTTTGCGATCGAGCACTCCGACTAATGCCTCAGTCATGACTTCCCCGCCAGATCGCCCGGCCCATGGCTCGCGTTGATCAATGGCAATCCCCACATACCCAATCTTCCCAATTTGTATTCCTTTATAATGTATACTTTTTAGCAAGCAGGTTCTGAACCGTCAATAGCATTGCGCACCTCCTGCATCGCATCACACGAAAAAGCGGACTTGATTTTTATGTTTAAAAATTGAGGACAGGCCTTGGTTTACCCAGACGGCGGATCGGCAATCTACCGCGATCATTTAGTCTGTGTAACAAATTGCACAACATGCGTCCGGAAAAACCATTTTAATTCAATAGCATAGACCTAAAATCAAAGGGCGCTCTCTCCGCCGCTTCATTTGGCTGGAAGGTCAAACGTCAAATTTGGATACGCTCGAATTCGAGAGCAAACAGGAACTCTCCCGGTCGGGGGGGTACGATGGTAGCGGTCTCCCGCTACCATCATACCCCCGACGCAGATATCCGTATGTCGGGGTAAACTTTTGGGATTTGCGTCAGAAGCCCCAATCTCCCTTGCAACTAGAACTTGAAGCCGTCGCTGCGGGATGACGGTCACACGCGCTATCAGGCTTCGGATTTTCCCGGCGGGCTCTCTGTTGTCCGGCGACAGGTGCATCAGACAGGTCCCGGTCTTGCGCGCCACTCTAGACGCTAGTCAACCGGCGGCTCCTCAGCTTCCTGCTGAAAGAATGGTGAATTCGCCAAGTGGGCGATCCGCTACGTCTTTGTGAGTACCCCCAAAGAATACTAGAGCTTACGCCGACGAGGAGGTATCCTGTTCTTCTGGTATAGCCCCAGATGTACGTGGGCCTCATTCCGATGGGGCAGTTCATCCGGCCTGGGTTGGACGCAAATGGCGACATTTGTGAGAGTTGGTGTGTGTTGAGCACCCTCTCGTCCAACACATTATTTGGGTCGGCAGGGGTAACTCGTCATGGACATGAAGATCGGACCAGCAAAGCGGCCAGGGGTCGAGAAGACAATCCTTAGACAGCCACTTAAGTTAATCGAGGTGGACGTCAACGGCGACGAGGTCCAGTTGCGGTTTTGCGCCGGCGGACTCTACGACGACAAATCTCTCTACCGCTATACGATGCGCTTCTCGCGTAGCGAGATGGCGGAATTGCTCGCGACGGTCAGGCGCATTGATCCAAAGTGGCTGCTGGATTTGTCACCAGTCTGCCTGGAAGCTTAAGTCGCTGGGCCAATACCGTATGCGCACGGTCGGCTTGTCATCACGAGCGCTAGTCCGAAAACCGTGCAACGATTTCCCTTTGTCGATGAGCTGGGCACAGCGGCCTCTTCAGGGGGTGCTGCCAGCATATCCTGTGCTCGACGAGGGCCGTCTGTTCGTCGGCGGGCCGGCGCGCGACTGACCTATCCAATAAGCGTAGTATCAGGCTGACCTTTTTGGTGCCCCTGCCGCACTGCGGTTCTGTTGACAAAAAAAGCGACCGATCGATAGGCTTTCGGCAATCAAACTGAAACTTACGACGATTTTCCCGGGTGAACGGTTTGCTGAATATCGAGCCGCGACAAGGTCCAATGAGCGGACCGGGAAAAGTACGATCAACTCGTTCGGCGTCGCTCGCAACTCCGGCAGTTGAACGCCCGCTTTTTGACAACTCCCTATCGGTACTGAACAGAACCGGGGCGTGGCACATTGCCAGAGACCTCTGTCAGGAGTTCGTGCCGCAACACGCACAGGTTCGATATTGGCGACTTGGTGAGCACGCTCCGGAAGGCCTGGCCCGCAAGCTGGCCGCCCGGTTGATGATGGTGGAAATCAACTGGCTTAGGGACTCTTCATGGTGCTTGATTGGGTCCAAAGTCATTGAAGAGAACACCCGTGTCTTTCTCGATCCACTCTTTGTCCTGAGATCGAAGCTGACCGAAAGAGACATCGTCCTTTGTCATGACGTCGGCCCTTTGAGTCACAGCTCTCTTTATGATGCGAGGACTGTCGAGAATTATCGCACTGCCTACGAAAAGATCCGCAAGCATGGGCCGGCCATTGTTTTCGTCAGCGAGTGGTCACGGAACAGCTTCATTTCGCTCTATGGACTGAACTTCCGGTTCCTGGCTACGATTCCACTCTACGTACGCGCAGGCCTATTTGAAGGCCCCCTGGAGGCACTCCCTGGGCTCACCGGTCTCTTCTTCTTGACAGTCGGCGCCTTCGAAACCCGCAAGAACCATATCGCCGCGCTTGAGGCATACCGGGATGGGGGTTTCTATCAGCGAGGCATCAGGTACGTGCTATGCGGTTCTCGCGGCGAAGGCCACGGCAGGATCATCGAGTTCGCGAAATCGGTGCCTGGCGTCGTAATGCCGGGATATGTCCCGGATAGCCAGTTACGCTGGCTCTACGCGCACGCCGAAGCGTTTGTTTTGCCAAGCCTGCTTGAAGGGTTCGGCATGCCTGCGCTGGAGGCTGCTTATATGGGCCTGTTACCCATTGTCTCCGAAGGAAGTGCGTTGGTGGAAGCCGTGGAGGGTGTTTGCTTGCAAGTACCACCCAGGGACGCGGCCGCAATCGGAGAAGCTATGCGGCACGCCCTTTCACGGACTTCCGCCGAAAAGGCGGAGACCAGCCATAGGCTGCGAGAGGTTGCCGCACGCGCGTCGAAAGAATGCTTCTTGCAGAAGTGGAGAGAACTTCTGATAGAACGGTGACGGTATGATCAATTCGGCTATCGAGGTGATCCCCTTACCTCGCATTTTATCTGCTTCATCCTGCTGATCCGAACTCGCGTTCACGTCCCACCTTCACAATATTGGCGCATGCATTGCATGCAAACCGGCCCCAAAAGTTACGGTCTGTGGGTCGTATACGAAAGCAGCAGTTCAGGTTTTACGATTTTTGACGCAACGACTGGCGCGAAGAGGGAACCAGCACAGCGGCGTCTAGCGCGCAGCTGGCCCAGGAATATCGAAAGCAGGCGCGAAACGTACCGCCCGATGCGGACGGCGTCGCGCAGAGTCAGCCGCCGTGCGCAAGGCTTTGATCCTCGTGGCGCAGACAACGGCGATTGCAATGAAAAAAAGGACGCCGGGGTCGGCGCTGCCACCCGACACCGAGTTGGCAATCATGCCAGCCAATGAGGCATTTCTGATGCTCGCTACGACAGCAGCCGTCCCAGGTGCCACCCAGTCTTGCACACCCCTCAATCCCCGGATCAGCACGCCGAGAAGCATTGCCATCATCAGCGACCCGAAAAGACCAAGCTGAGACAGCACTGCGATCGGCCAGCTTGATGCTCTCGAACTGCCGAAACCAACTCCAAGGCCACCCGTGTCGACAAAGGACTGCAGGCTTTTGATGTTCCAATAGGTACGCTCATGTCCAGACGCGGAATCAGCCTTGTTGACGATGGTGCTGTTGATGAGCCTGACAAAGGGATCTAGGGCACCGGTGCGGTAAAGGCTGATGCCCATGATGATGACCACCCCCACCACCATGAGTAGGACAATAAAGATCTCCTCCCGTTCTATCTTGCCTCGGAGAACGGATGCTGACATCGAGAACACGACCGGAATGCACAGCAGAGCAAGACCAATATAAGCTGTCGAAGACGTCGATAGGATGGTCAAGAAAAGCAGTATGACTGACAGCCACAGGGAAAGACGCGATCTGGTCCGTCTCCAGTATGTATAAGAGAATGCCAAGCACGCCAGGGAGGCGCTGGCGAACGAAGAGGCCTCGGAAAAAGGTCCTGTGATGCGCGCGAAGCCAGCCTCATAGGCGTTGGTTATTATCGCATAGTTGGCGGTTCTGATTGGGGCAAGAAGGTCACCGATCCCTGCGTTCTTGCCGATAAAATCGACCACCCCCATGCCGGCGTGCAGGCCACACCACAAGAAGAATCCCCGCCGTATCTGGTCGATCCTTTCGCCATGCAACAGCAGGGTGCAAAGCGCGATGGTCGTGAGCCCGCCCAGAATGAAATAACCGGTCTGGGAGATATTGCCCGAGATCGGGGTCAGCGAAGCTTCCACGACGGTACCGCGGATTTTCGATTGGACAAAGACGACCGTCTGCCCCGCAAAGAACCGCGGAAGCAGCCACGCTCCGATTATGGCGTAGACCATCAGGCTGGCGAGAATCCAGATTGGGCGAATACCCCCGAATACGCTTCCGAGGTCGAGCCAAATGCGACGTCTCGCAGCGACGGCCGCGACGAGCAAAGCCTCGAACATAGTGAAGATCAGCGGGGATGACCCGCCCAGGAAAGTGAGGGTCACAGCGGCTGTCGCTCCGAATGCCTGAGACGCGATCAGTCCGACTATCAACGTGCCCCGGGCATAGTAAGCGATGGCCAGAATTGCCACGCACACCAGCAGACCCGGCAAAGACCCCTGCATTGCTGATTGAGCCTCTCGCTCGGCTGACCTCAATGGTCGTGACGTAAGGCGCTTCTCGACGACGACGCATCTTTTGACACGCTCACACGCTCGGCAAGTGAGTCAAATGGCGTAGCCTTGCGTTCCTCAAGAAGCCGTAGGCCTCTTCCAACAACCGCGACGCAGCATTGCTCGCAGCGTTTAGACTGTGCGTCGTAGGCCAGTTGGACGAGCTCAAAAGGGCCGCATCGGATGGAGAGCGGCTCGCACGGCTTTTCGGACTCCAGCCAACCCATCCTGCAAACGGCTGACCCCAAGTTCTGGAGCGCAGACTAAAGAACGCCTCGACGGTCGGGGATGCCGCGCATATACAGCGGTTGCAGGCACGTTTGTGCATACAATTCTTGGATGTCGTTAATTGGAGACTGATCGAGTTCTGGGTGTGGGCTGGATTCTCCAGGCTCCGGCATGAGGAGTTTAAGCAATATGGCTACCCAAGTTGCGCATCGCGCATTTGGCCCCAAGCAGGTAGAGCAACTCAGGGAAATTTACGAACGGGCCAGGGCCGTGACGACCCAATATCCCGAGTCCCACGTTGCCAACAAAGCCGCCAGGAAGTTGATCGATGCCTTTGAAGCCGCAACTCGCCATGAAGAAGCGAGCGAGCACTGGCTCATCAAGATCGATCCACAGGGAAACGCCTGACGTCCGGGCAATTCTGTCGATTTCTGTCCGCCTGGTGGCCATGCCGGCAGGCGGATTGCATGCGATCCGGTCACATCAAGGCGATAGGGGGGCCACTTGGGGGCTGGGCGGGTGACCCCCCTATCCTGTCTCGAATTATCCGTAGACAGACCCCGTCACCCGGGCAGACGCAGGCACTCTGATGTTCGTCTCGGGCGACATATGCCGTCAACGAAGCCTTTGGGTTGAGTCACCACAGAAGACTGGCGGCCCATCATCCGCCCTTCGGATGAAGCATGCTGCCTCTCTCCCGGCATCGCTACCCTCCCACAGTTGCGGTAGCCAAAAATCTTTTTTTAGAAAATTAACTTAGGTTAGCGACCGTTTGTTAAGCATAAACTATTCAATTCCAGGTGGCGTGGGGAGATGCGGGCGGGCGCTCTAAGTTGCAGAATGTCCGGCGGCGTCTTCACGGGCCGCTTAGAAAACTTCAAAAATATCCAGGAATTTTGGGAGGTTGTAACGGGCCGCCACGATGGCGACGCGTATGGGCGAAAGTGGGGTATTTAGTATGAGTTCTGCAAGTGGACTGCATAGTTTCGTTTCGACAACTCAATCAGAAATCTCGTCGAGCAGTACTGGAGAAATCAACGACCAGGCGGACAGAGAATGTCTGCTTATCCTAGATGGAAGGGCCTTGGATCGGGAGTGCCTGGCTGGGGCCCTTGAGGACCATGACCTCGGCATGACGGTTGCCGCCATGGGCACAATCGAAGAATGGCGCATAAAGAAGGGTGCATATCCCCCCTTAACTGCCATTCTATTCAACCTTGGCGGACGCAAAATCACCGAACAAAGCATTGCGAATGAGATCAAGTTGATCTCATCGGAATTCAGTTCAGTTCCGGTGATACTATTGGCTGATACGGAAGACTTGGCACAAATATTAACGGCCCTCGAATGCGGTGCACGCGGCTACATCCCGACGTCCGTTGGTATCGATGTCTGTGTCGAAGCCGTCAATCTTGCAGCAGCCGGCGGCATCTTTGTACCGGCCAGCAGTGTGCTACCAATGCGGCATCTCATCGCTTCAGGCAGCCGCGACACGCGTTCGCTGACGACAATGTTCACACATCGGCAAGCGGAAGTGGCTCAGGCGCTTCGGCGTGGTAAGGCGAACAAGATCATAGCTCATGAACTGAACCTGCGCGAAAGCACTGTGAAGGTTCACATTCGAAATATTATGAGGAAACTGAAGGCGACCAACAGGACGGAGGTCGCTTATAAGGTCAACGACCTTTTCGGTGAAGGCTCCTCGGCGCAAGATTGATGATGTTTCAGCTGGTCCGCCGAGGGCTTCCCCCGACGGACCATACTTTTTTGCCTTCTTGGCCATTTGCCGATTCCGCAATCGGCGCGAACAACGTCTCGTCCGCGGCGAACAGGCAGTTTAATGAGACCGGCCTGAAAGCTGATCGGCTAAATGCCTGTCGTCGATGATCGCGGACCCCTTCACGCCTGTTCTGCGAAAAGGCGATGGCCAATTCCGATTGGCGAAGCGCTTGTCCAGCATGGCTCGGCGTATCACTGTAGCCGCCCGTTTGCGACCTTGGACAAGCCCATCGAGCTAGGGCTCTTAGGCCCGGATTTGCCCTTTCGGATGAGATCTGCCGGCGGCGCCTGACTCAACCGGGCGCCGGCATGTCAGAGGCTTCCCGCATGGCAGCATGGCGGGACTTGAATTCGCTTGAATTGACAATACCCAAAGCCACCGCATCGCGCGTCATCGAACCTTTCCGCAACTGGCGGGCATAGGTTTCCAGCCCGTAGTTGTCCGCTGGGCGATCCAACAACAACAGGTAAAGAAAACTGACATAGGCGCGGTCCGTGAGGCCGATCGTGGCGTATTTGGCCTCGAATTCCTTCGAGCGGATCATGTCCATGACCACGTCGACAACCCCGGCATTGCCAGTCTCGAGCGCTTCAGACCAACGTTTCAAGCTGGCGGCATCGCCATTTTGGCCAAGGATGAGACAAGAAGCAAAACTCGCTTGACGGACATGGTTGGATCCATCGTCAGATTTGGCCTCGGCATCACAGTATCGCTGCGGCTTGGGCAGCGGCCGCGGCCCCCGGGTGATGTCGCGAACGGCCATGTAGGCAGGTTTCGGTTCACCCGTTATCCATTTGCCACGGTTGTTAGCGGCAAGTCTGACCAGCCCCATATTGGCTTCGAAGCTCGGAGCCCAATAAGTCTCATCCAACAATTCGTAGATGTGCGCTGCTTCGACTTTGTACTTGTCTCGAAGTTCGGCCAGCCGCGTCATTGTTTGCTTGATGCCATCAGCCTGCTGCCGCTCGCTGCGCTGACTTCCGTTGGGGTTGTTGAATTCGGTGACCCAGATGGGCTTGCCGTAAGAGGAAATCTCCCGGAAAGCCCATTCAGGATCTTCCCCGTACATATGCCAGACCGAGATATCCCAGGCGATTCCGTCCTGCTTCATTCGTGCAAAGGCGCCAGTATGGCCCCACCCAGCCGTACCCATTGCCTTTCTTATTGTAGGGTCAATCTCCGTCATTCCGTCTGACAGGCCTTTGAGGACGGCGCTCACCTTCACCCAGCGCGGACCGTAGTAGTCGAGCACTGCAGTGCCAGCCGCAGTGCCCCATGCACAAGGATATTGCGATCCGTCATCTCGTTTTTCGCAGGGCTTTATGAGGGCGTAGATCTCCATCTCGTTGCCGAGTTCCCAAACGCGGATATCGCTCTTGAACCTGGAGCCAAGGGTGACCGCCAATTTTCGCGCTTCGACATAGAGTTGATCCGGGTTGTACTTTTCCAAATCCAGTCCGGGTGTAATCACGGGAAGGATATCAATCCCTCTTTCTTTCCCAGCCTTCACGACGCTGGCAAGCTTATCCGCTTCATCTGCGGCGGTAACATTGACCCGGTATGATTTGAGCCCGAGGTCTTTGACGAAATCGAGCTGCTTTTCAATTGAGACGTCCGGGTAGGAGATCACTGGATGGCCATTCACTCCCCAGAGCAAATCGGCGGACGCGGGCGCGGCTGTTGTCAGCAGCGCGGCAGCAGTGGCTGCGAAACGAAACGACATGGCAATCATGCCTCCCTGCACGACATTCGATGCTGGAATAGTCGGAACTGCGGGGATCGGAAGCAATTTGCCTATATGGGCGTGCGAAGCCTCAGCGTACTTCTTTTGAGGGCGGAGACTTAGCCATCAGGTGGCATGACCTTTTGACTGCAATTGCCTCGATTCAACACCCAGACGAATTCCGCCAGGAAAGCGAATTGATAAGCGGCTCGATAACAAAGCAACGAACCGCGCGGTCGACTACTCGTAAAACTCTCCGAAATCCGCATCGACCTGGATCATGAGCTCCAGATAATTCCACGCGATCCAACGCCAGGAATAACTGCTCGCTCTGGCATGCCCCTTGTCAACCATCCGCTTGCGCATGTCAGCGTCGACTGCCAGTTGGCGAACGTTTTTCGCCCATGACCAGACGTCGTCAGGATCCGCATAGAGCGCCGAATCTCCGCAGATTTCGGGCAGGCAAGGCGAAGTCGAGGCTATCACTGGGCAACCCGAAGCCATTGCCTCGACAGCCGGCAACCCGAAACCCTCGATCCGCGATGGAAACAGGAAGCAAAGAGCGCCTTCCAGCGCCTTTTTGAAGTCATCATCGCTTATTCGCCCAAGGAGAATGATGTTCGTCGGCATCTCCTTGACGTGTCGCAGGATCGTGGTTTCGTCGACATCGCCTGGCATCCAAAGGTCGAGACCCATCTCATCCAGAAAAGGAGCAAGTTCAGCAAGAAGCCCCATGTTCTTGTAGTCCTGATCTGCTCGGCCGAGGCAAAGGACGTAGGGTCTGGCCCGATTAACAGCCAAGGTGGATCTTTTTGCATCCCATTGCTTCGCGTGATCGCTGCCGTTGTAGGTAACGACGATGTTTTCCTCGCGCGCAATCCCGAACTCAACCAGATGCCTGCGCGAAAGCTGCGAGACCGTCGTGATCCGTGCGGCCCGCCGGCCCAGCAACGGAAGGATGATGCGGTGCGCCCAACGAAACCCTCGCGCGTAGCTCGAAGGCATCAGCCTTGTGTGCATGTCATGGATACACGCAATCTGGCGTCTGAGCACGACCGGTGCGAGGTTGCAGAAGCTCAACAGGCCCCCGGGCACATGCCAGGGCAACTGCGCTTGAACCCAGAATTGAGGCAACCTGGGCCTGTCGTACTCGGGAACGACCCGCACCGATATCGCCTTCAGTGGAAGAGGTTCGGTCAGCGGACGTGGCACCACGAGATCGATTTCCAGATCATGGCTGAGGGGGTGCCCTTCCGAAATGAGGGCATCGAGTGCCATCGTCACCTCACGAGCGTAACGCGCTATCCCGTTACGCCGAAGTAGGGTGAAGTCTCCGTTTATTGTCCAGCGCCGTCTGGGCAACTCGAAATCCATCAATGTTCGGTCGCGATGGTCAATCAGATGCTGGGATACCCCGGGAAGCGACCGTGCCGCCGCTGTGGCAACGCTGGTTCCGTTTAAATTCCGGCCTTGCCCCACCGGCGCCGCATAGACAGATTTGGCCATCGCCCTTCCCTACCTTGCCGGACCAACAGCAAGACTAGCACTCTCGGAAACGCAGCGACCCTCGAACGTTTGAGGTACTTACACCGTCCGCTCTCGCCTGGCTGGATGATCCTCGACGCATCCAGATGACCCAATGGCCGTAGTGACCGCACGCGATCGAGGCTTCAAACTAAGAAGATCGCGAGGCTGGCATGGCACGGCAGTGGACGATCAACGGACGTTTCCTTTCCCAACCGACAACAGGCGTTCAGCGTTATGCAAGGGAGATCGTTCGCTCGCTGGACACTTTGATCGCCGAGAGGGGACCCCTCACCCGCGGACTTGAGCTCAGGCTTCACTGCCCACCGGACAGTTCGGACTTCCCGCTCAATTCCATCGAATCCTGCAAGATCGGCGGCACGGGTGGGCATCTGTGGGAACAGACTGAGCTGGCCGCATCGTTGCATGGCGGCGGGCTGATCAGCCTGTGCAATACAGGACCACTCCTGTCGCGCAAGCATATTGTCTGCATTCACGATGCAAACATCTGGAACGCCCCCCAGAGTTATTCACTTGGTTTCAGGACCTCGTACAAGGCGCTGCTCCCATGCCTCGGCAAGACAGCATGCAACATTTCGACGGTTTCAAATTTTTCGCTGACCGAACTGGTTCGCCGCGATGTTGTCCCCTTCTGCAGGACCTTCGTTGCTCCGAACGGTCATGAACACGCCTTGGAGTGGAAACCCGACCACTCGGCGGCAACAAAGTTGGTCGCCTCTCGCGATACCATCGTCATGATCGGCAGCGCCGCGCCTCACAAGAACATGGATCTCATTCTGGGCATGGCCGACCGCCTCGAAAAAATTGGAATGAAAATTGCGGTTGTCGGGATGTCGGATTCGCGTGTTTTCAATACCGGAGCAAACAAGGCGGACGCCCGCAACATCCATTGGCTTGGACGCATTTGCGACAACGAGTTGGCCGCGCTGCTGATGGACTCGCTTTGCTTGGCGTTTCCTTCACTAACGGAAGGCTTCGGCCTGCCGGTTGTCGAGGCGATGGCTCTTGGCTGCCCGGTCGTGGTGTCCGATCGCGCCAGCCTGCCGGAAGTCTGCGGAAATGCAGCACTGTATGCTGCAGCCGACAACTCGCACGCATGGTTCGACCATTTCATGAGCCTCCGCAACTCCGAAGCCCTGCGCCTGCAGCTGACGGCGAAGGGAAAAACCAGAGCCTTGGCGTATAGCTGGAAGGCAAGCGCCTCACGTTACCTGGAGGCGATGGCTGTTGCTGACGGCATCGAGACCGGAACCTGAATCGTTCACACGATCCCGTGCAGTGCCTGAACGGCTGCGATCGACTCCAGCACCGCCCGATCAAAATTCTCTTCCGAGAAGCGCTGTGCATTCCTGCTGCAGGCTTGCGGCGTGATGAGGTGACTGTTTCCCTCGAACCGCTCGATCGCTTCTTTCAGGTCTTCAGTTGTTTGGGTCTTGAATAGCACACCGGTTGGCTCGGAATCTGTGCCCAGGCGCCGGACGATATCGACTGCGCCGCCACGGCCGAACGCAATCAACGGCGTCCCACAGGCCTGTGCCTCGGCGAGCGCTATGCCAAAGTCCTCGCAACCGGCGAAGACCATCGCCTTTGCCCGAGCGAGCGTATCGACGTATTCCTTGCGAGGGAGGAACCCTGAAAAAGTGATGTTCGGACCGGCTAGCGCCCGTAGGGTGGCTGATTGCTGCCCCTCCCCGACTATAATCAACCGTCGCGACGGCATCTCATTGAAGGCCCTGATCACCAGGTCGGTGCGCTTGTAGGGAGCGAGGAAGGACGCCGAGACGTAGTAGTCATCCTTGTCCTCGACGCAGGGGAGTTCCTGCAGGCAGACCGGCGGGAAAACAACACGCGCGTCCCGCCCATAGATATGCTGAATTCGGGAGCGGACATAGTTTGAATTTGCCAGCATCAAGTCCGGGCCGTGAGCGGTTCTCGTATCCCACGTTCTCAGACGATGCAGCATATAGCGGTAGAGCATTCCCTTCGGCCCGAAACCGAGCCTGCCCTGCTGGAGATAAGAGAATTGCTCGTCCCAGGCATAGCGGACCGGGCTGTGCACGTAACACAGATGCGGCTGATCGGGTCTTGTAATCACCCCCCGTGAAAATGCAGCTGAAGACGAAATCACGGTGTCGTAGCCGGTTACGTCAAACTGCTCGATGAGGAAGGGACAAAGGAAAAAGAGAGAGCGGTAGAATTTATCGATCATCGGAATCCGGTTGGCCGCAGAAGTGTGGAATTCCACGTCGCGGAAATATTGCTCTTTCACCTCGGCCGGGAGGAAATCGAAAAGTGTGAACACCTCTGCATTGGGAAACTGTTTGCAGATTTGCGCCAAAACACGCTCGCCACCCCGAAAGTTTGGGCACCAGTCGTGAACAATTGCTATCCTGCCGTATCTGTCGACGCCGTTTGCCGGAGTAGCGGGAAACTTCTCGATGGGCATCTCAACCTTGGCGGCGATCGCCAGGTCGGAAGAGCGTTCATGGAGCATGTTTCTCCCCTTCCTCCGTGAGGTTCCCAGTTTCCGTTTCGTCCCGTGACACTCGCAAGTTGTCCGATCGGTCACAGATTGCTCCTGTCGAATGTCTGCCTACCGCTTATGGCTGTGAGCCGCGAGCAGGAGATACGTCGACGGCATATGCTCGGAGGTAGGGGGAACCCGTCGGACCCACTTTTATGCAGGCTGTTTGAGCCCTCGCGTCGTCATAGCCTTTGCAGGAGTGACACCTGGACGAGCAATGAAACTTGCAGTGATTATCCCAACCTTTGGCCGCAGCGAGCAGGTTGCTCGCCTGCTGGAATATCTTGGCGGTCAGACGAGGCTTCCCGACGAAGTCATACTGTCGGCACCCAACGCCACGCACATCGAACTCCCGGACGGCTGCCCCTTCCCGCTGTCGAGTGTTTTCGGCCCTGTAGGTTCGGCTGCCCAGCGCAACACCGCTCTCGCGCCGTCCTTGGATCGCTTCGAGATCGTTACATTCTTCGATGACGATTTCGTTCCGTCCGCGCGATACCTGGAGCAGATCGAGCAGGCATTTGCTGAAAATGACGAATGGGCGGTTGTGATGGGCAGGGTCGTCAAGGACGGCGCCAACAATGCCGGTCTCACCTGGGACGACGCAAAATCTGCGCTAAGAGATGCAGAAGGGCGGAAGCCGACTGGGCCTCCGGTGGTCGACCATGTTGGTGCCTACGGATGCAACATGTCGTTGCGCGCTTCGCTGGTTGGCAATTTGCGCTTCGATGAGCGCCTCGTCCTCTATGGCTGGCAGGAAGACATCGACTTCACAAGTCAAATGAGATCCAGGGGACGGGTCGTATGCGTGACGTCGATCATAGGCGTTCATCTTGGAATAAAGGTGGGGCGCGTCAGCGGAAAGCGGTTCGGCTACTCACAGGTCGTCAATGCGATCTACCTGATGAGGAAAGGGACGGTTCCAGCCTCTTTCGTGCTTCCCCTCATGTTTCGGAATGTTGCAGCCAACCTCGCAAAGAGCCTTTGGCCCGAGCCCTATGTCGACCGCAGGGGCCGCCTCAGCGGCAACGCGCTCGCGATCGCACATATAGCCATGGGCCGGATCGAACCCGAATACATCTTGAAGATCTGACGAGGTCGCACAATGCGAAAGTGGCTTTCAACGGTGGCAGGCATTTCATTGGCGGCGGCTGTCGGTCCCTTGCCGGCATCAGCCGCGGAATATCTGCTTGGGCCGCAGGACAAGGTCAGGCTGAAAGTCTATGAATGGCGCGCATCACGCGATGTGATCTTCGAGTGGACTGCTCTCAACGATAGTTTCGATATTGGTGCAGACGGTACGCTCTTCTTGCCCTTTGTCGGGCAGATACGTGCTCAGGGCAGTGCTCCCGGGGATCTTGCCCGCTCCATAGCGCAGCGGCTCATGCAGCGCATGGGTCTTGGCCGCCAGCCAGATGTGGCCGTGGAGATTGCCCAGTACAGGCCGTTCTATATCATCGGCAACGTCAAACAACCCGGCGAATTTCCTTACAGACCCGGCCTTACGGTGCTGCAGGCTCTAGGCATCGCCGGCGGGTTGCCCATTCGCGAGGATGATATGTCCCGGCTTGAGCGAGAGGTCATCTCGGGCCGAGGCGATATCGGGCTGCTGGCTCTGAACAATGTCAGCCTGATCGCCCGCAAGGCACGGTTGCAGGCAGAATTGGCCGGCAGCGACAACGTCGCTTTCCCTCCAGAACTGACGGACCGGGCATCGAACGAGACCGTTGCACTGGCAATGGATCAAGAGCGCAAGATATTCGCTATTCGGAAAGATGCACTCGCAACCCAACTCCGTTCACTGCGCGAACTCAAGGATTTCCTGCAGAAGGAACTGGCCTCGCTCGAGCAACAGCTGACCTTCCACAACAAACAGATCGAACTCATCCAGAAGGAACTCGTGGGCGTTTCAAATCTCGTGCAGAAAGGCCTTGCGGTTGCACCACGTGAGTTTGCTCTGGAGGGGGCCGTCGCCCGGATGCAGAGCGATAGGTTGGCGGCGGAGACCTCGATGCTGCGTGTCAGACAGGAGATGAGCAAGACTGACATTGAAATCCTCAGCCTCGGCAACCAGCGTTCCAGCGAGATCGCCGAGAGCTTGCGAGAAACGCAGCAGCAGCTCAACGAAGTCACCAGCAAATCCGATACCGCAGTGCAGTTGCTGCAGGAAACACAAATTGCGGCCCCTGCCCTGCTGGCTCTCAGGCAAGGCGCTCAAAGGGCCAAGCCGATCTTCAAGATTGTGAGGCAGAAAGACAGCAGTACGGAAGAGCTTGCCGCCGAGGAGACAACCCTTGTCGAGCCGGGCGATACCGTGAAGGTCGAAATCCCGCTGCCGCAATCGGGCCTGGATGGTTTACCCCCAGCGAATGCAAGCGTTCGGGCGGAGACGAGCGCTGTTCGGAATACGAACTGATCTGAACCACGTTGAGTCAAATCGTTGCGCTACTTGGTGTTTCTAAACGCCGTCACGCGTGGCTATGCCTTCATGTCTGGAAAACATCAGCTCGACGAGTGGGGTCAATACTTCGAACCGCGTTCCCAAGCACTGTCTCCAGCGCTTGCCTTGCTCTTCGACGCCGCATATCAGTTGGCGCACGCCAGAGCGTTTCCGTTTTTTACGGAAACGCTCTAACTCTTGTTTTTCGCAATTCCGGGAGGAAAACCGTTACGCACTTTTCCTGGAATTGCTCTAGGTTTGACGGGACTCTCTGCCGCAGAAGGCCGACGTTCTTGCGGGTGTCACTGGAGATATCGGTGTTAACGAGCATACTCGCGGTATCGGTGGCAGGCATACTCCTCGGCTTACGGTTCAAGGCCGCAGCGCTGCTGGCGGCGACCGCAGTGCTTCTGGTCGGTATCTTAGCCTGGAACAGCCTGGGATTGCCGGGCCATGTGACCATGGGCAAATCCCTGATCCTGATGTTTTTCTCGGCTTGCGGCTACCTCTTGGGCTTGTCTCTATCGCTGTTTCGCAATCGAAACGAAGAGTGATACCGCAGGTGGTGCTTCAGGAAGCCCTATCGACCCGCATCACCGCAACGATAGTCCTGAGCAAGATAACGAGATCGAGCCAAATCGACCAGTTCTGCACATACTGGCTATCCAGCGCGACGCGGTTTTCGTAGTCCAGACTGCTTCTTCCGCTCACCTGCCAAAGGCCCGTTAGCCCTGGCCTCGTTCCGAGGTACTCCGCCTGGTGCTCGCCATAGCGCCTGAGTTCGTCCTCGACGATTGGTCTTGGACCTACGCAGCTCATGTCACCGCGCAGTATATTGATGAGTTGGGGGAGCTCATCCAGACTGGACTTGCGCAGCATTCGTCCGAAAAACGTAACGCGGGGATCGTTCCTGATCTTGTGGGCCTCTACCCACTCCTTGCGCGCCTCTGGGTTTGCATCGAGATATGTCTTGAGGACTTCGTCTGAATTCGCGACCATCGAGCGAAATTTATAGCAATCGAACGGCTTTCCACCGAAGCCAACTCGACTATGCGAGAAGATTGCCGGACCTCCGGCCGTAAGCTTGATCAACAGACCAACGAGGATCATGACCGGCGCAGCCAAAACGAGCGCTGGGCAGGCTATGACAATATCCATGATCCGTTTGAGGAGGCCTCCGATAGGAGGGTTTGTCGTTCCCGAGTTGATGACACTCGATGGATCGTTCAACGCTGTTCCAGTACTGGCATAGCCGTGCGGGCCAACAACATGCAGGACCACCCTGTTCTCGATCGCTGCCGGCACGACTGGCCGATTCCAGAAAACCTCCCCCCGTTGCGAATGCTTTTCAAAGGCGTTTGTCATGTGACGGTCGCCGTTCCAGATGTTTGACTACGATAGTCTTCCAAGGACGGAACACGTCGGCAAGAAATGCAAAGGAGGTAGCACGGTACTCCCGAGGTTACCCCCTAATCCCGACGTATGATTGCCCTGCACGTATTGACGAGTACCGGAACAGCCGTGCCCAGCCGCCCCCACCGGTGCTTGGACGTCGTTACCCGTGATTTTGCCAGAAGCACGCCTAGTATCGGCGCCCTGGAGGCCTGCAGTGTCCTGACAAGTTCCTGCAAGGTGTCGAGGTGCGTCTTTCCCCACTCCACAACGATCACGACACCATCAAGGACGGATCCGACGACCAGGTCGTCGGCTCCAGATTCGAGTGTCGGCAGGTCAATGATGATTTTGTCGTAAGCAGCCACTTCGTCGGCATTCAGTTCGGAGACAAGTGCCTGCATGTTCTTCGGCATGAGCAGGTTTCTCGCATCCACCGTCGAACTTGAAAGCACGTCGAACCGCCCCGGATTGCGAATGATATTGAGCCGAACAAGATCCTTACCCGGCATGCCCGCATGGTCTGGCAGCCGTGCGGCGATCGTCGGTTTCCGAAGATCGGCATCTATGACCAGCGTCTTGAGGCCGGACATTGAGTAAAGCGTGGCAAGGTTGGTCGCGACAATGCTCTTCTGGCTGTTGTTTGAAACAGCGGTCAGTCCAAGGAACCTCACCGGGTGGTTCGTTTCAGCAAGGCTGATTTCGGTTCGCGCTTTCCTCAGGCTCTGGCTGTATTGCGACCAAGGGCGGCTGGCCACCTCGTCGATGTCCCCGAATTCCTGCCTGTTGCTCCCAGGTGGCAATTCACCGACGCACTCAATGCCCAGATTATCGCGGATATGACGTGGCGATCGGATAGTCCAGTCGAGCGAATGCCGCGCGAAAGAAACGCCAATACCGAGAATGAGGCCTGCGACGGCAGCGAACGCCAATACCAGCTTCGGCCTCGGAGCGCTTGGAGAAAGTGGCGCTGTCGCGGCCGTGATCACTCTTGCATCGGCAACCGGATAGGATTGCTGACTCACCGAATTCGTATAGGCCTGCAGAAAGCTCTCATACATTTTCCGATAGGTGTCTGCCGTCACCTCAAGCTCTTCGAGGGTCGGCTCCGGATTCACACCGGCATCGCCACCTCCACCCACGCTGTAGTCGTGCCGAGAACGGAATTCTTGGGCCTTCGCCATCGCCTCGTTCATCTCGGTGCGCAGCTGTTGCAGGCGTTTTTCCAGCCATGCGCCACCTTCCTTTGCTGCGTCGGCCTTGGTTTCGATCTGTTCGTGCACGAATGCGTCAGCGGTTGCATTCGCTATCTTTGCGGCGGCATCGGGATCGGCCGTGGTGAAGGATATTTCGATTGCGTATGAGACGCCGACCCTTCGCACATCGAGGCCATTGCGAAAAATCAGCATGGTGAGGCGAGACTTCTGGTAGTCGGTCAGTTTCGCGAGCGCCTCTGAGGCCCAGACACTTTTCTGAAACCCCAGGGCCTCAGCTATGTTGTCCTTCAGTTTCCCGAACCTCTCGATCAATATCGGTGCCCGAGGGCGATTGAAATTCGCGTTTTCAATCAGCTTCAACCGACCGATGACCGTTGAGGCAATCTTTTCAGATTGCATCACGGCAATCTGACTTTCCACCTGTGCAGTATCCAATGAGAGATTTACTTCCGCACCTTCCTGCAAATGTTGTGGCAGTCTCGGCTCGATCAGGATTTGCGCGGTGGCTGTAAAAACCTGATCGGTGGTTGAATTGTAGAACCACGCGACCAGGAGTGCGGCGACAAGACAGGCCGTGATCGTTCCGACGTAGTGTCGTAGAAATCCGGTTATGTCCGACAGGCCAATGAAATCCTGCGCGGCGTTGGCCTGCTGATTGGCGACCAAAGGCCACTGGCTGGCGAACAAACGATTCATCTGACGTCTCCGGCTGACACGAAGGAATATCCCTCGGTACTCAGGCCTGGCGCAGGCGTGCACGCAGGCCTGACACAGGAGTTCCATGGCGTCCGACCGAAGTTCTCATGTGCGCCCAGGGCCCAGCGATCCCAAGCTGCGAGAAAGACTATCCCTGCACAGGGGAAGGTAAACGCCTCCAATCGGCGTAGGCCTACCCTTCTCTTCTCCCTGTTTTGCGCGATCTCCCGGGAGAGGACGGCATCATCGCTTTCTCGTGTACAAGCCCACGATCAGGGATTTCCCGAAAGGAGAATGCTGCCATCGCCCGGATAGGAATGATCCTTCACGATGGCTGGCCGCCATACCCTAGCGAGACATCCTTTCGATCATCGACCGGTATCACCTATTGGATGAAGAGGCCCGAACCGGGGGGTAAGGCTACCCAAATTCATGAAGGGGCCCGGGACTGCCAGCATGCTAGAAATATTACCGCAATATCGGAGCGGTAGCCGTGACCTTGAAGATAGTCGACCAGGCCAAGCCGAATACTTTCGCGTTCGAGAACAATGCTCTCATCAAAGCGACTGGTTTTCGTGAATATGATGCGCGCTGGTGGTTCGGCCATCCAGAATCAGAAAAAGAACCCGAGCTCAATTTGATGGGCGCCCAGGCGCTGGGCATGGGTCTTGGCACGCTGATCCGCCGAATGGGCGTAGGGCCGGAGATCGTCACCGGTCACGACTTTCGCAGCTATTCCATGTCCATCAAGATGGCGCTGGTCTCAGGGCTGATGGCAGCTGGGGCCCGTGTCAAGGACATCGGCCTAGCGCTTTCTCCGACCGCCTATTTCGCTCAATTCGCACTCAACGCCGCGTCGGTTGCCATGGTCACGGCCTCTCATAATGAGAACGGTTGGACCGGAGTGAAGATGGGGGCGCAAAGGCCCCTCACGTTCGGACCTGACGAGATGACGGCTCTGAAGACGCTTGTGCTGAACGGCGACTTCGACCTGGTCGGTGGTGGAAGCTATCAGTTCGTGTCCACGCTTCGGGAGACGTACATTGAAGATTTGGTTGCTGGAAAGAGCCTTCACCGAAAACCGCGGGTGGTGGTTGCCTGCGGTAACGGCACGGCGGGTGCTTTTGCGCCTCAGGTGCTGGAGAGCATCGGCTGTGTTGTGATCCCCCTCCACATTGAACTCGACCACACGTTTCCACACTACAACCCCAATCCTGAAGACATGGAGATGCTGCACGCAATCCGGGACAAGGTTCTGGAGACCGGTGCGGATCTGGGGCTGGGCTTCGACGGCGACGGCGACCGCTGTGGCGTGGTCGACAATGAAGGTAACGAGATCTTCGCCGACAAGGTTGGTGTCATGCTGGCGCGAGACATCTCCAGCCAACACGCACAATGCACCTTTGTCGTGGATGTGAAATCGACCGGGCTTTTCATGACAGATCCCGTTCTGGCGCAAAACGGTGCAAGGACGGACTACTGGAAAACGGGGCATTCCTACATCAAGCGACGAGTTGCCGAGCTTGCTGCAATTGCCGGTTTCGAAAAGTCGGGACACTTCTTCTTCAACCCGCCGATCGGGCGTGGTTATGACGATGGGCTGGTTACAGCGATCGCCGTCTGCGAGATGCTCGACCGAAATCCGAAAAAGACGCTGGCGGAACTCTATCGCGCGCTGCCCGTCACGTTTGGCACCCCGACGATGTCCCCCCATTGTCCCGATGAAGTCAAATACGGCGTGGTCGACAAGGTCGTCGATGACTTCAAGAAAATGAAAGTGGACGGGACCGAATTTGCGGGTCAGCCGCTGGCCGATCTGGTTACCATCAATGGGGTGCGTGTAGTCGCCCAGGACGGCACCTGGGGCTTGGTCAGAGCATCATCGAACAAGCCCGAAATTGTCGTCGTCGTCGAGAGTCCCGTCTCGTCGGAGCGACGCCGACAGATGTTCGAGGCGCTCGACGCTGTCCTGCGCCGTAATCCAGAAGTTGGAGCCTACAACCAGATATTCTGAGGGGAGCTGAGGCATGCCACGCCCGATCATCAGTTTCGTCATGAGCGGAGGCGTCGGGTCACGACTGTGGCCGCTATCGCGTGAAGACAATCCCAAACAATTCCACGATCTCTCCGGGGATGGCTCGATGCTTGCAAAGACGGTCCGGCGCCTCAAGGCGTGGCCGAACGGCGAGACGCCAATCTATCTCATCGCGTCGGAAAGGCACGCCGAACGTGTCATCTCGGACATCAGCCCGCTCGGCTTAAACGGAGGAAAGCCGATCTTCGAACCTTCAGGTCGCAATACGGCCGCAGCAGTCGCCATCGCCACGCTGCAGGCCATCTCTGAACATGAAAGCGACGCGCTTCTCCTGGTGGTGCCGTCGGACCATGAGATTTCGAGCGAAACACAGTTCTGGGAAACGATCGAGGCCGGCATACCTGCAGCCGACTCGGGAAACATTGTGGTGTTTGGCATCACCCCCACCCATGCTGAGACCGGATATGGATATATTGAGGTTGCCGCCAATCGTGACGGCGCGGCCGTGGTTTCGCGCTTTGTCGAAAAGCCGGACATGGAGACGGCCCAGGCGTATTTGTCGTCCGGAAGATTCTACTGGAACGCGGGTATTTTTCTTTTCCGTGCCGAAACAATGCGCCAGGCGTTGCTGGAGTTTCAACCGCAGATTTGGGAGACAGCCGAACGAGCTTACAGAACCGCCAGGGCCGACGTCTCGGGTATCTACCTGCCCCAAGGGTTCTATTCTGCAGTACCCTCGACGTCGATCGACTATGCCGTCATGGAGCATGCGCGCAGCATCGCGATGGTGACGGCTTCGTTCCGCTGGAACGATCTTGGATCGTGGCAATCATTGCTCGAAGCCAGTCCGACGGACAACAACGGCAACGTGGTGATGGGCGACGTCGTTGCCATGAACTGTGACGATTCCTACCTGAGAAGCCAAGGCAGGCTGCTGACCGTCATTGGAATGCAGGATGTCGCGGTGGTGGCGACACCGGATGCGATATTTGTCGCGCCTGTCAGCTACAGCCAGAACGTAAAGAAAGTTGTCGAACAACTGGAGAAGAGCGGCCGCCTCGAAACGAAATTCACGGCGTCGGAAGATCGGATTATCATCAGCGGCTCATGGCGCAAGCGCGTCGAGCACTGGCTTTTCCAGGAAACTCTGCCGCTGTGGTCCACTGCGGGCGTGGACAATGTGCACGGTGGCTTTCATGAGGCTCTCGGCTTCGATGCGCGGCCGTTGGACAAGCCCAAGCGCATGCGCACGATGGCTCGTCAGATTTATGCTTTTGCAGTGGCCAAGGAACGCGGCTGGACCGGACCGGCCGACAGGCTCATCGACCACGGCATCAACTTCATCGCGCAACACGGCCGGACCGACCGTGGCAGTTGGGTACGAACGCTGAATTCAAATGGCAGTGTGGCTGACCCGGCAGAAGACGCCTACGACCATTCTTGCGTGCTTCTGGCGCTTGCTCATGCTTATCGATGCGGCCACCAAGCCGCTCTGCAGCTCGCACAGGATACATTTGGTTTCATCGACTCGCACCTTGAGGACGGCAGTCTGAATGGTTTTCTAGAGAGCCCCGGCTGGAGCGGAATACGCTCCTCGAATCCGCACATGCATATGCTTGAATCCTTCCTTGCCTGGCATGACGTAACCGGCGATCGCGCATACCTTCGTCGCGCGGCTCGCATCATAGATCTCTTCCGATGCCATTTCTTTGACCAGGATAGTTGGACGCTTGGGGAATATTTCGACGCAGACTGGCTTCCGATGCCCGGAGAGAAGGGGCAATGGACCGAGCCGGGTCATCATTTCGAATGGGCCTCGCTCCTCGTCGATTTCGCACGAGCAAGCGGACAGAAAGATCTGTCTGCATATGCAAGGAAACTCTATTCGTCAGCGGTCGCCAGCGGATTGAACCGGGCCACAGGTCTCGCTTATGCAGCCGTATCACGGCAGGGAATGCCTTTCGACAGGCTTTCACGCAGTTGGCCGCAGTGTGAGGCCATCAAGGCGGCAATCGCCTTGGACGGCATTGGGGGACCCGATCTGAAACCTGAAATTGAGGCTCGAGTAGCACGCCTCTTCCGATGGCATATTGATCCCGCCCCCCTTGGCCTGTGGGTGGACAGGATCGACGAACGCGGAAGGTCACTGGCCACAGAGGTTCCAGCCAGCATCTTCTATCATCTGGTGACGGCGTTGATGCAGTACCTGGACAAAACCGAAGGACAGATTGAGCCGTTCCCGCTGCAAGTCCGTGAAGAGGACAGGTTTGTTCTCAGACAGAGTTACAGCTGAAGAAGTCATGTCTCCTCGAACGACTACCAACGCCGAAGCACATCGCATCTCACCAAACCCAATAAATCCTCGACTTTTATATTATTAGAAAACGCTAATTCACAAACATCCGACAATCGACAACTAACCGGAACATCCTTGTGCTTGTTTCATTACAGCAAAAAGGGATGATTTTAGATTGAACTTAATGAGGAAGGCCAAATCTTCCAGCCTATGCTAAGCTGCAGCAAATCGCCGAGACGCTGAAATTTGGAAACATCTGCAGCCCGGACAGTTAAGAGAGGATAATGGGAGAGAAACTCCAACCAGGCGCAGTGGTGATCTGCCCTCAAACGTTGGCTAAAGAACAAGCAGTCATGCTGTGCCACGCATGAATGAATCAGCTCGCAGAATAGATTCGGGGCATCAATTTTGTTGTCGCCCGCGGAGGTCGGAGAATTGCTCAAGGACACGTCATTTGACTTTGCGCAATGCCAACGGCCGGCTGTCCGTGCATGACGAGATTGAAAGAAGGCGTCTAACTGGTTCACTCAGGCGGTACGGATGACGTATGCTTCACGTTCGCTCTTAAGATGGGATGCGTCCCGATCGTCCCTCGTCGGGCTCAACGATAAAAACGCCGCGCTGATGAAGACGCTGGGGTTCACGTCGAAGCGATACCCAGCCAACACGGTCATCTTCAGTCAAGGCGACGAAAACGATCGCATATACATTGTCGAGTCAGGCTGGGGCTGCATTTCACACCAGCTTGCAACCGGACAGCGCCAAATTCTGGATTTTACTCTGACTGGCGACGTCATCCTGCCTCAGCCGCATGAGGGTGGGGTCCTTGAAACGTTCTTGGCGCAAACTGAACTTTCATTGTCGACCGCATCCATCAAGTCATTCACGGTTGCCGCGATGAAATCGCCGGATCTCTTCTCCTTCATCGTTGAAGCCCTGGCACACAACGGTGCGGTGATCGCGCAACATCTGGCGAACATAGGACGACGCAACGCCCTTGAGCGGACGGCTTATCTGCTGCTCGAACTGACAGCACGTTTGCAGAGAGTTGGCTCGGTTACCAGCAATGGTTTTGAATGCCCGCTGACGCAATACGACCTCGCAGACGCGCTTGGCCTCACCCCGATCCATGTAAACCGAATGCTCCGAGAACTGCGCGAGCGCAAATTTCTCGAGTTCCGCCAAGGCTATGTTCGCCTGCTCGATCAGGCAGGCATGATGAAGTTCGCGGGTTTCGACGGCGAATACATCGAGAGCTGAACGCCTACCTTCCGAGGGTTCTTCAGAGGTTTATCACGGGTATCGATCCCCAACGGGAGGGACCGAGCAATTCGTACCACTCGCATTCCCTGACCTGCAGTTTCCTCCGGGCGATCGACCAATTCACGGCCGGGGAAGGTCGCCCCGCCAAAAGGTCGCGGCCTGAAGCCGGCGACGCCGTCGCAGCCATGGCAATGCAGGGCGAAGTCAGAGCCATCATCCTGAAGGTGCATCAAGGTTGGCCCACAATCGGCCACCGGCTCGTGCCCAAGGCGACCTGAGCCGAAAATTAGGGCTTGTGTGGCCCGTCCGCTGACCAAAAGCGGTATCAGCCACCCCCAATATGCTCATACGCCCGGCTGGCCGGCCGTCGGCGTGGCATCCCACATTAGGACAAGGTGAGCTACCGGCTCTATCGTGATACGACAATCGCACCTTCTGGCGCCGAGGTAGAACTTTCGTTCAGCTGAGGACCGCGACATGATTCCGATCATCAAGCCCACGATGGATGGGGCCGAGGCCGAGGCAGCGCGCCGCGTCATACTGTCCGGCTGGGTCACGCAAGGCCCCGAAGTCGCCGCCTTTGAAGCGGAGTTCGCCACCTTCACGGGTGCGCCATATGCTGCGGCCGTCTCGAACTGTACCACGGCGCTGCATCTGGCCCTGCTGGCGGCCGGGGTGAAGCCCGGTGACGAAGTGGTCACGGTCAGTCACTCCTACATCGCCACGGCCAACTCGGTGACCTACTGCGGCGCGACCGCGGTTTTCGTCGACATCGATCCGGCCACCTACAACATCGATCCGGCCCTGATCGAGCAGGCGCTTTCTGCCAAGACCAGCGCGATCCTGGTCGTCCACCAGATGGGTTTGCCCTGCGACATGGCCGCAGTGATCGACATCGCCAAATCCAAGGGCTTACCCGTAATCGAGGATGCGGCCTGCGCCAGCGGCAGCGAGATCCTTTGGAATGGCCAATGGGAGAAAGTTGGCAAGGTGCACGGCGACGTGGCGTGCTTCTCCTTCCACCCGCGCAAGATCATGAGCACTGGCGACGGCGGCATGTTGACCACCAAGCATGCTGACTGGGCCGCCAAATTCAAGCTGTTGCGCCAGCACGGCATGAGCGTGCCCGACACGGTGCGCCACGGCTCCGCCCAAGTGATCTTCGAGACCCATCCGGTGGTCGGCTACAACTATCGAATGACCGACATCCAGGCCGCTGTTGGCCGCGAGCAACTCAAGCGCCTGCCCGGCATCGTGGCCCGCCGCCGTGCACTGGCCAGCCGCTACGCCGAACTGCTCGGCGAGATGCGATGGCTGGGCCTGGTCCGCGAACCGTCCTACGCGCGCACCAACTGGCAGAGCTTCTGCGTCCGCCTGCCGGATTCCGCCGACCAGCGTACCGTCATGCAGGCGATGCTGGATGCTGGTGTCGCCACCCGGCGCGGTATCATGTGCGCTCACCGCGAGGACGTCTATGCCTCCCAACCCCTGCGCATGTCCCTGCCGGAGTCGGAGGCAGCCCAAGATCATGCCATCGTCCTTCCGCTCTATCCCCAGATGACCGATGAAGATCAACAGAAGGTCGCCTCGACACTGATCGAGGCAACCCGGTTCAAAATCCGCAGCCGCCCAGGATTTCAACTATGGGAGTCACGGCGAGATGCGGTGGCGGTCTCGCATCGGGGCCAGTCTTATCGAAAGTGAGCGATAGAAATGGCGAGCGTTCGGCGCGCGGTGGTCGCGGTCTATTTCGAGAAGTACGCCACCCTCATCCTCAATTTCGTGACGCTTTACGTTTCTTCGCGGCTCCTGACACCCAATGAAATCGGAGCAGCCTTCCTTGGCGCCAGCCTCGTCGCGCTCGCAGAGGGTCTGCGGGACTTCGGTGTCACCAACTATATCGTCAACGCCGAAAAGCTCTCGAAGGAGGAAATACGCACCTCCTTCACCATGATGCTGGCTGTCGCCATCTTGCTTACGACTGTCTTCGTCGCGACGGCTGGCCTCTACGCCGACTTCACGCACGAACCGCGTTTGGAGAACTTTATCCGCACGGTGGCGTTCGGCTACCTGTTCTCGAGCATCGGCTCGCCGATTGTGGCTCTGCTTCGACGCGACCTGAGGTTCTGGGACATCGCAGCCATCAACCTGGGCTCAGCCCTGGTCGGCAACATCACCACCACCGGCCTGGTGATGATGGGCGTCGGCTATATGAGCTTCGCCTGGGGCTCGTTGAGTTATCCACTCTCCACCTTCGTCTTCGCCATCCTCATGCGTCCCGACTTGTCCATCTTCCGCATCGAGTTCACCAAATGGCGCGAGATTCTGGCCTTCGGCGGGCTCAACACCGCCACCGGCCTCCTGACCGCCCTCGGCGGGATCATTCCGACCTTCGTCCTGGGCCGGGCCAGCGGCAGCACCGATGTCGGCCTTTACAGCCGAGGCCAACAGGTCACGGAGATGCCCAGCCGCCTGGTCATATCGGCCATCTCGGCGGTAGCCCTGCCAGGGTTCGCCGCCCATGCGCGCACGGGTCGTCCCCTCAAGGATCCCTATCTCAAAGCCGCCGCCAGCCTGACAGCGTTCCACTGGCCAGGCCTGGCGATGGTCATCTTCTTCGCCCATCCTCTTGTGCTCACCATGCTGGGTCCGCAATGGGACACCACCACCCCGCTGGTGCAGGTGATGGCGGCGGCAGCCATGCTCAGCTTCCCAGTCCCCCTGATGTTCCCAGCCCTGGTGGCCGCCGGCGGAATCCGCGATACGGCCAAGGCCTGGATGATCTCCCTGCCGATCACCTGCCTGATCATGATCCTGGCGGCCCAGCATGGTCCCCTGGTCCTGGCGCTGTCGATCTTCGCCACCACGCCGATCCAGGTGGGCGTTGGCCTCTGGTTCCTGATGCCTCGGCTGAATTTGAGTGTTGGCGAATATCTGCGCGCGCTGGCACCCAGCGCCGCCGCCACTCTGGCCTCGACGCTGGGCCCGCTCGTCGTCATCGGGCTGAACGGCTTCGACATGAACATATCGGTCCTGCAGGCGATCCTGGGCGGCGTGCTCGGTGGAGTATTCTGGTTCCTGGCGATGGGCTGGACCCGTCATCCCTTCGCGGCCGAACTGGCCTATCTGCTGGGCAGAGCCCAAGCCTTGGCGCCCGCCTGGCTGCACCCCCTTCTCACCTCCATCCGGCACTTCCTTGGTGAAGCCACGGAACAGGGACAGGCGCATGTACCGGCCGACGCGGACAGCGGGATCGATCTCGTGGGTCGTCGGGATGGCGTGCAATCCGTCTGGTCCTCGATCAAGGGACGATCCGGCCGCCTCATCGAACGCCTGGATGGCCGCCAAGAAAGAATCGGTGATGAACCCCTCTGACGCCATGCACGCCGCCGGCGTGAACACCGCCAACTCGGGCTTTGAGCGTGCGCTGCGCCATGTCGCCGCGCCGGCAGTGATCTCCGCTGCCCGCGTCGTCACCCGCTTGACGACGCGCGGTGTCCACGTCGCCTGGTTCGATGCCTGGAACTCGACCCTCGACCAGGCTCTCGACGTCCTGCCGGCCATTCCCGGTTGCGACCGTGACCTCTATCGTGAGCTCACTCAGCCCACGAGCATCCGGAAACGCCACGCCCTGGCGACGGAAAACGGCCGGCCGACCGCGCTCATCTCGCTGCGCCGCCGCCGCCGATACTGGGAGCCCGTCGCCTATCAATCGCTTTCCGGCGTGATCGCGCCCGCATCCTCTCAAGCCGCCCTCGGTCGGGCGCTGCACGCCTTGGGCGTCGAGGTGCGGGTCGAGGCAGGGCTGGACATGAGCGTGATGGAGCTCAATCCGCGATCTCACTGGTCGCCGGACAACTACCGCATCGACCTGCAGGGCGACTACGAGGCTCGCTGGAGCCGCAATCACCGCAGTAATGTGCGCAGGGCCCGCAAGCGCTGCGACGAGTTCATGCGGCTTCGCATCGACGACGTGGATGACCTGGAGTGGTGCTGCACCCAGTGGGTGCGCATGTGGGAGGGCACTGACGCCGAGGAGATAGTCGCCGCCGAGGATCGCCGGCGGTTCTGGCGCGCCTTCATGAAAAGGCAGGGCGCGGACAGTCCGATCCAGTTCCATACCTTGCACCTGCTCCACGGCGATCGGCGCACAGCCGGCATCGTCCTGATGTGCAAGGACGGCATTGCACTCGGCCAATGCATCGTCCGCGATCCCGAATACGACCGCTTTTGGGTCGGTGTCCGCATGCTGGAGGCTTCGATCCAATGGGCGGCGAGCGCCGGGCATCGTCATTTCGATCTCGGCTCAGGGCAAGGCTACAAGCAGAGTTGGGGTGAACCCGTGGCCGGGCGTTATGGCGTGATCTTTCGCCCACGTGCCGTCAGCGCACTCTATCGGCTCGGACTTCTATGACTGCACTGCGAAAATCTGTTCGATATGCGGAGTATCAGCTCGAGTACTGATCCATGACGACAGTTGATCAAAATACGATTTTTGCCGCCCAGCCCGCCAAGACGGTTTCCCGGCCGATGGAAGACCGTATCGCCGGCTTCGACGGCGTGCGCGCCATCGCCGTACTGATGGTTTTCATCAGCCACAAGACGACCTTGCCGCACCACGATTCCTATGGCTCTGTCGGCGTCTGGGTCTTTTTCGTGCTCAGCGGCATGCTCATCTCCTCGATCCTGTCGGAGATGCGCGGAAAGGTCGAAGCCGGGAGCCAGTCGAGCTGGCGATCGATGGGAGACTTCTATCTGCGCCGCAGCCTGCGCATCTTCCCGCTTTATTACGCCTGTCTCGGCGTTTTCGCGCTGGGTTCGCTGTTTACCTCATTCGTCGGCTTCTCCCGCATGGAAGCGACGATCTACGCCCTCTATGGCACCAACATCTACATCGAAATGACGCCAACTGCGGACCACGGCCATTTCGGGCACCTCTGGTCGCTGTCGGCGGAGGAACAGTTCTACTTGCTCTTCGCGCCGGTCCTGCTGTTCATCCCGCGCAAATATCTGGTTTGGATCTGCATCTGCTTCATGCTCGCCGGCGCGTCAATGCTGGCTTGGCTGGTGTCGGTGAAGGCCCACCCGAACGCCATTCACGTCGATCCGCTGATTGCCTTCGGCATGCTCAGTGTCGGCGGCTTCGTTGCCTCGTTGAAAAACCTCAAGTCGCCCGCGTGGCTGGTGAGTGCGCAAGCGCAGGCGGCGGCTGGCCTGGCGTTGATCGCAATCCCGCTGGTATTCGGATATTTCCGCGACACATGGAATATCTGGGGACCGCTGACCTGCACGGTTGCCGGCCTATTCCTGTTCCAGATCGCGCGTAACCAGCAGACACCGGTCGTGGCTTTCCTCAACCTATGGCCGCTGCGCTCGCTCGGCCGAGTGAGCTACGCGTTCTACATCCTGCACCAGTTCGTCCATTTCTACGACGTCCAGGCCGTGTTCCATAGGCTCCACATGGACATCGACCCACCAATGATCGTGCAATTGGCCTTCGAGCTTTCGATCACCATCGCGCTGGCGACGCTCTCCTGGCGTTTCTTCGAGCGACCGCTCCTGCGATTGGGCGCCAGATTGACCGCGCGGGAAGGTGGCGAGGCCAGCAGCGCAACGGCCGCCTTGTCCTCAGGCTGGCAAACGGCCCGGCGATAGAGGTGGGCACGACCGATGCGCCTCAACGACGAACGCCGCATCAAGGGTTTCGACGGCCTGCGCGCGATCGCCTTCATCTTCGTGTTCATCAGCCACAAGTTCCATCAAGGGACATATGGATCCCTCGGCGGCGACGGGGTAATGCTCTTCTTCGCGCTCAGCGGCCTCTTGATCACCCGTATTCTGGCCCGCACGCGGCTGGCGATCGAGGCGGGCGAGACGACGACGCTCGCAGGTCTGGGGCACTTTTATCTTCGGCGCTCGGCCAGGATATTCCCCATCTATTACGCGACGATTGGATTATTCCTGATTGCCTCGCTGTTCGTCCACTTCGATGGCTTCGAAGCTGGCGCGCCCCTGGCCATGCTGCTCTACGCTACAAACATCTATGTGTTCATGACCGGCCACTGGGTGGGCCATTTCAACCATTTCTGGACCCTGGCGATCGAAGAGCAATTCTATCTGTTGTTTGCGCCCTTGCTGCTTTTCATCCCCAGCAGGGGTGCCAGACACATCTGCGTTGCATTCGTGATCCTGGGTCTCGTCACACAGGCGGGCCTCGAATGGGCCGGAGTATCGGCCAAGGTCATTGGCCTGAATCCCATGACCGGCTTTGGTTATCTCGCCTTGGGCGGCCTGGTAGGGCTGGGCTTCGACCGGCGGGTGCCGGCATGGCTGGTTTCCACCCCGGCCCAGACCATTGCCGCGCTCGCCCTTCTCATCATGCCCCTCACTGTCCTCAGGGACGAGATCATCTGGCGCGTCTATGCGCCGGTGGTCGCGGCCACAGCCGCGCTTCTGGTCCTCCAGATTGCGGGGAACCAAGCCTCGCGTTTCGTTGCCTTCCTGGAAGCCTGGCCCCTGCGCAGCCTGGGGCGCATCAGCTATGGCTGTTACATCTTCCACGAGTTCGTGCACTTCTACGACATCGAGGCGGCAGTCCGGAAGTTTGGCATCACGCTCGTCGCGCCGGATTGGATCTCGGCCCCCATAGAGCTTGTCGCGACCGTCAGCCTCGCGACCTTGTCCTGGCGGTTCCTGGAACGACCAATCATGGCCTGGGCTCACCATGTGACGCAGAAAGCCGTGCCGGCTGCCGCCTGAGCCCACTACTCAGCCTGCCGGGGCAAACAGCTTTCGCAGCAGGCCAAGATTATGGTTCAGGCGCAGGTAATATTCGTGTTTGGGTCGGTCGAGCATCAGGAGCACGGCCAGCACCGGGGTGGCGATGAGCATCTTGATCGCGCGCGCGATCTTCCGGCCCGGCGTTTTCAAGCCTCTCAGCTCCACCTCGCCTTCCTTGCGGGCACGCTCTGTGAGCCATGCCCGAGTCAGCCGGCCAGCATGGACCTTATGGTCCACCACGAAGGCGTCTGAGTACCAGCAGCGATAGCCGGCCTCAATGAGGTCGGTCATCATCTGCGCTTCTTCCCCGCTGGCCAGGTTCGAGCCGACCCGACCGGTCGTGACGTCGAACCCTCCATGTGCTTCCAGCGCGTCGCGGCGGAACAGCAGGTTGGCGCCGACGCCGATGGGATGATCGGTCGTGTCCCGGAAGCCGTCCTCATCGACCACCGACAGCAACAGGCGCGCGCGGGGGCCGAGCTGGCTTGGGGGCATTTCAAGACCGCCGGCCTCGTCGGGCCAATGTGGGATCACCCGCCCCGCCAGGATGGCAGTCTGGATGTCACAGCGGGCCGCGTAGGTGATCGCCGCCTCTACCCAGCCAGGCCGCGGCACGGCGTCGTCGTCCAACAGCGCAATCCATTCGCCCCTGCCGGCCTCGAAACCGGCGTTGCGGGCCCGGGCAACCCCGGGTTCCTCGAGCCGTATGAAGCTCAGTCCCTCGCACGACTTCAGGGTCTCCAGCACCTCGGCATGCGCCGGCGCCGACGCACTGTCGATGACGATGACCTCAACCGGCATGCCTATGCATTGCGGTAGCAGGGCGTCCACGTTCTCCAGAACGTCGTGGCTGCGGTTGTGCGTGGCGACGACGATGCTGATGAACGGGGTGCCAGCGTTGATCTTCGAGGTTGCTTTGGCGCTCCGCATTCCCATCTGATCCCTAGGCTCCACGCCTGCTCAGTCCAGCTCCGCGTCCTCGGTGGTCAGCGGACGCGTGCCCAGGCCGATCGACCATAAGAACGCCGCGCGCAAAGGGGTCGGCATCACGAGCTGCCTTATCGCCCGGAACGGGAACACCAGCAGCGCATGGCGCACCGCGAACCGTACGCCCTTCGCATCCCCCCTGGCCGCTCGCTCCAACGCCGCATCGGCGAAATAGGTGTAGAACCCCAGGAGGGTGGCGAAATAAGAATGCAGCCACTCCTTTGGCGAGCGCCACTTGCGCCAGACGGGCATGGCGTGTCGCATGAACACCTTGCGCGTATAGGGAATTCGGCTGAGGACCAAGGCATCGTAGGATCCCGATGGTCGCTGGCGAAACAGAACGCAAGGCACGGCCACATGCTCCATATGCCCCCCGCCGGCGACGCGCAAATGCCAGTCCCAGTCCTGGTCGGCGAGCAGGGTCTCGTCAAAATAGCCATAGGCGTCGCGTACCCCGATGCGCGCCATCGTGGCGCCGATCTGCGGGAAATAGCCGTCCAGCATCATCTTCAGATGGTCGCCGTCCGGGCGAACATCATCAGGGATGGGGGGTGCGACCGGCTGCAGAGCAGGATCGGTCATCACCACCTGACCGAAGATCGCCTCGATCTCCGGGTGGCGGTCGAAGAGCAGCAGGTGCGGCCGGATATGTTGCTCGGTCCAGACATCATCATCGTCCAGGAAGGCCAGGAATTCCCCTGTGGCCGCCCGCATCGCCGCGTTACGCGCAGCGCCGGCACCTGCCGTTGCCATGATGAGATGCTGCGCGCCATGGGCTTGCGTCACCGCACCGGTGGCGTCGTGGTTGGAGCCGTTGTCGCCAACCAGAATCTCGAACGTCAGGTCCGGACCTTCTAGCGCGCGGATGCTCGCCAGCGCCTGGTCCAGGAACTGCGGTCGGTCACGGGTCGGAACGACGACCGAAACGATGCGCGCCTGTTTCACCCCCACTCCTCCCACCGATCAAAGACGCCCGACAGGGCCGCCGAAAATACCCGCATGTTGTCGAAGCACGTGATGAAGGTCCGCGCGATGGTGCCGGCCGAACGCGTCGCCTCTGCCTGGGCGTAGACCAGATCATAGCCTGCTGCCTTGGCCTCGAGCATGGCGACCGGCGTCCAATTGGCCGACTGGCCAAGCGGGATTGCGAACGACGTCGGCGCGAAGCCGAGCCGGGCCTCGATCATGGCGCGCGAGCGGTCCAGTTCCTCGCGGGCGGCAGGGCCGTCCAGCTGTCCAAAATCGGGATGGGTCGCGGAATGACTGCCGATTTCGACGCCGTCAGCGGCCAGGCGCTCCAGATCGGGCCAGCCCAGAACCTCGTTGGTGATCCAGGGCGAGGCGCCTTCGCTCCAGTCGGTGACCACGAACAGGCTCCACGGAACCGTGAAGTCCTTCAGGATTGGCGCAGCCTGGGTCATGACGCTGCGCAGGCCATCGTCGAAGGTGATGGCAAGGTCCATTGGGTCGCCCCCCGTTCGCGCGATCTCCGAGGCTGGTACGAACCGGTAGCCCTGCGTGGCCGCCCACTCCAGTTGGCGACGGAACAGCTTCGGCGGCACGTCGTTGTGCTTCATCAGCGGCTGGCCGACCGAGTGGTACGTCAGGATCCGGCCGCTCGAACGGCGCATGCGACGACCAAGGATGGACATGCCTTCGCGTTCCAGGGCCATGCGTGGGCCGACCAGATGACGCCTTTCGACACCGAGGGCTCGAACAGCCTGCTTCAGAAACTTCGGTGCTCCCCCAAGCCTGCCCACTTTCGCCTCTGTTCCCCTATCCGTCTCGAACAGCAAGCCTCATACCGGCCATGACGTTCGAACCCAGCGGCAACCATATCGAACCCGAGGCGCTCGCGGCCTTATCCCTTCGAACGGAATTGCTCATCAGAAGTAGGGCTCTAAATCAAAAGTATGAGCCTTACGGCTGCCCGAACCGGCAGCCACTTCATGCTCGGGTGGTATCGGATGAGGTGATGCGGTCGCTGCTGAAGATCGATCGCTCTTCAGGGGCAGCAGACACGATGCGTACAAGCCTGCGGGCAGACCTTACCGTTGGAATGTCACATCCTCAGCCGGCTTATGCGCCGGGGCAGCCATTCGGGTAGCAGGTTGCGGGCAGCATCGCGCGGCCCGTCGAAGCTCCTGGTCTGCGCCAGGCGCCGCCATACCCCTAACCGTTCCGGCAGCGACATCAGACGCAGGGAGCGCTTCAGGATCGCTTCGACATTGTCGAACTCACCGAACACCTCGTTGAGCAGAATGTCGGGATAGCCGTCATAAAACTCCTCGTCGGCGGGAACTTCCCTGTCGCGCAGCGGTGTGACTGACCGGACTGCCAGGGCCTTGGCGTAAAGCGCCTCCAGGCTTTCGAGCCAATTCGGCGTGGTGTGCAGTCGCTTGACGTTGGCCGCTGTCTCATCGCCTCGCCGACGCAGGGCCTCAAGGTCGGCTAGCCAGTCTGCCAGGATGCGGTTGTAGTCGGCCAGCGAAGTAGCAAAGCCAATGGTCGATGCCAGTCCAGGCATATCGGTGCTCATGACGTTCGCCTCTGACGGATAGGGAAATAGCGTCACGCAGGGCGCACCCAGCCCGCCGGCTTCCAGCATCGAGGTGATCGAGACAAAGGGGTAGGAGTCGAGATAGACATCCGCAGCCTCGAAGGCGAGCGAGGGATCAGGCGTCTCCGGCCGCCCCATGATCCGCCCACCGGTCGCCGCCATGGCCTCCTGCCAATCAGCCGGCTGTCCCGGACCTACGACCAGCAACCGCGCATCGGGATGGGCCAGAAGCGTCTCGACGTGCATGTCGGCGAACGAAACCCCGCCCACCGTGCGATATTTCACGCCACGGGCCACCGAAACCAGAAGCGGCCCGCCGGCGGGAATGCCGAGCTTCTCCCGCGCCTGGAGCCGGCTGTGCCTGCGCATCGGCGGATCGATCTGGATCGGCAGGATGGTGTGCCGCCCCGCCGGGATCCCGCGTCGCTCCACCACCAGCCGCTCGCCCGACACGCGCGAGCTGGCGATCAGGTCGCACACGGAGAGCCCGACCCAGAAGGCATGGTCGGCGTGGTTGACCAGCACCACCGGCGGTCGGTTGCGTTCGTCGGCGAAGGCTATGCCCGGCGTCGTCTCCTCGTTGCTGACGTGCAGGACGACCAGGTCGAAATCGAGCGACAATGTCCGGAGCGCGGCCGCCCATTCGACAGGTCCGCCGCGCGTCGCGCCGATCATGTAGATCTTGCCACCGCGAGCCTCCACGGCCTGGCACACCGACGGCGGCGGCGGCCTGGGATGGCGCAACAAGGCCAGGGAGTGTTGACGCGCTTCGTCGGCAGCGATCCAGCGGCGCATCATCCGCGTCAAGCCGCCGACCTCGTTCAGAACGGTAGCCACATGCAGCACGCGACCGATCTTCGTCCGCGCCGGTCGCGCAGCTTCCGTCTTCGTGGCGAGTGTCCGTCGCGCGATCTCGATCAGTATGTGCTCAAGCGGCTCTGACCGATAGAAGCCGCAGTGTCGCTTCCGTGCAAGCGTGACCGCCGCCTCAACATAGGCCGCCGCAGAGTTAAAGTCGTTGGCTTCCAGGCAGCGCTCAGCTTCAGCCCGAAGGATTCGAAATTCTTGATAGTTGTGACGCATACGCGCCACCTCGACCTCGAAGGGCTCGGGTTCGGATCGCATCGTCCTGGCATCCTCCCCCACGGTTCGCGGCTTGCCTGAAATTTGCTACTTGGATGGCCAAAACTTGCCAAGCGACAAGGCAGGTTACATAAAAACTGTCATCGACCACCAGACAGCTCTAAGGGGAAGCGATGCCTATTTCGGACAGTGCGGTGCTGCATGGCGAGGTCGTCATCCACCACCCCGATCTGGTGAACCTTTACGGCTGCGAGGTCGGTAACGGCTCGCGCATCGGCGCCTTCGTCGAGATCCAGAAGAATTCCCACGTCGGCGAGCGTTGCAAGATTTCCTCGCATACCTTCATCTGCGAGGGTGTGACCATCGAAGACGAGGTCTTCATCGGCCACGGGGTGATGTTCACCAACGACCGCCTTCCCCGAGCCACCAACCTGGACGGAAGCGCCCAGAGTGAAGCCGACTGGAAGGTCGAGGCGACCCTGGTCAAGAAAGGCGCATCCATCGGCTCCAACGTCACCATCATCCCGGGCGTGACCATCGGCGAGCGGGCACTGATCGGCGCCGGCGCCGTCGTCACCCGCGACATCCCCGACTTCGCCATCGCTACCGGCATACCGGCCCGCGTGGTCGGAGACGCTAGGACGGCAAAGTCCGGCTGACCCTCTGTCGGGACGGTTTCGTACGCCGAATTGCAATCTTTGGTGTAGCTGGAGGTATCGTTTGAGGTAGTCCCCGCGCCCGCCCTCGCCTGGCCGGATGACCCTGGCTGGTTCCTGATGACCCAACGGCCATAGTGACTTCGCGGCTTCAAACCAACAATTTGAAGAGGTCGAGATGGCTTGAAGAGGTCGAGATGGCACGACATTGGACGATCGACGGGCGCTTCCCCTCTCAACCTGCTACAGGCGTCAAACGGGACCTCCAGGGCTCCGGCGAGGGTGACAGCCAGGCCAAAATCATCAATATCGGTATCATCGGTTACGGCTACTGGGGACCGAACCTCTTGCGCAACTTCATGGAGCTTCCCCATGCGCGGGTTCGTATGGTCGCCGACCTGGACCCCAAGAAGCGCGAGTTGGTGGAGCGCCGCTATCCGGGTGTTCAGACCACCAGTGACGTCCAGGGCCTGTTCCAGGATCCGGAGATCGATGCCATCGCCGTGGCAACGCCGGTCAACAGCCACTTTGAACTGGGCATGTCAGCGCTGAAGGCCGGCAAGCATCTCTGGCTCGAAAAGCCGATGACGGAAACCTCGCTACAGGCCAGGATGCTGGTCAACGAGGCCGACAAGCGCGGTTTGACCCTGATTGTCGATCACACCTTCATCTATACCGGTGCTGTGCGGAAGATGCGCGAGATCGTCGCCGCAGGCGACCTCGGCCAGATTTATTATTACGACGCAACGCGGGTGAACCTGGGCCTCTTCCAGAAGGACGTGAACGTCATCTCCGACCTTGCGGTCCACGACTTCGCGATCATCGACCATCTGTTCGAAGAGCATCCCACCGCGGTTTCAGCCAGCGGTGTCAACCATTTCCCCGGCACCCCGGAAAATCTGGCCTACATCTCGCTGTTTTATGACTCCGGCATGATTGCGCACATCAACGTGAGCTGGCTGGCTCCGGTGAAGGTGCGCAACATCCTGGTTGGCGGCTCCAACAAGATGATCACCTACGACGATCTGGAGCCTTCCGAGAAGGTCAAGGTCTACGACAAGGGCGTCTCCTTCACGGACGACCCGGCCAAGATCCATGAGATGCGCGTCGGCTATCGGACGGGCGACATGTGGGCGCCCAAGCTCGAATCCGCGGAGGCCCTCCGCATCGCCGGCCAGGAGTGGATCGACTGCATCATCGGAAAGAAGGTTCCCACGGCCGATGGCCAGCTTGGCCTGCGCGTGGTGGAGATCATCGAAGCCGCCACCAGCTCCATGCGCGGGCGTGGCGAAACCATTCACCTGCGACGCAAAGGGGCTGCGTAACATGATCCCATTCGTCGATCTGAAAACCCAGTACGCCTCGATCAAGCCGGAGGTAGATGCCGCCATTCAGCGCACCCTGGAGACCAGCCTGTTCACCCTGGGCACCGAAGTCGCTGAATTCGAAAAGGAATTTGCCGCTTATTCACAAGCGGCGTTCGGTGTCGGCGTCAATACCGGCACCAGCGCCCTGCATCTGGGCCTGTTGGCCGCCGGGATTGGGCCGGGCGACGAGGTGATCACCTCCCCCTTCACCTTCGTGGCGACGGTGGCGGCCATCTACTACACGGGCGCGACTCCAGTTCTCGTCGATATCGATCCTGCTACCTACACCATCGACCCGGCCCAGATCGAAGCCGCGGTCACGCCGGCCACCAAGGCGATCATCCCGATCCACCTCTACGGCCAGCCGGCCGACATGGACCCGATCATGGCCATCGCCCGGGAGCACGGCCTGATGGTGCTGGAAGATGCGTGCCAGGCGCACGGCGCGGAATACAAGGGCAAGCGCGTCGGCGGTATCGGCGACATGGCGGCTTTCAGCTTCTATCCCGGCAAGAACCTCGGCGCCTACGGCGAAGGCGGGATGCTGACCACCGACGATGCCGACTACAACCGCGTGGTCCGCATGCTGCGCGACTGGGGCGCCGAGCGGAAGTATCATCACGAACTCAAGGGCTACAACTACCGCCTGGAAGGCCTTCAGGGCTCCGTCCTGCGCGTGAAGCTCAAGTACCTGGACCTGTGGACCGAGCAGCGCCGGGCCACCGCTGCCCGCTATGACGCCATGTTCGCCGGTACTGGCCTGCAGACCCCCTTTGTTCGTGACGATGTGCGCCACGTCTACCATATCTACGCCATCCGCACGCCCGACCGCGCCGGCTGGCAGGAGGCGCTGGACGCCCAGGGGATCCAGTCGGGCATCCATTATCCAATTCCGGTTCACCTGCTGCCCGCCTACGCCGACCTCGGCTACAAGCAGGGCCAGTTCCCGCACGCCGAAAAGGCGGCCGCCGAGGTTTTGTCCCTACCCATGTTTCCAGAGTTCACCGAACAGCAGCAGGACGTGGTCGTGGCCGCGGTCAAGGAATTGCAAGCAGGCATTTGACGAGCAGGGTCTCGCCTAACCAGGCCCGCCGAGGCCATCAACCGATGAAAAGAGAAACACGATGAAACTTGAAGGCTCTCGCATCCTGGTGACCGGCGGCTGCGGGCTGATCGGCTCGACCACCATCGATCTGCTGCTGAAGGAGCACGCACCGGAAAAGATCGTGATCCTCGACAATCTCGTGCGCGGCAGCCTGCACAACGTCAAGGACGCCCTGCAAGACCCGCGCGTCGAACTCGTCGAAGGCGACATCCGCGACGTGGCGGCAGTTCACAAGGCCACCGACGGCATGGACGCTGTCATCCATATGGCGACCTTGAGAGTCATCGCCTGCGCCGCAGAGCCCCGCGAAGCCCTCGGCGTCATGTGCGACGGCAGCTACAACGTCATTGAGGCCGCCCAGGCAAAGGGCGTGAAGAAGATCTGCGCAGCCTCCTCGGCCTCAGTCTACGGCTTGGCCGACCTTTTCCCGACCCAAGAGAACCACCACCCGTACAACAACCGCACCTGGTACGGCGCCAGCAAGGTCATGCTGGAAGGCCTTTTGCGCTCGTTCAATGATATGTACGGCTTGCCTTACGTGGCCCTGCGCTATTTCAACGTATACGGCCCGCGCATGGACGTACACGGTAAGTATACCGAGGTTCTGATCCGCTGGATGGACCGCATCGCCACCGGCCAGCCGCCGCTGATCCTCGGCGACGGGTCCACTACCATGGACTTCATCTATATCGAGGACGTCGCCCGAGCCAACATCCTGTCCCTGCTGTCGGACGTGGGGGACGACGTGTTCAACGTTGCCAGCGGCGTGGAGACCAGTCTGAATGACCTGGCCACCTCGCTCCTGCGCGTAATGGGCTCCAACCTCCAGCCCGAGTACGGACCCGAGCGCAAGGTGAATCCCGTCTCGCGGCGCCTGGCCGACACGTCCAAGGCAGAGAAAATGCTGGGCTTCAAGGCGACCATCGGCCTCGACGAGGGCCTTGCCCGCCTGGTCGAATGGTGGCGCGCCAACCGCGAGCAGGTGACCGAACGATCTGCTCTAGCGGCGGCATAATTCTGCTGACGAGTTGCAGGTCAACAGACCCCCGTCACCCTATGGGTATGAATTCATTCTTTGATGAACCTTCCTTGAAGCGACATTTGGACAACCGTGACAAGGAGCACTGAGATGCGGGGCGGGCGTCAAGTTTGGATTCGCTCCAATGTGAGAGCAGACAATAGCGCGTCCGGTCGACGGGTGCCGATGGTAGCAGCCTCCCGCTACCATCGTTCCCCCGACACTCCGCTACTCATGTAGCTATCGAACCGCGAGCGTTGTCACCGAGCCCTTCCGTGCATGCGCGCTAGATCTTGAGATGCGCAAGAATGCGTGCACGCGACCCACTGTCCATTTCGCTGGAGTCGTCGATCCGGCCAAGTTTCAACACGGCCCAGCGATTGGCAACGCCAAGCACCAGGTCGAGATTCTGTTCGACCATCAGTACAGTGGTGTTGTTTGCCCTGCATTCCTCGACGAGCACCCCTCCGATCCGCTCGACCACTGAGGGTTGGAGCCCCTCTGAGATCTCGTCGATCAGCAGGAGCTTCGGCTGAAGCATCAAGGCGCGGCCCAGGATCAGCATCTTCTGCTCTCCGCCCGAGAGCGTTCCGGCCTTCTGGTTCACCCTCTCCCGAAGAAAGGGAAAGTGCTGACAGACCCGCTCGATCCCCTGCTTCAGCTCCTTGTCCGTGTGCAGGGCCAGACGAAGATTGTCGCGGATGGTCAGGTCCTGGAACAGCGCATGCTCCTGCGGAGCATAGGCGACGCCGGAAGCAATCAGCGATGCAGGCGATGCGCCGGCAATGGGTTGCCCATCGAGATCGATCCTGCCCGATCGCATCGACACGAAGCCGAGGATCGTCTTCAGCAGCGTCGTCTTGCCCATGCCGTTCTTGCCCATCAATGCAAATATCTGGCCGTGAGGCAATGCCATGGACAACGCGTCGATGATGTTGATGGCGCCGTATCCGCTGGATACCGCGGTGAGTGACAGTTTTGGAACAGGCGCTGTTGCTTCAGTCATGTGCGCCTCCTGAATAGATCGCCTTCACCAGCTCGGAATTGACGACATCCTGGACGGTTCCATCGAGCACGAGCTGGCCTTGATGCAGCACCACGATGCGGCTCGATATTTCCCGGACAAAGTCGAGGTCGTGTTCGACCAGAATGGCCGCCAGCCCGAGTTCGCCTGTCAGCTTCTTGAGGATCGTCCCGATGGTCATCCGTTCCGTCTTGGTCAAGCCTGCTGTCGGCTCGTCGAGCAGGATCAGTTGCGGCTCCAGCGCTACGACCATCGTCAGTTCGAGGCTTTGTTTCAGGCCATGCGACAGTGCGGAAACCGGCCGATCGAGCATTCCGTCGAGCGCCGTCAGCTTCAGGATCTCTACCGCGGCCGAAGGCAAATCCAGCTCATCCGAACTGTGCAGAAGGCTAGGCGCGTGTCGTGCCGCGCGCGCCATGCGCAGGCATTCGGCGACGGTGAGGCTGTCGAACACGCTGGCGACCTGGAATTTGCGACCGACGCCCAGGGCTACGATGGCGTCCGGCGCAAGACCCGCAATGTTGGCGCCGCGCACCGACACCGAACCGCTGATCGATTCAGTGCCATCGGACAGGCAACGCATCAGCGTCGTCTTGCCTGCCCCGTTAGGCCCAACGAGACTGACCAGTTCGCCTGGCTGTACGGTCAGGTTGATGCCTTGCAGGACGTTCAGGCTGCCGTAGGATTTCCCCAGATCGTGGATCGCCAGAAGCGGCGGCTTGTCTACGACGTCCTGCGGTGCCTGCATGGCTTGCGCGAGACGCAGCGAGCCTCCTCCTCGCCGAGCACCCTTGCTGCGCGGCAGGATTTTCCCCACCAGGCCAGCCAGGCCGTTCGGTAACAGGATGATCATCGCCACGAAGAGCGCGCCGACGACAAGCTTCCACAGGAATGGCAACTGGCCCGAAAGGCTCGCCGAAAGATAGTCGATACCGATGGTGCCGAGCACCGGGCCCAGAATGGTGCCTCGACCGCCGAGTGCCGTCCAGATGACCAGTTCGGTGCCAAACACGAAACCGGTGTTTTCGGGTGCAACGACACCGGAAGCATTGGCAAAGAGAAAGCCCGCCAACCCCGTCACGCCAGCCAAAACGGCGGTAAGGACGATCTTGATGCGGCTGGCATTGAGGCCAAGATAGGCGCAGCGTGCCTCGTTGTCGCGGATCGCGACGAGCACCTTGCCTGCATCTGAACGCACAAAAATCCAGGCAGCGGCGGCAACGGCGAGAAGACAGATGCCTGTCAGTCGGAAGTAACCCGCCAGGCTGAGCGGCAGGGTGGCGTAGCCTACCAACCCGCTACTGGACCCCGTCCACTGTCCTCCGGAGAACGCGACCTGTGTCACGACGATCGGCAGAACGAGAGAAATCACGGTCGCGTAGAGCGGCGTGGTGCCGTAGCCGAAGGAAAGCCAGCCGACCACGATACCCAGGACAAGCGGAACCAGTATGGCCAGGGCGAAAGCCAGCAGCATCAGTTCGGGACTGTTGCCCAGATGGGTCAGAACCATGGCCGTTGCATAAGCGCCAATGCCGAAGAAAGCGGCTTGGCCGAATGTCAGCACGCCCGTGTATCCCCACAGCAGATCGACGGTCACCGCCAACATGGCATAGATCATCGAGCGACTGAGCACGTTGAGGGCAAAGCGGTCGAGGAATGTCGGGCCGAATGCAATCATGAGCAGCGACGCGACGACGAGCGCCCCGAGCAGCCAAACCCGGATGTTCGGCAATCTGGATTCAGGCACGGGCGAATCCTTTCGGGCTGATACGCAGCACGAGCGCGCAAAGGACGGCGACCGTGATACCGCCAAGAACCGGGCTGACGAATGTGCTGACCAGCGTCTGCGCTCCGCCAAAAACCAGACACGCCATGGCCAGGGCACCAAATGACGAGCCGGCCACCATGACCAGCATGAAGGCGCCGATGAGCCAGGCCAGCCCCATGTCAGGGTCCACGCTGGTTAGCGGGGTCAGGAGCACTCCAGCCAGCGCTGTCAGTCCCGTGCCGATCATGAAGGTGGTCAGGCGCACTTTCGCCGTATCGATGCCCAACCCGCGCGCCAGCGTCTCGTTCATGATGACGGCGCGGGCAGAGAGGCCAAGACGGGTTCCCTCGAGCAGGACTGCGAAACCAAGGCCGACCACCAGAGCCGCCAGGATCATGAAGAGCCGATAGAACGAGTAGTCGATACCAAACACATTGATCGTTCCCGAGAGCAGGTTGGGCGTGAATTGCACGTCACGGCCAAACCACAGCGTGATCAATTGACCGATGACGATACCGAGACCCCAGGTGGCGAGGATGGCATCGAGAGGCCGCCTGTAGAGCGGCCGCACCACAAGCACCTCGGTGATGCCACCGAGGGCAGAGCCGACGACGAACGCGACCGGCAGCGCCAGCCATGGATTGAGGCCCACCCCCGCGGTGGCGACCGCGCAGTAGCCGCCGACCGTCAGCCAGGCGCCGTGGGCGAAATTGATGATCTTAAGCACGCCAAAGATGGCCAGAAGTCCGGCCGCCACGACAAACAGGATGGCTGCCGTCGTGATAACGTCGAGCAGAATGGTCATGATCTCTCCCAGTGTCGAAAGGAGCGGACCTGGCCGCCCCTTTCGATCGGATAGACGTCAGAGGTTGGGACACTGGGTACCAGGATCGACATCCGCGAATGTCTCGACCACTTTTACCGAGCCGTCCTCCTGGACCTGACCAAGATACATCGTCAGCGGTGCATGGTGCTGCTTGTTCATCGAGACCGTACCGCGCGGACCGGCAAAGGAAACTTCACCGAGGGCCGAAAGCACGGCGGAAGTATCGGTGGAGTCCGCCTTCTCGACAGCTGCCTTGTAGAGATAGACGCCTTCGTATTGCGGCACGGAGAGGTCATTGGGCGTGCGCAGTTCACCGCTGAACTTCTTTTGCATGGCTTCGAGGAACTTCTTGTTGGCCGGGCTGTCGATGGACGTCACGTAGGAGGCTGCGATGTAGATGCCTGCCGCGTCAGGCCCCATGCTCTTGGCCGTTCCCTCGTCGACGGCGAGATTGCCGTAGGGCAGCTTCACACCTGCGCCCCGCAGCTGTTTGGTGAGCGTAACGTTGGGAGCCCCTCCGGCTGTCGATGTGATCAAGGCATCGGCACCGGAGCTTTTCAACTTGGAAATGATGGCCGTCCAGTCGGTACCTTCGATGGGCAGATACTCCTCGCCCACGACTTGCGCGCCAGCCTTCTCAAGATATGTCCGGGCGAACTCAAGCATGCCCCGGCCAAAAGCATAGTCGCTGCCCACCAGGAAGAATTTCTTGGCGCCTTCCTTCTTGACGAAATAGTCGACGACGGGTGGCACCTGCTGTTCGGGCACCCAGCCGTTCACATAGAGGTTGGGGCTGCAGGAACGCCCTTCGTAGAAGGAGGTATAGATGAAGGGAACCTCGCCCTTCGCGACGATCGGCAGGCCGGCATTTCGGGCCGCGCTGGTCTCCATCGAGATGATGGCGTTGACTTCCTTCTGGAAAACCAGCGAGTCGAACGCCTTCTGCGCCCCTGCCGCGCCCGAGGCATCGTCGGCGATCTCAAGCTGAAGCTTGCGCCCCAGCACGCCGCCCGCCGCATTGATCTCTTCGACGGCCAGCTCGGCCGATTGCACCACCGACGGCGCAACCACGCTGTTGGCACCAGACAGGCCAACCGGTATGCCGATCTTGATCGGCTCCTCGGCCCATGCCGCCGTTGCCAGCAGCGCGCCGGCCATAGCGAAAAGCAGCTTTCCTGTTGTTCTATCCATGTTGGTTCCCCTTTTTTTCATGGTTGTCGTTGGTGGACTCGCGTCGCTCAGCCGTAGACGTCCGGCCGTCGATCATTGATCACATCGTTGCGCTCGCTGACGATGCGGCTTTGCACTGCGATGCCAGGCGAAACGGTAGCCAAGAGAATGGCGTCGCCAGTTCGGCTGGCGGGGCCTGCCAACAGCCTGCCATTCGGCCCCACGATGATGCTGCTGCCGATGAACGGTTGCCCGCGCTCCGTTCCGATGCGGTCGGCGCAGGCGATGTACATCGCGTTCGAATGAGCCGCGGCCTGATGAAGGATATTGGCCATCGGCATGTCTGCCCCGTCATGACCTGGGATCGGCACCCAGTTGGTCGGCACGCAGACGAGTTCGGCGCCCTGCAATCCGAGTAGGCGGAACGTCTCCGGGAACCAGCCGTCGTAGCAGATTGCCAATCCAATCGGCCCGAGAGCCGTGTCAAACACCGGCAAACCGAGGTCGCCGGGCTCGAAGAACAGCTTCTCGCGATTCCACAGGTGGAGCTTGCGAAACTTGCCGATATAGCCGTCTGGACCGCACAGGATGGCAGAGTTGTAGAACAGGTCGCCATCGCTCTCTGCCAACCCGCAGACGATGTGGACGCCGAGTTCTTGAGCCAATGCGATCAGACGCTGCGCCGACAATCCGTGCGGAATGGCCGCGGCCAAACTTGCAAGTTCCTCGCGACTTTCAAAGACGTAGCCGGTATCAGCCAGTTCGGGCAGCACAGTCAGCCTGGCGCCACCGGCGTGCGCCTCACGGATGCGAGCCTCCATGGCCGCCAGATTGGCATCGACTCTACCGATGACTGGCTCGTACTGGATGCAGGCAACGTTGAAATCAGGTCGAAGCGCTTCCGTCGGTATGGTCAAGTCTATCTCCAAACGCAAAAAACCCCTGGCACGGAATTCAATCCGCTAGCCAAGGGCTGCACAGCCAAATTTTCGCGGCTATCCAGCCGCCGAGCAAACCTGCTCTCTCGCTGAAGCAAACACAGTTTGGCAGAAGTCGTCAAGCGGCAAAAAATAGAGCGACGGGAAAGGAAGCGCGTGATCGGCTCCAGCAGGCCGCATCCGAAGCCGACAACTCTCAGACCTTCAACGGCCCCGATACAGTGAGGCCAAACGCGCGCATCGCCTCGCTTGCGGAGATGATGCTCTCGGCCACGGCGACGATGGCAATCCGCTTGGAGGTCGCCTGATCCCGGATGAGCTTGTAGGCTGCGTCTTCCTCGATCCCATTCAGCTCGGTGAGTATCTTGACGGCCTTCTCGATCGCCCGGCGGCCTTTCAGCGTATCCTCAAGCTTGCGGACCTTGTTGGCCAGCCGGCTTTCGTAACCGACGCGATAGCGCGCCAGAGCGAACTGGGTCAGCACGCCAAGCTGACGCAGCGGCTTGGTAAGAACACCGTGCGCGTTGAGATCGACAATCGCCTTCAGCGAGGTCGGACTCTCATAAGTCACAATGGCGATGATCGCGGCCTTGCTGCCCTCGAGCAGCGCGACCAACGGATCGATCGCCGTATCGCCGACCTGCAGGAAAACGGCGTCGATATCGGCTGAAAGCGTAGCCGGTGGCGGCCACATCGCCTTGACGTCGCAACCCAACCGCTTGAGGTGATCGACCAATGCCGACCCATCCTCATCGCGCGGATGCAAAACCAGAACCCGTGCCTGGCGCAGATCGTCGAGGATCCGTTTCAATGTCGACACCGTATCAACTCTGCAGCCAAGGCTCCTCGAAACGAATGGAGGCGAGATAGGGGTCGGGTCGTATCTGAACCTGCGATTCCCAGGCGATATCGAATTGCCCCTTCGCATTCGCGACCCCGATGCGGGGCGTGGACCAGACATGCCGGTTTTCCGGATCGAAGTGCAGGCGACCTTCCGGCGACATGTAGTCGACCGCCAATGCCGCCTGCCCCAGCCGGTGGGTGTCGAGGGTTTCCGCCAGTTCCAATGCCCGTGCAAACAGGTGAATCTGGGCATAGGCGGTCTGCGACCACATCGTCGCCATGGCATTGCCGTCGAAACGAGCCGTCAAGGCTCGGATGAAGCGATGGTTTTCGTCATTTTCGACCGTAGCGAGGTAAGGAGCAGACAGCACGTGACCGGTGCATCGCTCGGGACCGATGACGCGGATTTCACTTTCAGCGAGCGTCAGGCTCGCGATCGGACGCTTTTCCCGATCGATACCGGCATCGGCATACATGCCGTAGAGTTTCTGGGCGCTGCGTCCGATGACGGTCGAAAACACCGCATCAGCCTCGGCTTTCTCGATCTCCTTCATGAGCCGGCGCATCGTGCGCTCGTCAGCATCCAGAGGCACATACTGTTCGCCGACGATCTCGCCGCCCTTGCACTCCAGCAGTTCGCGCATGACCCGATTGGATTCGTGCGGATAGATGTAGTCGGAACCGGCCATGAAGATGCGCGGCCCATAATGCTGCATGATGAAGTCGGCGAGCGCGAACGTATTCTGGTTGAGAGTGGCGCCCGTATAAAGGACGTTTTCGGAGTATTCGAAGCCTTCATAGATCGACGGGTACCAGAGCAGGCCATTGTGTCGTTCGACGATGGGCAAAGCAGCCTTTCGGCTTCCCGACATCGAACATCCGAAGATCACGTTGACGTCGTCTTCGGTCAGCAGTTTGCGGGCCAGGGAACGATACCCCTCGGGATCGCCGGCCGGATCATAGGCTATCGGCTCGATCTGGCGTCCCAGGACGCCGCCGCCGGCGTTGATCTCCTCAATGGCCAATGCCGTTCCGAAGAAATGCTCGGATTCCGTGACCGCAGTGATGCCACTGCGGGAAAACAGAATGCCAATACGCCACGTCGCTGACATCTTCCGAGCCCTTTATCCAGCCATGGCGTAGTTTACTTCGCCGATTGATGCAATCAGCCGAGCCAGCCACCCTCGGCGATAACGATCAGCGCGCTTCGCAAACGGCATCTTACGCTGGCGCACGCCGCCACTGACCTCAATCCCCTGCAGACTTCCGGGCTCATACCGTTCATGACGGCCGGAAATGCGCCCGGACCGGCTATCAAACGCCTCCAAAGGGTCGGATCGGAGAACCATCGTCGAACCTTGAGTGCCTGAATGGAGACGGATCGACAATCGGCTCCCGGCCGAGCGCCAGATCCGCAAGAAGGCGTCCTGCCCCAGGCCCAATTCCAAAGCCATGACCGGAAAAGCCCGTGCCGACGATCAGGCCGGGAAGCGCGTCGATGGGCGAGATGACCGGGATCGTGTCCGGCATCGCATCGATCATCCCACCCCATCTCTGCACGATCCTGGCCTCGCTGAATCGGGGAAAGACACGCATCAAGGATCGATAAGCCTTGTCGAGCGTCGTTTCGACGGGGTCGGGGTCAAGGGTGCGAATGTGCTCGAATGGTGAAACATCATCGAGAGCCCATCGGCGCTCCAATCGCCATCGCTCGAAAAAGGCGCGACCAAATCTCAGCTGGAGGTGACGCCCCTCGATTTTGAGAAGGGGCAGGAAATCCATGAAATAGCGAAAGCTGTCCGGAGTTATTTCGGCGCGGTTTTCAGAACCATTGGCGATGGTGTAACCGCCGTCGAGACGCTTTCGATAAGCGAACTGCGATGACCAGGCAGCGCCGGGAGGTCCGTCAAGCGGACTGGTCCGCAGAACGGAGGCCCTCACGCCAAGCTGCGGCAGACGAATACCCAGACTGCGGCAGAAAAGCGTGCTCCAGATTCCACCGGCGAGAACCACTGTCTTGCAGGCGATTGGACCGCGCTCGGTCACCACCGACGTTACCCGCCCGGATGTCGTTTCGACCCCACGGACAGCGCATCGCTGCAGGATAACGGCACCATGTCGCTGTGCTGCGCGCGCAATCGCCGGGGCCGCCTTCTGTGGTTCGGCGCGTCCATCGCTTGGCGTATAGAGGCCACTTCGCCACGGCTTTGGCGCACCCGGCATCAGATCGGCAACAGCCTGCCCCCGCATCATGTGCGTGTCCAGGCTGTAGGCCCCTGCTGCCTTCAGCCAGGCCTCTCGCTGCGCCTCATCTCCGGCATTTTCGCAAGCGTACAGGATACCGGTCTGCCGGAAGCCGACGTCCTCACCAAGCATCCGAGAAAGGTCTTCCCAGATCTTGATCGCTTCAACGATCAGCGGAAGTTCGCGCGGGTCACGTCCCATTCTGCGGACCCAGCCCCAGTTACGGCTGGATTGTTCGCCCGCGATTTCGCCCTTTTCACACAGGACGACCGGAACCCCTGCCATTGCAAGAAACAAGGCCGTACTGACACCGATGATGCCGCCGCCGATGACCACGACTTCTGTCTGGCGTGGCATGATCTCATTGGAAGTGACCGTTTCTGTCGGGGGTTGCATCCCTGCCAATGCCCTTGTCTCGCTGTGGATTCGCAGCCGTATGCCGCACGATAGCGGCAAGCCGCTGTAGAAAGGGGACACAAAATATGCCCGCGGCAATGATCGCCATCATTCTTCTTGTTGGACCAGCCGCCACCCGCCCTGGCACCACCATCGTCTTCTGCAGTCTCGGAAGTCAGACGTCTGCCTGCGCATGAGAATTGCGGGAAGCTCGCTCGTGGCGGTCAATGCAGCTAGCTGGGCAAGCCGAGCCCGACGAGTATGCGGTTGATGTCCTGGCGGGCGCGAAGATAGACGTCGCTGGCATTGCGAGCAGGCAGTGAAATGTTGCGAGAGGTGGAATCCGGTCTGATCTCCATCGCTTTCGCGAGAGCCTTTCTTGCATCTTCGTCCCGCCCGAGACGCTGGTAAGCTGCTGCAAGCAGCAGGTGGGCTCGGCCAGATGCCGGCGTGATCGCAACCGAGCGTTCAAGCCAGTCAACCGCGGCTTCATTGCGTCCCGCCAGAAGACTTGCCCAGCCGGCACCCAGCATCCATGTCCATCGAGAGACTTCCGGCGTATCGAACCGATCGGCCTCGGAAAAGACTGCAAGCGCATCATCGAAACGACCCAGTTGAATCTGCGTCATGCCGAGATGGAAGAGCGCCATTCCGTCCCACGGATTGACCGTCAGAACCTTTGCGCAGGCAACAAGGCTTTCGGAAAACTGGTTGGTTACGGTGAGAAAGCGGCAATAGGCGCCAAGCACCGCGGCATTGTTGGGCCGTGCCTTCAGTGCCTTCTCCAGCAGGACCCGCGCATTTTCCTCCGCGACCAGGGTTGCAGCCTGATCATACCAGGTCATCTGGATGCCACGCAGATGAAGTGCGGCCAGCGCAACCTGCAGATCGACATTGCCGGGATCGGTGTCGAGGTTCGTCTCGAGGATCGCACGTGCGGTTGAAAAGCGCTCCCGCGTCGTCTGATTGATCGAGGCGATCGCCTGCCGTATCGCGACATCACCCGTGACATCCCGCTTTGGCTGTTCGACCGCCTGCAGGCCATTCAGCTTTTCAGCGAAGGCATAGCCGACGCGTGCCGCGAACCGGCTCTGCAATTTCTGGATATCGCTTTCCGCCGGATCCGCCGAGATTTCAGCAACGGTCTCGATACGCCCGGTCGCAAGATCGATGAGACGCGCCTGATAATGCCAGGACGGCCCTTCGCGACGCAGTTCTCCCTGGACTTCATAAGTCGCGGGTCGTCGTTGATCCGAAACGCTCCTCTCCCCCTGCTCGATGAGATCGATGCCGCCGATCTTCGAAAGACCGCCAACAAGCTCTGCCAGGATGCCTTGGGACAGGGAATTGGCTTGCCGGTCCTCGGCAACATGCACGATCGGCCGGACACCGACCGAGGCAGGCAAGGGATGGACGAAGCTGCCTTTCATGACAACGGTTACGCCAATCGCAACGGCCACCAGGGCGAGCGCAGCGACAAGAAACCCCAGGCGGGCGCGACTGCCGCGCATGACGGGCGGCCGCGCGGAAACCGCCCCATTGTCACCCGGCGCCGGATTTCCAATCCCGGAAACATCGGCCGCAAACAGATAACCGCGGCCAAACATGAGCCTGATGATCTGCTTGTCACCATCGCCCAGCGCGATGCGGATATCACGGATCGCCTGGAAGAGGCTGTCTTCCCCGACATGGATACCCGGCCAGACGGCGTCCATCAGTTCGCGTTTGCTGATCAGGCGTCGCGGGTTGACGACGAAGAACCGCAGCAGTTCGAATGCTCTCGGGCGCAGGCGCGCCAATTCCCCGCTGGGGGTACGCAATTCCCCGCGTTCCGGATCCAGCGTGAATCCTGAAAAACTGAACACGCTTCCACACCCAAGCCACTGACCGCCAACGGCGGCGCACCATAGAGAGACCGCAGCGCAACGGTCAACACGCGCCGGAAAGGCGAAAAAGCGTACAGTTCCTCGCTTCCACACATCCCGCCACCCGCGCTTTCAGAAGATTTCAGAATTTTTCAGGCCTTCGCGCCGCCGTTTTCAGGACCCGGGCGGAAGATCATGCCTAGGCTCTTCATTGGGCTGCACAGCGCAGCCGCGATTGCACCGGGACGGGGATGAGGTGCGGCAGAAAACGGCGATTTGGTCGAACACAGGCCATGCCGGAAGGTCGTTCACCCCGCAAATTCAGGCGGGACGAGCACCATTTCATGGGAAGTGTTTTTGAGTTGCAGGACGACCGGGCTGTCGATGGCTCCACAGCGATCGCTGCGGGAAATGCCGACAGGCTGATTGCGAGCGAAGGGTTCGCTGCGGCGGTGGCGATGATGTCGGCAGAGTTCGTCGCCATTCACGAGATCGCCCCCAGGGCAGCGGCATTGTTTGCAACACAGCAGCGTTGGCTGCTCTGCCAGGCAGCGCTTGCCGAGCATTTTCGCGGGGTGGCGAACGGTCAGCCCTGCCTGACACGGCGCCGCATGGCACATCTGGCCCTGCAGCACGGCATCGCCAGCCGCAACACCGCTCATGCATTCTTTGACGAGGCGTTGAAGTACGGCGTCATTCGGCCATCGCACGAGGCATTCGTCCCTTCCGACGAAACCCTGCTCATCCTGATACGCTGGTACAGCCTGCATTTCCGTGCCCTCGACATGCTCGACGGCAGAGCCCGCAACGCCCGCTTTCTTGCAGATCCCCAGAACTGGCTGATCGGCCTTGCGCCGGTCGCGGGCAGCACCATGCTCTCCAACCCCGGCGTGCGCACGCCGGGACCGCTCTATACGATCTTCACATGGGCCGATGCCGGCGGCCTTTTGATGGACCGGCTCGTTGCGGGCATCGATCGCATGGTGACGCGGGTCGATGGCGGTTTCCTCACCGACCTCAGCTCGATTTCCTACATGGCCCGGTCCTTCGGACTGTCCCGCGCGCATGCCAGCCGCAAGATCACCGAGGCGGAATCGATTGGCGGAATCGGCTGGAGCGGACGGCGGGGACATTCCCGCATCTGGATCTCGCACGACTTCTACAACGAGTACGCCCGCGCCCAGGCCTACAAGCTTCTTGCCCTCGACAAAGCTTTCACCGTCGCGACCGCCCTGGGAAGCGCCGGCTGGCACGTGTCAAAAATGGACGGCGACGATTTGGGCACCTTTTCATAGACCTGCGTGGATGACGCCGCTTGCCGGCCTGTCCGGGCCGGGGTCATTTCAAAGGAAACATGTCGTGCATTTCAGGACTTCGGCTCTTCTGTGCCTTCTGTGGGCAGGAACATCCCTTCCCGCCGTCGCGCAGGACGCAGGCTCGCTTCTGCGCGAGCAGCAACGACGCGAAGACGCCCAGAGACTGGATCGACTGCCGTCCGCCGAAGATACGGCCCCTCAGGAGAAGCGCGTTGCAGCGCCTCGGCGGGGCCAGACGATCGTCGTTCGAAAGCTCGTTTTCAGCGGCAGGACCGAGATCCTGCCGGAGGCGGAACGTGCGCGTATCGCCGCGTCTGTCCAGGGGCAGCGCCTCGACATCACCGGCATCAAGGCAATCGCCGACACTGTGACCATGGCCGCCCAGAAGGAAGGGCGGGTGTTGGCTTTTGCCATCCTGCCGCCACAGGACATCACCGAAGGCGTACTGCACGTCGAAATCCGCGAAGGACGCCTCAGCGAGAAGACCTTCGAACGCAGCGGCGAAGTCCGCATTCGTCAGGGCAGGCTTGAACGCATCGTAGCCGACCTTCCTGCCGAAGGCGTGGAAAAGAAGGATCTGGAGGCGGTCCTGCTACGGATGAATGATCTTCCCGGCGTCACGGCACGGGCGAGACTGGTGGCCGGCAACGCACCGCAGACCAGCCGGCTCATCATCGGCGTTGAACAGACACCGCTCCTGTCCGCCAGCCTTTGGGGCGACAACGCCGGTTCGCCATCCACCGGCAAGGCGGAGGCGAACGGGCAAGCCGTCATGACTGATCTCTCCGGTTATGGCGATGTCACGCGTTTTACGACGACCATTTCCGAAGGGCAGAAGTTCGGGCAAGCCGCCTTCAGCATTCCGCTGGGGATCAGCCCGCTGTCCCTCAATGCCAATTACGGTTTTCTGGACTACCGAAACATCGATGCCGTCGGTTCCGCCCTCGGCCTGGAGGGCCTCGCCCACTATGCTGGCGTCGGCCTCGACTACAGCCTTGTACGCTCGCGCGACGTCAATGTCCGGCTGACCGCTGGCCTCGACTGGAAAGCCCTGATCGATGACAGCCTCGTCGGTCGCCTGCAGGACAAGCGCGTCATCTCGGGCACCCTCGGCATCGGTGGCGACCTGCGCGACGATCTGCTCGGCGGCGGACTGACGAACTGGTCGCTCGGCTGGACCTTTGGCGATCTCGATCTTTCGCGCGTTCCCGGCGCGCTGGCAGCGGACACGGCAAGCCTGCGCACGCAGGGCGTCTTCCACACGCTGAATGGCCAGGTCGCGCGCCTGCAGGCGCTCCCGGGTGATTTCTCGCTGTTCGGCCGCGTCACCGGCCAGTGGGCGAGCAAGAACCTCGACAGCTCGCAGGATTTCTCGCTCGGTGGTCCTTACGGTGTGCGTGGTTATCCGGTTGGCGAAGGCCGCGGCGACATGGGCGTGCTCGGCTCGCTCGAGCTGCGCTACGACGTGCCTGCGGACATGTGGGGTGCATTGCAGGTCGCCTCGTTCCTCGATGCCGGCTACGTGCGCGTGAACAGACAGTCGAACGGCATTGCAACCGCCAGTGCGTGCGGCTGCAACGATTACGGACTGGCAAGCGCCGGCATTTCAGCCCGCTGGTCCCGCGAAAACCTGAGCTTCTCCGCAGCCTGGGCGCATGCGCTCGGCTCCAATCCCGGCCGCGATCGCCTGACAGACGAGAATGCCGACGGCAGCACGCGCCGCAACCAGTTCTGGTTGCAGGCCGCGGTCAAATTCTGAGGTGGAAACATGAACAGGATCTACAGGCATATCTGGTCGAAGAGCCTCGGCCGTCTGATCGTGGTGCCGGAATGCGCGCGCGGCGCCGGTGGCGGCAAGGCCGGACGGCGCAGGAACAGGCTGGCAGCGGGCACCCGGATGGAAGGCGGCGCTGCGGCGAGCACCCTCGCGGCGCTGCTGTCTTCCACCGTGCTCGTCTCCCCTGCCCTGGCGCAGGAAGCACTGCCCACTGGCGGACAGGTTGTTTCCGGTTCGGCGACGATCGGCGCGAACGGTGGCGCCATGACGATCAACCAGTCCTCCGACAGGATGATCGCGAACTGGCAGAGCTTCTCCATCGGTGCGGGTAACTCCGTCACCTTCAACCAGCCGGGCGCAACCTCCACTGCCCTGAACCGCGTGACCGGGCAGGATCCTTCGCAGATCCTCGGCAACCTCACCGCAAACGGGCAGGTCTTCCTGATCAATCCCAACGGCGTGGCCGTCGGCAAGACAGGTCGCGTGCAGACCGGCGCCTTTGTCGCTTCAACCCTTGGCATCAGCAACGAGAAGTTCCTGGCCGGCCACTACAATTTCACCGGCACAGGCGGATCGATCGTCAATGAAGGCGATATCGCCGGCGGCACCGTCGCGCTGATCGCGCCATCCGTTTCCAACGCTGGCACGATCAGCGGCAACACCGCGCTTGCGGGCGGCACGGACGTGCTGCTCGACTTCAACGGCGACGGCCTGCTCTCCGTTGAGGTGAAGGGTTCGACCATGGAAACGCTGGTCGAGAACAAGGGCGTCATCAAAGCGAGCAAGGGTGTGGCCATCCTGACGGCCAAGGGCGCATCGGCAGCCATGAAGGGTGTCGTCAACAACACCGGCACCATCGAAGCAAATTCCATCGGCACGCGCGACGGACGCATCCTGCTGCTTGGCGACATGCAGCACGGCGAGGTCAAGGTCGCGGGCAAGCTGAAGGCGAGAAAGGTCGAAACCTCCGCCGCGAAGGTGAAGATCGACAAGACTGCCAAGGTGGAAACCTCCGGTGGCCACTGGCTCATCGACCCGGTCAACATCACCATCGACGCCGACTACGCGGCAGCACTCCAGGCATCGCTTGCCACCGGCGATGTCACGGTCACCACATACAACGCGGCCGGTGGCGACGACGGCAACATCACCGTCAACGCTCCGGTGACATGGGGCTCCCATGTCCTGACCCTGCGGGCGGACAAGGATATCGTCGTCAATGCCAGCCTCAACTCGACCGGCACGACGCTCGCGGACGGCCTCGTTTTGCAGTACGCGCAGACGAACGCCGCCGGCAGCTACACGATCAATGCCCCCGTCAACCTTGCCGCCGGCAGCCTGTTCCGCACGCAGAAAGGGGCCGCCGCGGCGATCGACTGGACCGTCATAACCGCGCTTGGCGTGGCCGGCAGCGCCACGGGCCGGGACCTGCAGGGCATCAACGGCAATCTTTCAGGATATTACGTGCTCGGCGCCGATATCGACGCGACGGCAACGGCCGGCTGGAACGGCGGGGCGGGCTTCGATCCGCTCGGTGACTACGGGTCGAGGTTCACCGGCGCGCTCGACGGGCTCGGCCATGTCGTCAAGAACCTCACCATCAATCGTCCGAATGAAGGTGATGTCGGCTTGCTCGGCTTCATGGGCGGCTCGGAAAGCAATGGCGGCCTCATCCGCAACATCGGTGTTTCCGGCGGCCACATCAAGGGCAGCTACAGCGTCGGCGGGCTGGTGGGAGGCACCGAATGGGGAACGATCGCCAACGCCTGGTCCAGCGCAACAGTGGAAGCGATGGGAGATGGCATTGGTGGCCTTGTCGGCTACAACAATCGCGGAACGATCAGCCATTCCCATGCGACCGGATCTGTCCTGGTGCCCACCAGCAATTTCGCACGCTGGAATGTGGGCGGCCTTGTCGGATTCAGCAACGGCGCTGTCTCGGATTCCTTTGCCACAGGCAGCGTGAGAGCAGACAACGCCTCCTCCGTCGGCGGCCTGGTCGGCCTTTTGGAAGGCGGAACGGTCCTGCGCTCCTATTCTAGCGGCACGGTCAGTGGCAACAACTATGTTGGCGGTCTGGTCGGCTACATGAAGTTCGATACGAACACCATTACCCAGTCTTACGCGACGGGCAGCGTCAATGGTGGTGGCTACGTCGGCGGACTGGTCGGATGGTTGGCAAAAGGCACCGTATCCCAGGCCTTCTCGACCGGCAAAGTAACCGGACAGGTATATGTGGGCGGCCTGGCGGGCGTGGCCAGTCCGGGATCATTCATCCGTGACAGCTTCTTCGATCGCGAAAGCGCGGGGACCGACCGGTTCATATACTGGCAGCCAGGCTGGGGGTCCCCCACCATGTCCAATATCGGCGGTTATACGACAGCGGAGATGCTGACGCAGGCAACTTATGCCGGCTGGGATTTCGCGAACGACTGGTACATGATCGAGGGCAACACCCGGCCCTTCCTGCGGTCGGAATATTCGACCGTCATTTCCAGCGTCAACCAGCTTCAGCTGATGGCGCTGAATGTCGGCGCCAGCTACCGGCTGCTGCACGATATCGACTTCGGCAGCCTCCTGACCGACGACAGCCGCTCCGACATGTGGGCGACGTCGTCCTCCGCGGGCAAGGGCTTTTTACCGGTCGGCGACAACGCCAGCATGGGGTTGTTCACCGGCAGGTTCGACGGGCAAGGCCGTACGATTTCCAACCTCGTCATCAATCGTCCCGATATGGATGGCGTGGGCCTGTTCGGTCAGACCTACTACGCGCAGATCCGCAATGTGGGCCTTGTCGGCGGCAAGGTGATCGGGCGACACAGCACCGGATCCCTCGTCGGCTCGACGAACAACGGGAGCCTCGACAACGTCTTCTCGACGATGAACGTCAGCGGTGCGAACTACACCGGCGGCCTGGTCGGTCAGAACAACGCGCAGATCAACACCGCCTATTCCACAGGCACAGTCAGCGGCGCCGACAATGTCGGCGGACTGTTGGGCAGGACATTTTCCACCGTCAGGAACGCCTATGCCAGCGGCGCGGTAAGCGGCAATCAGTCTGTCGGCGGACTGGTGGGAACCAACCAAGGGACTCTCGATACCGCTTACGCGTCGGGCGCGGTCGGTGGCAGCCAAAATGTCGGCGGGCTGGTTGGGGTGAACCTCAGCACCATCAACAACAGCTTTGCCGCGGGCGCAGTCAGCGGCAATCACAATACCGGCGCGCTCGTCGGACAGAACCAGGCCACGATCAGCAACAGCAGTTGGAGTTCCGCAGCCTCGGGCCGCGCCAGCGCTTGCGGCAATTCGAACTGCCAGCCGCTGACGGACCTCACGCTGCAGCAATTGAACGATCCATTCCGCCTCATCGCGGCGGGCTGGGACTTCGCTTCGTCATGGGCGACACCCAAGACCGGCGGCGCCCCGGTTCTTCGGAGCCTCACCTCAACCCCGATCTACAACTACTATGTACGCGTCGGCGGCAACGCCACCGGCATCTACGGCGACACGCCTTCGACCAGCGGCGTCGCGTTCAGCGGCATCGGTGCGGGCAATGTCACGGCCGGCTGGGGCAGCGGGATCAACACATTCAACGCCGGAACCTATGGCTGGGCCACGCCGGGCATGCTGTCGATGAGCTACTCGACGGGCGATGCCGGCGATTACTATATGGGCTACGATACCGGTGGCCTGACGATCAACAAACGGGTGATCTCGCTTTCCGGCAGCCGCGGTTACGACCGCACGTCGGTTCTCAATGCATCGATCTTCAGCCTGCTCAACCTCGCCAATGGCGAGACGCTCAACCTGACCGGCCAGGGCATGATGGTCGACAACGGTCTCGGAACCGGCAAGGTCGTTGCGCTCGGAACGCTCGCGCTTGCCGATGGCACGGGCCTGGCCTCCAACTACACGCTTACCAACGGCACCTATGCCGTCGACATCGTCCGCGCCGTCATTACCGGCATTTCCGGCATCCTCGCTGCAAACAAGACCTATGATGGTTCGACCACGGCCACGCTGAACCTGTCAGGCGCGACCTTCCAGGGGCTCGTCGCCGGTGAAGAATTGCTACTCGCCTCCGCCACAGGCACATACTCCGACAAGAACGCAGGAAGCGGCAAAACTGTCACCATCGCGAACTTCGTACTCGGCGGAGCTGATGCCGACCATTACATTCTGGACCTGAGCTCGATCACCACGACTGCAAACATCACCAAAGCGGTGATCAGCAGCGTCAGCGGCATCACCGCATCGGACAAGGTCTATGATGGACAGGCCAATGCCACCCTCAACCTCTCGGGTGCCAGTTTCACCGGCATGGTCAATGGCGACAGGCTCACCGTCGCCAGCGCAACCGGCGTGTTCGGGGACAAGAATGCAGGCAATGGCAAGACCGTCACCATCTCCGGCCTGATGCTCGGCGGCGACGATGCCGGAAACTACACGCTCGCCAGCACCACCGCCTCGACGATGGCCACCATCGAGAAGCGCAGCGTTTCCATCGGCGGCTACACTGCCGCCGGCAGGATCTACAATGGCTTGACCGGTGTCCAGATCACCAATGTGGGCATGTTCGACAATATGATCGCCGGTGACGATCTGTCATCGACATTCCTTGCCGCCACCTTCGCGGATAAGAATGCCGGCAACGGCAAGACCGTCACCATCTCCGGCCTGGCGCTGGGCGGCGCCGACGCCGGCAACTACGCGCTGGTCAATACGACGGCGACAACGAGTGCCGACATCACCAAGGCGACCATTTCTGCCATCACTGGCATCACCGCCGCGAACAAGGTCTACGACGGCTCGACGGCTGCTGCACTCGATGCCAGCGGTGCCGGCTTCAGCGGCATGGTCAATGGCGACAGGCTGACGATTGCCAGCGCAACCGGCGCCTTCTCGGACAAGAACGCCGGTAACGGCAAGACCGTCTCAATCTCCGGCCTGACGCTGAGCGGCGACGACGCCGGCAATTACGCGCTCGCCAACACCAATGCTTCGACCACCGCGGATATCGCCAGGGCGACGATCTCCGCCATCACCGGCATCACCGCTGCGAACAAGGTTTACAATGGCTCGACGGCGGCAATGCTCAATGCCGGTGCTGCCGGCTTCACCGGCATGGTCAGCGGCGATAGGCTGACGGTCGCCAGCGCGACCGGTGCCTTCTCGGACAAGAACGCCGGCAACGGAAAGACTGTCTCAATTTCCGGCCTGGCGCTCGGTGGCGACGATGCCGGCAACTACACGCTCTCCAACATCAGCGCTTCGACCACTGCCGATATCGCCAGGGCAACGATCTCCGCCATCACCGGCATCACTGCCTCCAACAGGATCTACAACGGCTCGACGGCGGCAATGCTCGATGCCAGCGACGCCGGTTTTACCGGCATGGTCAGTGGCGACAGGCTGACGGTTGCCAGCGCAACCGGTGCGTTCGGCGACAGGAACGCCGGCAACGGCAAGGCCGTCACCATCTCCGGCCTGGCGCTCGGCGGCGGCGACGCCGGCAACTATACGCTCGCCAACACCACAGCGACGACGACTGCCGACATCACCAGGGCGACCATTTCCGCCGTCACAGGCATCACCGCATCGGACAAGGTCTATGATGGCCTCGCCAGTGCCTCCCTCAATTTGTCGGGTGCCGGGTTCACCGGCATGGTCAGCGGCGACCAGCTGACGGTTGCCAGCGCAATCGGTGCGTTCGGCGACAGGAACGCTGGCAATGGTAAGACCGTCACCATCTCCGGCCTGGCGCTGGGTGGTGACGATGCCGGCAACTACACGCTTGCCAGCACCACGGCGACGACGGCCGCCACCATCGAGAAGCGCAGCGTTTCCGTTGGTGGTTTTACCGCCGCCGACAGGGTCTACAACGGCTTGACCGGTGTCCAGATCACCAATGCGGGCATGATCGACAACGTGATCGCCAATGACGACTTGGCGTCATCGTTCCTTACAGCAACCTTCTCGGACAAGAATGCCGGCAACGGAAAGGTCGTTTCCATCGGCGGCATCGCCCTGTCGGGTACCGACGCCGGCAACTACACGCTGGTCAACACGACAGCGACAACGAGCGCCAACATCATCAAGGCGACGATTTCCGCCGTCACCGGCATCTCCGCAGCGAACAAGACCTATGACGGCTCGACGGCGGCAGTGCTCAATGCCAACGCTGCCGGCTTCACCGGCATGGTCGGTAGCGACAGGCTGGCGGTCGCCAGCGCGAGCGGCGCGTTCTCGGACAAGAACGCCGGCAACGGAAAGACCGTCTTAATTTCTGGCCTGGCGCTCGGTGGCGACGATGCCGGCAACTACACGCTCGCCAGCACCACGGCTTCGACGAGTGCCGACATCAGCAAAGCGACCATTTCTGCTGTGACCGGCATCACCGCCGCCAACAAGGTCTACGACGGCTCGACGGCTGCGGCGCTTGATGCCGGCGGTGCCGGCTTCACCGGCATGATCAATGGCGACAGGCTGACCGTTACCAGCGCGACCGGCGCGTTCTCGGACAAGAACGCTGGCAACGGCAAGACCGTTTCCATCTCCGGTCTGACGCTCGGCGGCAGCGACGCCGGCAATTATACGCTCGCCAACACCACGGCTTCGACGAGCGCCGACATCAGCAAGGCGAGCCTCCTGCTGGTCGACCTTGCGGCCGCGAACAAGATCTACGACGGCAGCAGGTCAGCCACGCTCACCGGAGGTCATCTCGACGGTCTGTTCGGATCCGATCAGGTCTCGTTCACGCATTCGAACGCCCTGTTCTCCGACAAGAACGCCGGAACAGGAAAGGTCGTGATCCTCGGAGGCATCACGCTTTCCGGCCGCGATGCCGCAAACTATTCGATCGGCGAAACCGCGCTGGCGACGGCCGATATCGCGCGCGCAACGATCTTCGCCATCGCCGGTATCCGCGGCGTGAACAAGACCTATGACGGAACCACGGTGGCACCGCTCGACGTCTCGCAGGCTGTCTTCATCGGCGCCGTGGCTGGCGACCTCCTCCAGGTCAGCGCTGCAAGCGGCCAGTTCCCCGACGCCAATCCCGGGCAAGGCAAGGCGATCAGCATCACCGGCTTGCAGCTTGGCGGCATCGACGCGCAAAATTATGTGTTGGATAACGACAAGGCATCCGCGACCGCGGACGTGAACGCACCGTTCAACCGCCCTCTTCCGCCGCGGACGCTGGTTTCCGAAGGTTTTTCGACCGACCAGCTTTTCGCATTCGACGCTGCGCCCGCAAGCCCCGCACTGGTCGAGTTTCCGGCATGGCCATGGGTCTCGCCCACAGACGAGACAACACTTTTCGGGAATGGACAATAAATGGCCAGCAAACGGTCCCTCAGAAAAACCGTGCAGATCGTGGCCCGCGCTGTGTCTCTGGCCCCTCTCCTGGCGATGGTTGCGCCCGTACCGGCAGCGCCTTTGCCGGGTGGTGCCGGTTCGCTCGTCGAAACCTATCAGGACTGGGTTGTGGCCTGCCAGGGACGCGACGGACAGAGCTTTTGCGTCATGAGGCAAGTGCAAAGCAACAACCAGACGGGTCAGAATGTCGTCACGGTCGAATTCTCGGCTGCGCAAGGCAAGCTGAATGGTTTGCTGCTCCTCCCCTTTGGATTGGCGCTTGCCGATGGTGCCAGTGTGAAGATCGACGGCGATGCAAAGAACCGCGCCTTGCCATTTTCCACCTGCCTGCCGCAGGGGTGTCTTGCACCAGTGTCATTCGAAGCAGACGACGTAACCAAGCTCAAAGGTGCCGCCGCCCTCAACGTTGCAGCCAGATCGTTTTCGCCTCCCCAGCCGATCGATCTCAAGATCTCGTTGAAAGGTTTCTCCACCGCGCTGAACCGGATCACCGAGCTGACCAGATAGTCTCACTTGGTTTGCGGTAGATTTTTCTTCGCCACGGGATCGCTCGGCCCGCCTTCACAACACGCGCGTCGTGCCGGAAAACGAAGACTCGGCCTAATCGGCCTGCGCCACGATCGACTTGGCGGCAACAGATCGAAACCTGCTGAGCAGTACGTCACGCAACCCGCAACTTTTCATCTCCCCCGCCAGACCTGTGTCCGGGACAGCAGGAACCGCGACACAGCAGCGTGGATCAGGCGGGCTGCGATGTTGGTGTAGAAAATCATCATGCCCATGGCGGCGGCCGGCGCGACGTCACCGGCATCGTCCATGTTGAGCACGGCAACCGAGGCAAGCTGCGTCTGCGTCGAATAAAGGAAGACCACGGCCGAAACCGTCGTCATGGCATTGACGAACAGGTAGATCGAGATGTCGAGGATCGCCGGCAGGCAGACCGGCAGCGTGACGCGAAAGAACAGCTTGTGGAACGGCTGCTTGAGCGAAGCCGCCACCGGCTCGAACTCGCGGTCCATCTGTTTCAGCGCCGTCAGCGCGGTGAGATGCGAGACGGTGTAGAAATGGGTGATCGTGCAGACAACCAGGATGGCCATCGAGCCATAGATCACATGCAGCGGGTTGGCCGGGTTGTTGAAGAAGAAGATGTAGGCAAGGCCGAGCACCATGCCCGGCACCGCCATCGGCAGCATGGCAAGGAACTGGAACAGCGAACGCCCGGCTCGGAAGCCGTCACTTTTCTCCACCATATAGGCGCCGGTGAAGACGATGATCGTACCGAAGAAGGCGGTCAGAAGCGCCATCTTGATCGAGTTGTGGTAGGCGGCCCAGCCGCCGCCATCCATCAGGTCGAAGCGGAAATTCTTCAGGCTCGGCGTCAGGTCGTAGGGCCAGAACTTCACCATCGCCGCCAGCTGGCATACGCCGATCATGGTCAGGATGAATGCCGCGATCAGGGCGCAGTAGGCAAAACAGCCCCAGTCGAAGCGATGGCTCGGTTTCGGCTGATAAGGCACCGAACGGGCCGATAGCAGCGCCACCTGTTTCTTCTGAATGGTGCGGTCGACGAAGAAGGCGGCAATCGCCGGGATGATGAGCAGCACGGACACCACCGCACCCATCTCGAAATTCTGCTGCCCGATGACCTGCTTGTAGATGTCGACGGCGAGCATGTTGTACTGCCCGCCAATGACCTTGGGCAGGCCAAAATCGGTGATGACCATGGTGAAGACCACGAAGGCGGCTGACACGATACCGTAGCGAGCGCCGGGCACGGTCACCGTCCAGAAGGTACGCCATTTTGTGGCACGCAAAGCCGCCGCTGCCTCGTAGTGGCGGGCGTCGGCAACACTGAGCGACGTCGAGATGATGAGCAGCGCGTGTGGCAGCGTGAAGAAGACCGAACCGATGACGATGCCGATCGGCCCGTAGATCGAATGACCCATCATCCAGCTTTTCAACAGGCCCTGGTTGCCGAACAGATAGACCAGCGCGATACCGGGGAGCAATGACGGCACCAGGATCGGTACCGTCATGATCAGCCGGAACAAGCTCTTGCCGCGCATGCGGCTGCGGTTGAGCGCATAGGCAAGGCCGAAGGCGATGGCGATGACCAGAACCGTACTGATGACCCCCATCAGCACGGAATTCCAGATCGCCTGCGCGAGCGAGGGGGTGAAGAAATAGGCGACGAAATTATCGAAGCCGACGGTGCGCGCCGGGCGCAGCACCACACGCCGGAAAGTGTTGGAATCGACCTCCACCCAGTCCGTACCACGCTTCAGGTCCGAACCCACCAGGAGGGCGGACTGCTCAGTCGTCCCGCGAATGCGGTATTTGACCGGGCTGCGGAAGCTGAAATCTTCGTACAGCTTGGTCAGTGACAGCCGCCCGTCGGAGCCGGTGGCAAGTTGCGCCTCGGAGATCGCTCCGGCATCCGCGTTGAGCGCGGCCACGGTACGTGCCGGGCCGAACGCGGTGCCGCTTTCATCGCTGCGCGCGATCTCGAAGGCATCGAGGTCGAAGCGATAGGTCGACATCGACTTGGACAGCAGCACGTAGAGCGGCGCTGCCAGCGCCAGGACGAGATAAAGCGCGATGACCAGCATGAGGCCACGCTTGACCATGTCGTCGGACGACAGATGCAGGCGCGGCGCGCGGCCGGCAGGAAGGACAAGAGCTGCGGCGCTCATCTCAGCCCGCCCTTGCAAAAACAAGCATGCGGTTCTGCGGCAGCTCCACCCGCATCGCGCCACCTTTCTCGATCCCCAGGCGGCGGATCGCGTTGATCGAGAAATCGGCGACCAGCACACGCTCACCGAAGCGCGGCGACGATAGGCGGCAGCGCCAGAAGCCACCGAGGAATTCCATCTCCGCCACCGTGACGTCGAGCAGGTTCTGCGGGGTCCTGATGTCCTCGCGCCCATCCAGCGAATGCGGGATGATATCGACCGGGCGGATCACTGCTGTCACGTCGCTGCCCTGGGCAAGCTCGCAGGACGCGCAAGCGAGTTCGGTACCAGCGAGCCCGATCATCTCTCTGTGGACTATCCGTGCCGGGAACTGGTTCGTCTCGCCGATGAAGTCGGCGACGAACAAAGTATTCGGATGGCGATAGACCTCGGTCGGTGTTCCGACCTGTTCGATGATGCCGTGGTTCATCACCACGATGCGGTCGGCCATCGAAAGCGCTTCTTCCTGGTCATGGGTGACCATGATGGTGGTGACGCCAAGCTTGCGCTGCAGGTCCTTGATTTCGTGGCGCAGATGGACACGCACCTTGGCATCGAGCGCCGACAGCGGCTCGTCGAGCAGAAGCAGGCCGGGCGAAACCGCCATGGCACGGGCAAGCGCGATACGCTGCTGCTGGCCGCCGGACAGCTGTGCCGGATATTTCTTCGCCTGTTCCGACAGGCCGACCAGAGCGAGCAGTTCCGCGACACGCGCCTGAATCTCCGCCTTCGGTCGCCGGGCATTCTCAAGGCCAAAGGCGATGTTCCGTTCGATCGTCAGGTTCGGGAACAGCGCATAGGACTGGAAGACGATGCCATAGTCGCGCTTTGCTGGCGGCAGATTGGAAATGTCCTTGCCAGCCTGGCGGATGGTACCGCGCGTCTGCAGATCGAGGCCGGCGATGGCGCGCAGCAAGGTGGTCTTGCCGCAACCGGAAGGCCCAAGGAAGCAGATGAATTCGCCTTCCCTGACATCCAGCGAGACGCCTTTCAGCGCGACGAAGTCGCCAAATGTCTTCCACACCTGGTCGATGACCAGATAGCCAGGCGTCTCGGGTGCCTCATGCGCAAGGCGCAGCGGAGCGGCGCCCGCCCCGGTCACGGTCTCGTGTTTCATCTCGTGGCCCATCTTTGGTGCAGGCGGAAACGCTCTGGTGTTCAAGCGGAACGGGCACCGCTTCTGGCCGCGCCCGGCTGGAATGCTCAGCTTTTCGGCTCGGACTTGGCGTCGTAGCGCTTTGCCCATTCCGCCAGCACCGCCTTGCGATTGTTGGCAGCCCACTCGAAGTCGTTCTTGATCATGTGGTCGGCGACATTGGCAGGCAGATGCTCGACCGGCTTGGCGATACCGGGATAGGCGAGCACGGCATAGCCTTCATTGTACATCTCGTTGGCCTCTTTTGAGACCGCGAAGTCGACCAGTTTCCTGGCTGCTTCAAGATTGGCCGTGCCGGCAACGATAGCCGTTGCTTCAGCCTCCCAGCCGGAACCTTCCTCGGGGAAGATGATGTCGATCGGCGCACCGGCGGACTTGGCCTTGGCGCCGGGAAACTCGAACGAAACGCCGATCACCGTCTCGCCAGCACCGGCCATCTTGCACGGCTTGGAGCCGGAATGGGTGTAGGCGGAGATGTTCTGGTGCAGGCCGTCCATGAAGGTCCAGGCGTCCTTCTCGCCGAACATCTGCAGCCAGGCCGAGACGTCGAGGAAACCGGTGCCCGAGGAGTTCGGATTCGGCATCACCACATGGCCCTTGTATTCGGGCTTGGTCAGGTCCTTCCAGCTCTTGGGCGCCGCAATGCTGAGCTTCTTGGCCTCCACGGTGTTGAAGCAGATGGCAGCGACATAAGCATCCATGCCGGTCCAGGACGGCGGGTTGGCGCTGTCGACGAAACGCTTGTCGAGCTTGTCGACGCCGGCCGGCGCATAAGGCTCAAGCATGCCCTCGCTCTTGAGCAGGAGCAGTGAGGTCGCGGCCAGTCCCCAGACGACATCGGCCTGCGGATTGTCCTTCTCGGCAAGCAGCTTCGCCGTCATCACGCCGGTGGAGTCGCGCACCCAGTTGATCTTGATGTCCGGATAGGCCTTTTCGAAAGTGGCTTTGTAGCGGTCGAGGTCGACGGCCTCGATTGCGGTGTAGACCGTCAGATTGGTCTCGGCGATCGCTGCCGAGGTAGCGAAGGTTGCAGCAAGCGCTGCAAGCACGGATGCTATGCGAGATTTCATGGCTTGGATTCCCCGTCTGGTGGCACATTCTTCGATGCATTGGGACGCCGGTTTGCGGCTGTACCGGCCCAGAGATGCCGGCACGCGTCGTCCATGAGCCACTCTAGATGAGGCCAATATGATAAGTGAAATCTATTTATCCTATGGTGGAATAGGTTCTGCTGATGTTTGTCATGAGGTTGTCATGGAGGGGTCCGGAGCGCGGACCGACGGCATGAAGCGCCTCGCCGGCGTAGCGTATCACGTCACCCCGAGACCATTTCACATTGATCGGCCTGTAGTGAAAAAGGCGAACCCCGCACAAGGAAGCGGAGCGTATTTCAGTACGCGAGCATCGGAGAGCGGAGGTTCGTCATTTTGCAGTTCGGCGTCAGCCGAACAGCTCGGCAACAGTCTCCTCGCCCAGCGCAAAACCGGTGCTGGCACCCGTGCCGGACGTGACCATCACCAGCCGGATATCCTCATGCGGGGCGTCGCGAAACGCGGCGTGGCTGGCAGAGGAATAGGTTCCGGTCCAGCGCGCGGCCACGGTCGGGTGAGCCGCAGGAAACAGCCTGGCGAATTCGCCCAGTATGAGCCTGTCGACCTCATCGGAACCGAATGGATCCGGTGTCGTGCCATAGTGATGGGAATCGCCGATGACCAGCGAGCCATCGGCACTCTGGGTGACGATGAGATGGACACCATTGGCAAGCTCACCGGCCTGCTCGCTTTCCAGACGCCGCCGCAACGCCGCTGCCTCGGGCAGCCCCGCATAACCTTCATAACGCAGCAGGCTTAAATCCGAGACCAAAGCCGAACCGAGTTGGAACCCGGGGTTGGCCAGGCGCAGCATCTGCAGCTTGCAACGGCGGACGCCATACTGGCCGATGCGCTCGGGAAAAAGGCTGGTCAGGTCATCACCCGGACACACAGCCACCTTGGCGGCACGGATGGGCCCGACACTTGTCACCACCCTGCCGGGTTCGATCGCGGTGACGGCGACGCCGAAGCGGAATTCGACACTCAGCCGCTCGCCCAGGAACGCGGTCAGTTTCGGCAGCACCTCACGCGACTCCACGCGCAATTCGAACGGGCTGTAGAGACCACCGGCGATCTCGGCATCGTGCAAGGCGGGCTGCCGGGAGATGACATCGGCAGGCGACAGAAGCTCGCATTCAGCGCCATCCGGTGTTGCCGCGAAGGCCTGCAGCACGGCAAGCGCTTCGGGCCGGCGGGCAACCACCAGCTTGCCGCGCTGCAGTACGTCGAGCCCTGCCTCACCGGCAAGATCGAGCCAGATGGCGCGGCTCTTTTCGGCGCGCGCTCGCGAAATGCCAGGCTCCTGCCCGCTGACCACGACCAGCCCGAAATTGCGGATCGAGGCACCGTTGGCGTGGGCATCGCGATCGATGACCACGACACTCAAGCCGCGCCGTGCAGCGGCGAGCGCATGGGCGAGCCCCACGATACCAGCCCCGACCACCGCCAAGTCATACTGCGTCACTGTCGTCTCCACTTTCCTGCTTTTCTTCTTCGCGAGCCGACCAGTTCACCCAGCCATCACGGCATCTTCGACGATGGCAAGCGCCCGTTCGAGATCAGGGCGGTCGATAACCAGCGGCGGCGACAGGGTCAGTACATTGCCGGCGCTGATCTTGAAGCTCAGGCCTCCTTGCAGGCAGCGGTAGTAGACACGTTCCGCCAACTCCCGCGCCGGCCGATAGCTGTCGCGATCATCGACCAGTTCGACGCCCATCATCAGGCCGCGGCCGCGTATCTCGCCGACATGCGGCGAGCGGCCGATCAGCTCTGCGAGCCGGTCCAGGGCGTAGGCACCGAGTTCGGCAGCGCGCTCGGCCAGCCCCTCCTCCTCGATGATGGCGATGGTGGTAAGCGCAGCGCGCGCCGTCACCGGGTTCTTCTCATGCGTGTAGTGGCCGATGGCGAAATCACCGGCGACGTCGAGCCCGCGCCGCGCGATGACGGAGGCGATCGGCAGCACGCCGCCACCCAGCGCCTTGCCCAGCACCACAATGTCGGGTGTAACGTCGTCATGCTGATGCGAGAAGAACTTCCCGGTCTTGCCGAGGCCCGTCGGGATCTCGTCGAAGATCAGCAGCGTGCCATGGCGGTTGCAGGCCTCGCGCACCGCCTTCCAGAAACCGGGCGCCGGCACGAGCGGCGTCGCGCGCATCGGCTCGGCGATGACGGCGGCGAAGTCGCCCTCGCGGCCGAGCACATAGGAGATCATGCTGGCGCAGGCCTTGGCCGAGGCCTCGAGACTGTCATGGCCATAGGCGCAGTTGCGGCCGGCCCAGGGCGCGACATGCTCGGCGCCCGTCATCAGCGGACCGGCGATCTGCGAACGGAACGTCGCCTCACCGCCGACACTAGCGGCACCGAAACCGGCGCCATGGAAAGCATCCCAGAAGGACAGCGTCTTGAAGCGACCGGTAGCAGCGCGCGCGATCTTCAATGCGACCTCGATGGCGTCGGAGCCGCCGGTGGTGAACAGCACTTTCGACAGATCAGCCGGCGCCAGCTGGCCGAGCTTTTCCGCAAGCTCGACAGCCGGCTCGTTGGCGAAACGGCGCGGCGCAAAGGACAGCTCATCGAGCTGCCGCTTGATGGCGGCGATCAGACGCGGATGCGCATAGCCGATGTGATGAACGCTGTTGCCGTGGAAATCCATGAACCGTCGGCCGGCCAGATCCTCGATCCAGATGCCCTCGGCCTTGGCGATGGTCGACACGCACGGGCTGGACAGCGACTGATGCAGGAAAGCATCGGCGTCACGCAGCAGCAGCTCGCGCGACGGCGCGTGGTCCTGGCGCGCATCCCAGTCCTTGCGGGCGGGCGCCTTGTTGGACTCCCCTTCGGTATGCACGATCGCCATGGCCGTCTCCTGAATTCCCGAACGGTGACGGGTGCGCCCCGCCACCATCGCCCTACCAGGGCAACGAGAAGGTCTTGACGTTGGTGTAGGACTTCATCGCCTCGATGACGCCTTCCTTGTAGCCGTTGCCGCTGTCCTTGATGCCGCCGAACGGACTCATCTCGATGCGGTAGCCGGGCACTTCCCAGATGTTGACGGTGCCAACCTGCAGGCCGGAGATGTATTTCTGCATGCGGCGGAAATCGTTGGTGCAGACACCCGAAGAAAGGCCGAAGGCAGTGGAGTTTGACAGCGCGATCAGTGCATCGTCGTCGTCAGGCGCGCGGATGATCGGCACGATCGGCCCGAAGGTCTCTTCCATCACCAGTTCGGAGGCATGCGGCACGCGGTCAACGACGATCGGCGGCAACAGCGCGCCCTTGCGGCCCGGATTGTAGAGCACCTCGGCGCCCTGCTCCGCCGCCATGTGCACACGGCGTTCGAACAACGCGGCTGCCTTTTCATGCACCACGGTGCCGAGTTGCGTGGCAAGGTCCATCGGATCGCCGAACACGATCTTCCTGGCGCGCTCCAGCACGAGGGGCACGAAGCGGTCGGCCACCCTCTCCTGCACCAGGATGCGCTTCACCGCCGTGCAGCGCTGGCCGGAGTTCTTGGTTGCGCCGGCGACGGCCAGGTCAGCCGCCTTCGCGAGATCGTCGTCGGAAAGATCGTTGAGGATGATCAGCGGATCGTTGCCGCCAAGCTCCAGCACCTGGCGCCGGTAGCCGGCTTTCGACGCGATCATCTTGCCGACCGGCACGCCGCCGGTGAAGGTGATCAGCTCGATGTTCGGGTTGGTGATCATCTCGTCGCCGATATCCTTCGGCCAACCGGTGACGACCGACAGCATCTGCGGCGGCAGACCGGCCTCGTAAAGAATGTCGGCCAGCACCAGCGCCGTCATCGGCGTGAGTTCGGTCGGCTTGACGACGACACAGTTGTTGGTGGCGATCGCCGGCGCCACCTTGTGCGCCACCATGTTGAGCGGGTGGTTGAACGGCGTGATCGCCGATATCGCCTTCAGCGGCTCTCGCAGCGTGAAGATCTTGCGCTGCTTGCCGTGTGGGGTGAGATCGCAGGAGAAGATCTGGCCGTCATCCTGGATCGCCATCTGGCCTGCCAGCGTGAAAACATCATAGGCGCGGCCGACTTCATAAAGCGAATCCTGCTTGGAGATGCCGAGTTCCAGCGTGACGAGATCGGAGATCTCCTCCTTGCGGGCGTTGAGCAGTTCGGCTGTCTTCAAGAGTATCTTCTGGCGCTCGTATCGCGTCAGCTTTGACTGGTAGTCGGCCGCGATCTGCAATGCTTCCCTGGCATGGGCCGCGCCGCCGGCCGGCACCGTGCCGGCCACCGTATCGTCCCAGGGGTAGCGCACCTCGATGACATCGTCGGCATCGACCTTGCGGCCTGCGATGCGCATCGGCTCGTGCCGCACCTTGATCGACGTCTCTGCCTTGGTCATAGCGATGGTCCTCAGTTCGCCGGCTGCGCGGCTGCCATCACCGCGTAGTAGAAGGCATCGAAATTGCGCAGTGCCGGTGCGTCGGGCTGGGTTTTCAGCACGCGGTTGGTGATGAAGGGAACGGCCTGCTCGGTGAGGCCGCCATGCGAGCGCAGCGGTTCATCGAGCGCCGCGAGATCGTGGCGATGTTCCGAGGTGCCGATGGTCTTGTTCTCACCGGAGACCATGATGATGTCGCCCATGCGGTCCTCAGGCAGTTCGAAACGGGCGCAACCTTCCTCGCGGCCGAGCACCAGCGTGACACCGTCGATCTTGGCGAGCCTCGCCATGATACCGGCACGGTCGGCGCCCTTCGGCAGATAGGCAGTGGCAAAGGAGCCCAGCGCACCATGATGCACGACATAAGGATCGGTGATCGGCAGAATGACGCGGGCGGCGTCCTTGCCCAGCCACTCGTCAAGCAGGTCCTGGACATAGACGACGTCGGGCGTGCCGTCGGCATGATGCTTGGGCTTCATACCGTGGTCGGCGGTGACGACGATCGCCGCACCCAGCGCATCGAGTTCGGCCAGATAGCGGTCGAACATGGCATAGAAGGCGTTGGCCTGCTTCACGCCCGGCGCATATTTGTGCTGCACGTAGTCGGTCGTGGTCAGGTACATGACGTCCGGCCGGAACTCCTTGAGCAGCTTCACGCCGGCGGCGAAGACGAATTCCGACAGCTCGGCGGAATAGACTTCCGGCACCGGACGGCCGAGCCAGGCTGAGGCATTGTCGATGCCGTTGGCAGCCTTGGTCGTGGTGTCCGCCTTCTCGGAGGAAAAGCAGACGGCGCGGTTGTCGTCATAGGCCAATCCATGGCCGAGCAGCGCGCGCAGCTTGTCTTTCGCCGTCACCACCGCCACCTTGGCACCGGCGTCGTAGAAGGCCTTGAACACGGTGGGTGCACGCAGGAATTTCGGATCGTTCATCATCACCTCCTCGCCCGTTTCCGGATTGTAGAGGTAGTTGCCGCAGATGCCGTGCACGGCCGGCGGACGCCCAGTGGCGATGGAGAGGTTGTTGGGGTTGGTGAAGGATGGGATCACCGAATGCGCGGTCCGCACGGTGCCTTTTGCCTTGATGCGCTCCAGCGCCGGCATCAGCCCTGCCTTGATCGCTTCGTCGAGATAGGCCGGCTCGCAGCCGTCCAGGCAGATCGCGATCGCCGGCACCCGTGGCCAGGCATAGTCGCGTCCATTGGCAGAGACGGTGACGGGGGACATCTGGTTCATCGGGAGGGGTCCTTGTTTCTTGCTTTTCGATCAGGCGGCAAGCTTGGCGCGTTCGGCCAAGGCGGCCTGGGGTGGTGCGGCACTGGCGACGCCCATTTCCGCCAGTGACTGGCGGGCGGCCTCGACGACGCGGCGCATGACATTTTCATCCATCCGGCCGATGCAGCCGACGCGGAAGGAATCGACCACCGTCAGCTTGCCTGGATAGATGATGAAGCCCTTGTCCTTCATCAGTTCGTAGAAACGCTGGAAGACGAAATTACCGTCCGACGGGCAGAAGAAGGTGACGATGATCGGCGACAGCCAGCGATCAGACAGCAAGGTCTCGAAGCCGAGCCTGCGCATACCCTCGACCATGACATCGCGGTTCTTCCTGTAGCGCGCGCCGCGGGCGGCGACGCCACCTTCAGCCTCGTGCATGCGCAAGGCCTCGAGGAAGGCAGCCACCACATGGGTGGGTGGGGTGAAGCGCCACTGGCCGGTCTTCTCCATCGCAGCCCATTGCGCGTGGATGTCGAGCGAAAGTGAATGGCTGTTGCCTTTTGCCTTTTCCAGCTCGCTCTTCCTGGCGATGACGAAGCCGAAGCCCGGCACGCCCTCGATGCATTTGTTGGCGGAGGACACCATCGCCTCGTAGCGGATCCTGCCGACTTCGAGAGGGATGGCACCGAACGCGCTCATGGAATCAACCAGCAGCTTGCGGCCCCTGGCGTAGGTCGCCTCGGAAATCTCGGCGACCGGATTGAGGATGCCGGAACTCGTCTCGCAATGGATGGCGAGAACATGGGTGATGGCGGGATCGGCATCGAGCGCGGCCCCCACCTCGTCGCCGCGCGGCGGCAGGTAGTCGCCCTTGTCGATCAGCGTGTAGGCGCGGCCGAGATATTGCATGGTCTGCGCGGCGCGCAGGCCATAGGCGCCGTTGGCGAGAACCAGCACCTTGCCGTCCTTCGGCACGAAGGAGCCGAGCATCGCCTCGACGCAGAAAGAACCGGAGCCCTGGATCGGCACGCAGTCATATTCGCCCTTGCTGTCACCGATCAACGCCAGCAGGCGGCGGCGCAGGTCGGCGGTCATCGCCCGGAAATCGCCATCCCAGGAACCCCAGTCGCGCAGCATCGCCTGCTTGACCGTGTAGGCTGTGGTCAGCGGCCCCGGCGTCAGCAGATAGGGCTCACCCAGGGCCGGCGGATCGAAACCTTCTACCGGCGAAAATTCGGCTCGCATCGACTGTCCTCCACCGCGCTACGATATGGCGCTTCGATGTGAGGATTGTTGCAGAGAACTAGATATCTGAAAAATCGTTATTTTGTATCCGAAGATAAGTTCAGCTTATAATTAAGCCACACGCACGAGGCGACTGCTGGCGAGGTCGCCGGTGCGGGTCAGCAGCGGGTAGGCGATCGCCACCAGCAGCGAATTGATCTCCTTGAAGGCGCGCACGGCTTCGAGGTGGATGTCGCTGGTTTCGATGCTCTCGATCTTGCCCGACTGGAGCCGGCGCAGATGACGCTCGTGGCTCTCGCGCTGCATGGCACGGACGTGCTCCTTCTCGGCGACCAGCTGGCGCGCGGAGGCGACGTCATTGGAGATCAATACGTTCAGCGCGAGCTGCGTGTTTTCGACAACGCGGGCGTGCAGCTCGTCGAGCTCACGCCAGCCCTCGGCGGAAAACTGCAATGCCTTCTCGGCCCGCTCGGATGCCAGCATTAGAAGGTTCTTGGCGACGATATCGCCGGCATATTCGAAATTGATGGCAACATCGGTTAGCTCGATGCCACGGCGTGCCTCGTCTACCGTGAGCTCCCCGCGATTGACCTCGGCGATGTAGAGCTTGATGCCGGTATGCGTGTCGTTGATCTCGTCGTCGATGCCGCGCAGCCGGGCGATCTGTTCGAACGTTCCCGCGCGGAACATGTCCATGACCGGCCGGAACATCTGCTCGACCAGTTCGCCCATGCGCAGCAGTTCACGTGTCGCGCTGGCCAGTGCCAAGGTCGGGCTGCCGATCACCGAGCGGTCGAGGGCGCTGAGCCGCTGGCGGGCGATGTCCGCCTCCCCTTCACCTGCTGCCTGCTGCGTCACACGCGTCGCCAGCCGGGCGACCGGCTTCACGAAAGGCAGGCACGACAGGGCAAGCACGGCATTGAAGGCGAGGTGGAAATCGACCAGCGCCGTCGCCGGATCCAGTCCGCGCAGGATGGCAGGCACGCCGAGGGTTTCGACCATCACCAGCGCAATGACGGCCGCAGCCGCGCGAAACAGCAGATTGCCTAGTGGCAGCTGCTGCGCCGCCCTGTCCATCGAGCGTGACAGCCAGAAGGCAATCAGCCCGCTGCCCATATTGGCGCCAAGGATCAGCGGCAGACCGGCTTCGAGCGGGATGACGCCTTGAGCGGCAAAGGCGGAGATCATGAGAATTGCCGCGACGCTTGAGTGGATCAGCCAGGTGAACAGCGCGCCAAGCAGCACGGCCATCATGGCGTCGCTCGCCAGATAGCCGGCGATCACCGGCAGCAACTCGGCATGACGCAGCGGGCCTGTCGCTTCGCCTATGAAACGGAGCGACAACAGGATGAAACCGATGCCGAGCACCATGCGCCCGGTTTCGCGCAGCCTCTCGCCGGAGAGTTTGAGATGCATGATGCCGCCAATGAGCAGACAGACCGGGACCAGCCAGCCAAGATCGAAGGACAGGATGCGCACGACCAGCGCCGAGCCGAAATCGGCGCCGAGCAGCAGCGCCAGTCCCACCGGCACAGCGAGCAGGCCGCTGGCGATGAAGCCGCAGGCGATCATCGCCACCGCGGTAGAGCTCTGCAACATCACCGCCATCGCCGCACCGCCCGTTACAGCGCGCAGCGTGCCGCCTTTTGCCTCGCCAAACAGCCGGCGCAGCAGCCCGGCATAGGCGCGCTCCATCCCGGTGCGCACCATGTGCACGGCGTAGAGCAGCAACAGCGTTGCTCCCGCGAGATGCAGCAAGAGAAGTGAAAAATGCATGGCCGGCATCCTCTCGTCGAAAAAACATCGGCTCGGCCTTTACATAAGTCAATTCGTTAGTTTCTATGGTTGCATCGTCTCTATTTATGGAAAGATGCCATGCGATACGTGCAGTTGCGGGCGTTCCACTATGTCGCCGTCTGCGGTGGTTTTTCGCGTGCCGCCGAGACACTGTTCCTGACCCAACCGGCGATTTCCGACCAGGTCCGCAAGCTGGAGGAAGAGTATGACGTGCTGCTCTTCAACCGCCACAAGAAGCAGGTAACGCTGACTGCCCAGGGCGAGCGGCTGCTCGAGATCACGCACCGCATGTTCGACAACGAACAGCAGGCCAATGACCTTTTGTCAGAGTCTCGCGCGCTCCGCGCCGGCACGCTGCGCATCATTGCCGACGCCGCGCACCATCTGCTGCACGTCTTGGCGGCATTCCGGGCGAAATATCCCGGCGTGCAGGTGTCGCTGAGGGCCGGCAACACCGAAACCGTGATCGCCGGGCTCTATGCCTATGAGGCAGACATGGGCGTGCTGGGCGAAATCCCGGAAAGCTCCGACTTCCAGATCCTGAAGCTCAATTCGTCGCCGATCATCGCCTTCGTCGCTCACAACCATCCGCTGGCCAGCGCGAAGAAGCTCGCACTGGCCGATATCGTCTCACACCCCCTCGTCCTGCGCGAACGCGGTTCGAAGACCCGCTTCAAGCTGGAAGCGCTGGCTGCCGAAATGCGCGTCGACCTGAAGCCGGCGATCGAGGCCGAAGGCCGCGAGGCCGTGCGCGAGATCGTGGCATCGGGCGCCGGCGTCGGCTTCGTCACCAGGGCCGAGTTCGGCTATGACGGCAGGCTGAAACCGATCCAGATCGACGCGCCGGAAGTGCTGATGGACGAAGCCCTCATCTGCCTGCGCGAACGCGCCAGCGGCAAACTGGTAAAGGCCTTCTGGGATCTGGCGATGAGCTTGCCGAGTTGATGTTTGCCGGTCGGGCGCGGAATCATCAGTCCGCCAGCCAGAGCGCAGACTCCGGCTTGAAGCCGATAGTGGTCTCCCGGCCGGCTTCGAGCAGAGAACCACCCGAGTGGAATGGCGCGTCGACAAGTACTGTCGTGCTTCCGACCTGAACACCGTAGCGAACGGTAGCCCCGAGGAATTCGCGATGCGCGATCCTGCCCGGCAACGATACGGAACCCGCTTCATCGACGCCGATCGCGACATATTGCGGACGCAGCACCAGCTTGGCGCCTTCGGGCACGTCCGCATGCGCCGGGATCGGGATGGAGCCAGCACCGGAAACGTCGAAACGCCGTGAGTTCCCTCCACCCGTCACGCTTCCGCCAAGGATATTCGCGGTTCCAAGGAAATTGGCGACAAACAGATTGGCCGGCCTCTCATAGAGCCCCATTGGCGTGCCAACCTGCTGGATGCGGCCCTCGTTGAACACGGCGATGCGATCGCACACCGTATTCGCCTCTTCCTGGTCGTGGGTGACGAAGATGGTTGTCAGTTGCAGCCGCTGCTGCAATTCCCTGAGTTCGCGTCGCACCTCCACGCGCATCTTTGCGTCAAGATTGGAGAGCGGCTCATCAAGCAAAAGCACTCTGGGCTCGATCGCGATGGTTCGCGCCAGCGCCACGCGCTGTTGCTGGCCGCCCGACAGTTGTGCCGGACGACGCTCGGCCAGATGCTTGAGCCCGACCAGATCCAGCGCGGCGTTCACCCGGCGCTCGACTTCGGCCTTACGCAGGCGCCGTTCTTCCAGGCCAAAGGCGACGTTCTGAGCCACTGTCATATGTGGCCAGAGTGCATAGGACTGGAACACCATGCCGATCTCGCGCTTCCATGGCGGCATGTCGAGGATATCGTCACCACCGATCACCACCTTTCCCTGGCGAGCATGGTTGAAACCCGCGATCAGTCTGAGCAATGTCGTCTTTCCGCAGCCGGAGGGGCCTAGAAAGGCGAAGAACTCGCCAGGCCTGATCTCAAGGTTGATGTCCTTCAGCACGTGTTGCTGGCCATAATAGAGATTGACATCGCTGATGCGGACGGCCCTGGCAGCTCCACGGGAGCCCGCGTCATTTCGGATTTCCATGTTCATCGTTCGCTCCCTGGAGTTCTTATTTGTGCATCCCGAGCGTCTTCTGGCGACGCTCGACCACGTAGTGAGACAGCAGCGTGCAGACCGCGACCATGATGACCGCGATAACGCCGAGCGCGGCCCCCGGCCCGCGTCCGGCGGGTGACTGCATGAAGACGTAGAGCCCGTAGGCTATGGGCGCATCGGAGTTGCTCTGGATGAGCATCAATGTCGCCGAAAGCTCGACGGCCGCGGTCGAGAAAGAGGTGACGAAACCCGCCAGCAGACCACCGGTCATGAGCGGCAGCACGATGCGCCGGATGGTACGCTGCTTGGTGGCGCCGAGATTTTCCGCCGCTTCCTCGAGCGACTGCGAAACCTGCTGCAGCGCCGCGTAGCAGGCCCGCAGGGCATAAGGCAGGCGGCGGATGGCAAGCGCCAGCACGACCATTACCCAGAGCGTCGCAAGCGGGGTCCCATCGGGCAGGGTGACGCCGTAGAAGGTGCGTAAATAACCGATACCGAGCACCACTCCGGGGATTGCCAGGGCAGCGGTGGCCGCCCAGTCGAGCCAATGCCGACCGATGACCTTGGTGCGCAGCACCAGATAGGCGATGGCGCCGCCGACGATGACGTCGATGAGACCGGCCAGGCTGGCATAGATCAGCGTGTTCTTGATGTAGAGCGAGCTCTCGCCGAAGACGCGGGTGTAGTGAGCGACCGTAAGACCATCCGGCAGCGGACTGAACGACCACACGGTGGCCAGCGACAACAGCAAAAGGCCGATGTGCGGCGACAGCACAAGAAGCAGGATCAATCCCACCACACAATACGCCACCACCGCTTCGCCGCGACCGAGCGGACGCTTGGAAAGCCCGCCGCCACCACGCTGAACGGTTGAATAGTCCTTGCCGCGCATCGCCACCGCCGACAGCCACATGGCAAAGATCGAGACCACGATGAGGATGACCGAGATGACATAGCCCATCGGATCGGTAAGGCCGACCGAGGTGACGCGCAGATAGGCCTGCGGCGCCAGCATATCCTTGACATTGAGCAGGAGCGGCGTGGCCAGGTCGTCGAAAACCTTGACGAAGACCAGCGAGGCTCCTGCGAGATAACCAGGCATCGCCAGTGGAAAGACGATGCGGCGGAACAGGCGAAAACCGGAGGAGCCAAGGTTCTGGGCTGCCTCCTCCATCGATCGGTCGATGTTGCGCAGACTGGTCGACAGATTGATCAGGACGAACGGAAAATAGTGCAGGGACTGCACGAAGATGACGCCGTTCAGCCCCTCCATGAAGGGGATGCGGAACCCCAGCCAATCATTGAGCAGGAGGTTGACGGTACCGTTGCGGCCAAAAAGCAGTTGCATCGCCACCGCCCCGACGAACGGCGGCATGATCAGGGGAATGAACCCCAGCGTCTGGATCAGGAGCGAGCCGCGGAATTCGAAACGTGTGGTGAGCACAGCCAGAGGCAGGGCGATCAGCGTACCCCAGACCACTGACATGGCCGACACATAGACCGAATTGAAGAAGGACTGCTGGAACAGCCTGGTGCGGAAGAAGTCCAGGAAATTGACGACGGTGAACGCGCCTGTGCCCTTTTCCGTAAAGGCCGTATAGATCACGGTTCCCGCCGGAATGATCAGAAAGATCGCCAGGAACAGGGCGATCAAGGCAACCACGGCGATCTGTCCAGGCCTGGCTGAAATGCGGTTTATCGGGATTGCGGCAGCAAATGCCATGGCTGGCTCCGGATGAGTTCATCGTGCCAGGCTGATAAGGCCGGCAAGGAAGACATGGATGATTGGAAATGGCCGCCTGCTCGCGCAGACGGCCAACACGCCGGTTCGCTCAGTCGATGAGGTCCAGCGCGGCTTCCGCCTTGCTCTGGGCAGCTGCATATTTCTCGGAAGCGAATGCCGCCCATTGCTGCTCGAGCTCGGCCTGGCGAGCGGTCTTCTGCTCACCGCCAGTAAACGCATCCCGGATTTCCTGGCTTGCAGCCTGCTCGGCGGTGATCGGCATCGCCGCGATCAGCGAACGCGCCTGCTCGAGCAATCCGCGCGCTTCCGCATTGTCACTTTTGGCCAATGCCCCCTCGGCGGCATGGATTGCCTTGGTCGCTCCCTTCAGCTTGTCGAGCTGGAACGAGATCAGTTGATCGAACAAGGTGTCGACGACATCGGTTCGCTTCTTCGAGACATCGGCATCGAAGGTGATCATCGACTGGAAACGCGGATCCTTGAACGGATTCGGGAAGCCTTCGGGAGCCTTTTCATAGAGCGCGGGATTGATCGGCAGGCGGCGGATCGTCGGCTCCAGGAGGACGGTCTGGCCCTTCTCCGAAAGCAGATAGTTGACGAACGCTTCCGCGCCCTTCTGGTTCGGAGCGTTGGCGACGATGCCGATGTTGGCCGGGACCACCGTTGTCACCGATGGATAAGCGAAACTGACCGGGAAGCCGCTCGCCTGCGCCGAGAAGGCGAAGAAGTCGATGACGATGCCGATGCCGGTCTGGCCGGAATTCACGGCATCAGGCACGCCGAACGAGCGCTCGGTGACCTGCTGCAGATTGCCGCCGATGCCTTTGAGCGTCCCCCAACCCTTGTCCCAACCTTCCCCCTGAAGGATCGTCTCGATGGTCAGGTGCGTGGTGCCGGAGCGCGAGGGAGCCGCGATCGCGACATGGTCGTAGTATTCCGGCTTTGTCAGGTCGCCCCACTCCGTGGGCTTCGCGATGTTGTTGGCTTCGAGATAGCGGTCGTTCGACATGATGCCGTAGCCGGATGCCGCGAAGCCGAAATAGAAGCCATCCGGGTCGTTGACCGGATAGGATCCGACCTTTTCGGGAAGGCCGGTTACGGACGGCGTGAACCTGGTCAAGAGCTTTCGGCTCTTCAGGCTGTCGAAGGCATCCGGCGCGGAAGCCCAGAACAGATCGGTCTGGTTGTTGCCCTTGGTTTCGTCGACATATTTGACGCCGGAACTGGTGCTCTTGTTTTGGACATCGAGCGTGTAACCGGGGTTGGCCGCCTCGAAACCGGCCTTGAATGGATCGGTCACATCCTTGGAGAAGGACGTGACGATGGTCACCTTGCCGCCCTCTTCAGCGTCAGCGGCAACGATGGCGGCAGCCGAGATCAGCATCGCCGCGGCAATGGTCTTCAACATAAGATTCTTCCTCCCAATCGCCGCCAGGCTTTGGCGGCTGACCAGGAGTGGAGCAAGCTGCATGCCAGTTGCGGAAATCCCGCAATTCAGGGCTTCTTCGGCAGATATTGGGTAAAAATGGTAACATTGCCCAGCTAGCGGATGGGTAATTCAGGTAACGTCGCCATCCTCGCCGCGCGTGGCTATGCCGTGCTTGCGCATCTTGAGGTAGAGCGTCTTGCGCGAAATGCCGAGTGCGTCGGCAGTGGCTCCCACACGCCCTTCCTGAGCGGACAGGCTGTCGAGGATGATGGTGCGCTCCATGCGATCCATCTGCTCTTCCAGCGTTGTCGACGGGCTCGTGTTCCCGTCCGCCCCGACATCCTCGAGGCCGAGAACGAAGCGTTCGGCGACGTTGCGCAACTCGCGAACGTTGCCCGGCCATGATCGACGCTCAAGCCCAGTCAGGAATGCAGCATCCACCTTCGGTGGTGTCCGCCCCTGACGCTTGGCCGCAAGCGCCAGGAAATGCCGGAACAGCAGGTCGATATCGCCCCTGCGGACACTGAGCGGCGGCAGTTCTATCCGCGCGATATCCAGCCGATAGGCAAGGTCTTCGCGAAACCGCCCCTGCCCCGCCAGCTGATGCAGGTCGGCCTTGGTGGCCGCCACCACCTGAAGGTCGACGGGCCGTTCGGTATTCGACCCGAGCCGTTCGATGACACGTTCCTGCAGAACCCGCAGCAAACGGACCTGGGCGGCCAGCGGCATGGATTCGATCTCATCGAGGAACAGCGTGCCACCATTGGCGTGTTCGATCTTGCCGATGCGTTTTTCGCGCGCGCCGGTAAAGGCACCGGCCTCATGGCCGAAGAGTTCTGATTCCAGCATGGTCTCTGGAATGGCACCACAATTGACGGCGACGAAATTGCCCTTGCGATTGCTGAAATCGTGCAGGGCGCGCGCCGCGACCTCCTTGCCTGTTCCCGTCTCGCCTATGACAAGGATGTCGGTGGCAACGCCGACAATGCGCTTCAATTTCTCGCGCAGAGCGAGGACCGGCGCCGAATGACCGATGAGCCGCGTTTCCCAACCATCGGCGTCGGCCGACAAACGCAGACGGCGGTTCTCCAACTGAAGCTGCCGATGCGCGCGCGCGCGTTTGACCGTCTCGATGAGATGCAGCGGATCGGCCGGCTTTTCGACAAAATCCCAAGCGCCCTCACGCATGGCGCGCAAAGCCATCGGGATATCACCATGGCCGGATATTAGCACGATCGGGATATCGGGATCGATGCCGCGCATCAGGGCGATCAGGTCGAAACCGTCATGCCCGGGCATACGCACGTCCGAGACGACGACTGCTCCGGTGTCAGCTCTGATACCTGCAACGGCGGCGGCCACCGAACCATGGGCGGAGACTTCGAGGCCTTCAAGTTCCAGCACCTCGCGGTAACCGTCAAGCACGTTGGCATCGTCATCGACGAGGATGACATCGATCATCTTTCGGGTCCTTTCAGCCGAACCTGGAAGCGTGTGCCTCGCGGCCCGCTCTCGATCACCGTGATGTCGGCGCCGAAGTCCTTGACGATGTTGTAGGAGATGGAAAGGCCGAGACCGAGGCCGGTCCCCGCTGGCTTAGTGGTAAAGAAGGGATCGAAGACCGCCTGCAAATCTGCTGTGGCGATCCCGGATCCGGTGTCGGCGACAATCAGGCTCGCACCTTCGGCTGTCGGCCTGGCCGTTACCGTCACGCTGCGCTGCGTCGTCTCCTTCACGGCATCAAGCGCGTTGGTGACGAGGTTGACGACAACCTGCTCCAGCCGGATTGGCTCGGCCAGAACCAGCATCGTTTCGTCGGCGAGGTCCAGCTGAAGTTCCGTCTGTTCTTCGTCGAAGCGATGCTCAAGCAGGCTGAGAGCATCAGCGATCACCGCCTTCAGCTCGATTGGACGCAATTGAGCGTCCGGACGTCGCGCGAAGCGGCGAATATGGCTGATCTGGTCGGCCATGCGCCCTGTCAGCGCCTTGATCTTTTCCAGATTGACCAGCGCCTGCTCACTGTTGCCACGGCTGATCAATGTCGAGCCACTGTGGATATGGGCGCGGATCGCCGCCAGCGGTTGGTTGAGCTCGTGCCCGATTCCCGCCGCCATCTGGCCGAGGGCGGCAAGCTTCGCCGATTGGATGAGCTCATCCCGCGTCTGGCGAAACAGCGCCAGCGCATGCGCGAGATCGCCGAGCTCGTCCGGTTCGATGGGCGGAAGCTGGACCGAATGCCGTCCCTCGCCGATGTTGCTCGCAGCCGCCGCCAATTGACGGATGCGCGACAGCACATTGCGGTGCACGTAGAGATAGCCGATGGCGATTGCCAGGGTGACCGACAGCAACGCGATGGCGGCCAGCAATTTGCGGCCGATGTCGATGGCCTGCGCGGCGCGCAGACTGGCGGCATTGGCACTTGCCTGAATGGCGGTGACTTCGGCCTCGATATTGCGGCCCAGGGTTTCCACGAGCCGCGCATTCTGCTGCGCCAATTCACCCAGTTTGACGGCCTGCGCCATTTCGGAATTCTTCCGGTTCGGAATCCCCGTGCGCACGTTCGCCTGCTCGAGTATTCGACGGGCGAGTTGGCGCAGCGTGATGCTGTCAGGCCATCCGGAAAGCGTGTCCAGGCGCGTGGCAAGTTCATCGACGCTGTCGCCAAGAAATGCGTTGGTCTCCTGGATCTCCGCTACGGTAGTGGCATTGACCAGTCGGCCTATCAGACCGATGGCAAGGTTCGCCTGGGATAGCGCGGTCAGAAGCGCCTCACTCTTGCGCTGTTCGCCAAGCGCATTCGAGCCGCCCGACTTTCGCGCCTCGGCCTCGATGTTGAACCGGATGTCGTCGACCAGCGGATCTGCTTCCTCGATCAGATCGGCCTGCAGCCATCGCAGTTCATCGGTGTCGGCACGCATTGCTTCGAGCAGTGTGAATCGTTTGCCGGCGGCGATGTCGATCCGGCTCAGGTTTTCGCCGATGGCGCCGGCGACCGGGCCGATCTGGGCGACGTCGCGCGCGGCGTCAGGTTGGATGAGCAGATCCTGCAAAGCCTTCAGGCGTTCAGCGTAGATGCCACGCACTTCGTCATATTCCGCACGCGTACCGGCTCCGGTCAGGACAGCCGTCACTGAGCCGATGTCCGCGCCGGCTTTCGACAGCCGCGACGCGAATGCAAGGCGCGGCATCTGGGCTTCGACAATTGCCGAAAGCTCCCCTGAAAGCCTGGCGTAGGAAAGCCAGCCGACGACGCAGGCCCCGACCGCCAGCCCGACGATGGCCACGAAGGCCGCGAACAGGCGACCGCCGATGCCCACCCGCCAGCGTTGTCTGGTCGACAGATCATGAGCCGGGATCGTGTCGGTTATCGCCGCCATCGGGATCCCTGGTCGTCGGAAATCTCAGCAATCATGGCCTCAGCATCAGCCAGTTTGCGCTCGATGTTGCCGCGCAGACGAGCGGCAAAGTCGATCTGAGAAGGCGACCACGCGATGCGTCGTGGCCATTCGGCTTTCAAATCATTGTCGAGCCGTCCTGCCTCTGCCTCCGAAATAGGGGGCGCTTCGAGGCTGTGTCGCGCACGCGAAAGCAGGGCCTGCGTTCTCGGCGACGCGATGTTCATCGCCTCGAATTCAGCAAGGCGTTTCCAAAGACGTGCAAGAACCGCACGACGGCGGACGACATAGTCGTCGAACATCAGATTGACCAGGCCGTATCGTTCGGCCGAAAGGCTGGCGTCGAAGGTCGTGTCCTTGAGCAGCCCGGCATTGTCGCCCGGCAACAGCCCGCGGTTGAGTGACGGTCTCACAGGAATGCGTCCGACTGCCGGCGTAAGAAGTATGCGCTGGCCTTCTTCCGACAATATGAAATCGATGAAACGCTCCGCGGCTTCGACGTTTCGGGCACGTGACAGGATGCCAATGCTGGCAGGCACAAAGACCGTGTCGGACGGCATGACAAAAACCGCGTCATTGGCGCCTATGCTCGGTGTCCGCGCAAGAAAGTCGATCGTGATGCCAATGCCGAACCGGCGCTGGGCGACGCCGGAGGCAACACCGAAACTGCGCGCGGTAACGGTGGAAAGGTTGCCGCCAAGGTTCGAAAGCATCGCCCAGCCTTTTTCCCAGCCATAGGTCTGCAGCAGCGCTTCCACCATCAAATGCGTCGTGCCGGAACGCGAGGGCGTCGTAATGCCGATATGACCGGAATAGGCAGGTTCGAGCAGTTGTCGCCATTCGCGCGGAGGGGCCAGTCCGTATTGCGCCAGATAGGCTCCATTGTAGACGATGCCATAGCCCGACAAGGCAAAACCGAGATAGTAGCCATCCGGGTCATTCAACGGATAGCCAAGCACCTTTTCGGGTGCACCGGTGGCGCGGGAATGGACCTTTCTCAGACTACCGTGCCGTTTGAGCAGCTCGAAGGCATCGGCAGCCGAGGCCCAGAACATGTCGGCCGGCTGCTCCTGCTTTTCGATGATGAAGCGACTGGCGCTTGCGGTGTTTCGCTGGACAATCGTTATGCTCACGTCACGATTTTTCGTCTCGAATGCCTTCTGGAACGGCTCGAAAAACGCGGCAGGATAGGATGTGACGATCGTAAGCTTGCTCGGCTCGGCGGCCTGCGCGCCGGCGGGGAACCACAGCAGAACGAGAAAAAACCCCAGCAATTGAAACGATCGCAATATCGAACGGTGCAGCTGTCGTCCTCGACCCGAGATTCACTTGCTTTCGAATTTGCGCAAAGCGCTTGGATTCTGTTTTGGCCCCATGTGATCTGTTTTTCCAGTCCGTTTTTTGCGCTGGCATTGCCCCTTCCAGCCTAGCCAGTGAGAATCCGTCACCTCGCCGTGCAGTTGGCAAGGTTTTTGGCTGCTTCTTTGGGCGCGCTGCAACACATTGCGCCAAAGCTTTTACTTCAGCGTCCGGGCAACGAGGCGCGAGATGCTGGGACCAGCCAACAGGACCACGAGGAACCGGGCTGCCTGCAGCGCCATCACGAAGGAAAGATCAACCTTGTCCGATGCCGCTGCGATGATTGCCACCGAATCCATGCCGCCCGGGCTGGTCGCCAGATAGGCGGTGAGCGGATCGACGTCGAACATCCTGACGATCAGCCAGGCCATCAGCCCGCAAAAACCCATCAGCACAAGAATAGCGGCGATGATCTGCGGTAACGCCCTGGCTGCGTGCCGGACGGTATGGATGGTGAAATTCAAACCGATGGTCCAACCGATGGCGACATAGCTCATCGCCAGCAGCCATTCCGGAATCTGCATCGTCTGCCCAAGCGCAAGATGAACGACGCCGCCAAGAATGAAGGCGCCGAGGAAATACGGCGATGGCAAACGCACAGTCCGGCCCATGAAACCGCCAACCGCAGCCACGACCAAGGTCAAGCCAAAAGCCGGCCAATTGATCGGCGGAAACCAGAGGATTGCCGGTTCGGCCACGCCTGACTTGTCCACCCATAGCCGCGCCACGGCAGCTGCGGCAATGGTGACGATCACCACGCGCAGATATTGCATGAAAGCAACCAGGCGTTGGTCCGCCCCGAACGCGCCCGCCATCAGCACCATCGCGGTTGACGCCCCTGGCGCAGCTCCCCAGACGCCGGTCGTCCCTGGCAAAATGTCGAGACGGCTGATCAGCCAGCCCAGAAGGCTGGACGCCGTCAGCGTCGCCAGCACGACACCCAACACCAGCAGCCATCCCTCGGCCAGCGTCGAAAAGATGCTGAGGGATATCGACCCCGCGATCAGGCAGCCGATGATTGCCTGCGCCGAGGCAAATGCCATGCGCGGCACCCGCACTGTGGCGCCGTTGACGCCAGCCACGATCCCCGCAACCAGCGAACCGATCAACAGCGCCGCCGGCAGGTGAACCAATTCGAGCAGTGTGATCAACACCAGCGTCAACGGGAGCAGCACCAGCCACTGCGATGATCTGGTGAGGACAGCAAAGCGAGAGGGCGACTCGGTATCTATGGTCATTGCAAGGCCTATAATACCGCCAACGACCAACCCGCAGTAACATTCTGGGTCCTTTCGCTACACAAACGTTCGGCCATGATCGGATCGCCGCGCCCCTTAAGACCTCAGGTGTCGCCATCAGCGCCGATGCTGCGCAGGCTTACCGACACCGCGTACAGCCGGGACCGACACGCTGCGATGCAATCGAACGACCACCTCTTTTCGGTGCTCTGACCTTTTCGGACTAGTTCTTCAATGCGCTTGCAGAAGTCATTTGTACCCGCAAGATGCAGGATGTTTTTTGTTCTGAAACGCAGGCGCACAAGACCTCATCCGCCAACGATCGGACGAACACCGCTGGTTCGTTGGGTGCGTGCGGCGGCGGTTTTCTTGACGCTGGCCGGCAACTGTCAAATGGCGCAAGGCCAGACAGCGCCCCCAACGATGCAATCCGGCCAGCCGGCTGCCGGGGTCGCTGCCACCGAGTCTGAATGGATCGAGCTGAAACCTGCGGCATATCCTTTTTTGATTGTCGACGCGGTGCTGGATGGTGAAATCCTGCCGGCGCTGATTGATACGGGCACCAGCCACACGATACTGGACCTCGGCGTCGCCCAGAGAAAGGCAATGCCGCTGCGCCATCTCGGATCCTTTGACGTCTTCGGCAAGACCGTGGAGACTCGAGGGACCGATTTCACCTCTTTCGAATTCGGTGGTCTGCGCGAACGCCGGGAAACGATCGCGGTGCTGGATTTGAGTGACCTTCAGGCCCAGCTTGGTACACCATTCGCGATCGTCGTTGGTGCCGACGTTCTTTCCGCCCATGCACTGCAGGTCGACTGGGATCGGAACCGCTTGCGCCTGTTGCCCAGCGGAGCGTCCGCCCTGCCCGCTGGTAGCAAGGCGCCTTTGGAGATGACTCCAGATGGCCCTTTCGAAACACGTATTTCCATCAACGGGCGTGAGTTCGACCGTGCGGCCATCGATACCGGCGCAGACGCCGACCTTATCATGCGCAATGCTGTGTTGCCTCGGCTCGCTATCGCGTCAGACCGCATGACCGATCGCGTCTCTCAGGTGATTGGCCGGATCCAGGTCGAAGGTCTGTTCCGTGCAGACACGGTTCAATTTGCCGGTCTGCATTTCGAGCGGGTTCCGACAAGTACCGCTGAATCAGCCGTATCGGGTTTCCCGCAATTCGATGTGCTTGTCGGCATGGGGCTGCTGGAACGGTTCAATTTCATCATCGATGCGCCGGCGAAACGCATGGTGTTGTCCCCGCGCGAGACTTCCGTTCCGGATCGGCCCTCTTCGACCAGTGGCGTCATAGGCAACTATACAGCCGAAGGTTTAGTCCTGCTTCACGTCATGCGGGGCTCGCCAGCCGCAAAGGCTGGGCTGAAAGTCAACGATCGCATCTGCAAGGTCGATGGCCAAACGGTGGACGCAACCTGGCAAAATGGCGTCCAGCGAGCCTGGAGCGTCGGCAAACCTGGTCGAAAGGTCAGCCTCACCCATTGCAATGGGCATGAGACGACGCTCACGCTGAAAGCGTTCTATTGAAGGACAAACCGCGGTCGGCTGAATTGAAGACGAACCGCCAGCATGTGTTTTTTGCGCCGTTGAGTCGTCACCACAAAATATGATAAAAACATTCAAGTTTTTGTTTTCATCGGCGCCGTCGCACGATAGGGTTGTGCGTATTCCTCAGGAATCCTGACTGCGGAACAGCCGCAGCGATGCCGAGAAGCGCGACGCAGCGAACAGCCACGCCAGCGATCCCTTCAAACGACAATGCAGAGAGTTAACGCGTGTCACAAATCGAAGTAGAAAATCGCCATGCCGACGCCGAGGCGCATATCCGCACCACTGTCATGAACGAGATTTGCGAGGTCATGCACCGTGCGGGATTACCGCCCATGGCGGTGATGCGACTGGTGGCACGATCGATCGGCACCATCTATCGGGAAATGGCGGACGCACACTCCGGTGTCGATCCTTGTCCCTGCGGCTGGCGACCGAACACCAAAACCGATATGGAGATTCTAAGCTCCGCCCTGTTGGCAGCCTGCGAGCGCCGTCGCACGGCGGATCTACGGCTCATGCCGATAGCCGGTCGAGCCTAGACATCCTGCCTCATCGGGCGTCGGTCAAAATCGAATTGTGGAGCCCCCATGCCGAAAATCACGCGCCGCGCCATCTTGAAGGCGTCGGCTGGGGTGGCCTGTGGTTTCGGACTGGGCTGGACAGGCAATTCCATTCGCTCTGCGCTGGCCGCTCCGGAGCCACGGATCCTCAAGCCCCGGAGGGTTGAAGCGAAGCTGACGGGCACGGACCTGACCCGGGACGTATTGACCTACGGCGATGCCGGAATGCCGCCGGTGTTGCGCATGAGGAAGGGCGAAGCCTTTGCGGCCCGGCTGGTCAATGGCATCGACGAGCCGACCACCATCCACTGGCACGGCATCCGCGTCCCCAACAAGATGGATGGGGTGCCGTTCCTCGTCCAGCCCTATGTCTATACTGGCGACCAGTTCGACTATGCCTTCACGCCGCCCGACGCGGGCACGTTCTGGTACCATCCACACTGCAACACCTTGATCCAGATGGGTCATGGCCTGACCGGCGTGATCGTCGTCGAGAACCCCAGCGACCCTGAATTCGATGCGGAAGTGGTGCTCAATCTGCGCGACTGGCGCCTTGGTGGCGACGGGCAATTCATCGAGCAATATCGGCCTCGCGACGCCGCACGCACCGGAACCTTCGGCACGGTGCGCACCGCCAACTGGATCGAGCAGCCGCAATACGATGCGCCGTCGGGTGGGCTCGTGCGTCTGCGCGTGGCGATCACGGATGTCACGCGTATCTATTCGTTTCGTGTCCAGGGGGCGGACGCAACGGTGATCGCGATCGACGGCAATCCGCTTCCGAAGCCGTTCCCCCTCGATCTCATCCAGCTCGGCCCCGGCCAGCGCCTGGAACTGGCGATACGCATGCCCGACAACGAGGGAGCGCTTGTCAGCCTCGAGGATATTCGCGGAACGAAGTCGGCGGTGCTGGCAACATTGCGCTCCTCCGGAACCTCGTTGCGGCGCGACGCGCGTGATCTCGCACCGCTCGAACCCAATCCCATCGAACATGTCGATGTGGCTTCCGCTCAGCACATCCGGCTGGCGCTCAGCGCGACGGCGGAGAACGTGTCGGCAGACAGCATCTGCGGATCGCTTGGCTACAGCTTCTGGGCCATCAACAAGGTGCCATGGCCGGGCGACACGCCCGATCCCACCGCCCCGCTGGCTGAGTTGAAGCTGGGAAAGAGCTACGTCATCGACATGGAGAACCTGACGCCCCACGCTCATCCCATCCATCTGCATGGCATGAGCTTCACGGTCCTCTCTTCCTCGAAGCGGCAGGTCCAGCCGTTGATCTCGGACACCTACCTCATCCAGGCCGATGAAAAGGTGCAGCTCGGCTTCGTAGCCGACAATCCTGGGGACTGGCTGCTGCACTGCCACATCATCGAACACCAGAAGACAGGCATGACCAGCTATCTCCGTGTCGTTTGACATATGAGCCTGTGAGTCATCGCTCAGCCGATGGGCGATCTTCACCAGGAGGCTGGCGCTGAAAGACGTGCGTTGCCGGGCCGATTTCCGGCAACGCCTGTCTGAGCTTCAAAAGCGATCAATCAATTCGCGGTAGCCAAGGCCTTGATCGTCGCCTTGATGACCGCTTCCGCCCTCGCCCGTTCCTCTCCGATCACAGGCAGGCGCGGAGCCCGGACATGTTCCGGGGCGCCATAAACAAGATGCTCGGCCAGCTTGATGTACTGGACGAGCTTGACGTCCGTATCGAGATGGAAGGCCGGCGTCAGCAAGCGGTACAGCGGCAACGCCGCAGCGAAGTCGCCGCGTTTGGCCGTTTCGAACAACCTCACGCATTCGGCGGGCCAGGCGTTGGTCATGCCCGATACCCAGCCGACAACGCCAAGTGCCACACTTTCCAGGATGAGATCGTCGACACCGCAGAAGATGTCGAAACGATCGCCGAACGCATTGAAGAGGTCCGTCACACGGCGGATGTCGCCGGTCTCTTCCTTGATCGCCACGACGCCCCGAACATCGGCTAGCATCTTCAGCGTCTCGACGTCGACATCGACTTTATAGGCGAGCGGATTGTTGTAGATCATGATCGGCAGGTCGCTGGCTTCGGCAACCGCCTTGTACCAGGTCGCCGTCTCGTGCCGATCCGTGCGATAGGCGAGAGACGGGAAAGTCATCAGGCCTTCCGCCCCGAGGCGCTGATAGTTGCGAGCCGCGGCAACGGCGTTGTCGGTGGACAGTTCCGCCAGTCCCGAAAGAAGCGACACGCGCCCCGCGACCACTTCCTTGGCTGCTCGCACGACAGAGTCGCGCTCGGCTTGCGTGAGGGACGCATTTTCACCCAGCATCGGCAGCACGATGACACCCGACACGCCGTTGCTGATGAGACGATCGATACTCGCCTGCGTTCCCGCGAGATCGATCACCCCGGAAGCATCCATCTTGGTCGTTACGGCAGGAAAGACACCAGTCCAGGTCATGTTTGGCTCCCATTCTTTGATCTTGTCGGACTGTCAGCGGCCTATTCCACACGGGCCGCATTCAGGATGGCATCAAGGTCTCTTCGGCAACAACCACCAGGTCATTGTGCCCGAGCAGACTGGTGACGGGCCAGGCTGGATCCTCGCGGCCGGACAACAGCGCAGCCATGGCTTCGCGTTTGCTTTCGCCGGCACATAGCAACAGCACTTTCCTGGCGGAGCGCAGCGTGTTGATGCCCATGGTCACCCCGGTGCTCGGCACGCTGGCCTCGTCGGGAAAGTTGGGACGATGCGCCTGCCGTGTCCTCTCATCCAGGGCAACCACATGTGTATCCAGATCCCAGGAGACGCCCGGCTCATTGAACGCGATATGCCCGTTGGCACCCAACCCCAGCACGGCAAGGTCAATTCCGCCGGCAGCCTCGATCGCGCGATCGAACGCACGGCATTGCTCCTCGGCATCGGGGGCATCGCCGCGCAGCAGATGAACCTGGCTCTCGGATGCGTCGATCCGGTCGATGAGGTGACGCCGCATGAACGCGTGATAGCTGCGCGGATCTTCCGGCGACATGCCGACATATTCGTCGAGATTGAACAGTTTCGTATCGCCGAAGCTGATTTCGCCACGCTGGCAACGTTGCGACAGCTCCTCATACATGCCGATCGGCGTATCGCCTGTCGGCAAGGCAAGGCTTGTCGTGGATCCGTCGAGCAGCCAAGCGCTGACATGGTTTGCGGCAAGCTTCGCCATGGCAGCGCGATCCACCGCCCAGGTCACGTTCAATTTTGTCATCTTAGTCTGAAGCCTCGGCAATCGCGGGAAAGAGCGCTGAATAGCGCCGATAGATCTTTTCGTAGTTCGAGGAGATGGCGGAAGGAGCGACCACATCCGTTTGTGATGCTGTTGGCGCAGGACGCTCACTTTGAGGAACAGCCAGCAAGGCCGCACCGACCGCCGCCGGCGACGAGTGATGGTAGCTCACCACCGGACGCCCCAGTATGTCGGCCAGCATCTGCCGCGTGGAGACATGCGACACCGCGTGACCGGCCAGGACGACACGCTCGATCTTCGAGGTCTCCGCCAGGATGTCGATGCAGCGCCTGATTTCGAACTGCACGCCTTCGAGATAGGCGCGGGCGATGTCCTGTGCCTTGTGCTGCACGGTCAGGCCATGCAGCACGCCGCGCAGATTCGGATTCCACAAGGCTCCCTGCTCACCTCCGGCCAGATAGGGCGAGAACATCAGGCCATTGGCGCCGGCCTGCGATGCTGCCGCCGCGGCGTCGATCCTGCCATTGTCCCAGCCGAGCAAGTCGTTCAGCCAGCGATAGCTGGTGCCGGTCGAGAGCAGGTCCATTTCGCGCCCGAACACGCCATCAACGGCGTGAGGCGTCAGCAGGTAGCGCCGCCTGGGATCGCGCAACGGATCGCGCAAGCTGTCCATGATGATGGTGCTGGAACCGGTGGTGACGCACACCGTGCCGCTGCCGAGGCCGGCCATTGCGTAGACGCTGGCAACCGAGTCCGCGCAACCGACGGCCACCGGCACGCCGGCCGGCAAACCCAGTCGCGTGGCCACGTTGCCACCGAGCGGGCTCGTGGCTTCGGCCTGCCGGATTGCCGGCAGCAACGCCTTCTCGACACCCCATACGGCGCAGAGCTCCGGCGCCCAGGATTTGCTGTCGAGATCGTAGAGGCCGTATCCTGCCGCGGTCGACGGATCGGTCGTCAACTCGCCCGTCAGCGCGAAATGCAGGAAATCCTTGGCGGAAAGGATCGCGGTCACGCTCTTGCCGAAACAGTCGAGATGATGGCGGAACATCGGCGCGAGGTAGCGCCCGTCGATGGGCATTCCCGTCCGTTCGTAGATCATCTGCCGCTTGGGCTCGTCGAGAACGCCCGATGCCCAGGTATCGGCGCGGCTGTCCATCCAGGTGATCGCGGATGGCAGCGGTCGGTCGCCCTGCAGGCAGACCAGAGTGGGCAACTGACCAGTCAAGCCGATGGAAGAGACCTGTTTCGCAACGTCTGCGTCCAACTGCTTGATCGCAGCCTCCAGGGCAGCCAGCCAGTCGAGCGGATTCTGCTCGGCCTGGCCGGGCAATTCCCTTGTTACGGGAAACGCCGCCTCGGTCGTGGCCATGACCTTGCCCGACACTGACATCGCCACGCATTTGATGGCCGAGGTGCCGAGATCGATACCGAGGATGACGTTATCGTTCTTCATTGCGGTCCCTGAGGGGAGAAGGCGCCTGAGCTTTGCAGGCTTCAGGCCTGCATGCAAAGGCGCCTTGTCGGAAGTTTAGTGCTTTGCCTTGACCGCGCGCATCGCCTCACCGGCGATGGCGATGGTCTGTGCGATGTCGTCCTCGGTGTGCGCGAAGGAGATGAACAGGTTCTCGAACGCACCCGGATGGAACAGGACACCACGGTCTAGCATCTCTTCCCACCATGTCCGGAACACGTCGTGGCGCGCATAGCGGGCGGCGTCGCGATAGTTGCGGATCGGTTTGTCGGCGAACCAGAGCTGCATGACCGGTCCGACGCCGGTCACATAGGCCGGGATATCGTTGTCGGCGATCACCTTCTCCAACCCGTCGAACAGCTTCTGGCAACGCTGGTAAAGCGTATCGTAGAGGCCAGGCGTCGCCAGCTGGTCGAGCGTCGCATTGGCCGCTGTCACCGCAATGCCGTTGGCTGCATAGGTGCCCGCCATAGAGACGGTGCCGTCCGCGACAAGCGCCATGATGTCCTTGCGCCCGCCGAGTGCCGCGACCGGGAAACCGCCGCCGAGCCCCTTGGCGAAGGTGGAGAGATCCGGCTGGAGACCGTAATAACCCTGTGCGCCACCGAGGCTGAGACGGAAGCCGGTGATGACTTCGTCGCAGATCAGGATGATGCCGGCCTTGGCGGTCAATTCGCGCATCGCCTCGAGGTAACCCGGCTCAGGCAGGATGCAGCCGGTGTTGCACATCACCGCTTCGGTGATCACCGCGGCAATGTTCTGACCCTCGCGGGCGATCGCGTCGCGCAGCGCCTCGACATCGTTCCACGGCAGGATGATCAGGGAATCATCGAGGCCAGCCGGCATGCCGGGCCCCTGAGGGATAGCCTTCGGGGTCCTGTCGGGGCCCGCCGTCTCCAGGGTGGGATGCTTGCTCCAGTAAACGCCGTCGGAGAAGCCGTGATACATACCTTCGAAACGGATGAGCTTCTTGCGACCGGTGAAGGCACGGGCGAGACGCACCGCATAGAGCACCGCTTCGGTTCCGGTGTTGCACAGGCGAACCTGCTCGATCGCCGGCACCGCGGCGATGATCTTTTCCGACAGCGTGATCTCTTCGGCCGCAGGCATGGCGAAAACGGTGCCGCGGTTCTGGATGAAATCCACAACGGCATCGGTGATCTTCTGCGGACGATGGCCGAGGATCATCGGCCCGAGGCCGAGCAGATAGTCGATGTACTCATTGCCGTCGACGTCGAAGAGACGCGAACCGGTGCCGCGGTCCACAAACAGCGGATAAGGATCCCAGCCTGACCAGACGGCGCGCGCCGTGCTGTTGACACCGCTCGGGATGATCTCGCTGGAGCGGGCAAAATAGTCTCGGCTCCGGGTGGAGCGCGAGGGTGTCTTGTATGCAGGCATTAAATCTCTCCTCGGAGAACAAGTTTGCATACTTATTATAATGAGTATGATGACATGTCAACGATGACGAATGGAATAGTGAGACCGTCGTTCAGTCGGTGAAGGTTCGCGAATAGCGATTGCCGTCCCGGGTCACCGAGACGACCTTGTCGTTGACCACCGGGCCGAGAACCAGGCGCTCGGGCGCATGGGTTGCGGCACCGACCCGAAAAACGCCGGGCTCGAGTTCCACCAGTTCCAGGTCGTCGCCGGGCGCCTCGACGCCACCGGGCGCGATCAGCAACAGGCGCCCACCGCGCGAGACAATGCGGAAATTTGTGTACCAGGGTGAATGCGAGCGGTAGTGACCAACGCAGGCTCTGGAAGCCTTGCCACCGCCTGCCGAAGCGTTCGGCTTTCGGCGCAGTTCGAGCGGGCCACAGTTCCATCCGCCTTCCCCACCATCGATGCCCTGTTCGAATGTCAGGTGAAACGTCGCGAAGGCTGGATGATCGGTGGCGTAGCGCGACGACCACGTCTTGAAGACATGCCCCCGGACGCCTCCGCTCGAAAGCATGACTTTGCCCTCATCGACGGCAAAAGAGACAGCGACCGGATGGCCGACCGCGTCATAGACGAAGAAATCGCCCAGCATTGCGGGCTGAAACGCAAGCTGATCGTGCACATCAAGGTCGAGCCCGATCGGAGGCAACTCGATCTCATGACCTGTCAGCCAGGCATGTGCCGCGCGGGCAATCACTTGCGCGCCCGGACAGTCGCCATTGGCATTGGTGAGCACGACGATCCCGACATCGCGCGACAGATCCGCCAGCACGAATGTGGCGTACCCCACCATGCCACCGCCATGGGTCAGGCACCGGCCGCCCCGGATAGTCTCGGCATTGATGCCGAGGCCGTAGACGCTCCGCTCGACGCCGGTGTCCGCCAGGAACTCGACGATCGGCTCTCCACCCGGCGCCTGCAGGCCGGTCAATTGCTCGAACGCTTTCGGGCTGATAACGGGCTTTCCATCCAGCCGGCCTTCCCCCAACAACATCCGGACGAACCGCGCGAGATCCGGACCTGTCGCGGCGATGTTGCCGTCAGACGTGTTGGTTTCGAACCAGGTTGCCGGCGCCAACGCACTTCCTGGTATCCACGGATAATCATCTGCCGCAGGCGCATAACCGACCGCGAACCGATGCCGGTCCTTGTTGGAGATGCAGGACGCGCTGGCGGCCATCCCGAACGGCTCGAGCAACCTTTCCTTGTAGGCCTCGACTGTCGGCCGGCCAGTGACGGCGGTGACCACCAGGCCGAGCAGGATGTAGCCGATATTGGAATAGTGGAAAGAACTGCCGGGCGCGAAGCCCGTCGAGAGCTCCCTCAGCCACCAGCCCTGTCCGATTTCGTCCGGCAAGGCGTCGGTGCCGGCCGGCAGTCCGGCGGAGTGGTTGAGCAGATGGCGCAGCGTGAACATCGGATGGTCCGAGCGAACGCTGAACCAGGGCAGATAGGTTGTGACGGGAGCATCGAGATCGACTTTCCCCTCTTCCGCAAGCTGCAGCAGGGCTAGGCCGACGAAGCCTTTGCTGATCGAGCCAATGGCAAACAGATGATCCCGCGTGACCGGCTGGCGTGCATCGATATTGGCAAGACCAAAGGGAAGCTCGAGCAAGGTCTCGTCGCGCGAGACAGCGATGACGATGCCTCCGGGAATTGGCCAATGCTGCGTGAATTCATCAGCCAGTGCGCGCAGCCGCTGCGCCACGATTTCGATCGATGTCATGGCGTTGGAACCTATTCACCAGCCCGGTTGAGCAGCAATTGCAGCAGCGCCCTGACCGGCGAGCCCGTGGCTCCCACCGGCCACGGCTCGAACCCCTGGTCGAGATAGGCGCTCGATCCATTGTCGATGTGGGCCCAGGGAACGTCACCGGCAAATGTCCGCAGATAGGTAGCGGCAAGCTGACCGCTGTCCGGAACCGACAAGGGTGCGTTGGCGATGTCGGCGACTTTCGATTCGATCAGGCGTTCATATTCGGCTCTGAGCGGCAATCGCCAGCCTGGCTCGCCGGCGAGTTCGCCGGCATCGCAAAGCGCATCGGCAAGCGCGGTCGATGTCGACCAGCATCCCCACATCCGAGGGCCGACGCCGCCGCCGTCGGTAAGCGTGCCGACATCAATGATCTCCCCCGCGCCATTCCTGGCGAGGCAGGCAACCGCATCCGCCAGTACCAGGCGGCCCTCGCAATCGGTATCGACAACTTCCGTTTTACGGCCATCGGGGTGGCTCACGACATCGCCGGGGCGCAAGGCATGGCCGCCCGGCATGTTTTCCGCCATGGGGAGCACGGCGGTGACATCGGGATCAAGCCCGAGCTCGACGACGGCGAAAATTGCGCCGGCTACCGCCGCGGCGGCAGCCATGTCGGCCTTCATCCAGGCGATCTCCTGGACGTTGCGCTTGAGATTTATGCCGCCGGAATCGAAGGTGACACCCTTGCCGGCAAGGCCCAGGCCAGCCTTTTGCCGATCCGGATAAAGGCGGACCACGCGCGGCTTGTTTGCGCTGCCGCGACCGACGGCCTGCGTCGCACCAAAACCGTGTTTCGCGAGTTCGGCTTCGCCCCAGACTTCGACGGCTATATCCAATTGGCGCGCACGTTCGGCAACCACCTGCGCCAGACGCTCAGGCACAAGGTCGCCACCCGGGGTCTCGACCAGATCACGCACCCAGTTGACCGCCTTGCCGGCAGCCATGCCGATCTCGAAAGATCGTTTCAGGCTCGGAGTATCCGCGATCAGCAGCCCAATCGCCGCTTCCGTCTTGTCAGAACGGAGATGAGCGCCGATCAGGCAGGCCTCGGCGGCAGCGCGCACGACCAGAGCCGGGTCGATGCCAAACCCGTTCAAGGCGATGACGGACGAACCTCTTTTGCGCAGGAAATGCGCGGCGGGCATAAGGGCATCGCGCAAGGCGTTTGCGGAAAACGCATCGCGCGTTCCGACGCCGACCAGAAGCACTGCCGGTTCGTTCGAAGCTGGCACCAGAAGCGCCGAAAGCTGCCCAAGCTTGCCCTCGAAAGATGGATCAAGGCGCAGCACATGACGGGCAATTTGCCCGCCATGTGCCGCCTTCCCCGCCAATTCGGCATCGGCAACTTCAAAACCATTGGCTCCCGCAAAAGCCGGCATCACCAGAATGTCCGCTTTGGCCAGAACAGACGGCTCGCTGCCGATGTGTAGGATGGTCATGCTATTTCACCTTGTGGACGTTCATCAGCGTTTCGGTTGAGAGGTTGTTCACCGAACCGACCAGAGGCGAAAGCACGAAGCCTTCCCATTTCGGGCTGTGGGCCTCGATGACATTGGGATAGTTGAGCACGATGTAGGGGCGGGCCTCGAAGATGTGCTTCTGCATGGCGGAAATCTCGGCTCGGCGTTCCTTGTTGTCGAGCAATGTACCCTGCTTCAGGTACATCTTGTCGTAGTCCGCGTTGCAGTAGCCACTGTCGCTGTTGCCGCCACGCGCCGCGCAGGTAACGATGCTCAGCATGAAGTCCGGCTCCACCGGCGGCACCCAGCTCCACATCGCGAAATCATAGTCGAGATATTTGGCTTCGGGAGCATGGATGGCCTCGGTCGCGGCACCCGGATCCATCTTGCGCTGGGTGATCTCGATGCCGATCTTCTTGAACCCGGCCTGGATGATCTGGAAGGCGCGATCGCCTGTGCCGTTCTCTTCCGTCGGGAAGATCACTTCGTAGGCCATACGCCTGCCGTCGACGACACGGATGCCGTCGCCACCCTTCTTGTAGCCCTTCTCGTCGAGGATCTGGTTTGCCTTGTCGGTATCATATGGCAACGGCTTGATGGCCTCATCGTGATAACCGCTTGCCGGCGCCACGATGGTCGAACCAGGCGTGGAGAAGCCGAGCCAGACGATCTTGTCGATCGTTTCCCGGTCGATGGCGTATTCCAGGGCTTCGCGCACCTTCGGATCGAGCAGTTCGCGGTTCTTCGGCTTGTCGGCACTGGTGTTGATGATCAGCGTCTTCATGCCGACACCCGGTCCGCTCAACACGGTCATACCGGCCTTCTTCAGGGTCTCGACTGATGTTGGCGGCGTCTGCTCGCCGATCATGTCGAGCTTGTCGGTGACGAGAGCTGTGATCATGGCGTCGTCATTGGCAAAGAACTGCAGACCGAAGCCGTCGATGACCGGCTTCTTCTCGCCCCACCAGTTGGGATTGCGGGCAAAAAGCGCGATCTGCTCGTTCTCATGCTTGGTCAGCACGAACGGCCCGCCCGCGACAACAGGGGCAGCATTCGGAAAGGTCGATATCTGCTCGCCATTGCCTTCCGTCAGGGGCTCCCAGATGTGCTGCGGCAAGATCGGCAGCGCCTGCATTTGCGTCAGCACATTGGCCACCGGCAAGGCATAGGTCAGCACCAGCGTGTTGTCGTCGGCGGCCTTGGCGTCTTCCATATGGGCGACCCAACCCGCCAGCTTGCCGGTGGCACCACTCTGGAACTTGCGGATCAGATTGAAGGTGAAGGCGGCGTCCTTCGCCGTCAGCGGCTCTCCGTCCGACCATTTTGCATCTGGAACCGTATGGAAAGTCCACACCTTGCCGTCAGCCGACGTTTCCCACTTCGTCGCGAAGGACGGCACGATCTCGACCTTGGCATCATATTCAGTCAGGTGTGGGTACACATACTGGTAAAACACGGAGCTGTAATCGGAGTCCGAGACGAACGGATTGAGCGAGTCGATCGGCTGAGTAGCGCCAATGCGCAGGATTTCGGCCGCGTAAGCGGCCGGCACGAGCGGCGCCTGGAAAACGGTTGCTGCCGCGATCGCCGCGGCACATGCCACGGCACGAATATTCCAGCTCTGGTGAGGTTTCTTTTTCATTGTCATCTCCCGAGACGCAAGATTCTCCAAAATGGGGACTTGCCTCGCATTCAGGCTACTGAGTATGATGAGTGCATGTCAAGCCGCTTGGGAGGAGCAGAGGCATTGCGGGGATCGGCCTTTATCTGGAAGCGGATAGTTTTCGCTGTCGTCACGGTGTTTGTGGCCCTGACGCTCAATTTCATCCTGTTTCGCGTGCTTCCCGGAGGTCCGGTCAGCCAGATCTCGCGCGTGCCGAACGCCTCGCCTGCTTTGAAACAGGCTCTTACCGCACAGTTCGGGCTCGATAAGCCGCTGTGGGAGCAATATCTGCTTTATCTTCAGCAGACATTGCAGGGCAATTTCGGCGTTTCCTACATGAACCGACAGCCGGTGTTCGACAACCTTGTCGAGGCCTTTGGCAACACCATTCCCATGGTTGCGACGGGCACGATCCTCGCCTTGACGCTTGGCGTGGTCGTCGGCGTCATTTCGGCGGTGCGCCGCGGCAGCATGACCGACCATCTCAGCACCAACATCGCCGTCCTGTTTTACGCTTTCCCGACGCAGTTCCTTGGCATGATGCTGCTGATCATTTTCGCCGGAGCCCTGCCTTCGGCCGGCATGAACGACCCGTTCGCCATGGGTGGGTCGGGATGGGATAGCTTCCTCGACACGCTCAAGCATATGATTCTGCCGGTAACGACCCTGGCACTGACGCTTTATGCCGAGAATGCGTTGATCGTGCGCTCAGCCATGCTGGAAACACTGGGAGAGGACTACATCCTGACGGCGAAGGCCAAGGGCGTGCCGCGGCGCAGGCTGATCCGTGCACATGCCTTGCGCAACGCCATGCTGCCGATCGTCACCATGGTGGCGATGTCGCTTGGCGCTGTCGTGACCGGCTCGATCATCATCGAGGTCATCTTCTCCTGGCCAGGCATCGGCCGAGCCCTCTACACGGCCGTGCTCAAGCGCGACTATCCGATGCTTCAGGGCGGGTTCCTGGCCATCACCGTGGTGGTGATCACCTTCAACCTCATCGCCGATCTCATCTATTACAAGCTCGATCCCCGGATAACGACATGACCCTTTCCTTGCCTGGGGCGGCCACTCCGGAAGCCGAGACGCGGCTCGGCTTTTGGCCGGTGTTGAACGACGTGCTGCACCAGCCTGCGGCGCTTGCCGGCCTGGCCATCGTTACCGTCTTCGTCCTGCTCGGGATCATCTCGCCATTGATCGAGCCCTACAGTGTCCGCGAAGCCACCTGCGCGGTGTTCGAGCCGCCCTCCTGGCAACATTGGTTCGGCTGCGACGATGGCGGTATCGACGTGTTCAGCCTGGTGCTGCGCGGCGGCCGCATCTCGATGATCGTCGGCGCGACCGCGACCCTCATCGCCATCGGCATCGGCGCGACCGTTGGCATCCTTTCGGGCTATTTCGGCGGCTGGGTCGATACGGTGCTGATGCGCATCACCGACTATTTCCTGGTCATCCCGCAGATAGTGCTGATGATCGTGATCGCGGCGGTGTGGGGGCCCAGCCTTTCCCATGTCATCATCGTCATCGGTGCATTGATGTGGACAAGCACCGCACGTCTGATCCGCGCCCAGGTCAAGAGCCTGCGCGAGCGTGTCTATGTGAAACGCGTCGAGGCGCTCGGCGCCAGCCACCTCCACATCATCATCCGGCACATCCTTCCGCAGATCGGACCGCTGCTGGTCGCCAACACCGTGCTGGCCATCACCGTCGCCATTTTCAACGAGACCGCCCTGGCATTCCTCGGACTGTCCGATCCTACCGCGATCACCTGGGGCACCATCATGGAGCACGCGTTCGACCGCGCTGCCGTCAGCAGCGGCGCCTGGTGGGCGATCGTTCCCGCCGGTGTTGCCGTCGCAGTCCTGATCATGGGCTGCTATATGCTTGGCCGCTCGATCGAAGACGGGCTCAACCCCAGGCTCAAGGTCTCATATCTCTCATTGCATGGCTGGAAGCTGCGTCCGCTCGTCGGGCGTGGGCCGGATGCTATTTGACAAGGAATTCCAGCTTGAGCAGCGCCTTCGCAATCCAAGACCTGAACATCTGGTTCGGCGCCAATACCGGCAGCGGCCGCGCCGAATTCCATGTCGTCAAGAACGTCAGCCTGGAACTCGCCCCCGGCGAACGCCTCGGGCTCGTCGGCGAATCCGGATCCGGCAAGACCACCACCATTCTGGCGGCGATGGGATTGCTGCCGGCAAATGCGGAAGTCTCCGGACGCATCCTGCTGGACGGCACCGATATCCTGCGCAGCGGAGAAGCCAGCGTCGCACCGCATCGTTGGAAGGACATCGCCATGGTCTTCCAGGGCGCCATGAGCGCCTTCAACCCGGTCAGGACCATCGGCTGGCAGATCGCTGAGGCCATGCAGATGCACGGCGTTGCACGTGGCGTCGCCATGACGCGCAGGATCGGCGAATTGCTGGAACTGGTCGGCATCCCAGCCGATCATGCCGCGCGCTTCCCGCATCAATTGTCCGGCGGCATGCGCCAGCGCGCCATGATCGCGATGGCTCTGGCATGCGAGCCCAAGGTCCTGCTGGCCGATGAACCCACGACGGCCCTCGACGTCATGGTGCAGGACCAGGTGATGAAACTGCTGGTCCGGTTGAGCAAGGAACTGAACCTCGCACTCGTCCTTGTCACGCATGATCTCGCCATCGTCGCGCAAAGCTGTCACCGGGCGGCTGTCATGCTGAAAGGCGAGGTCGTCGAGCAGGGAGAGGTCGGCGACCTCTACCATCGCCCCAAACATGAATACACACGCAAGCTTTTCGAGGCGACGCCGGATGTGTTCAGCACGCCGGGAGCTCCCATCAGAACCTCCCCGGTATCAACGAAAACGGAGCCCGCATCGCCCTTGCTCGAAGTGCGGGACATCAGCGTATCTTATCCGCGTGTTCGCAGCTTGCGCGACGTGATGCGCGGGGTTGAGCTCGACGTGCCCTCTGCCGTCGAAAACGTCTCGCTGCATGTCGATCGTGGCGAAATGGTCGCTTTGGTCGGACAGTCCGGCAGCGGCAAGACCACGACGCTGCAGGCCATCCTCGGCATGGTCAAGGCACGCTCCGGATCCATCCATCTCAATGGCCGCGACGTCACCGGCCTGACCAGCGGACAGTGGCGGCCGCTGCGCCGCCAGGTGCAGATGATCTACCAGGATCCGTACGAGTCGCTCGACCTGCGCTACCGCGTGCGCTCGACGGTCGAGGAGCCTTTGCGTGTTCACGGCATCGGCCTCACGATCAAAGAGCGCGACAGCCTGATCCATGCGGCTCTCGAACGCGTTGGTCTGACCCCGGTCGAACGTTATCTCAACCGCTTCCCGCATGAACTGTCAGGCGGCCAGCGCCAACGCGTCGCAATCGCCTCGGCGATCGTGCTCAAGCCTGAACTGCTCTTGGCGGACGAGCCGGTGTCCATGCTGGACGTATCGGTGCGTGCCGGTGTGCTCGAGCTCCTCGATGAACTGCGCACCGACGCCAGGATGGGCATCCTGATGATCACGCACGATCTCTCGACTGCGGCGCATTATGCGGACCGTATTGCCGTCATGCATCAGGGCAGGATCGTTGAAGAAGGTCCGGCTGCGGCAGTTGTCCGCTCGCCAAAGGCGGACTACACGCGGGCGCTGCTCGCCAGCATCCCCCACCCGGATCCGAACCGCTCCACCTTGGCCGACCTATCGGCCTGAGCGGCCGGCGGCCTTTTTCACCGGAGACGCGGACTTGCCGCCATGGAGCGGCAACACCACCCACTGTTTCATGTCGTTCGGCTGCAGCAGATGCCGGCTTCCCGAGCCCGATGTGTAGAATACGAAATCCGAGGCCTTGTAGGTCTGCTGGTAGCAGTCGAAGGCTTTGCCGTCGGCGGTGAAGGAAACACCTCTGATCCGCACGATCTGGTCACGCGGCCCGAGGTCCAGCGCCTCGCGCTCCGCAGCGGTCGGCTTGTCCACTTCCAGCGATTGCTCAGCATAGTCGTCGCGCAGCCCGTAACGTTCGGCGAGCAAGGCATAGAGCGAGTCGCCTGCCTGCAGATCGCTTTCGTTGATGGCCGGGACAAGGCTGAGCGGCAGCACCGCCTGCTCCAGGATCGCCGACGTTGTGCGCAAGCTGCGCCGACGCACGATCTCCCAGACGGGCTGGCCGATCTCGATCGACAGTGCCTTGGCGATTTCCGGCCCCGGCAAGCCAATGTTGATGGAAAGCACTTCCGTGGCGAGTTCCGGCCCGCCGGATGGGGAGAGCGTCTCCAGAAGACGCCCTGTCCTGCTGGGTTCGCTGACGATGCGGTCCTTGGCGACGAAAGTGCCGATGCCTTGATGGCGGTGGATCTTGCCGGCATGCTCCAGCTTGTCGAGGGCGTGTCGGACCGAAATCAAGCTTACGCCGGTCAGCCTGGCAAGCTCGGTCGAGCTCGGCAGCTTGTCGCCACCGGTCAGATTGTTCTTGGCGATGAAATCGAGGATCCAGTCATAGACATGTAGATAGCGAAGTTTCCGTTCCTCGCTATCCTCGGATGCCATCTGTCTTTGCCTTTGAGCCAAAGCCACTACCCCGGCATTTCGGTGGACAAGTTGGTGTCTGCTCCCGGCTGGACAACAGCCTTCGGTCAACAGTGTATGGCTGTCATACTGAGAACGACAAGCTGATGCTAGAGCGTTTCCGTTTTTAACGAAACGCGGAAACGCTTCAGCTTTTTGTTTTTTACGCAACTCCGGCCCGAAAACCGCTACGCACTTTTCCTGGAATTGCTCTGGCAGCTATGGTCGAAATGCAAAACTTCCTGACAAGCAGATGCTCCGGCACAACCTCAGGGAGTTTACGTTCAACCAAGATAAAGTGCACGGGCAGGCAAGCAACAATCAGTCGATGCACACCGCATCGCATGCGATGTGCATCGAAAAGATCATCGGTCAGCTCAGCCGTAATTGGCCGAACTCACACCCGTTCGAGCGCGATGGCGATGCCCTGACCGACACCGATGCACATGGTGGCAAGTGCCAGGCGAGCGTTGCGTTCCTTCAGTTCAAGCGCCGCCGTACCGGTGATGCGCGCACCGCTCATGCCAAGCGGATGACCGAGCGCGATGGCGCCGCCATTCGGGTTGATGTGGGCAGCGTCTTCCGCAAGGCCGAGCTCGCGCAGCACCGCGATGCCTTGCGCCGCGAATGCCTCGTTGAGCTCGATGACGTCGAAGTCCTGTGGCGTCAGCCCCAGCCGGGCGCAGAGCTTTTGCGTCGCCGGCACCGGGCCGATGCCCATGATGCGCGGTTCGACACCGGCGGTCGCCGCGCCCAGCACACGGGCGATCGGGGTCAGGTCATATTTTCGCACGGCTGCTTCCGAAGCCACGATCAGCGCTGCCGCACCATCATTGACGCCCGAGGCATTGCCGGCCGTGACCGTGCCGCCTTCCTTGCGAAATGGCGTTCCAAGCTTGGCCAGCGTCTCGACGGTGGTGCCGGCACGCGGATGCTCGTCCTGTGCCACCACGATCGCATCGCCCTTCCTCTGCGGGATGGTGACGGCAACGATCTCCTTGGCCAGCCGGCCATTGGCCTGGGCTGCCACCGCCTTGTCCTGGCTGCGCACCGCAAAGGCATCCTGGTCGGCGCGGCTGACCGCGAACTGCTCGGCGACGTTCTCAGCCGTTTCCGGCATCGAATCGATGCCGTACTGCTTCTTCATCAGCGGATTGACGAAACGCCAGCCGATGGTGGTGTCGTGGATTTCGGCATGGCGTGAGAAGGCGGTCTCGGCCTTGGGCATGACGAAGGGAGCCCGGCTCATCGATTCGACGCCACCGGCAATCAACAGCTCGGCTTCGCCTGCCTTGATGGCGCGGGCGGCAATGGCCACCGCATCCATGCCCGAGCCGCACAGGCGGTTGACGGTCGAGCCCGGCACCGACACCGGCAGGCCGGCCAGCAGCGCCGCCATGCGGGCGACGTTGCGGTTGTCCTCGCCGGCCTGGTTGGCGCAGCCATAATAGACATCGTCGACCGCTTCCCAGTCGATCCCTGCATTGCGGGCCAGCAGCGCCCGGATCGGCTCGGCACCGAGATCATCCGCACGAACCGAGGCAAGCACCCCGCCGAACCGGCCGATCGGCGTGCGAACATAGTCGCAGATATACGCTTCGCTCATCTCAGATTTCCGGAACGTTCAGGTTGATGATTTCGCCTTCGACCAGCAACTCAGCGCCGGTGAGTGACTGCAATTCGTCGAGGCTGAGAGTTGGCAGCTTTTCCCGCAGCACGAACCGCGAACTCACGATGTCGATGACGGCGAGGCTGGTGTAGACGCGCGTCACGCAGCCCACCCCGGTCAGCGGCAGGCTGCAGCGCTTGACCAGCTTGGGCTTGCCGTCCTTGGTGACGTGGTCGGTTATAACGGCGACGCGCCTGGCGCCATGCACCAGATCCATGGCGCCGCCAACCGCCGGCACCCCTTTCGGGCCCGTGCTCCAGTTGGCGAGGTCACCGGTCTCGGCGACCTCGTAGGCACCGAGGATCGCGACATCGAGATGGCCGCCACGCACCATGGCGAAGCTGTCGGCGTGATGGAAGAACGCTGCTCCCGGCTTCAACGTCACCGCCTTCTTGCCGGCGTTGATCAGGTCCCAATCCTCTTCGCCCGCCGCCGGCGCTTCGCCGAAGTCGAGGATACCGTTTTCGGTGTGGAAGATCGCAGCGCGTCCGGACGGCTGGAACTGCGCCACCATCTCGGGGAAGCCGATGCCGAGATTGACATAGGCGCCGTCTTCGATGTCCTGCGCTGCCCGCCAGGCGATCTGGGCGTTGGCGAGTTTCATGCGTATTCCACTCCCTGCCTGATCAGCGCTTCTTCCTGCGCGGCGTCGACTACCTTGACGATACGGTCAACGAAGATCCCAGGTGTCATCACCTGCTCGGGATCGATGCCACCGGGCTCGACGAACACATGCGCCTGCACCACGGTCGTGCGGGCGGCCATCGCCATCAGTGGTGAAAAATTGCGCGCCGCCTTGCGATAGGTGAGATTGCCGTGGCGATCGGCCAGTTCGGCCTTGATCAGGGCCACATCGGCCTTCAGCCAGCGCTCCTGCACGTAGCTGCGGCCTTCGAATTCGGCGACCGGCTTGCCGGCGGCAAGTTCGGTGCCATAGCTCGTGGGCGTGTAGAATGCCGGAATGCCGGCTCCGCCGGCGCGAATGCGCTCGGCAAGTGTGCCTTGCGGCACCAGTTCCAGTTCGATCTCGCCCGCCAGATACTTCTCAGTGAAAGCGCGCGGGTCGGACGAGCGTGGAAATGAACACACCATCTTCGCCACCATGCCCGCGTCGATCATGGCGGCGATGCCGATGCGGCCGTTGCCGGCGTTGTTGTTGACCACGGTCAGTCGTCCCGGGCTTCCCGTCGCACGGAAACGATCGATGAGCGCGTGGATAAGCTCGATCGGCGCACCCGCGCCGCCAAAGCCACCGATCATCACGGTTGCGCCATCCTCAACGACGGCTATCGCGTCGGCAAGATCGGCCACTGTCTTGTCCATGCTGTCCTCCCGATAGGGCGACCGCAGTATGCGACAATGAAAGGTTCCTTCAATCCGGTTTGTGCGATATTGTGTTTTTGTTGACTATTCGCACAAATCGATAGACGTGGAGGTGAAGCAATGTCTCTTATGGAACGCGACATCATGGGCGGCCTGGCCAAGGGCCTGTCGGTCATCGAGACCTTCACGGCCGAGCGCCCGCGGCAATCGATATCGGAGGTCTCCGTCGCATCGGGGCTCGACCGGGCTACGGCGCGGCGCTGCCTGCTGACCTTGGCCCACCTCGGCTATGCCGACTATGACGGCAAGTTCTTCACCTTGACGCCGCGCGTGCTGCGGCTCGGCACGGCCTGCCTCGCCACCATGCCGCTTCCACAGCTGGTGCAACCGCTGCTCGACCGCCTTTCCGAGCAGCTCGGCGAGAGTTCCTCGGTCTCGATCCTCGACTGCACCGACATCGTCTATGTGGCGCGCGCAGCACAGAAGAAAGTGATGTCGATCGGCCTCATGCCGGGCTCCCGCCTGCCCGCCTATTGCACCTCGATGGGCAGGGTGCTGCTTGCCGCCTTGCCCGAAGCTGCAGCCGGAGAAATCCTCTCGCAGGCGCCATTGCCGGCTCGAACCAGCCATACCCTTACGGATCCAGAAGCGCTCGTTGCAGAATTTGCACGGGTCAGGCTGCAAGGTCATGCGATCGTGGACCAGGAAGTCGAACTGGGTCTGCGCTCGATCGCCATCCCGCTGTACAATTCGCGCGGCCAGACGGTTGCAGCGATGAATGTCGGCGTGGCGGCTTCTCGCACGGAAGCCGAAGACATGACGCGGCTTTATCTTCCAGCCATGATCGACGTTCAGGCAGAATTGCGGAAGCTGATGCGCTGACAACAACCGTGGCAGGCTCGCATAAGCGGCCCGCCACGGTCTGTTGCGGCTCCCAACGGTGATCCGCAAAAGAGGAAAGCTTACTTCGGCAAATCGTGCGCCCATTTCGAAATGGCTTCTGCGACGGCTGCCGGCTGTTCCGGCATCAGCGCATGCGAGGCGTTGGCCACGGTGACCGTGGTGACGCGCTCGCCGAACTGCTTGCGCAGTTCGTCCCAGCGGTCACGCGGCTTGAACGGATCTTCCTCGGGAATGATCTCAAGGATGGGCGCGGTGCCCGCGGCCCACCAGACCTTCCTTGGCACCGGCTTTTCCGACTGCATCGCGGTGACCTCCGGATACCAGCCTTTCAGCCAGCCGGTTGCGTCGTGGCCTTTCGCGAAGAAAGCCCCCTTCAAAGCGGCCAGGCGTTGCTCGTCCGGCAGGCTGAGGTTGCCGGCGAAATCGGGGGCCCACCATACAAGCGGATTGCGTTCCGCCGTATCACTGGCCGAACCCGCCGCAACGACGACACCGCGCACCTTTTCGGGATAGCGGGTTGCGGTCATGCGGGCAACGAAATGACCATAGGCATGACCGGCCACGACCGCGCGTCCATCGCCCAGGGCATCGATGACATTGGCGACGTCCTGCGCGAAATCATAGAGATCCACCCCCTTCATCAGACCGACCGACTTGCCGATTCCACGTGGCTGGGGCCGGAGAACCTTGAAGCCATCGGCAGCCAGTGTCTTGGAGAGCTGGTCATAGTCGCCATAGCTGTCCCTTCCCTGCGACGGCAGCAGGACGACAGCCGGCCCCTTGCCTTCGACAAGCACCTCGATGGCGACATTCTTGTTGGTGACTATTTCCGTCTGGGCCGACCTGCTTTCTTCAGCCAAAACGACAGCCGGCGCGGCCGACAACAACATGGCTGACAGGGCCATGGATAGAAACCCAGTTCGCGACATTCCCCTCATCTGCTTTCTCCTGGTCTGGGTGAAATTCAGGACATGACAGCGTGCCGGCGTTGCCGAATGGTCATCGCCAGGCAACAGCTGCCCTTCGACCGAATGGGACAATCCATGGCCCGTTCGGTCAGAAGCACGCTCTTGCAGTCTGCTGAAGGCTCCAGCTTCTTGCAATATTTTGGTTGATAATGTGAACTATATCGTTCACGTTATCAACTATATGTCAACCGCTACCGAGCGAACCGTCTCAGCCATGACACGCATCCAGCCCATCGACCGAAGACAGCCCGCGCTCCGGACAGACCGGGAGACCGGCCGAATCCTCGGCTTGACATCCAGCGCATCGGGAGTCATTCAAACGGGTGCTAGGAGACTTCCTGGCGCTGCGCCCGAAAAGGCAGCGGTGCGATTTTCAAGGATTTCAGACCGGCGGATGTCATGGCGCTTTGCCACGGCAGCCGCCGGTTTTTCGTTTTGGAGGACTGGTCCGTGACCCAGACGCAGAACCGGCAACCGTCCGGCTCTCCCGACATACCACCCACCATCTGTGAGGCGCTTGATCGCGCGGCGGCGCTTCGGCCAGGCACCGAAGCCCTGGTCGGCAACGGTGAAAGGATCAGCTTCGATCGACTGCGGAGCGAAAGCCTGAAGGTGGCTCGCGGTCTTGTCGCCTCGGGAATTCGTCGCGGTGACCACGTCGCGATCTGCGCCGGCAACAGCGTCGAATGGGCAATCCTGTTCCACGGCATCGTACGTGTCGGTGCGGTTTGCGTGCCGGTCAACACGCGGCTGACGGCGGGAGAGATCCGCATGCAGCTGGAACGTGCCGATGCGCGGACGCTGCTCACGGTCGCCAGCCTGCTGAAGATCGACTTCATCGCCGTATTGCGCGAGGTTTGCCCAACGGTGGACACGGCGCTTCCTTCACCGGAGTTGCCGCTTCTGACCGACATCGTCGTCCTCGGCGATACGGCACCCGCGACATGCAGTCTGTATGCCGACTTCCTCGCCAGGGGCGAAGGCGTCGACCTCCCGCCCTTGCCCGAGCCGGACGACGTTGCCTTGATCCAGTTCACCTCCGGCTCGACGTCTTTCCCGAAGGCGGTGCTGCTCAGCCACGCCAACATGGCGACCGATGCCCATTTTCTCGGCAAGCGCATGGGCGCCCGCGAAGGCGATCGTTATCTTTCGGCCCGCCCCTTCTTCCACGTTGCCGGCTCGACGCTCGCGGTCGTGCTCTCAGCCGTGCACGCCATCACGCTGGTGACCATGCACCGCTTCACCGGCGAGGAAGCACTTCGATTGATCCGGGAGGAGGCCTGCACCCTCACCTCCGGCAACGACACCATGTATCTGATGATGCTGGGCAGCCCGGATTTCGAACCGCGCTCCTACACGCTTCGCGGCGGGTGGGCGGCGATCAGCCCGGCGATCATGCGCCGCGCGGTCGAGGAATTCGGCGCCGACCAGACCGTCACCGGCTACGGCCTCTCCGAGGCATCGCCCAACATCATGGCCTCCCATCACGCCGACCCGGTCGAAGAGCGCATTGCCGGCTGGATGCGCCCCCACCCCGGCCTGGAAGTCCAAATCTGCGATCCGACCAGCGGCGCCGAACTGGCCCACGGCCAGAAGGGCGAAATCCGTGTGCGCGGCTGGTGTGTGATGAAAGGCTACTACCGCGACGAACAGGCAACTCGCGAGACGATGACCGCCGACGGCTTCCTCAAGACCGGCGACATGGGCGTCATGCGCGAAGACGGCCGCGTCACCTTCGTCGGGCGCCTGAAGGAGATCATCCGGGTCGGTGGCGAGAACGTTGCGCCGGCTGATGTCGAGGATGTGCTGATCGGCCATCCGAAGATCAGGCAGGCGCAGGTCTTCGCATTGCCTGATCCGCGTCTCATCGAGGTGCCCGGCGCCTATGTGGTGCCGCGCGAGGGTGAAACCGTCACCGCCGACGAGCTTCTGGTCTGGGCCAAGTCACGGCTCGCCAACTTCAAGCTGCCGAAATATCTCGCCGTCATCGAAAGCTTCGACATCGTCGGCCTTACTGCAAGCTCGAAAGTACCGAAGCGCCTGCTGATCGAGCACGCCAGACGCCATTTTGGCCTCGACGACAAGGAGAAGGCTTCGTGACCACACGCTTCACCAGAACCTTCGACATCGCTCATCCGATCGTCCAGGCCGGAATGAGCTGGGCTTCATCGAACCCGGCTCTGCCTGCCGCCGTCTCCAACGCCGGCGGGCTCGGTGTTCTCGCCGCGGGCCCGATGTTCGTCGAGGATTTCCGCAAGGCGCTGCGGACGCTGAAGGCGGCAACCGACAAACCCTTTGCGGTCAACGTACCGCTTTACCGGCCGCAGGCCGACGAAATCCTCGACATCGTCATCGAGGAAGAGGCGCCGATCCTCATCGCCTCGCAGGGCGGACCGAAGAAATATCTCGCCCGCTTCCAGGCCGCAGGCATCAAGTGCATTCACGTCGTCGCGTCAGAGACGCACGCGCTGAAAGCGATCGAGGCCGGTGTCGATGCGATTGTCGCCGTCGGCGGCGAAGCCGGCGGTCATCCGCCGCCGGATCAGGTCTCGACACTCGTGCTGGTCCGCGCAATCGCCAAGGCTGCGCCGGAAGCAATCCTGATTGCCGGCGGCGGCGTCGCCGATGGCGCAGGTGTCGTCGCGATGCTCGCCCTCGGCGCAGACGCTGTCCAGCTCGGCACCCGCTATCTCGCCACGAAAGAGGCGAGCGTGCACGAAGCATACAAGCAGAAGGTCCTCGCCGCCGGGATTGCCGACACGGCGCTGGTCGGCGCCGGCATGAGCCCGATCCGGATGGTCTGCAATGAATTCTCGGCGCGCTTCCTCGAGGCCGAAGCCGCCGGGGCCGATATCGAGGCACGCCGCGCGATCTTTGCCGCCAGCTCGCTCAAGCTCGCAGCTCTCGACGGTGACGTCGCCAACGGCAAGATCGAGGCCGGGCAAAGCGCGGGTCTGATCGACGACCTCCCCGGTGCCGAGGAGCTGACGCTGCGCCTGATCGCGGAATACCGCTCAGCCCTTGCCCGCCTGGCGGGCCTCGACATAGCGCTGGAAAGCCGCCTGAAGCGCAGTCTGCAGGGAGTTCTTTGACGGCGTATGGATACGGTTGTCGATCGTTGCGCTAAGCCCTTCCAGCCCGTCGGTGAGGCGATAGCCCAGCACCGTGCGGCGGAAGAAGTCACGCGCCAGATCCGTGACGAATGTCGCGTCTGCCGCGACGATCTCGTGGGTCTTCAAATCAATCTCCAGCACGACACCGATCCAGGTCATGGTTTCCGACATGCCGGTGCCACGCGGTGCCTGGGCGTAGCCGCTGACGAGCACGGTGCGGTTCTCGCTCATCTCATCTCCCTCCCGGTTCGTTTGTCGCGAAAAGAAACAATACCACCCCGCATGTCAACGCATTCGCCAACGCCGCGACATGCCGCCGACGCAGCGGCCATATGAGCGATTTCCGCGCCAGATCAGGAGTGTGAGCATGCAGGAAAGCAGGTCCCGACAATCTGCAGAACGCAGCCTGGCAGCAGGCAGCATCCTGACTGCCCGTGTTCCCCGGCTTACCCCTGACGAGCTCAAGCGTCTGCTAAGCGTCTACGGACTGTCCGGCACGTTCAGGCCTCTATCGGGCGAGCGCGATCAGAACCTCAAGGTAACAGCTCCGGACGGCCGCCACTATGTGCTGAAGATCGCCAATGCGGCGGAACCCGCACAGGCGCTCGCTTTCCAGAATGCCGCGCTCGACCATATCGCCGTTGCCGATCCGGCCCTGCCGGTACCACGCACGGTCACTTCACAGGAGGGAGCGACAATCGTGCCCGTGCACCACGACGGCGTGGTGTTCATGGCGCGGCTCGTCACGCACCTGCCGGGTGAACCGGCGCTCGACTTCCGCGCCACACCCGGCTTCCGGCGCGACGCGGGTCGGCTCGCGGGACGGCTCGATCGTGCACTCTCCGGCTTCCGGCATTCCGGTGGTCCCGCCGATATGATCTGGGATCTGCGCCATGCCGCAGCACTCGAGGATCGCATCCATCTCATCACCGATCCTCAGCGCCGTGCGATCGCGGAGACGGTGATGACCAATTTCAAGGCGCGTGTCGTGCCGGCGTTCTCCGGACTGCGCGGGCAGGTGATCCACAACGACATCCACCAGAACAACATCATGCGCAACCCGCATTCCGGTGCGATCACCGGCATCATCGACTTCGGCGACATGGTGGAGACATGCCTCGTCAATGAGGCGGCGATCGCGATCGCCCACCAGCTCTACCGCGAGCCGGATCTTCTCGGCGTCGCTTCAGAATTCCTGTCCGCCTATGCCATCGCGATGCCGCTTGAACGCGCCGAAGTCGCCGTCCTATTCGACCTCGTGAAGATGCGGCTGCTGTCCCGCGAGATCATCGCAGCCTGGCGCAGCGCCACGTCGAGCGGTCCATCGCCCTACCGGGCCGACATTTCCGAAATGGGATGGGAGGCGCTGTCGCGCGCCCTCACGATCCGTCCTGAACACGCCACAGAACATCTGGAGAAAGCAATGAACGCGCTTGCAGCCGCACCACGTCCAACCTCGACCGATCAGGCCTACGAAGACCTGATGGCACGGCGCCGGAAAGCCATGGGGCCGATGTACAAGGAGTTCTACCAGCAACCCTTCATGCCCGTAAAAGGTGAAGGCGTCTGGGTAACCGATGCGCAGGGAAAGAGCTATCTCGACGCCTACAACAACGTGCCGCATGTCGGTCACAGCCACCCGCAGGTCTCAGACGCCGTGGCGAAGCAGGTGCGGGTCTTCAATTCCAACACCCGCTATCCGAGCGAGCTGATCGTCAAATATGCCGAGCGGCTGACGGCCACCCTGCCGGACCATCTCGACACGGCGATGTTCGTCTGCTCGGGAACCGAAGCCAATGAGCTCGCCTGGCGCATCGCGACGGCGAATACGGGGGGTACGGGCGCCCTCGTCACCGACGCCGCGTTCCATGGCAATTCCACCATCATCGGCGCGCTCGACACGGCAACGCTTCCGCATGACCGGCTGGAACCCTGGATCGGTACCGTGACCGCGCCACGCTTCGCGGGTGCTGCCGGAGGTAAAGGCAAGGCGCTGTCCTCCAGCGATTATGCCGCCAGCTATGCTGAAAGCATCGCAGGACTGGAGAAGCGAGGGCATCACCCGGCCGCCTTCTTCGTCTGCCCGGTCTTCGCATCCGATGGTCTCTATTCGGTGCCGGCCGGCTATCTCGATCCGGCCATTGCCGAGATCCGTCGCGCCGGCGGCCTTGTCGTCGCCGACGAGGTGCAGACCGCACTCGGCCGCACCGGCAGCCATTACTGGGGCTTCCAGCACGCCGGGCTCGTTCCCGACATCGTCACCATGGGCAAGCCGATGGGCAACGGCATCCCGTTGGGCGTCGTCGTCGCCCGCCGCTCGCTGGTCGAGGGCTTCCTGCAGACACAGCGCTATTTCAACACTTTCGGCGGCAACCAGGTCGCAGCCGCCGCCGGCCTCGCCGTGCTCGATGTCATCGAGAAAGAAAAACTGCAGGAGAACGCGCTCCATGTTGGCACCTATCTGCGCGAAAACCTCGCCGGCCTGGTGAGCCGCCACGCTGCGATCGGCGACGTCCGCGGCACCGGCCTCTTCGCCGGTGTGGAGATCGTCGACGGGGACAAGCCGTCACCGACAAAGGCGCGCGCCGTGATCGAAAACCTGCTCACGCTCGGCGTGCTGGTTGGCCTCACCGGCGCCGGCAGGAACCTCCTGAAGATTCGACCACCCATGGTGTTTTCGCGCGAGAACGCCGACCTGCTCGTCGACGCACTCGACAAGACGCTGGCCAAGGTCGGCTGAAGGCTGCGCAGGACGGTCCCGGGCTCACTCGGGACCGGAACCAGCAAATAAAAAACCCGCCGGATAGTTTCCGGCGGGTTTTTTGGTTGGTGCTGCAGTCGAGACCTGTCCAGCCAGATTCAGGCGGTATAGACTTCCCTGCCCTCGAAGAAGGTCTTCAGCACTTTCGTGTCGGCAATGGCGCGCGGCTCCACGGCGTGGAGATCGCGGTCGAGCACGATGAAGTCAGCCGAGAAGCCTGGCGTCAATTGACCCGTCCTGTCGCCAAGGCCCATGCCTTGCGCGCCGTTGCGCGTCATCAATGGCAGCGCCTGGTCGAGCGTGATGGCCTCGTGCGGCGAATGCACACCTGGCAACCGGCCCGAGGAATCCGCGCGAGTGAGCAGCCCGGCCAGCGATTGCCATGGGTTCAGCTCCGGGAAGACTGTCATCCAGTCGGACCCGACCGCCATCGTCACGCCGGCCTCCAGCATGGTACGGATCGGCCAGACCGTGGCGTAGCGCTCCTTGCCGACGACACGCTCATGCGCGAGGCTGGCGTGGTTGACGAACCACATCGGCGGATTGAGATCGGCGATGACCCGCAGCCGCTTCATGCGCGGGATATCCTCGTGCGGGATGTATTGGCCATGCGCGATGTGGTGCCATGGGCCATTGTCACCGTTTTCGGCGCGGACCCGTTCGACGGCGTCGAGCACACGGCAGATGGCGGCGTCGCCCACCGCATGGACCTTCACGCCGATGCCTTGCCGGTCATGCGCGACGATCTCCGCGAAGAGCTCATCCGGCGACAGATACATTTCGCCATGTTCGTTTGTGCCGGGATAGGCCGCAATCATCGCCGCGGTCTTCAAGGACGGCACGCCGTCGAGGAAGATCTTCGCGTTGCCGGCTACCATATGCGGCCCGCAGGCGGCTTCATGGCGGCTCAGGAACTCCTCCGCTTCCTTGGACCAGGTCGAACAGGTGCGGCTGGCAGACAGGTGGAATCCGGCCCAGGTCGAAAGCTCGCCGGCATCGTCGAGGGTGCGGAAGGCAGCGACCATTTCCGGCGTCGACTGCGCGTCGGAAAAGCCGGTGACCCCGACCGAGTTGAAGTAACCGACGGCCGCGCGTGCCACGTCGACGATCTCGCCGTCGGCCAGCGACGGGACGGCGCCATCGACGATCCACATCGCGCTCTCCTCCAGCAGGCCCGTTGCTTCGCCGTCGACGCGCACGATACGCCCACCAGCGGGGTCGGCGGTGGAGGCGCCAATGCCCGCAGCGGTAAGCGCCGCATCGTTGGCGAAGGCGCCGTGCAGGCTGCCATGAGTAAGAAGCACGGGGCGGCCGCCGCTTGCCTCGTCGAGCAGCCGCTTTGCCTCGATGCCGAGCTTTTCGATATCGGCCAGTGCCGTCGCACCGTAAGCGCTGCCGGTGAGCCACGCACCTTCCGGTTTGCCTTCGGCTGCCTTGCGCACCCGCGTCAGCACGGCCTCGAAGTCGTCGCCGGCGTCGATGGCAAAGGAGCGCAGCCGTGTCGTCATGCCGGAAATGACGTGCATGTGAAAGTCGACGATGCCCGGCATCGCGAAACGTCCGCCAAGATCGACGACCGTGGTTTCGGGGCCGGCAAGGCCCCGAAGCTCGGCTGTCGTGCCGAGGGCAAGAATGCGACCCGAGGCATCGGTAGCGATCGCCTCGGCGGTGGGGCGCGCCGGATCCATGGTCCGGATCGCGCCGTTGATGAAAAGCGTCTTGATGTTCATGTGCTCTGGCCGATCGATCAGGCAGCAGCCTTGGCGTTGGCCCACGCCAGCGTCTGGTCAAGCGCTTCCCGGAACGTGTCGACGATGATGTCGATTTCCTTCGTCGTCACGATCAGGGGCGGCGAGAACGACATGGTCTCGCCGAGATTGCGGGTGACGAGGCCACGCTCGAGCGCGAAGCGCGAACAGGCCGCAGCCACCCCGACCGACGTGTCGAACGGCGCCTTGGTCTTCTTATCGCTGACGAGCTCGACACCGGCCATCAGCCCGATGCCACGCACCTCGCCGACGATCGGATGATCCTTCAATTCGGCAAGCCGTTTCTGGAAATAGGCTCCGGTCTCGCGTGCGTTGCGGGTCGTATCGAGTTCCTCGTAGCGGTTGAGCGAAGCGAGCGCGGCCGCCGCGCAGACCGGATGACCGCCATAGGTGTAGCCGTGACCGAAGACGCCGACCTTGTCGGACTGCTCGCGCATGGCATCGACGATCTTCTCCGACACGATGACGGCGGAGATCGGCAGGTAGGCGGAAGACAGCGCCTTGGCGCAGGTGATCATGTCGGGCTTGTAGCCGACCGCTTCCGCGCCCCAGTAGGTGCCGGTACGTCCGAAACCGCAGATGACCTCGTCTGAAACCGTCAGCACTTCGTATTTGTCGAGCACGGCCTGGATGGCTTCGAAATAGCCCTCGGGCGGCATGACGACACCGCCGGTGCCCATCACCGGTTCGGCGAAGAAGCCGCCGACGGTTTCCGGGCCTTCGGCGAGGATCAACTGCTCGAGTTCGTCCGCCATTCGCTTGACGAAATCAGCCTCGCTCTCGCCGGGCAGACCCTCGCGGTAATAATGCGGGCAGCTCACATGCAGGAAGCGGTCGATCGGCAGGTCGAACTCGCGATGGATGTTCGGCAGGAAGGTAAGGCTGCCGGATGCAATGCCGGTGCCATGATATGCACGCTTGCGGGCGATGATCTTTTTCTTCTCGGGCCGGCCAAGCGCGTTCCAGTAGTACCAGATCAGCTTGACGGCGGTGTCGTTTGCTTCCGAACCCGAACATTGGAAAACGACACGGGACATACCGGGCGAATTCTGGATCAGTTTCTCGGCGAGATCGATCGACGGGTTGTTGGAGCGGTGCGCAAACATATGGAAATAGGGCAGTTCGTCGATCTGCGCCTTTACCGCCTCCTTGATCGAAGTGTCGGAATAGCCCAGCGCCACGCACCACAGGCCAGACATGGCATCCAGATAACGGTTGCCGCTGTCGTCATAGATGTAGGCGCCCTCACCGCGCGTGATGATGAGCGGACCATCCTGCTCGTGCTGGCGGATATTGGTCTGCGGGTGGATCTGATAACGGATGTCGCGAGCGGCAGCGGAATTGGCGAGCATGGTCATGTCTCCTGATGTTTAGCTGGCGTCGGCGGTGCCGTTGCCGACATTCTGCAGGAAACGGTCGACGCCGTTCTTCCAGCCATTGTCTGCAAGCACACGTTCGATCGCGGCGAGTTCGATGCGGATGCCTGAATCGAGGTCTGTCCGCGATCCAAGATCGACGGACTGCTTGGTCAGTGCGATCGAGAGCGGCGGTGCCTCGGCGATCTTGAGCGCGATCGTCATGCCTTCTTCCGCAAGCTTCGACGGCTCCGCCAACCGCGCTACCATGCCAAGTGCATAAGCTTCTTCGGCCGGCATCTCGCGGCCGGTGTAGAGCAGTTCCTTGGCGCGCGACACACCGACAACGCGCTGCAACCGCTGCGTGGCCCCTACCGTCCCCCAATGCGCTTCCGGGAAGCGGAAGCTGGCATCGCTCGCCGCAACGATGAAATCGCAGCTCATGGCGATCTCGCCGCCCGAACCGACGGTTGGCCCCTGCACCAGCGCGATCACCGGCCGGGTACAGCGCTCGATCATCGAATAGGCTTCGAAGGAGGCGAGCCGGCGTTGACGGATCCAGGCGGCATCCCGTCCCTTGCGTTCCTTGAGGTCGGCACCGGCGCAGAATACCGGCCCCTCACCCTCGACGATCACGACACGGATATCGTGATCGCGATCAATTGCCTTGAAAGCCTCGGTCAGCCCATGGCACATCGGCAGGTTGAGCGCATTTCGCGCCTCGGATCGTGAAAGAACGACGCGGGCGACCGCTCCCTCGCGCTTGACCTTGACCGGTCCCGACATCAGATCACTCCTTCGCCACGCAATCTGTCTATTTCCTCGGCCTGCAAGCCGAGCATCTCGCCGAGCACGACCTCGGTGTCGGCGCCGAGCACCGGCGGTACGCCGATCGAAATCTCGTCGTAACCGGACAGCCTGACCGGCGTCCGCAACGCGCCGATCCGGCCGGCTTTCGGATGTTCGAAGGTGGCGGCCATGCCGCGCGCCTCGACATGAGGGTCGGCAAGGATCTCGGCGACGCTGTTGACCTCCCCTGCCGGCACATTGGCAGCGCGCAATGCTTCGGCAAGCTCGTCTCGTCCGCGTCCGGCGATTGCCGCCGTCATCGCCGCCATGACCCGCTCGCGCTGGACGACACGTTCGGAATTGCGATCCAGCGCCCGATCCGCGGCAAGTTCATCCAGGCCAAGCACCACGCAGATCGCCGCCCAATGCTGGTCGGAACCGGAAATATGCAGCCAGCGCCCGTCGGCGCATTCGAAAGCCGCGGACGGAACGCGACCTGGATGCTCGGTGCCGGTGCGTTTGGGATCTTCAGCGAGCAGGAACCAGCGCGCCGCAGCAATGGTCAGCATCGAGACCTGCACATCGAGCATCGACAGGTCGACATGGGTGCCGCTTCCCGATTGCGCACGTCCGGCAATGCCCGCCAGAACAGAGATGGCGATCCAGAGGCCGGACGACAGATCGGCAAAAGGTACCCCGACTTTGGCGGGCGCCCCATCTGGATGACCCGTCAAAGCCATGACTCCCGACAACGCCTGGAAGATGGTGTCATAGCCGTTGCGATCGCTGTAGGGGCCGGTCTGGCCGAAGCCCGTACACGAGACATAAACGAGCCTAGGGTTGTCGGCCGAAAGCTGTTCGTAGCCGAGCCCGAAGCGGGTCATTTCCCCAGGCAGGAAATTCTCGACGACAACATCCGCCTGCTGTGCGAGCAAGCGGGCGATCGCCTGGCCGCTTGGCGACTTGAGGTTGAGCGTCACCGATTTCTTGCCGCGGTTGAAGGCGAAGAAATAGCCACTGTCACCGCTGGCCACGCGCGGCTCGAACGAACGCGTCTCGTCGCCGCTGCCCGGCCGCTCGATCTTGATCACCTCGGCGCCAAGTTCCGCCAGGATCTGCGTTGCCATCGGCCCCGCGAGCACGCGGCTGAAATCCAGGATGCGGATACCGTCGAGGGGCTTCACTTTTCGGTCCTCCGGAAGCCGCGCATCAGCGCGTTGACGTCGCGTCCGGCGGCCATGGCGGCATCGAAGGGCAGATCGGCGACCCGATAGAACAGCGCCTTGGCGGCGGCCATCGCCATCGGGTTTGCCTTCGCCCACTGGTTGGCGATCTCCAGCGCGGTGTCGATCACCGCTTCCACCGCGACGACACGGTTGGTGAGGCCGAGCGCCTGCGCTTCCTCGGCGCCGATCAGCCGGCCGAGGCTCACCATCTCGAAGGCAGCCTTGCGTCCGAGCTGCCGCTGCAGCCCAGTCATGACGAGGGCCGGAACGATGTCGTGCTTGAGTTCAGGATAGCCGAATTTGAGATCGGCTCCGGCCACCATCATGTCGCAGCCGATCGCCAGGCCGGCGCCGCCACCCACCGCGGCTCCATGCACCGCCGACACGACAGGCTTCTTCATCTCCTGCAGCCTGGATTGGAGCCGGCAGGTCAGATCGGCACGGATCAGCACGCGATGCTGCTGGTCCGGTGTCAGATCCTTGAATTCGGACAGATCGGCGCCGGCGCAAAACCCCTTACCTTCACCGGCAAGCACCACTGCACGGACTGCATCGTCGCCATCTGCCGCGTTCAACGCATCGAGCACGCCCTGTGTCAGTTCCGTGTTGAGGGCATTGAGCTTGTCAGGCCGGTTCATGCGGATGATCCGCACGGATTCCCGATCCTCGACAATGACGCATCCTGGCATATCGATCCTCTCACGCATTCTCGCGGGCCTCGACGAACGATGTCGCAAACCCTGCCCGCGCGACCTTGCTTTCGAGCTGGCGTCCAAGCACCTGCTCGCAGAGGCGCGAGGCAATCATCACCTTGTCGAGATCGAGCCCGGTGGAGACCCCCTCCATCTCGAACAGGTTGACCAGATCTTCGGTGGCGACGTTGCCCGCGCGGCCCGAGCCGTAACGGATCTTCGTCGGATGGCCGCCGACGCCGCCGAAGGATGAATCGAAATGTCGACAGCCGGCTTCGTAGGCCGCGACGCAATTGGCGACACCGACGCCGCGCGTATCGTGGAAATGACCGACGCAGATCACATCCGGAGCCGCCTCGTTCAGAAGACGGAAGAGCTGCGCGACCCTGGTTGGCGTGCCGAGTCCGGTGGTGTCGCCGATCGTCACGATCCCGACGCCATGCCTTGCGAAGCGCAGCACATCCTCGACGATACGCTCCGGTGGGACCGCGCCCTCGAACGGACAGCCGAGCGCCACCGAGATGACGCCGACGAGCCGAAACCGATCGCCTGCCGCCTCAACCATCTCGGCGATGCGCGCCCACTGGCCGTCGCGCGATGTGCCGAGGTTGCGCTGCGTATGGGATTCGGTGGCCGAGGCGAGCAGGCTCACTTCGTTGGCGCCATGTCCGGCCGCGAGATCGGCCACCGCCCGTTCGATGCCGGTAAGGTTCGGCGCCGTCGCCTTGTAGTAGACGCCGCGGCGCCGTCTGATGCCGGCGAGCACGTCTCCCGCGTCGCCAAAAGCCGGCACCTTGCCGGGATGCGAATAGCTTGTCGCTTCGATGCGTGGGAAACCCGCTTCGGTGAACACGTCGATCAACGCGATCTTGTCGGCGGTGGCGACGAAGGCAGGTTCGTGCTGCAGGCCGTCGCGTGCGAAGCATTCGCAGATAATGACGTCGGTGCTCATTTGCGATCCTCCCGGCCACGCAGCAAGTGCGAGCCGACAAGCAGGATCATCGAGAGCCCGATCAGCAGCGAGGAAATCGCCGCCACGGTCGGATCGATCTGGTCGCGGATGTTGGCGAACATCAGCCGGGTCAGCGTAGCGTTCTCGCCGCCGGAGATGAACAGCGCGATCACGACCTCGTCGAAGGAGGTGACGAAGGCAAACAGCGCACCCGACATCACTGAAAGACGAATCTGCGGCAGGGTGACGGTGAGGAACGCCCAGGGACGCGAAGCGCCGAGGCTTTGGGCAACACGTTCCTGGTTCATGTCGTAGCTGGCCAGGCCGCTCAGCACCGCGATGACCACAAAAGGCAACGCCAGCACCGTGTGCGCCATGACCAGACCGGTCGTCGTGCCATTCAGACCGATCTTGGCGTAGACGAAGAAGCAGCCGATGGCGACGAGGATCAGCGGCACCAGCATCGGCAGCATGAACACGCCACGCGCCAGCGACGAGGCCGCGCCATAGGCTCGTGAGATTCCGTAGGCGGCAAGCGTACCGAAGGTCGTGGCGAACACGGTTGTCAACAGCGCCGCGCGCAGCGACACGAAGGTGGCCGCACGCCACTCGGACGACCCGAGATAGGTCCCATACCACTGCAGGCTCCAGCTTCTGGGCGGGAACTCCAGATATTTGCTGCCCGAGAACGACATCGGGACGACGATGAGGCAGGGAATGATCAGGAAGGCGAAGACCAGTGCCACCAGCATGTACAGCCAGAGTCTCTGGAAATGCGTGATCTGGGTTTCTGTCGCGGGACGGTTGAGCATCAGCGCACGCCCTCGAACGTGTCGACCCTGAAAAGCCGCTTGAAGGCGTAGAGGATGATGGCGGTGACGACGAGCAGCACGACGCCGAGCGCGCTCGCGGCACCCCAGTTGCCATAGACGGAGATGTTGTTGGCGATCTGCATCGCCCACATCGCGACGCGCCCGCCGCCAAGCAGTGCCGGGGTGACGAAGAAGCCGAGGCAGAGCACGAAAACGAGGGCAACGCCGGCTGCCAGCCCGGGCAGCGACATCGGCAGGAAGACCTGGCGGAACGCTTGCGACGGCGTGGCGCCGCAATTGGCGGCGGCGCGCATATAGACGGGGTCGATCGACCGCATCGAGGCATAGAGCGGCAGGATCAGGAACGGCAGCATGACATGCACCATGCCGATCACGGTACCCAGCATGTTGTGCACCAGCGGCAGCGGTGTCGAAATCACACCGGCATCGATCAGCCAGGTGTTGACCAGCCCGGTACGCTGGAGCAGCACAAGCCAGGCGTAGGTCCGCACCAGCACCGAAGTCCAGAACGGCAGGACCACGAAGATCATCAACAGCCCTGCGGTGCGCTCGGAAAGCTGTGACAGCAGGTAGGCGACAGGGTAGCCGAGAAGCACGCAGACGAGTGTCACCAGCCCCGCCACCTCGAAGGTGGAGATGAACGTGCGCACGTAGATCGGCTTCAGCATGCGTGTGTAGTTTTCCAGCGTCGGCTCGCCAGAGGGCCCGAAGAAGGAAAGCCAGAACAGCCAGCCGATTGGCAGAATCAGCACGAGGAAGATCAGGATCGCGCCCGGTAGCGTCAGTGAAGCCAGCGCACGGCGCTCGCGGCTGCCCTGTCGCTTCAAGGCATCTGCATTGGGGTCGGCATCGGCGATGCCCGGATGATTGAGCACCATCGTCATGACTTGTCCGCCACCAGGATCGTGTGCTCCCGATCAAGCCAGAGCTGGATCGGCTGCCCGCGTTGCGGCAGGTCCTTGCCGCCGAGATCCGGGCCACGACGCAGATCGAGCTCGATGCCATCGGGCATGCGGACCGTGATCAGGTAGCTGTCGCCCTGGTAGATGACATCGGTCGCTTCGGCCTCGATCCGGTTGGCGGTTTCGGTTTCGTCGCCCTTCCATCGCAGCCGCTCGGGGCGAATGACGAGCCAGGACTTGTCGCTGCCCTTCCAGTCATCGCGCGTCCTGAGCGGACGTCCATAGAGAAGAGCGCCGGAGCCATCGGTTTCGACCGGGAGGAAACGGGTCTCGCCGATGAAATCCGCCACGAACTTGTTCTTCGGCCGATCGTAGATCTCGTCGGGCGTTCCGAGCTGCACGATCTTGCCGCCGTTCACCACCGCGATGCGGTCCGAAAGCGTCAGCGCCTCGCGCTGGTCGTGCGTGACATAGACAGTGGTCGTTCCAAGCCGGTCGTGCAGCCGCTTCAACTCGAGCTGCATGTGCTCGCGCAGCTTCTTGTCGAGCGCCGAGAGCGGCTCGTCCATCAGCAGGATCGACGGTTCGAAGACGATAGCGCGTGCCAGCGCCACGCGCTGGCGCTGGCCGCCCGAGAGCGCGTTGACGCCGCGGTCGGCAAGATGCGCCATCTGGACAAGGCCAAGCGCCTCCTCGACACGCCGGTCGAGTTCGGCGCCCGACACGCCACGCAGGCGCAGTGGATAGCCGACATTGCGGCGCACGCTCATATGGGGAAACAGCGCGTAATTCTGGAAGACCATGCCCAGATTGCGCCTGTGCGGCGGCAACAGCAGGAATTCGGAACCGTCTAGGGTGATCGAACCGGAATCCGGCCGAACGAAGCCGGCAAGCACGTTGAGAAGCGTCGTCTTGCCGGAGCCCGACGGGCCGAGCAGGGTCAGGAACTCGCCCGGCGCGATATCAAGCGACACGTCATCGAGCGCGAGAAAGCTGCCATAGGCTTTTTTGATGTTTCGGATTTCGACCCTGCCGGGCATCGCGGCCTCCTTGTAAACGGTCGGCATTCGCTACGCCCTCAAGCGTGAATGCAGCCAGGACGCATCTTGCGACCGACGACAGGACGCGTCGAGCGCTTCGGTCAGGCTCCACGTTTGACCGGTTTTCTCCACAAAGGTCGTTGGCAACATCATTTCACAATCCACCGATACGAAGGCGTGTCAGAGATCGCTGCAGCAACTTGCACGTCGAACAGACGCGCGGCACACGGTGCAACGTCGAGGTCTGGGTGGAAGGTGGACGCCACGATCCACCTTCCGAATTCCAGGAATGCGAGACCTACTGGACGATGAGGTTCTTGAAGTCTTCCTGGACGCTCTGGATGTTCTCGGACCACCAGGTCGGCTGCATGGTGACCTGCTTTGCCGCATTTTCCGGCGAGGCGTTCGATTGCGCGAGTATGTCGGCGGAGAACTGGGTTGCCTCGAAGGCCTTCTTGTTCGACGGCCCGTAATAACCCATCATCGTCGGGATGCGTGCCTGAATCTCGGGCGAGACGATGTTGGCAACGAGCTTCTGCGCGGCCGCCACGTTCTTCGAGCCCTTCAGGATGGCGACACAGCCGAAGCCGATGACGCCGTCCTGATAGGTGAACTTGACCGGTGCGCCGTCGGCGATGACGCCGGCGATGCGGCTGCCCCAGATCGCTTCCATGTCGACTTCACCATCCTTGAGCAGCTGTGCGGACTGCGCACCCGAGGTCCACCACACCGACACGCTCGGCTTGATCTTTTCGAGCGCCGCCAGCGAACGCTTGGTATCGAGCGGATAGACCTTGTCGCGTTCGACGCCATCGCCGAGCAGAGCAATCTCCATCATCTCCTGCGGATAGACGCTGAGTGCGCGACGGCCGGGGAACTTCTCGACGTTCCAGAAGTCCTTCCAGTCCTTTGGCGGGTTGTCGCCGTATTTGTCGGTGCGCCAGGCGAGAACGACCGAATAGGTGTTCGTGGCGATCCAGTTCTTGGCGCGGACGCCTTCCGGAATACCGTCACCGTTGACGACAGAATAGTCGATCGGTTCGAACAGGCCCTCGGCGGCGCCGATGGCGCAGTCTTCAGCACCGAGATGCGCGACATCCCAGCCCGGCGCGCCGGACTGCACCTGCACACGCACGGCAGCGATGCCGTCATGCGATTCGGTACGAAGTTCGGCGCCGATCTTTTCCGCCGATGGCTTGAACAGCGTTGCGGTCAGGTCTTCCTGAACCTTGCCGCCGAGCCCTGCCAGCGTCAGCGTGTCCGCGGCCATGGCCGTGGTCGACAATACGGCCCAGGCCGCTGCAGTGATAAGTCCGTGTTTGACAGACTTGTGCATCTTCATCTCTCCCATTGATGACACACAATTGACGTTGATCGGCGGTCACGTCTTCTGGTTTGAGGCTCAGGCCGCCGCGTCCTTGAGCCCCAGTTCACTGATGAACTTCGTCTGGAAGAAGGCCTCGAGGCCTTCCACTCCACCTTCGCTGCCATAGCCACTCTCTTTGACGCCGCCGAACGGCGTCTCCGGCGCGGCAATGCCGAAGTGATTGATCGAGACCATGCCGGACTCCAACTGCTCGCCGAGCAGCGTCGACGTACGCTCCGAGCGTGTGAAAGCGAAGGCGGCAAGGCCGTAGGGAAGGCTGTTCGAACGCGCGATCGCGTCATCTAGCCTGGAGAAGGATGCGATGGGCGCGAGCGGCCCAAACGGCTCGTTGATCATCACGCGCGCGTCGTCAGGTGTGTCGACCATAACGGTCGGCGCGAAGAAATTACCCTGATTACCGATACGCTTGCCGCCGGTTAGAACCTTGGCGCCGCGGCTCTCAGCATCCGTGACGAAAGCCTGCATGGCGTCGAGGCGACGGGCATTGGCAAGCGGCCCCATCTGCACGCCAGCTTCCGTGCCCGGACCAACCTTGAGACTTTCTGAGCCGGCGACGAAGGCATCGACGAAGCGCTTGTAGTGCCGCTCATGCACGTAATAGCGCGACGGCGCGGCGCAGACCTGCCCGGCGTTGCGATACTTCAGGAACAGGCCGAGCTTTACCGCTTCCTCGGGGTCGGCGTCCTCGCAGACAATGAAAGGCGAGTGCCCGCCAAGCTCGAGCGTCGCGCGCTTGACGTGAGCGGCGGCCAGCTGGCCCAGGTGCTTGCCGACCGGAATGGAGCCGGTGAACGAGATCTTGCGAATCTGTGGCGCAGGGATGAGGTATTCCGAGATCTCGGCCGGCACCCCGAAGACGAGGTTGACGACGCCGGCCGGAATGCCGGCATCATCAAAGCAGCGAACCAGTTCGATCGGAGAAAACGGCGTCTCTTCCGGACATTTTATGATGATCGTGCATCCGGCCGCGACGGCGCCGGCGATTTTACGCACCGCCTGGCTCACGGGAAAGTTCCAGGGCGAAAAGCCGGCGACGGGGCCAACCGGTTCCTTGATCACGATCTGGCGCACGCCCGGCGCACGCGCCGGAATAAGCCGGCCATAGGCGCGGCGCCCTTCTTCGGCGTACCAGTCGATATGATCGGCGGAGCCGACGGTCTCGCCAAGCGCCTCGGCAAGCGGCTTGCCCTGCTCACGCGTCATCAGCGCGGCAATGGCTGGTGCACGCTCACGCAGCAGGTTTGCCGCCTTGCGCAGCAACTTTGACCGTTCATAAGGCGAAACCAGCCGCCATTCGAGGAAGGCGCGCCGGGCGGCGGATAGCGCCCGGTCCAGATCGACCGGTGCGGCATGCATCACCGATGCGAAGGCTTCGCCGGTTGCCGGATCGATGACCTTGCCGGATCGTCCGGAGCTCCCCTCGCACCATGCGCCATCGATGAACAGCTTCGCCAGTTCCATCCGTATTCCTCAATTCCAATTTAGTTGATTTCGTAAACTATGTAGTTCACATCGTCAACTATCTTGAGTGAAAATATCTCAACCCCGCCGCACATTTTGCACGCAGCGACCAAGCTGATGATTTGTCTGGAGACTGGGCGAAGCAGCGGAAGCAGGTAACTTGCGCCTGCGCCCAAAAATCGGAGCCGATTTCGGAAACGAGCATGCGCAAACGAGGCTGAAAGTGTCTTCTAAGCGTCCAGCAGGATGCGCGGCGTTGGCATCACTCTTCCTCGCCGAGATCGCCACCAGCGGCTACAACCTCGCGGCGAAGCTGGTCGTAATAGGTGATCGAACTCTTGAAGACGGCCTGCAGCGATTTCTGAAGCTGCGAGCGCTCTACCGGAGACAGGCTCGAGAGCATCATCTCGTTGCGGTGTTCGGAATCGGCGAGGATCTTCGCCACGATCTCTCTGCCCTCACCGGTGAGGCGCAGAAGGATGCTGCGGCCGTCCTCGGGGTTTTCCGAGCGGCTGATCAGGCCGCGGTCGATGAGGCCGGAGACGACACGGCTCATCTGGCTTTTCAAAAGACCGCTGTGGTTGGCCAGAAGCTGCAACGGCGCTTCCTTGAGATAGTCGAGCACGGCAAGCGCGCGCCATTCCCGAACCGTAAGCTTGTAGCGCGGGCTGATCGACAGGAAAGCGATGCGGCTCGAAAGCGATGCGAGACGCTGCAACTGGAATGAAAACAGATCGCGCGCGTCATGCGCTTCGATCAGATGCGCCATGTTGTCGGCATCGTCGACGCCGCTGTCCGGTCCACTCATTCCCTCGTCCCCTGCAGGCGCCCGTCCGCATTCGCCCAAAACGGGAAGCGCGATTTCACCTCAACCCGAAACGTCATCGGAAATCCACTCCTTTGTCACGTTACGCGCAACATGATTTGGTTGACAGGGTGAACTATATGGTTCATCTCGGCAACCAACCTGCTATCTCGAATACGTCAAGCTTTGCTGCGCAACGCGCTGAATTTCCGGCTTCCAGGGAGGATAAAAATGACCAACGGCAACAAACTGCACAATCCGGCGACCATCGCACCGCCTGCCCGCAACCTCTATGCGCATGCAGTCGAGGTGCCGGCTGCCAGCCGGCATCTCTACGTCGCTGGCCAGGTCGGCGTGCGGCCGGACGGCACCGTGCCGGAGAGCCTGGAAGAACAGACCGAGCAGATGATGGAGAATATCCGCGCCATCCTCGCTTCCGCTGGCATGACCTTCGCAGACATCGTCAAATTCAACGCCTATTGCATGTCGGCTGAAGACATCATCACCTATGCCGGCATCCGCAACCGCCTCTTTGCCGGGGTCCAGACCGCAACGACAGCCGTCGTGGTGACAGGCCTCGCCAACCCGGCCTGGAAGGTCGAGGCCGATCTCGTTGCGGCACGACAGGGCTGACGTTCATGTTCTACCGTCCATCCGACGGCCACGGCCTGCCTCACGATCCGTTCAAGGCGATCGTGTCGCCACGGCCGATCGGCTGGATTTCGACCCGCAGCAGCTTGGGCGCGATCAACCTCGCGCCCTACTCCTTCTTCAATGCACTGTCAGTCGATCCTTATCTCGTCTGGTTCTCCGCCGATGCCGAGAAGGACAGCGTCGTCTTCGCCCGGGAAACAGGCGAATTCGCCGTCAACCTGGTCGGTGAAAAACTTGCCCGCCAGATGAACGCGACCTCGGTCGACGCACCGCGCGGGATCAGCGAGTTCGGTTATGCCGGGCTGGAAGCCGCCAATTCGAGGCTGATCGCCGCCCCGCATGTCGCAGGCGCTCCCGCCGTGCTCGAATGCCGATTGACCGAGATCATCGAACCAAAGGGCCTTGATGGTCGCTGGGCCGGAGTCTTCGTGGTCATGGGCGAAGTCGTCGGCATCCATATCGATGATGCCATGCTGACCGACGGACTCTTCGACCAGAAGAAGGCCGGAAATGTCGCCCGGCTCGGCTACATGGACTATCTCTCGACCAGCGAAACGTTCCAGATGCGCCGACCACGCTGGGCCGACAAAGAGACCAATCGGTCCTGAGCACAGGGCAGGCAACCAGGTTCGGACGTCCTCTCCCATCACCCCTTTTGCGAAACAGCCTCTGAGGACAGTCGTTTTGCGGCCGCGCGGCGCAAACCGGCGAACATCGGCTTGCGTTGATAAGCCGGCGTCAGCCATCGCTCGACCTGCTGCAGCAGGAAGATCAGCACCATGTTGATGATCAGGTAGATGAGCGCCACCATGCAGAACACTTCGATGACTGCGAAGGTCTGGCTCATCAGGTCCTTGGCGACCCCGGTCAGCTCCATCACCGTGATCGTGCAGGCGAGCGAGGTCGACTTCAAGGTGACGACGATCTCATTGCTGTAGGCTGGAAGCGCGCGTCGTATCGCTATCGGCATTGTCACCAGCAGGAAGGTCTTGAACCCAGAAAGGCCGAGCGCCCGGGCCGCTTCGATTGCCCCCTGGGGCACGGCGGCAAGACCGCCACGCATCACTTCCGCTGTATAGGCGCCGGCGCAAACGCTCATCGCAATCACCGCGCAGGCAAATGGATCCTTGAGCACGATCCAGACCGGGCTGGCACGCAGCCAGGCGAACTGGCTGAGGCCGTAGTAGAGGACGAATATCTGCACGAGCAGCGGGATGGAACGGAATGCCAGCACATAGGCCGACGCAACACCTCTGAGGGCACGATAGCGCGAACGCCTTGCCCAGGTGGCGAGACCGGCAAGGATCAACCCCAAGGGAAGGGTCACGGCGGCAAGCGCCAGGGTGACCCAGATCGCCCCGGCGAGTTCGGTTGCCACATGAAGAGCGGTTTCGAGGTCCATGCTCAGGCCCAGCGCATTCTGGTTTCGAGGGCATGGAATGCCCGTGAGGAAATCGCCACCAGCACAAGATAGACGAGTGCCGCCACGCCGTAGAAGACGAAGGGCTGTCCGGTCGTGCGTCCTGCGACGCCGACAACCCGCATCAGTTCGGCGAGAGAAATCACCGAAAGCAATGTCGTTTCCTTGATCGCCATGATCCAGACATTGCCGAGACCCGGCAGCGCCAGCCGGAACATCTGCGGGATGATGACGGTCCAGAGCCCGGCGAACGGACGCAATCCTAGCGCCGTATAGGCCTCGAACTGCCCGACCGGAATCGCGGCATGGGCGCCGCGAAACACTTCCGAACTGTAAGCGGCCGAAACGAACGCCACGGCCATCACGCCGACGGTGAAGGCATCCACTTCGATGTAGCCGGTGTAGCCGAAACCGCGCGCCACCCACATCAGAGCGCCGTTCGTGCCGAAGAAGAGCAGGAAGATCACCAGCAGCGGCGGCACGCCACGCAGCAGCGTGGTATAGAGCGTCGCCGCCGCGCCAAGCCACCGGTTGTGTCCCAGCTTCGCAAAGGCCACTGCGAGCCCGAGGACCACGCCCAGGACGTAGCCGATGCATGCGCATGCCATCGTTACGCCCAGGCCGGTGAGCAGCGGCCTGGTCCAGCCGTCGCCGCCCCAGGCGAACAGGTCAATGATCGAACCGCTCGAGCCCATGCAGGGTCAGGCCCCGCACACCTTGGCATCCGGCTTGGTGGAAACGTCGAAGCCGAACCACTTCTCCGAAATGCCCTTCAGCTCGCCCGATGCCTTCAGCTCGCACAAGGCTGTGTCCCATGCCTTGCGCAGGTCCTCTTCATCCTTGCGCATCAGGCCGCCGACGCCGACACCGAGATAGTTGAACTGCTCGAAATCGATGTTGGGAGACAGGATCTCGATCGGCTCGCCCTGCTGCGTGCGCGTCAGGGCGATCCAGGGAGAGCGCCCGGCGACGGCCGCATCGACCCGGCCAGCCAGCAGATCGAGGTTGAGGCTATCCTGGTTGTCGTAGAGCCGGACCGTCACATCCCCCTTCAGCTCATTGTCCACGAACTTCTGGCTCTGGGTACCGGATTGCACGCCGATCGTCTTGCCGGAAAGAGCGGCCTTCAGCTCCTGCCAGTTCGCCTTGCCGTTCAGGCTGGACGTTTTTGCCGCGGCGAAATTGATCGGCAGGTTGGCGTAGCTCTGCGTGAAAGCCAGTCGCTTCTGCCGTTCGGGCGTGATGGCGATGCCGCCGACGAGGATGTCGTATTTGCCCTGTTCGAGCGCCGGAATCTGCCCTTCCCAGGGTTGGGCGGTGAAGCGGCAGCTGCGCTTCATGCGATCACAGACCTGCTTGGCAAGGTCGATCTCGAAACCGGTGAGCTCGCCGGATGGCGACGTCGACGTCCACGGCAGATAACCACCATCGGTGCCGATGCGCACTTCCGCCTGGTCTTGCGCCACCGCCGGTCCACACAGGATTGCGGCGAGCACGAGAACCGACAACAGGTTCTTGACTGCCTTTTGCATGATTGAATTCCCTCCCCTTTATTCGCTTATCAGAGACGCTCGGGGCGTCCCTCTGCACCAAGGTCCCAGAACAATCCGGCCATGATGGCGAGCCCCTCCTTGACCAGGGGCTGCAGCAGGTGCTCGTCCGGAGCGTGCTGCGAGCATCCCGAATAGGAATGCGGCACCCAGATCGTCGGCATGCCGAGAATGTCCGCGAAACAATCGTTCGGCAGCGAACCGCCGGCATTCGGCAGGATGGTCGGCTCGATCCCGGTCGTTTTCACGACCGAGGCTGCGGCCCAGCGCATCAACGGATGTTCCGGATCGAGGCGGGTTGCGCCCCATTCCGATTCCTGTGCCATAGGTTCGATCGCCACATTGTGGAAGCCATTTTCGTCCAGGAAGGCGCGGATGGCCGGAAAGAAGGCCGCGGGATCGACATCGACCGTGTAGCGGATCTGCATGCGGGCGCGGGCATGCGGTGGGATCGCATTGATCGGCTGCTCGGGTCTTCCCGATGTCATCGCCAAGACTTCGAGCGCGGTCCAGCCAAACACCCGCTCGGACGGCGTCAGGCCAGGCTCACCCCACCACGGATTGAGTTCTGGACCATTCTCTTCGGTCTCAAGCTCGATCCTGGCCAAAGCGGTCCGGACGCTCTGCGGGATTTCGCTGGGCAGGATATCGCGGACATTGATGCGGCCATTGGCCGAGACGAGCGCCGCGATCGCATTGGCGAGGATGACCGCCGGATTGGCGATCAGGCCGCCCCAATTGCCGGAATGATGCGCGCCAAGCCGCAGATCGCACACCAGGTCGAAGTCCGCAGTGCCACGCGTTCCACCATCCAGCGTCGGGCGGTGCTGCGCAAGACGCGGCCCGTCGGACGCAATCAGCCAATCCGCCCGCAATTTGGAACGGTGTTCGGCGCATATTTCGCGAAGCCCGGCCGAGCCCGTTTCTTCGGAAGTCTCGATCAGTGCAACAGTGTTGAAACCAAGCGATCCACGCGTTGCCAGCACGGCCTCGAGCGCCAGCATGACGATGGTGTGCTGGCCCTTGTTGTCGGCGGTTCCACGGCCATAGATGCGCTCGCCCTCGACCTTCACCTGCCAAGGGTCGCGGTCGTTCGACCAGGAACCTTCCATGCCCGCGACGACATCGCCATGGCCATAGACGAGAAGCGTCGGCAATCTGTCGGATTCGATGCGCCGCGCGATCAACAGCGGGCCCCCGGCCGGGTCCGGATTTTCGACCACCTCACCGGTAAAGCCGAGCCGGCCGAAATCGGCGCTGATTTCATCGAGGTAGCGATAGCATTCGGGACGGCGCTCGGGCTTCTGGCTTTCCGTGGCGATGGCAACACGACGCTGCAGGTCGGACAGGAAACGGCCGTCGGAGGCAAAGGATGTGGCAAGGGCGATGGTTTGGTTCCGAGACATAATCCTGCTCATTCGAATTCTTGACAGAACGATGTCACGCCAAAGATTATGCGCGCAAACCAAAAGTTTTCTCGGTTAGCCTCAATAGGATTAAGTCTCACCATGTCGCGGCACCTGCCACCACTCCCCGCCCTGCGTGCATTCGAGGCGGCGGCGCGTCATTTGAGTTTCGCCCGCGCCGGTGGAGAGCTCGGCGTCACGCCAGGCGCCATCAGCCATCAGATGAAACAGCTGGAGGACTGGGTCGGCGATCCGCTGTTCGAACGACGCGCAAACGGCGTCCGGCTCACCGAGACCGGACGTGTCTTTGCGACCCGCCTGGGTGCGATTTTCGACCAGATCACCTCGGCCGCGGTTGCGGCGCGGGCGCCGGGTGGTACCAGCAGCGTGACGGTACGCTGCCAGTTCTCGCTGGCCTCGAAATGGCTGGCGCCACGCATTGGAAAATTCCGCGCTTTGCATCCTGACATCCAGATCGCGGTGCAGGCACTGCCGCATCGCTGGAATGCCAATGAACGCGACCCCGATCTCGCCATCTACCACGGCCGCGGCACCATCCCCGGCGTCCGGCAGGACACGCTGATCGGCGGGAGACTGGTCGTCGTGGCCTCTCCCGGTCTCGTCGAAACCCTGCCACCAGCCCCGACGCCCGCCGACCTGTTGTCACGGCCGTTGATCAAGGTGGATTTTGCCGAACCCGGCTGGCACGACGAAGGCTGGGAGGCCTGGTTTGCCGCCACCGGCTTCGGCCATCTCGAACTGCGCTCGACGCTTTCCTTCAACCTGGTGCATCTGGCGATCGAAGCCTGCAGCGCCGGAGCGGGATTTGCGCTCGTGCCGGATTTCATGGTCGAGCAGGAGCTGGAGAGCGGGCGCCTCGTTGACGCCTTCGGCATCTCGCTCCCGATCCGCCAGCCTTATGTGATGATGACACCGGAAGCCAGTCTTGCGCGGCCGGAAGTGGCCATGCTGCGAAGCTGGCTGCTGGACGAAGGGATCAAATCCGCCGCATAAGAAACGGATATCCTGAATGGGTCATACGAAGAGGACGCGGCGATGCACACGGAACAGGGCGTTCTCCGCATATCGATCATCGTCACCTTCGCCCTGGCCGTGATCGGCATTGTGTTCGGCCTTCTGTCAGGCTCCTTTGCCATCGTCTTCGACGGTGTCTACGCGCTGACCGACGCGACAATGACGATCGTTGCCCTGCTCGTTGCCAACCTGATTGCTTCGTCGACAGCGGTCGGGCCGGCCCGAGGCAAGCTGGTGAAACACTTCACCATGGGCTTCTGGCATCTGGAGCCGATGGTGCTCGGCCTCAACGGCATCATGCTTTCAGGCGCGGCGATCTATGCCTTGATCAACGCGGTCGGCAGCATCATGTCCGGCGGGCGCGAGCTGAACTTCGACCAGGCCATCATCTATGCGGTCGTGACCCTCGCGGTGACCATCGGCATGGCGATCTACGGCCACCGGGCGAACCGCACCATCCAGTCGGATTTTGTCGCCCTCGACGCCAAGGCCTGGGTCATGTCCGCGTCGCTGACGGCTGCCTTGTTCATCGCCTTCGTCTTTGGCTATCTGGTGCAAGGCACCAGCCTGGAATGGACATCACCCTATGTCGATCCGGTCGTGCTTGCCGTGGTCTGCGTCATTATCATCCCGATCCCTCTCGGCACGATCAAACAGGCGCTGGCGGATATTCTTCTGGTCACCCCGGCAGACCTCAAGCGGCATGTCGATCAGGTCGCCGGGGAAACCATCAAGCGTCATGGCTTCCTGGACTATCGCGCCTACGTAGCCAGGGTTGGCCGTGGCAGGCAGATCGAACTGTTTTTCATCGTGCCACCGGACTGGCCGGCCAGGAAGCTGCAGGAATGGGACCTCATTCGCGATGAAGTCGGCGAGGCCCTCGGCGACGAGGGACCGGACCGCTGGCTCACCATCGCCTTCACCACCGATCCGGAATGGGCAAATTAGACAGGGTTTTGATGATCAGCGCACAAGCGGCGCAACGGCGTTTTCGACAAGGCGCACAAGGCTGAGCGCGGTCATTTCCGAGGATTTCGGGTTGGTGGCCAGCGGCTGGTTTTCGAGCGTCAGGTCGAGTCTGCCAAAGGCGCCGACCGCCTCGACCCGGTGAGCATTGCGGCGTGCTGCCGGATCGGCCACCAGCACCACACGGGTCCTGTCGAGGCCGATGCCCGACATTGCCGAGATCACCGCAACATTGGCGTTTTGAGGAAAGCGGCCAGCAGCCTCGCGTGCGCTGCCATCGAAGAAAGGTGAGACGGCCGCGAGCGTTTCCAGGTCCAGCATGCCCTCCGCCGGCGTGCCGCGCCATGCGCGAGGTGGCTTGACGATCGTATGAACCACCTCCTCCAGCGGCAGGATGCTGGCAGCCGCCAGCGCGCCGAGATCGCCCAAGGCGCCCGAGGGAACAACGATGCGGCTGCCTGTTTCCTTTGCCACCGAGACGAGCCAGTCGAGCAGGGCGTCGTCACAGAATGCACTTGTCGACGAGACGATGAAACTGGCGGCATTTCGCAGTGCCGCCTCGCCCCAGACCGCGACGGCGTCGCGGCCAGCTGCCTCGATCACCATGTCGAGATCAAGCCCGGCCAGTTCGGCAGGCTCGGAGATCAGTCGCACCCCGGCAGGAAGATCGCCACGATGACGATGATGATCGCGCACGGCCACAGCAATGATGTTGACGCCGGGCAGCTGACGTTCTGCGAGCAGCTCGCCAACACGCCTGGCAATTGCCCCCCAACCGACGAAACACAGATTGAGGCGCCGCCGGTCAGAGGCCGACATAACCATGCACCAGTTCGGCGTCGCGCGTCAGATCCTCGCTGTTGCCGGACCAGACTGTGCGGCCCTTTTCGAGAATGTAGTGGCGATCAGCAAGCCGCTTCAGGACATGCAGGTTCTTGTCGATCAGCAGGATCGATTGCCCTTCCGCTTTCAGGGCTTCTATGCAGGTCCAGATTTCGGCCCGGATCACCGGCGCCAGCCCCTCTGTCGCCTCGTCGAGAATGAGCAGCTTGGGGTTGGTCATCAGCGCGCGGCTGACAACCAGCATCTGCTGCTCACCGCCTGACAAGGTGCCGGCAGCCTGGCCGGCCCGTTCGCGCAACCGCGGAAACAGGGCGTAGATGCGCTCCAGCGTCCACGGATTCTTGCGCCCCAGCCGGTTGGCTGCCGTTGCGACAAGGTTTTCGCGAACCGTCAGCGTCGGGAAAGTATGACGCCCTTCAGGCACCAGCCCGACGCCGAGCCGCGCCACGCGTTCGGGTGCGGCGCCCAGCACGTTTTGCCCACTGAAATGCAGTTCGCCCGAAAGCGGCTTCACCAGTCCCATGATGGATTTGACGGTCGTGGTCTTGCCCATGCCGTTGCGGCCGAGCAGCGTGACGACCTCGCCATCGCCGATCTCCAGTGCCACGTCGAACAGGACCTGGCTTCGCCCATAGGCGGACTGCAGCTTTGCAACCTTCAGCACAGCTCGTCCCCCTCTCCCAGATAGGCCGTGCGCACTTCCGGATTCTGCCGGATGTCATCGACGCTGCCACTGGCGATGACGCGCCCGTAGACCAGGACCGATATGCGATCCGCGAGCGCGAAAACGGCATCCATGTCGTGTTCGACGAGAAGCATCGATACCTGGTTCTTCAGTCCGCGCAGGGTTTCGATCATCTGCTGGCTCTCGGCATGGCCGAGACCGGCCATCGGCTCATCCAGCAACAGCAGCCGTGGCTGCGTCGCCAGTGCCACGGCAAGTTCCAGCTGCTTCTGCTCGCCATGTGAAAGATTGGCGACGAGCTCGTCCGCGCGCGCCTCCAGGCCAGTGCCGGCCAGAAAGCTGCAAGCCTCATCCCGGAGCGAATGATCGGAGCGAACGTTTTTCCAGAAACGGAAGGAGTGGCCCTGCCGCACCTGCACCGCCAGCGCGACATTGTCGAGCACGGTGTAGTCGGGAAGCAGGCAGGTGATCTGGAAGGTACGGGCCAGCCCGAGACCAACACGCCGCGCTGTCGGCAAGGCATCCAGCGTCTGCCCGGCCAGTTCGACGGTTCCCTCGTTGGGCTTCAGCTCACCCATCAGTTGCGAAATCAGTGTCGTCTTGCCGGCACCATTCGGCCCGATCAGCGCGTGGATTTCACCCGGCTGGACCGTCAGGTCTACATGGTCGGTCGCCAGCAATCCGCCGAAGCGCTTCACCAGTCCACGGACATTGAGGATCGGCTGGGTCATCAGCGTCTCCCCATCAGGCGCAGCACGAGGGCCTGCACGCCGCCATGGGTATAGAGCACCACGAACAGCAGGATGAAGCCGAGGGCCAGTTGCCAGTTCTCCGTCCATGACGCCAGGGAAGTTTCCAGGACGATGAAGACGGCAGCGCCGATCAGCGGACCGAACAAGGTTCCGACGCCGCCGAGAATGACCATGACCATCAGCTCGCCAGACTTGGTCCAGTGCATCATGTCCGGGCTGGCAAAACGCAGGAAGTTGGCCATCAACGCGCCGGCAAGTCCGCAGCCCATGCCGGAAATAATGAACGCCATCAGCCTGTAGCGGTAAGCCGGCAAGCCGATCGCGGCCATGCGCTTCTCGCTCTGGCGCAGACCAACCAGTACATTGCCGAAGCGTGAATTCACGATGCGCCACAGCAGCGCAAAGAACGCCACCGTGATGAAGAGGCAGACGTAATAGACCGTCTGCTTGTCCCGCATGTTCAAGCCCGGCAACTCGTTGGTCCGGCGAATGATCAGGCCGTCGTCACCACCATAGGTCTTCAGCGAAACGAACAGGAAGAACAGCATCTGCGCGAAGGCGAGCGTGATCATGATGAACTGCACACCGCCGGTGCGCAGTGACAACGCGCCGATTACCGCCGCCGCAAGCCCGGATACCAGGATCGCCGCAGGCAGCGTGATCAGCATCTGGTTGGTGCCGGGAATGAAGCCGAACAGAGGCTCTTCGAGCGAATAGTGCTGGTAGAGGATGCCGACGACATAGCCGCCGATACCGAAGAAGGCGGCGTGACCGAAACTGACCAGCCCGCCATAACCGAGCACCAGATTGAGGCTGGCCGCCGCGATGCCGTAGATCAGGATGCGTGTCGCAAGCGAGGTGAGTGCCGAATAACCAGTCGCGTCCGCGAGCAGCGGCAAGGCAATCAGCATGATCAACACGGCTGCGAGCAGTGCCGGGCGCTTGAAGGAAGTTTCGCTGTTCACAATCAAGCCCAATCAGGAATTGCGGATGAACAGGCCCTTGGGCCGGATCAGCAGGACAATGGCCATCAGCAGATAGATGCCCATGGAGGAAATGCCGGCGCCGAGAGCATCGGCTTCCGGCCCGACCATCACTTGCCTGAGCAGCCCCGGCAGGTAAGCGCGCAGGCCCGTATCGACGATGCCGAGGATCAGGCTGGCGAAGAAGGCGCCGCGAATGGAGCCGACGCCGCCGATCACCACGACCACGAATGTGGTGATCAGGATCTGCTCGCCCATGCCGATCTGCACTGCCAGGATCGGGCCGGCCATGAACCCTGCAAGCCCGGCCAGCAAGGCGCCGAGGCCGAACACCAGCGTATAGAGCAGCCGCACATCGACGCCCAACGCCCGCACCATTTCGCGATTGGTGGAACCGGCGCGCACCAGCATGCCGATGCGCGTGCGGTTGATCAGCAGATAGAGGCCAAATGCAACCAGGAGGCCGACCAGAATGATGGCGAGGCGATAGATCGGATACGAAAGGCCCGGCAGCAGTTCAACCGATCCGTCCAGCACTGACGGCATCTGCACGAACAGCGGCTGGCGGCCGAACAGCATGGTGACGGCCTGGTTGAAGATCAGGATGAGGCCGAAAGTGGCAAGAACCTGGTCAAGATGGTCGCGCCCATAAAGCCGACGCACGACCAGGAACTCGATCGCCACGCCGGCGAGCGCGGCCGCAGCGAGCGCGGCCGGAATGCCCAGCCAGAACGAGCCGGTTTCGGTCGTGACAAACGTGCCGGCATAGGCACCGATCATGTAGATGGAGCCGTGCGCCAGGTTGATGACGCCCATGATGCCGAAGATCAGGGTCAGGCCGGCAGCCATCAGGAACAGCATCACGCCGAACTGCACACCGTTCAGCAATTGTTCGAGGAAGAGCGTCATACGCGGTCACTTCGGGCAAACGGGAAAGCGTGGAGAGACTGCGCATGGCTGCCTCTCCTCTCAATTTGGCACTGTCGCGACTACATCTTGCAGTCGGCCGAATAGGCGTCGCCGTGATCCTTGAACACGTCGCCGACAGTCTTGATGACTGGCTTGCCGTCAGCGCCCTTCTCGACCTTCAGCGCATACCAGTCCTGGATCGGATGCTGGTTCGGCCCAAAGGCGAATTTGCCGCGTACCGACTGGAAATCGGCCTTGCGCAGCGCATCGCGGAAGGAGTCGTCCAGCTTGCCGCCTGTCGCCTTGAGCGCCGAAGCGATCAACTGGCCGGTGTCGTAGCCCTGACTGGAATAGTAGGTGGCGGGACGGTTGTAGGCCTTGTTCCAGGCTTCCATGAATTTCTTGTTGGCCGGATTGTCGAAGTCCGTATTCCAGTGTGCCGAAACGTTTACACCCACGGCAGCTTCGCCGACAGCCGCCAGCGTTACGCCGTCCATGGACGGCTCGGCGAGCACCATCGGGATTTCCTTGCCGAGGCCTGCCTGCTCATACTGGCGAAGGAAGGTGATGCCGAGGCCACCCGGATGGAACTGGAAGACGACATCCGGCTTTGCCGCACGGATCTGGGCGAGTTCGGCGGCAAAGTCGGTCTGGTCGAGGCGGGTGTAGACCTCGCCGGCGATCTCGCCCTTGAAGAAGCGTTTGAAGCCGGCAAGCGCGTCTTTTCCGGCCTGGTAGTTCGGCGCCAGGATGAACGCCTTCTTGTAGCCGAGATTGGTGGCGAGCTGGCCCGCGCTCTCATGCAGGCTGTCGTTCTGCCACGACACGACGAAGTAGTTTTCATTGCAGCCCTTGCCGGCAAGATTCGACGGACCCGCATTGGGGCTGATGTAGAAAGCGCCGCCGTCGACGATATCAGGCACGGTCGCACCGGCGACATTTGAGAAGACAATGCCGGTGAACAGCTTGACGCCGCTTTCACTCAGGAAGCGCTCCGCGATCTGCTTGCCCTGTCCAGGCTTCAGGCCGTCATCCTCGACCAGCAGTTCGACCGGGACGCCGCCCATCTTGTTGTCTTCCATGGCGAGCTTGAAACCGTCGCGCACGTCCTGGCCGAGATAGCCGGCCGGACCGGACAGCGTCGTGATCATGCCGATCTTGACCGGATCCTCGGCCAGCGCGCCGAACGTCGTGGCCATAAGCGTCGAGGCGGCAAGCAGTGTCTTTCGCATAAGCATTGGTTCTCCTCCGTTTGTCGCCGTCTCGGCGTTTTTCTTGGTCGGCAGGTTAGACAGGACCTACTCGCATGGGAATAGGTCCTGATGCTTCATCCCCGTCAGAGCTTCACCCAGCCTTCCGGCGGCGTCTTGCCGGGATGCATCGCACCGCAGTTCGGGCAGGTGCGCGCTTTCTCATCGGCATAAAAGGCCTGGTAGATGGGCGGCAGGTCGCGCACGATGCTCTTCAGCGAGACCTCGACCCGCTTGACCAGCGCGTTGCACTCGAAGCAGTACCATTCGAAGGCGTCCAGAAGGCCGTCATTGCGCTTCGGCTCGACGACAAGCCCGATCGATCCTTCCTGCGGGCGCTGCGGCGAATGGCGGACATGCGGCGGCAACAGGAAGATTTCGCCCTCACGGATCGGTACGTCGTAGAAATTGCCGTTGTCGACGACCTTGAGCATCATGTCGCCCTTGAGCTGGTAGAAGAACTCTTCGACCGGGTCGTCGTGATAATCGGTGCGTTTGTTCGGGCCGCCGACCACCGTCACCATGAGGTCGGCATCCTCCCAGATCTGCTGGTTGCCAACCGGGGGCTTGAGCAGATGGGCGTGCTCGTCGATCCATTTCGAGAAACTGAAAGCAGACAGGCGTCTGGTCATGGTCATTCCTCCCACTATTAGCGCAGCCGCGCCGGTTCCAATCAAGCAGTAGTCTTCAGGCCGCATGCTTCGAAAGCGATGCGGGTTGCCCGTTTCTCTTCCTCGGTCAGCTCGAGCAGTGGCGGCCGAACCCGACCGCCGGTCTGGCCAAGCAGGTCCTGCCAGTATTTCTGATGCGAATGCGGCTTCTCCGCCGGCCTTGTGTTCTTGAGTGCGGCGCGGACCGGATCCAGGCTGTCGCGCACGGCACGTGCCTTTTCGATCTCGCCGGCGAAGGCAAGGTCGGTGTACTGGCGCATGCGCCTATCGTTCTTGGTCTGGATGAGATAGGGCGGCGAGGAACAGAGATAGAGCTGCCAGCCGAGTTCGACGATGTTGTCCAGCCATTCCTCTTCGGAAGCCGTGCTGACCAGGATCCTGTCGCCGGCAAGGCGGGTCAGGTCCTTGTACATCGGGCGAGGCACGCTGTACTTGATGGCGACGACATTCTCGATATCGGCCAGTCGGTTGCACAGTTGCGGGCTCATCAGGTAACCGCTGTCGGGATGGCTCCACAACGCGATGCCGATATCGACCTTGTCGGCGATGGTGCGGTAGTAGTTGAGCAGCGTTTCGTCCTGCTCCTTGAAGAAATGCAGCACCGGCGCATGCACGACGATGTAGTCCGCGCCGACCTTCTCAGCGTGTTTCGCCAGCTCGATCACCACGTCCATGTTCTGGTCTGAACAGGACATGATGGTCTGGGCGCGCCCGGCGCAGGCATCGACGGCGAGCTCAAAACTGCGCTTGCGTTCATCGAGCGACATCGAGAAGAACTCGCCCTGCTTGCCGGCGATGAAGAAGCCGTCGATCTTCAGGTCGTCGATCCAGTGATCGACATTGCGGCGAAAACCGTCTTCGTCGACCTGAAGATCGTCCTTGAACGGCATCAGTGCTGCAGCCCAGATGCCTTTCATCGTCGCTCGCGAATAAGCCTTGGCGGTCTTCTTGTCGTATTTCATCGCTTGTGAACCCTTCAGATCGCCATGCGGTGCGAGACAGTCTTCACCACCATGTAATGCATGATGCCTTCGGCCCCGCCTTCGCGCCCGAAACCGCTCTCCTTGACGCCGCCGAATGGTGTCTCGGCGACCGAAGCCTCGAGCGTGTTGATGGAGACGTTGCCGGCTTCCAGGTCATCGGTGATCTGGTCGACATTGGCGGCCGAGTTGGTGAAGGCATAGGCAGCGAGCCCGAAAGGCACGCCATTCGCCTGCTCGATCGCGTCTTCCAGCGACGGCACCGGATTGATCACCGCGAGCGGTCCGAATGGTTCCTCGCGCATCACCCGGGCATTGGCCGGTACGTCGGCGAGGACCGTCGGCGGATAGAAGTAGCCGCGATTGCCCGGGCGTTCGCCGCCAACCAGCAGCTTCGCACCCTTCGACACGGCATCGGCCACCAGCGCCTCCAGCGCTTCAACCCGGCGGTGGTTTGCCACCGGCCCCATTTCCGTTCCTTCGTCGAGACCATTGCCGGTCTTCACCAAACGGGCACGCTCGATGAACGCATCCGTGAAGGGCTTGTAGACCTTCTCATGCACGAAGAAGCGGGTCGGCGAGGTGCAGACCTGGCCGGCATTGCGCACTTTCCGGATGGCCGAGGCTATGCCTGCCTTCACCGGGTCGGCGTCGTCGCAGACGATGACAGGGGCATGGCCACCGAGTTCCATCAGCGCGGGTTTCACATATTGCGCGGCGAGGCCAGTCAACCGCTTTCCGACGGCGGTCGAACCCGTAAAGGCGATCAGACGAACCTGCTCGTGCGGGATGAGATATTCGGAAATCTGCGCCGGAACGCCGAAGACGAGATTGAGCACGCCAGCCGGAAGCCCTGCGTCATGAAAGGCCCGGGCGATGTGAAGGCAGCCTGCCGGCGTCTCTTCCGATGCCTTGATGATGATCGAACAGCCGGCGGCGAGCGCGCCTGCGATCTTGCGGGCGGGCTGGCTGAGCGGAAAATTCCACGGTGAAAACGCGGCCACCGTGCCGATCGGCTGGTGGTGCACGACGTAACGAATGCCGGGCTCGCTGGGGATGACCCGACCATAGGTGCGCTGCGCCTCGCCGGCATCCCACTCGAAGAACTCCGCACCACGAATGACTTCAAGGCACGCCTGCTGAAACGGCTTGCCGTGTTCGCGGGTGATATCGAGGGCGATGTCGTCGATGCGCTCTCGCAGAAGCGAGGCCGTCTTGCGGAGGATATCGGCGCGGCGCGCCGGCGATGTCTTGCGCCAGACGGCAAAGCCGCGCTCGGCCGCCTCAAGCGCCGCGTCGAGGTCTTGCGTCGACGCCACGGGGACCGCGCCGATCACGCTCTCGTCGGCCGGATTGATGACCGGCAGCGTCTCTGCCGTCTTGCGCCAGGCGCCTCCAATGTAGAGCTGAAGATCGGGGTAGTTCGACATTGGGGCGTCTCAGCTCCGTACTGGCATGAATTCCTGGAAGCGTTGCGCGGCCACAGCCGGCAACCTCCCGCACGCCAAGATCGGTGGATTTCAATATATCGACAAGACAGATTTATCCGATAAATTAATATGGATTCTCGTATTAATTGACTTCCGCCGAAAGCAGCGGTCATCCGGCGATCGGAACCTCCACGCATGAAGATCACCATCAAGCAGATCCAGCAGTTCCTGGCGGTCGCCGAACTCGGCAATTTCTCGCGAGCCTCGAAACGCCTGGGTACCGCGCAGCCGGCGCTTTCGCAGGCGATCCGTGACCTTGAGGACGAATTGTCCGTGCGCCTGTTTGACCGCACCACCCGTCGCGTCGAACTGACCGATGCAGGCCGCGAATTTCAGAACTCCACGACGAAAGTGATGGAAGAGCTCGAACATGCCGTGGAGGGCGTTCACATGCTGGCGGAGCGGCGGCGCGGACGCTTGCGCATCGCGGCGCCGCCTCTGCTGGCTTCCGTCGTGCTGCCGCAGGCTATCGCCGAGTTCCAGCGGAGCTATCCGGGCATCGCCGTGCAACTTGCCGACGTCGGTACCGAACAGATTGTCGAAGCGGTGCGCAGCGGCAAGGCAGACTGCGGACTGGGAACCTTCTCGCCGGCCGAAGACGGCATCGAGCGCGTCGCCCTGGTGCGCGACAGCCTGATGCTGTTTTGCGATGACCGCTCCACATTTGCGAATGCAGCCACCACCAGATGGCGCGATCTGGCAGATCAGCCGTTGATCACGCTGACGCGCGACAGCGGCATTCGCCTGCTGGTCGAAATCGGCTTCGAAACAAGTGAGATTCCGCTGAAGCCTGCTTTCGAGGTCAGCCAGGTGACAACCGCCCTGGCACTGGTCGAAGCAGGATTGGGGGTGGCCTTACTTCCGGCCTACGCTTTGGCGGCGGCGCGTCATCGCAAGGTGGTGGGCAAACCGCTAGTCGACCCCAACATCGCGCGCGAGGTGTCCATGATCCACGCCACCGGACGCTCCGTGTCGCCGGCCACGCAGGCATTCGTCGCGGTCGTCAGGCGCTACGCGCAACGCCTCATCCCACGCGAGAACAGTTAACGAGGCTGCAGGTCGCCATTGATCAGGCGCAGCAACGCCTTGGAGAGCGCAGCTTCGCTGCTCGCCAGGTCGAGCACCACATCGAAATGATTGCGGTTGTCGATTTCCATCAGCGTGGACTGAAAGCCCGCTTCCGACCACAGCCGGTGATATTCCGCCGACTGGCGTTTGAACCCATCAGGTTCGCCCGCCGCATAAGCGGTCACGATGGGGCAGCCGACGCAGGGCAGGTTCTCGGCCGGGCTCAGCAGCTCGACGGACTGATCATCGAGCTTGATCCAGTCCTGCACGAAAGACCTCGAAATCGGCGCCAGATGGAACAGGCCGCTGATCGGCATGGCACCCTTGATGACATCCTCCGGCACGTCGAACGCTTCGTGCCAGCCACCGGATAGAACGGCGCCAGTCAGATGGCCGCCAGCGGAACTGCCACCGACGAAGATCCGGTTGCGATCGATTCCGTAGCGGGATCCACTGTGCCACAGGAAGCCGATGGCGGCGCGAACCTCGCGCACGATCTCGGCCAGATCGACGTCGGGTGCCAGCCTGTAGTCCACCACGGCGGTCGCGATGCCGTGCCTTGCCAGCATCGCGGCCATGAAAGCGGAATCGTGCTTTGAAAGCATCCTCCAATAGCCGCCATGGATGAACACGAAAACCGGCCTCGGCTCCGCACCGACACCATAAATATCAAGGGTCTGACCGCTTTCGGTATCGTAGACGACGTCGAGATGCGAAGCGACGTCCCTCACCGCCTCTGATTGGCTTCGATAGTTCTGCATCTCGGCCTCGAACACCTTGGCCGAGACCGAGGCGCGCGCACTGTAGTCGCGATCCAGAATCTCGCGCGCCCAATTGGCTTCGGCGGCTAGTCCGGTCATCTGAGGCAACTCCTAGCCAACGAAAGCCCGAATGGTTTCTGCGACCACGTTGGGCTGCTCCAGCGTCGGGAAATGTGTCCGGCCTGGCAGTTTGTTTGGCCTGTACCAGTCATGCCCGGCAGCGAAGTCGAGTTGCGCCTGCGCGTATTCGGGTTCGAAGGGCTGCGAGTAGATATGCGTGATCGGGCGGTGTTCTGCCATCGCCGCCATGCGCTGCATCGGGTTGCCCCATTTGCGATAGGCCCTTGCGATTTCGCGGCCGGAACGGGCCCACATCTCGAAACTGTATTTGGCCATCTCTTCGTTGACGTGGTCGATGATGTCCTGGTTCTCGGTGTCGCCGATCCAGTAATTGAAGAAGTCGCCGCGGCCGTTTTCCCAATTGGTGCGGTCCTGGATGTGATCGATCATCGAGAAGAAGGCTTCGTTGGGCGTGGTCTGGATCCAGTCGATGACGACCGAGCGTGGCACGCGCGCGCTACCGAGCCGGTCGGTCACTTCCATGTTGGCCCAGCCGCCATGCGAGGTCGAAACCGGCACCACCTTGTCGATCTTCATGCGGTCGAGAAAAGCGATGACGTCGGCGGCCTGGTCGTCGGTGACGAAATCACCGTCATGGTCACGATGCAGGCCGTGACCGCGCCAGTCCAGCCGGATGACCCGGTGGCTGCGTGCAAGCTCCGGTGCCAGGGTCTTGAACAGACGATGGTCCTGGCACCAGCCTGACAGCAGCAGGAGAACATCCCCCTCTCCTGCTTCGTCGTAGGACAGCGTGTTGGCTCCGATCTGGATGGACTGCATGCACGAACTCCGGAATGCGAGGCGAAGGGCAGCAAAGCCCTTGATGAAAGCGGTCAGGCGAAGGCCTCGGTGGCCGTCGGGATATGGCGCGCGGTTTTCATGCGCACCGCTCCGATCTCGGCTGACCTGCCCGTGATCTTCAGGACCTGTGAGCGGATGTCGTCAGGCCAGAGATTCATGTCACCCAGCCTTTCGGCCGTGTCCTGGGTGTGTTCGGTCAGCGGGCGTTCGCGCGCTTCCCATTCTGCGAGGGCCACCTCGATGTCGGGAGCGTCGGTGACAGTTGCCGCGAGCGCCAAGCCGTTCATCAGCGCGCAGCCACCGCCCTGCCCAAGGTAAGGCGGCATTGCATGCGCGGCATCGCCCAGGATGGCGACCCGTCCCTTGCTCCATTGCTTGAGCTTCACGACCTCGAAGGCATCCCAGCGGCCGGCCTCGCCGAAGCGTGCAACCAGATTGGCGAGATGCGGGAAGGACTGCGTCCACAATTTGCGGTCGGCCGGGACCTTGAGGGCCTCGGCATCGTCAGCCGCACAACAGAGGGCGACATAGAGATCAGAGGCACTGGCTGGCGTATAGAGAATACGGCGCGAACCGGTGAAATATTCGATGTAGCGATCACGATCCTCGGGCGGGACATCGTTGTCGTCGCGTGGGATCAGCATCCGGATCGCGCCGTAGCCGAGATGCTTGCGATACATCATCAGGTCTAGCGAATCCCGCACGCTGGAATTGATGCCGTCGGCGCCGACCACCAGATCGGCCTTGCGGCGCTCGCCGCCCTCAAGCAGCAACTCGCCTTCCGGCGTAGCACCAACAGCCGCTGATCCGGTCAGGATCTCGACACCCGATTTACGGCAGGTGTCGACCAGTGTGTTGATCAGCTGTTCGCGCAGGATGGTGATGAGGCGCGCGTCACTCGGCCCGTTGATGGGGATTTCCTCCATCGTGGTATCGTTGTGGTCACGGGTGTGGAACTGCGGACCGATATGCGCGCCGACGGTCGCCTCATCGTAAGCACCGATCGCCCTGAGCACCCGCAGGCCATTGCTCCAGATATAGATGCCGGCGCCAAAGGTGCGCAGGTTCGGGGCGCGTTCGTGCACGGTCACCGACCAGCCACGCTGTGCGAGCGCTGCCGCTGCCGTCAGTCCGCCAATTCCCGCGCCTGCAATCTCGGCACGGCGCCCGGCACCGGTTCGCTGCATCATTTTCTGACGTCCTCCCACCGGTGCTGTGCGCACCTGTTATTGACTTGGCCAGACCATGAAATGCCGCGCCAAATATCCCGTCTCCGGCCGCGTCACAACCCGGCTGGCGGGTGAGACCTTCCCAACGATTGGCAATTCACACAAATGAATTCTGTGGAATTTTCTATGAAGCTTTGGAATACCAGAGAGGATCCAACAACGAACCGGCAATGCGCTCATGAAACTCGTCACCAGTCGCCTCACCATCCGCCATTTGAGAATGGTCGTGGCCATCGTCGAGGAAGGCAATCTGGTGCGTGCGGCGAAACGGCTGAATATGACGCAGTCGGCCGTCACCAAGGCACTTCAGGAAGTGGAAACCCTGACCAAGGCGCGCCTGTTCGACCGCAACAATCGCGGCGTGGTGCCAACCATGTTTGGAGAAACGCTTGCCGAACACGCTCGCCTTGTCATCACCCAGCTCGCACATGCGGAAGAGCATCTCGCCGACCTGCGCGATGGCACGGGCGGACGCGTCGCCATCGGCACGCTTCTGTCGGCGGCAGCCGAACTGTTGCCGACAGCCATCGCCCGCCTGCGCAAGGATCGCCCGAAGCTGGTAGTGAAGATCGTCGAAGGCACCAATGACGTGCTGATCCCGGCGCTGCGCGCCGGTGAGCTGGATATGGTGGTCGGGCGGCTTTCGGAACTCCGAGACCGGCTCAACGTCGTGCAGGAAGTGCTGATGGACGACATTGCCTGTGTCGTCGCGCGCCGCGGCCATCCATTGGCCGATCGGCGTGATCTCGGCCTCGCCGACCTCATCGGCTGGGAATGGATCCTGCCGCCACAGGAGACCAGCCTGAGGCGGCAGATCGACATTGCCTTTCGCGAGGAAGGCCTCGAACCGCCGGTCCACGCCGTCGACTCCGTCTCTCTGCTCACCAACCGCGCCTTGCTCGTCGACGCCGATTATCTTGGCGTCTTTCCGGCCCAGGTCGCGCGCAGGGAGGCTGCAGCCGGTGCGATCACCATCCTCCCCGTCACGCTGCGCGCAACCGCCATACCGATCGGGATCACCACCCGCACCAACGCCAGGCTCTCTCCCGCAGCCGAATTGCTGGCGGAAACGCTCAGGAGAACAGCTGTCGATCTGACTACCTGACTATCGGTTACGACAGCCATTGCTATTCCCAGTCTTCATAGCTGGGAGATAAATTTTCCATTTACCGCAAGACTGATTGGCCCAAGCTTGGCCATGTGGAAGACCTGCCGGCAACGGCGGGACGTCCGCATGCAGGGGTAAGGCACAAAACCGCGACCCGGGATCGCGGAAGCTGCTCCTGCATTTGAAGATACGAACGGGAGGGACTCCATGTCTTGCAAGGGAATACTGGCGGCCGCCACCTTGGCGCTGCTGGCGGGTACGGCTCATGCCGCCGATCCGCTCAAGATCGGCATGATCACCACGCTCTCAGGTCCGGCGGGCTATCTGGGCCAGGACATACGCGACGGCTTCCAACTGGCCATCGACCAGAACAAGGGCAAGCTCGGCGGCGCACCGGTGGAACTGGTGGTCGAAGACGACAGCCTGAAGCCCGGCAATGCCCGCCAGATCGCCGACAAGATGCTTTCCGAACAGGGTATCAAGGTCTTCACCGGCATGGTCTTCGCCAATGTCGCCTTTGCCGCTGTCCCTGAGATCCTCGACAACGACGCACTCTATGTCAGCGCCAACACGGCATCGGCGACATTCGCCGGCAAGGATTGCCATCCGAACTATTTCGTCAGTTCCTGGCAGGACGACAGTCAAGGGGAAAGCGCTGGCGCGCTCGCACAGTCGCTCGGCTACAAGAAGGCATTCCTGATCGCGCCGAACTACCAGGCTGGCAAGGAAACGATGGGCGCCTTCAAGCGCTTCTACAAGGGCGAGGTGGTCGGCGAGACCTACACCAGTCTCGACCAGACGGATTTCGCCAGCGAAATGGCGCAGATTCGTGCGGCGAAGCCCGACGTCGTCTACGAATTCGAGCCCGGCGGACTCGGTATCGCCTTTATGCGCCAATACCAGCAATCCGGCCTGCTCAAGGAAATCCCGATGGTGGTGCACCCGGCTTCGCTCGACCAGGTCATCGTCCAGGCCGTTGGCGACGCCGCTTCGGGCGTCAAGGTGACTAGCCACTGGAACGACGATTTCGACAACGCCGTCAACAAGGCTTTCGTCGCCGCCTGGCGTGCGAAATATGGCGATCGCCCGATCACCTATTATGCGGCCCAAGGCTATGATGCCGCCCTCCTGATTGGTGCTGGCCTCGAGAAGGATCCTGCCGGCGCCAGCAACGTCGAAGCCCTGCGCAAGGGCCTGCTCAGCGCGGAGATTCCCTCTGTCCGCGGCGCCTTCAAATTTGGCCCCAACCAGCATCCGGTCCAGGATTGGTATTCGCTGAAGGCGGAGAAAGGTTCCGACGGCAAGATGGTGCTGAAAACCGACAGCAAGGTGCTGACCGCACACAGCGACAGCTACGCCGCCGACTGCAAGATGCCTGCCGAATAACAGGGCGCATCAACCTCGCCCATCCGGTGGATCAAAAGAAAAGCCCGGCATCTGCCGGGCTTTTCTTTTGCGATATGGTCTTGCGAAGCGCCCTGTTCAGGGCGTTCGAGAACGTCAGTGATCCATCGCCTTGACGATCTCCTCGGTCATCTTCTTGGCGTCGCCGAGCAGCATCATCGTGCCATCCTTGTAGAACAGCGTGTTGTCGATGCCGGCGTAGCCGGAGCCGAGCGAGCGCTTGACGAACAGGCAGGTGCGCGCCTTGTCGACGTCGAGGATCGGCATACCGTAGATCGGCGAGGACTTGTCGTCGCGCGCCGACGGGTTGGTGACGTCGTTGGCGCCGATGACATAGGCAACGTCGGCCTGTGCGAACTCGGAGTTGATGTCCTCCAGCTCGAAGACCTCGTCATAAGGCACGTTGGCTTCCGCCAGCAGCACGTTCATGTGACCGGGCATGCGGCCGGCAACCGGATGGATGGCGTACTTCACCTCGACGCCATTGGCCTTCAGCTTATCGGCCAGTTCGCGCAGTGCATGCTGCGCCTGCGCAACCGCCATGCCGTAGCCCGGCACGATGATGACCTTCTGTGCGTTCATCATGAGATAGGCAGCATCATCGGCAGCGCCGGTCTTCACAGTGCGCTGGATGCCGTCATCCACTGCCGCAGCCGTCTCGCCGCCGAAGCCGCCGAGGATGACCGAGATGAAGGAGCGGTTCATGCCCTTGCACATGATGTAGGACAGGATCGCACCCGACGAGCCGACCAGCGCACCAGTGATGATCAGCGCGAGATTGCCCAGCGTGAAGCCGAGAGCTGCAGCAGCCCAGCCCGAATAGGAGTTGAGCATCGACACCACGACCGGCATGTCGGCGCCGCCGATCGGGATGATGAGCAGGACGCCCAGCGCCAGCGATGCGAGAACGATCAGCCAGAAGACGGCATAGCTCTGGGTGGTGACGAGCAGGATGATCAGGACAACGAGTCCTGCGCCAAGCACGATGTTGATGAGATGGCGTGCCGGCAGCATGATCGGCTTGCCCGACATGCGCCCGTCCAGTTTCAGGAAGGCGATCACTGAACCGGTGAAGGTAATGGCGCCAATCGCCACGCCCAGGCTCATCTCCACCAGCGCCTGGCCGTGGATCGCGCCCACTTCGCCAATACCGAAGGAAGCCGGCGCATACATGGCGGCTGCCGCCACCATGACGGCGGCCATACCGACCAGCGAATGGAAAGCTGCCACCAGTTGCGGCATCGAGGTCATGGCGATGCGGCGGGCCGTGTAGGCGCCGACGCCGCCACCGATGGCCAGTCCGACGACGATCAGCGCAAAGCCGCCGAAGGAAGGCTTGGCCAGCAGCAACGTAGTGACGATGGCGATCGCCATGCCGATCATGCCGTAGAAATTGCCCTGCCGGCTGGTGGTCGGATGTGACAGTCCTCGCAATGCCAGGATGAAAAGAATGCCAGAGACGAGATACAGGAAAGAGGCGAGATTGACGGACATCATGGCTTCTTCAACGCCTCCATCGAGCCGGCTGGAAATTCCACCTCGGCGAATTCAGGGTAAACCTGGCGCATGACCGTCACCTGCTGATCTTCGTTGATACGCAGCAGATACCAGGCGCCGCCGTCGAGCAGCGCCAGGGTCTGGGACTTCGCCAGGATCTTGTCGGCGCCGCCTGCATCCATCACGACCTCGGTCGGGATCAGTGCGTAAGGCTCGCCGTTTGGCAATTCCTTGTATTCCACCTTCGACACATCCATGGCGAAGGACTCGATTTTCACGGTGGCCAGCGCCGCCTGCATCTGTTCGATGACGATGCCGCGCAGCGCATCGACGGTCATGCCGGAGGTCTTGGCCATATGTTCGAGCACGCGCGGCGGGATGGTCTTGACGACCGTGGCATAGTCATTGCCGCGCATGGCAGCGTCGAAATCCGTCACGGCCTGAACCAGCGCCTTGTTCTCAGCCTCGGTCGCCGGCCGGGCCAATGCATGGCCAGCCAGGACCGACAGCAATACAGCGGCGAGGAAAAGCTTGACGAGCTTCATCACCGGCCCGCGCTGTCCTTCTTCTTGTACATCGCCAGCATGCGCTGGGTGACAAGGAAGCCGCCGAAGATGTTGACCGAGACCAGCACCAGCGCGATGAAGCCGAAGCCGGTCGCCGCGCCAGCGGCCGAAACGCCCACGGCCAGCAACGCACCGACGACGATCACCGAGGAAATGGCGTTGGTGACGGCCATCAGCGGCGTGTGCAGGGCCGGCGTCACCGACCAGACCACGTAGTAGCCGACGAAGATCGCCAGCACGAAGATGGCGAAGCGAAACACGAAGGGATCGATCGCGCCACCGGAGAGCGCATGCGCCGCACCGCCTGCAGCATCAGCCACGCCGGGCTGGTTGGCGGCTTCCTGCAAGGCAAGGCGAACGGCCGCGCTCGCCTGGTCGAGTTGATCGAGAGCTTTCTGCAAGGCTTCCATCAGGCAGTCCCCTTCGACTTGGTCGCAGTGGGCTTCTTGGCTGCTGCGGGTTTCTTGGCAGCAGCCGGCTTGGCGGGTTTGGCCACCGGTTCCGCCGAAGCGATCATTGTTGCCGGCTTGTCGGCGAAGTTGGGATGGACGGTCTTGCCGCCGTCGGTCAGCAGCGTCGCCTTCACCAGTTCGTCATCGCGATTGATGGCGAGCGCCTTGGTGTCCTTGCTGACCAGCGTCTCCAGGAAGGCGAACAGGTTCTTGGCATAAAGCAGCGACGCGGAAGCAGCGACACGTCCCGCCACATTGAGGTGGCCGACGATCCTGACGCCGTTGTCGGTGGTCACGGTCTTGCCCGCCTCGGCGCCGGCAACGTTGCCGCCACGCTCCACCGCGAGATCGATCAGAACCGAGCCTGGACGCATCGAAGCGACCATCTCGGCTGAGACCAGCCGGGGAGCTGGACGCCCCGGGATCAATGCCGTGGTAATGACGATGTCCTGCTTGGCGATGTGCTCGGCGGTCAGGGCCGCCTGCTTGGCCTGATACTCCTTGGACATTTCCTTGGCGTAGCCGCCAGCCGTCTCGGCCTGCTTGAACTCGTCATCCTCGACCGCGATGAACTTGGCGCCCAGCGACTGGACCTGTTCCTTGACCGCGGGGCGCACGTCGGTGGCGGTGACCACCGCGCCGAGGCGGCGTGCCGTCGCAATGGCCTGAAGGCCAGCGACACCCACGCCCATGATGAAGACCTTGGCGGCGGGCACCGTGCCGGCAGCCGTCATCATCATCGGCAAAGCGCGGTCATATTCGCCTGCAGCATCGATCACGGCCTGGTAGCCGGCAAGGTTCGCCTGCGACGACAACACGTCCATCACCTGCGCACGTGTGATGCGCGGCATGAATTCCATGGCGAAGGAGGTCACCCCTGCCTTGGCAAGCGCGGCAACCCCGGCATCATTGCCATAGGGGTCCATGATGGCGAGGACGGCGGCGCCTTTTTTGTAGTTTTTCAGCTCGGCTTCGGTCGGGCGCCGGACCTTGAGCACGACATCGGCCTTGGCGACGTCGGCCGCCTTGCCGATCGTGGCCCCAGCCTTGGCAAAGTCGGCATCGGGAATGCGGGAAGCAGTGCCTGCGCCGGCCTCGACGACAACATCGAAGCCCAAGGCAGTTATACGTTTCACCGTATCGGGAGACGCAGCAACGCGCCCCTCGTTCGCATCAATCTCGCGAGGTATGAATACGACTTGTCCCACCGCATGATCCTTTCGGCTGGAACTCTGTTCTTTTGCGAACACCGGCCGAACGGCCGGTGCCGTCCCATGCGAAATGGGAAGATCTTATCGGAGAATGAAGCCGCCAACCGCCAGGATGATCAGGAACAGGATCGTTCCCGAGAAGAACCCGCCGGCAAAGAAACCGAAGGCCATGGCGATGAGCAGCGCGGCGCAGAAAAGCGATCCATATTTCGCGAGCGCGATGAAGCCCGCGTAAGTTCGCTCGTGCTCTGCATAGTCCATCTGGGCGCCCAGTTCGACAGGACCAGTCGGCGCGTGATCAGCCATCAGTATTCCCCTCCGGAAACGTCTCAAGGGCACATAGCGAAAAGCGCCGCCGAGGGCAATGGCGCTGTTGCCGCATGATGCGCGAGAACAGCGTCAAGATAATGTTGAAAGCCGGCGTTGATCGACGCCAGGCATCACGCGCTGCGCCGGCGATCTGGTGGGGAGCTCAGCCAGCCAGATTCGGAAACAGACCAAGCAGCCCGGCAACGATCAGATAAAGGGCGATGATGTAATTCAACAGCCTGGGCATGATCAGGATGAGCACGCCGGCAATCAGAGAGATCAGCGGCGTCAACGTTATGGCTGAAATGGTCACGGTCGGTCTCCCATCTGTCGCAGCATTCAGGATCGGGTGTCTTCTTGTCAGCGGTGAGGCGGACAGCGAATCTAGCTCAGGCAGCGTCGCGGAAATATTTGGCCGTCGGCAGGATTGTCAGCGGAGCAAGTTCGCCAGGCTCGGGCGGTGCGAAAAGCATGCGCCGTTCGGCCGCTGTCGACCGGAAGAATGGGAACCGCGCATAGTAGCGCTCCCGGTTGGCGTAAGCATCGGTACGGAACAACACCACACGCCGTTGAATGCCAGGGTATGTGCGCAGTTCGCTGATCTGCTCCGAGTAGTAGACGCGCCTGTAGAAGCCCGCATGATCCTCGCGCACGGTCGAAAGGCCGTAGGGAGCCTCGAAATAGAAGCAGGCCATCCCTGCCAGGCGCAACGTCACATAGGCGAGCTGCGGATAGACGCGGGTCCAATCCGGATCCGAGGCGAAGCGGCTCATGCAGACGAATGTGTCGCCCGCCTCGAGCATGGGATAGATGATATCCCCAAACGCCTTGGTCGAAGGAGATTGCGGGGTCTCGAGCGTGACATGGTGGATGCGCATCGTACTGACGAGGCGCTGCTCGACGTAGATGCCGAAGCGATAGACGTTGGGCACCTCGTCCAGCTCATCGCTGATCGTGTGGCTGATGTTGTCCGAAACCATGTCACTGGATCGGAACGCCTTGTATCGAAGACGATAGATATCCTCGAGGTCTTCGCCCTTGTCGCAACGCCGGTATTCGGACCTATTGAGGAGTTCGAATACCTTCTCACTTAAAGTCGCGCCGCTAAAGGCAACAGTCTTCGACCCCCCGGCACCGCCGCCCGGTTCGTCCTGCGTATTCATAACAATTCCCCGTACACCACCGCGGTCGGGAGCCTATGCAACAGCGCTAGCATGTAAAGTTCAAAATGCGCTGAATTAGATTTACCTTTTGTTAACCTTAACGCCTCGCCTGGTCTTTCGAGGGCGCCGCTGCCATCCGGCAAAATCTCAGTTCGCGCCGACCTTTGAGCGGGCGTTCAAGCGAACTGGATCCACATTCGACCGCCTGGCCGGCTGAGCGATATCGTCGACAAAGGGCCAGATCGTGCTCGACATTGTTTCGATACCCGAAGCGCTCAGTGCGGACCCGAACAGGAAGCCCTGCACCAGATCTGGTTCGATCTGCTGCGACAGGATCTTGAGCTGCTCGAAGGTCTCGACACCTTCGATGGTCACGCTCAATCCAAGCGAGCGCGAAAGGCTGACAATGCCCTTGAGCAGTTCCAGTGAACGCGGGCTCTGAACCACGTCAATCAGGAACGATCGGTCGATCTTGACCTTGTCGAGTGGCAGCTTGTGCAGATAGCTCAAGCTCGAATAACCAGTGCCGAAATCGTCGAGGGCAATACGCACGCCGAGCTTTTTGATCTCCTGGATCAATTCGCGTGTCTGTGCCTTGTCGTCGAGAAGTGCGGTTTCGGTCACCTCGATCTCGAGGCGATTCGGTGCCAGCTTGGCGGCTTCGAGCGCGACCTTTACCTTCTCCACGACATCGCTGTCGCGGAAGTCCTTGGCGGAGAGATTGACCGAAACCGAAATCTGGTTCGGCCATTTCGCGCATTCGGCACAGGCTGCTCGCAGCACCAGCTCGCTGATCTGCGAAATGATGCCCATCTCTTCGGCCAAAGGAATGAAGATGGCCGGTGAAATCGGTCCAAGGTCCGGATGATCCCAACGGCAAAGCGCCTCGCAGCTCACGATGCGCATCGTCTCCATGGCGACAATCGGCTGATAGACGATGCGCAGTCCGTCGGCCTCGACCGCCGAGCGCAGATCCGCCTTCATCAGCTGCCTGTTGCGGAACGCCGCATCCATGGAGGCTTCGAACAGCCGCCAGCCGTTTTTGCCGAGTTCCTTTGCCTTGTAGAGCGCAAGGTCGGATTTGACGATCATCTCATCGACGGTGGTGCTGTCGACACGCGAGAGAACGGCGCCCGCGCTGGCCTGGATGCGCAGCGCATGTCCAGCCACGTCGACTTCGCCCTGCAGTCCGGCGAAGATACGTTCGAGCAGGCCGGACAGATGGCTCTCGTCTTCGACCCGATCGAAATACAGCATGAACTCGTCACCGCCGAAGCGGCTGATGGTGGTGCCTGGCGCTGAGAAAACCGATAGCCGCTCGGCGGCGGCATAGATCAAACCATCGCCAACCGGATGGCCGAGCGTGTCGTTGATGCTCTTGAAATCATCGAGATCGATCACGACCAGCCCGCATTGGCGGCTGCGATCGCCTCCCGACATCGCCTCGCTGACGAGCTCGTGGAAGTAGGCACGGTTCATCAGCCCCGTCAGGCTGTCGTATCTCGCCATGAAACGGATGCGTTCCTCGGCGGCGACACGCTGGGTGACATCTTCGAAGGTGATGACCCCAAGCTCCTGCGAGCCTTCGCGCGCTGAAAATTCATAGTGCTGACCATTGGTCAGCGAGACCAGTACTTTTCGGTCGCGCCCTTCCCGCAAGGCACGGGTGAGTTGCGCTTCGACATAGCGGCAATCCTTGGCGGCAAGCAGGCCGCCCGCCACGCCTCTCATCAGCAAGGAATGGATCGACCGGCCAAGAAGCTGATCCGACGATTTGAGCGACATGAGGTGTGCCGCTTCGGCGTTGGCGACCACCACCTTTCCAGCCGCGTCGAGCATGACCAGGCCATGCGACATCGTATTGAGCGCGCGACCAAAGCGCTGGAACAGCCGGGTCGCCTTCTTTTCCTCGGTTATCGCGGTGAACAGGATGGCGCGCATCGCGCGCGCCAGCTTGCTGATGGCGAACATGAATGGAACGATGAAAAGGCCGAGGACAATGTTGTAGAAGTCCCCTTTCATGATCAGGCCAATTGCGATCGGCGCCACGATCGAAAGCGTCAGGATCGCCACCATCTTGATCGAACCAAAGTTTCGACCGGCAATGGTGACGGTGGTGGCCAGCACCATCGAGATGGCGGCAATTTCGCCGAACATATCTGGCACGACATGGACGCTGACAAACGCGAACAGCCCAATGGCAAGCCCATGCGCCGTGCCCGCGATGAGATAGTAGCGTTCCCATGCAAGCGCGGAGCGATAGGTCTCGATCCTGGTCGGATCGACCCTGCTGATGGCCATGTAGCGGCCAAGACTGACCCCGGTCATCAGGAAAGCAAGCGCGATGTAGATCGGGGCGCCGGTCTTCAGATAGACCAGGAGAGCGACCGCGCCTTGCGTGAAGGCGCCAACGATCAGCAGGCTTGCGTCGTGAAAAAGCGAACGAACAAAGCCAACATAGACGTCTTCAGAGATGTCGTCGGGTCGATCTACATTCATGGCCTGGGCGCCGCACCAGCCAATCTCATCCCACAACCGGCTTAAGAAAGGCTTAGAATAGCTAAAATTAGCTACGTCCTGACCGGCATGCAAATGCCGTTCTTCCATTTGTGATCCCGTCGCGGATCCTGGTGTGATCGTGACATCTCATTCGGCGGCTTGCAACCGGACTTCTTCTGCGCCCGTCAGCCGCTCGATCAGCCTTGCTCGTTCGCCCTTTGCCTTCTCCATCGCGGCATGTTTGACGTGGCCGTAGCCGCGCACCAGTTGCGGCACCGAAGCGAGTGCCGCCGCCGCCTCGATCCTGCCCGGTGTGAGCGAACGTGCAATCAGGTCGAGATCACCTTCGAATTGCTGCAGCAACTGTCGCTCGCCACGGCGCTCGGCCGTATAGCCGAAGACGTCCAAAGCCGTGCCTCGCAGGCCTCTCAAGGCAGCCAGGACGCCAAATCCCTTCATCATCCAGGGACCGAAGCTGGATTTCACCGGCTTGCCATCGGCATCGCGGCGACCAAGAACCGGCGGCGCAAGGTGAAACTCCAGCCCATCGAAGCTCTCGAACTGCTGGGACAGCGAGCGCATGAAGGATCCGTCCGTGTAGAGCCGCGCGACCTCGTATTCGTCCTTGATCGCCATCAGTTTGAACAGGTTGCGCGCTGCGGCTTCCGTCACCACGGTCGAGCCCGGAACCATCCTGTTCTCATGCGCCCGGAATGCGGCGATGCGATCCGAATAACGCTTGCCGTAGGCAGCGTTCTGGTAGGCCGCAAGGAAGGCCTCGCGTCGAGCGATGATCTCATCCAGCGTTTCAGCAGCCGGTTGTATGGCCCGCCCCTGCCGCTCGACCTGGCCGCGCACGAATTCGGGATCGTGCGCCGCGCGCCGGCCCCAGCGGAAAGCCGCCACATTCATGGCTACCGCCTCGCCGTTCAGTTCGACCGCTTTTTCGACCGCCTCGGCCGACAGCGGCAATCCGCCGTACTGAAAGGCAAAACCGAGCATGAACATGTTGGCGCCGAGCGAATTGCCGAACAGCGCCGTCGCCGTCCGGGTCGCGTCGAAGAAATGCGTCCTGTCTTCGCCGGCTGCCTGGCGGATCGCCTTTTTCAGCCGCTCGGTCGGAAGTGAGAAATCGGCCGAGCGCGCGAATTCGCCCGGCATGATCTCGGCGGTATTGGCAACGAAGATCGTATGTCCCTCGCGTGCAGCTGCCAGCACCTTCTTGGCGCCGGAGACGACCAGATCACACCCCAGGATGAGATCGGCCTTGCCGGCCGAAACGCGGATGGCGTGGATGTCCTCCGGCGTGCGGGCGACCCGCACATGCGTGAACACCGAGCCGCCCTTCTGGGCAAGTCCGGCCATGTCGATCATGCCGCAGCCCTTGCCTTCCAGATGTGCCGCCATGCCAAGGATCGCGCCGACGGTGACGACGCCCGTGCCGCCGACGCCATCGATGATGGCCGCCCAGCCATCCTTGCCGAGCTCAAAATTTGTCGGCAGAGGCACGCCGTCGAGTGGATCCGCCTTGCCGGCAACGCCAACCGCCTTGCGGATCTTTGCGCCATGCACGGTGACAAAAGACGGGCAGAACCCGTTCACGCAGGAAAAATCCTTGTTGCACGACGACTGGTCGATCTTGCGCTTGCGGCCGAGTTCAGTCTCGACCGGCTGGATCGAAACGCAATTGGACTGCACCCCGCAATCGCCACAACCTTCGCAGACGAGCTCATTGATGAAGACGCGTTTGTCGGGATCGGGAAACGTTCCACGCTTGCGGCGACGCCGCTTCTCCGCAGCGCAGGTCTGATCGTAGAGCAGGACCGATACGCCCTTCACCGATCGCAGCTCGCGCTGGATGCGATCGAGGTCGTCGCGGTGATCGATCGTCACCCCTGCAGGGAACTCTGCGTGGCCGGTATACTTGCCGGGTTCGTCGGTGACGACGGCAATCCTGTCGACCCCTTCGGCACGGACCTGGCGCGCGATCATGTCAACGGTCAACCCGCCTTCGTGCGGCTGGCCCCCGGTCATCGCCACCGCGTCGTTGTAGAGGATCTTGTAGGTGATGTTGGTTCCGGCGGACAAAGCGAAACGCAGCGCCAGCGTTCCCGAATGGTTGTAGGTGCCGTCGCCGAGATTCTGGAAGATATGATCGCGTTTGGAGAACGGCGCCTGGCCGACCCACTGCGCGCCCTCCCCGCCCATCGCGGTGAAACCGATCGTCGAGCGGTCCATCCACAAGGCCATGAAATGGCAGCCGATCCCGGCGGCGGCAATCGACCCCTCTGGAACTTTGGTCGATGAGTTGTGCGGACAGCCGGAACAGAAAAAAGGCGTGCGCGAACCGATATCCTTGGTATCGGCCAGCATCGCCTGAAACTGCTTCAGCTTCGAGACGCGCTGGGTGATTTCCTCCGCTGGGCCGATGGTCCGGATGATGCGCTCGCCCAATGCGATGGCGATCTCGTTCGGGTCGAGCGCGCCCTTGGCCGGGAACAGCCAGTCGCCACGCTCGTCCTTCTTGCCGACGATGACCGGCTGGTTGGCCGTGCCGTACAGGTTCTCGCGCAGCTGGACTTCGATCAGCGAGCGCTTCTCCTCGACCACGACGACTGTTTCCAGCCCGCGCGCAAACTCGGCGATGTGCTCCAAATCGAGCGGCCACGGACAGCCCACCTTGAACAGGCGGATGCCGATGCGGTTCGCCACGGCCTCGTCGATGCCGATATCTTCCAGCGCCTGACGAACGTCGAGATAGCTCTTGCCGACAGTAACGATGCCAAGCTTCGCCTTTCGCCCGCCGGAATAGATGATGCGATTCAATCCGTTCTCGCGGATGAAGGCGGCCAAAGCGGCGCGTTTGCCTTCATGCAGCCGCGCTTCCTGACCGAGCTGGTCAAGCTCGTTGCGGATGTTGAGGCCGCCGGGTGGCATATCGAATTCGGGCAGGACGATGTTCAGGCGCGCCAGCGACGCATCGACCGATGCCGTCGATTCGATGTTGTCCTTCACACATTTGATCGCCGTCCAGGTGCCGGCGAAGCGTGACATGGCAAAGCCGAGCAGGCCGTAGTCGATCAGTTCCTGCACGCCCGCCGGATTGAGCACCGGGATCATGGCATCGACGAAGGCAAACTCCGTGGCATGCGCATTGGTCGACGATTCGGCGTTGTGGTCGTCGCCCATCAAGGCGAGAACGCCGCCGTGCCTGGACGAACCCGCCAGATTGGCATGGCGGAAGACGTCACCGGAACGGTCGACGCCCGGGCCCTTGCCGTACCAGACCGAAAAGACCCCGTCATACTTGCCTTCGCCAAGCAATTCGGCCTGCTGCGATCCCCAGCATGCCGTAGCCGCAAGCTCCTCGTTGAGGCCTGACTGGAAAACGATGTCGGCATGCGAAAGCTGGTTCTTTGCCCGCCAGAGCTGCAGGTCCAGACCGCCGAGCGGAGAGCCACGGTAGCCGGAGACAAAACCTGCCGTATTGAGTCCGGCCAATCGGTCCCGCTCGCGCTGCATCAAAAGCATGCGCACGACGGCTTGGGCACCCGAGAGAAAAACACGTTCCTTGGAAAGGTCGAATTTGTCGTCGAGCGAGACGTCGTGCAGCGTCATGGTACCTTCCCGTGCGAAACCGTCCGGATTCGCCACAGCGACTGGATCGGGCGCAGTCTTTCCACCTCGGCATGTAACGTCAATTCAATTCGGCTGCATCAAGGCCGACTTCGACGTCCATCACGAGAGCTTCAATCACACGTGACGGTGCCTACCAGCCGACAAAGCGTTGCGGCCTGAGCCAGGATTGCTGTGGATTGCCGTCTCCGGAAAGCACCGCCTCGACAAGCCACCGTGCGGTTGCAGGCGCGGCATGCATGCCGATCGAACCCATACCGCCATGCACATAGAGGCCATCGACTGGCGTGCGCCCGGCCACCGGCAATCCATCCGACAACATCGGTCGGTTGCCCGGATAGACATTCTTTACCGCAGGCGAACCAAGTCCCGGGATCATCCTGAGAGCACGAGCGGCTATGCGGCCGGGCATATCGGTGTTGCGCAGCAGATCCCGGAAAGCCGGCTGAACGGATGCGCCCAGACGGGCATCGCCCCCTCGCATGGGATTGAGGCAGATCGCCTCGACGCCAGGCCTGTCGTCGTTCTGAGCAGCGACATCCGCCAGGCCGGCCAGCGACAGGCGACCCAATTCGTCCTGATCAGGCCAGGTCAATTCTTCCACGATCCATGGCAGTTCAAAGTCCAGCTTGCCGAGCTGGATCAGCCAGCCGCGCCCTGCGGTGAACGGAAGGCCCGGCAGCGGCCCGTCTCCTACCGTCCGGCGCAGCATGTCGGACATCCACAGCCCATTGGCGATGAAGACCATATCGGCGGCAACGACACCATCGTCGGTGAGCACACCCTGCACTCTGCCGCCACGGGAAATGATTTGCGCCACCCGCAGGCCGGTCCTGAAACGACCTCCGGCGAGACGAGCTGCATGGGCAAAGGCGTGGGTGGCCCCCATCGGCTCCAGCGTCCATGCCCGCTCGGCAAAATAGCCGCCGGCAACCCTGAAGCCGAGACGCGGATAGTCGCGTGCCAGATCAGCGCCGTTCACCTTCTCCATGCCGACACCGGCCGCACGGTAACGCTCTGCAATGGCACCGGCCTCTTCAAGGCTGGCATCGTCTTCGGAAATCAGCAGATGGCCGATCCGGCCGAACTCGAAAGGGACCTCACCGTCAGCCAGCTCGGCATAGACTTCAACACTCTTGTCGAGCATCTCGACCACGGGGCGCTGTGGTCCCGACAGCAGCGTGCCGGTGTTTCGTCCGGATGACTCCGCAGCGATCGGCCCCTGCTCGATCACCGTGACGCCGATTCCTCGCCGGGCCAATTCATATGCCAGCGTGCAGCCGGCGATGCCGCCACCAATGACGATCGCTTCCGTCGTTCGCTTTGTCACCTTCTCCTCCATCGGTATTCTGGTATACGAGTATACAGATTCAATTTGACGAACAAGAGGCTTTGCGGCACGACAGGTTTGGCATTGCGGAACGGTGGCATGGACAGACTTGGCAAGATCGGCGAAGGCAGAAGCGTCAGGCCGCAAACGGCGGCGGATGGCGTAACGGCAATCCTGCGCGAGGCCATTGCCACCGGCACTTTGGCGCCGGGAGCCGCTTTGCGGCAGGATGAACTGGCCAGGGAATTCGGCGTGAGCCGGATGCCTGTGCGTGACGCGCTGCGCTACCTCGAAGCCGAGGGTCTTGTTGCCATCCATCCCACACGGGGCGCGGTGGTCGCGGCGATGAACGCGGCCGATATCAGCGAGCTTTACGCGTTGCGTGAACTGCTCGAGGGAGAAGCGCTAAGACTCTCAATGCAAAAGCAGAATCCCGGCAGCCTGCGCCATGCGGCCAGTGTGATCGAACAGCTTGACCGGGAGGCCGATGTGGGTCGCTGGGGACAGCTCAACCGCGAGTTCCATCTGGCACTCTACCGCGACTGCGGCAACCGGCGCCTGCTCGACCTGATCGAAGCGCAGCACACTGCCTCCGACCGCTACGTCCGCATCGTGCTGTCCAATCTCGACTATCGTGAACGGTCGCAGGACGAGCACCGCGCGATGCTGTTCGCATGCATGCAAGGCGACAGGCAGGCAGCGGTGGGGCACCTGACCCGACATTTCCGAGATGCCTGTGCGGCCTTGCTCGATTACATGGTTTCGCGAAACGCCGGCAGCTAGGCTTTCGGACAGACAGGCTTCTGCGCATCCGGAAGCCTGCCGTCCGGATGCCCTGCCAGTTCCGGGTTCAGCTCATAGACTGGGCCCGTCACCAGAGGCCGATCCGGCAGCACGCTCTGGTCCTCGCTCGAGATCAGCGTGGTCTGCAACGCCTGCAAAAGTTTACCGTTCAGATCTTCGATCCGAATGGCGACGTCATAGGGTTTGTCCTTCACCACACATGTCAGCGCCGGGCTGGTGAGCGTGATGTGCCGCATCTTCGGCCAGACCGGCTGCTTCACGACAAGGGGAGCGCCGCCGGCAGGGTTCTCGAAGCTTGCGACTGCGACCTGTCCGTTTTCCATTGGCCGCAGCGGGTTGAGTGTCACGACATAGGTGGCGCGCGCCAGCCGATAGTTGAATTCGAAAAGACGTCCGGAAACCTCGAAATACTGTCCTTCTTCGGACTGACGGCAGGCGCCGAGCGTCATGGCAGCCAGAAGGCCTGCGCCCAGGGCAAGTGTGTGCCAGTCAGCCGCGTTTCCTCTAGCCACGATCGATCTCCCGGGTTTGCCTGCGGCGCTGGTAGTGGCGGCTTGCCTTGCGACGATTTCCGCACACCGCCATGTCGCACCAGAGCCGGCTGGAGTTACGGCTACGGTCCACGAACAGCCAGCGGCAATTGGCGCAGATCCGCAGACGGCGCGTCGTGTCGCCGCCAAGCAGTGACAAGGCAGAGACGGCCAGCGCAGCTTCGAAGGCGATTGGTGTCTCCGGATCGCCAAATGGCCGTGATGTTTCTCCGATCTTGCCCTGTACGGCGGCTACACCTTTGGAGCAGGCCTTCAGAAAATCGGACAGATGGCTGCTTTCATAGGTGCCATCCTTGGCTGCCTCGCGGAACAGGCGATCGGTAGTCTCGCGGATCTCCAAGACCACCGGCGCGATCCGCGCCGGCTCACCGGCTTCCAGGCGCCGTCCACCCAATTCCGAGGCCCTGAACACACTGGCTGCGTCGGCAAACCGAGTGATCTCGGATCGATCCTCAAATCGGTCGAAACCGCGATGGGGATCGCCGCGCAGAACGACCGTGTTGGCCGTATCGAGCGCGAGCACGCCACCCGCAAAGCGATGCTGGATCCAGGAAACCGCCATGCTGCAAATCTAACCAGTAATATGCATTTGACAAGTTAGAATCAGAAAGGCAGCCTGCCTACACCTCGGATTGTCCCTGGCCGGTAGCTGGCATGCTCTATTTCCTCCAGCAGGTCCTGAACGGACTGCACTCAGGCGCGCTCTATGCGCTCCTTGCCTTCGGCTACGCGCTGACCAACGGCATCCTGCACCGGACCAACCTCGCCTATGGCGCACTCTTTGCATTCTGCGGACAGACCCTGATCCTCGCTGCCGTGTTCGGCTATCAGATCCTGTGGCTGACTTTGCCGGCCACCATCCTGTTCGCGGCCGTGTTGACGTTCTTCTATGCCGCAGCCGCCAGCCATCTGCTGGCGCGATCGCTGTTCGAACCCCTTGCGGAAAGCTCGCCCAACACGATCGCGGCCGCGACGCTGGGTGTCGCACTGGTCATGACAGAGCTTGCCCGCATCGCGGCCAACACACACGACGTGTGGCTGCAGCCGATGCTTGGTACACCTGTCGTCTTCGCCGAAGCCGAGGGCTTCAAGGCGACGCTGACGGTCATCCAGCTTTTGAACTGCACGCTGGTTGTGCTCGTCTTGATTGCGGGATCGCTTGTCCTTGGCCGATCGCGCTACGGCAGATTGTGGCGCGCTGTTTCCGACGATCCGCATGCCGCCGCTCTGTGCGGAACTGATGTCCGCAGGGTTTTCCGCACCGCGGTCGTGGTTGGCGGGTTCTGCGCGGCGCTGGCCGGGATACTTGCAGCCCTCTACTACGGCAATCTCGGCTTTGGTGCCGGTTTGATCTACGGCCTCAAGGTCCTCTTTATCACAGCTGTGGGTGGCTACCTGTCCCCCACCAGAGCCGCGACTGGGGCCGCGGCCTATGGCTTGGCCGAATCGTTGTGGACCGGATATTTCACCGTCGAGTGGCGCGACGCCTGGATGTTCCTCTTCCTGGTTGCAATCCTGGTCCTCGTCGGAGCCGGGCGCGACAACCGCCGGACCATCTGATTTCATTAAACTTTCGTCGCATGATGCAGCTTGCGGCTTGCGAAAGTTGGGGGCTGGAATAATTCCAGCTCTCCGACGCGTCGTGGTTGTGTTGACCCACGGACCAGACGCGGCATACCGTTGGTCCAGGCAGGCGCGGCGCAAAAAAGGGGAGCGGCACGCCCTGTCCGTCAGGGAGGTTTTGTATGGAAGGGCTTCTGGCTCTGTCCCGGGGTATTGATCGCCTCAGCGAATTCATCGGAAAATGGGTCTCCTGGCTGATCCTGGTGTCGATCCTGGTCAGTGCCGGTAACGCCATCATCCGTAAGGTGTTCGACATGTCGTCGAATGCCTGGCTTGAGTTGCAATGGTATCTGTTCGGCGCGGCCTTCATGCTGGCAGCCGCCCATACGCTCAAGCAGAACGAACACATCCGCATCGACATCGTCTACGGCATGTGGTCACGCCGCGTGCAGCATTGGATCGACCTGATCGGCCATCTCTTCTTCCTGATGCCGTTCGTGCTTCTGATGGTCTACATGTTCGTGCCCTATACCCTCCACTCTTTCCAGTCAGGTGAGGGGTCGACGAATTCCGGCGGCCTCATCGTCTGGCCGGCCAAGGCCATCCTGCTGGTAGGCTTTTCCCTTCTGGCGCTCCAGGGCATTTCGGAAATCATCAAGAAGATCGCCATCATGCGCGGCGACATGGAAGATCCCAATCCGTTCGTGTCTGCGCACGAACAGGCGGAACTCGAAGGCAAGGCGCTGGCCGAAGAGGTGCGCTCGTGATCGCCTTCATCGCGCAGAACATGGCGCCGATCATGTTCGCTTCGCTGATCGTCTTTCTGTTGTTTGGTTACCCGGTTGCCTTTTCGCTGGCGGCAACCGGCCTTGCCTTCTTTGCCCTCGGCGTGGAGCTGGCGCCGTTCTCCGGAGGTTCGATCAACCTGTCCTGGCCACTGCTGTGGGCTTTGCCCGAGAACTTCTACGGCAACCGGGTCATGTCGAACGACGTGTTGCTGGCCATCCCCTTCTTCACCTTCATGGGTATCGTGCTGGAACGCTCCGGCATGGCGGAGGATCTGCTCGACACGGTCGGGCAGTTGTTCGGTCCGATCCGCGGCGGCCTGGCCTACGCTGTCATCTTTGTCGGTGCCTTGCTCGCAGCCACCACCGGCGTGGTCGCGGCCTCCGTCATCGCGATGGGCCTGATCTCACTGCCGATCATGCTGCGCTACGGTTACGACCGACGCGTTGCATCCGGTGTCATCGCCGCATCCGGCACGCTGGCGCAGATCATTCCACCTTCGCTGGTGCTGATCGTGCTGGCCGACCAGCTCGGCCGTTCGGTCGGCGACATGTATGCCGGCGCCATGATCCCGGGTCTCGTGCTGACCGGGCTCTACATGCTCTACATCCTCACGATGTCGATCATCCGGCCGAATTCGATGCCGGCGCTGCCTGAGGAGGCCCGCACGCTCGGCAAAGGTGTGCTGTCACTGATCGCCGCGCTGCTGGCAGCCGGCGTCATCGGCTACGCAGCCTACCGCTACCTCGAGCCGGCGCACGGCGCCAATGCCGATATCCTGGCCGGGTCCTTTGCCGTCATCGTCATCTACATCTTTGCTGTCGCCGACAAGACGTTCGGCTTCAACGCGATGTCCAGGCTGGCGCAGCAGGTCGTGATCGTGCTGATCCCGCCACTGGCGCTGATCTTCCTTGTGCTCGGCACCATCTTCCTTGGCATTGCCACGCCGACGGAAGGCGGCGCCATGGGCGCTGTCGGTGCGCTGATCATGGCCGGCTTCAAGAGGCGCCTGACCCTGGACGTCATCAAACAGGCACTCACCTCGACGACAAGGCTGTCATCCTTCGTGCTGTTCATCCTGATCGGCGCCCGCGTCTTCTCGCTCACCTTCTATGGCGTGAATGGCCATCTGTGGGTCGAACACCTGCTGGTTTCGCTGCCCGGCGGTGAGCTCGGCTTCCTGATCGTCGTCAACATTCTTGTCTTCGTGCTGGCCTTCTTCCTCGATTTCTTCGAGCTGGCCTTCATCATCGTGCCGTTGCTGGCACCTGCCGCAGACAAGCTCGGCATTGACCTCGTCTGGTTCGGTGTGCTGCTGGGCGTCAATATGCAGACATCCTTCATGCATCCGCCTTTCGGCTTCGCGCTGTTCTACCTGCGTTCGGTGGCGGCGCGAGTGCCTTATCTCGACCGGATAACCGGCAAGCAGATCGCCCCGGTCACGACGGGACAGATCTATTGGGGCGCGGTACCGTTCGTCTGCATCCAGGTGCTGATGATCGGCCTGACCATCGCGTTCCCGCAAATGGTCATGCACTACAAGGGCAAAACCGTCGATCCGAGCACGATCGAGATCCAGGTGCCCGAACTACCGGGCATGGGCTTGTCCCCGCTTGGCGCACCAGACGGCGGTTCCACGCCGACACAACCTGCCGGCACCGACCTGTCACAGCCACCGAACTTCGGCGGCGACCAGCCTGCGCAGCCGGCACCTTCGACACCGGATCTTTCAAAGCCACCCAGCTTCAACTGATCGGACCGAACGATCGGCACCAGAAACAAAAAGCCCGGGAGCAATGCTCCCGGGCTTTTCTTCAACTTTAGGCTGCTGCTGATCAGAGTTTGTTGCCGCGCTGCTGGATCATCATGAAGGTGTCGTAGTTGTATTCGGCCACCTGCGCCCAGAGGTAATGCTCCTTGCGGAAGCCCTTGATCGATTCCCAGATCTTCTTGAAATCGGCATTGCCGGCTTCGATCTCGGCGTAGACCTCGTTCGCCTTCTCGAAGCAGGCCGCCAGGATTTCCTGGCTGAACGGCCGCAGCTTGGCGCCGGATGCAACCAGTGACTTCACCGCACCTGGATTCACATAATCATATTTCTGCAGCATGTTGGCATCGGCAGCCTGCGCAGCCGTATGAACCAGCGACTTGTAGTTTGCCGGCAGTTCCTCGAACTTCGCCTTGTTGAATAGCAGATGGACGGTCGGGCCGCCCTCCCACCAGCCGGGGTAGTAATAATAGGGCGCGACTTTCTGGAAACCGAGTTTCTCGTCATCGTAGGGGCCGACCCACTCGGCCGCATCGATCGTGCCCTTCTCCAGCGCCGGATAGATGTCGCCGCCGGCGATCTGCTGCGGCACGACGCCCAGTTTCTCGACCACCTTGCCGGCGAAGCCGCCGATGCGCATCTTGAGGCCCTTGAGGTCGGCAACCGTATTGATTTCCTTGCGGAACCAGCCACCCATCTGCACGCCGGTGTTGCCACCAGGAAGGCCATAGAGGCCCTGTTTGCCAAGGAATTCGTTGAACAGCGCAATGCCGCCGCCATGATAGTGCCAGGCATTCATGCCGCGCGCATTGAGCGCAAACGGAACAGCCGCTCCCAGCGCCCAGGTCGGGTTCTTGCCCCAATAATAATAGGCGACGGTATGGGCTGCCTCGACCGTGCCAGCCGCCGTCGCGTCAGCTGCCTGCAGGCCTGGAACGAGCTCGCCGGAGGCGAAGACCTGTACCTGGAAATTGCCGTCGGTCGCTTCCGAAAGCATCTTGGAGAACACTTCGGCACCGCCGTAGATCGTATCCAGCGACTTCGGGAAAGACGACGTCAGACGCCAGGTCACTTTCGGATTGGATTGGGCAATAGCCGGAGCCGCGAGTGTCGTGGCAACGGCCGCCGCTCCCGCACCGGTGACGCCGGCTTTGCGGATGAACGAACGACGATCCATGAAGTTCCTCCCTTTTTGGATCAACGGGCAATATGAAAATAAAGAAGATTTTCCCGATTTCGGCGGGTTGTACCGGCCAAGACAATACACGCCGTTCCCATCGTGTCCAGCGAGTGGCGGAGGCTGTGGAGCAGCCTTTTCCAAGCTCTGCGACTATAGTCTAACGGCCGGATCGTGCATGGCTTGCATGTCTTGGTGAAGCCATAAACTTGTCGTGGAAAAGCGCCTCAGCATCGCCTATTTTATAGGCATTCCAGTGTTGGCCCCTAACGGAACCCGTATCCAAAATGCAGCAGCCGCTCGTCGCCGTCTCGACCGATGTCCGCCAGTTCGACAACTACACCTGGCATGCAGCGCCCCGGCAATATCTGGAAGCGGCTATCGCCGGCGCCGGTGTATTTCCGGTTCTGGTTCCCTCTTTCGGCGATCGGCTCGATCTCGACGAACTGTTGTCGTCAGTCGACGGTGTGATGATGACCGGCTCCAAGTCGAACGTGCACCCGTCGCTCTATGGCGGCGATGCGAGCGAGGCCAATGGTCCCTATGACCCGGACCGCGATGCAACGACGTTGCCGCTTATCCGCAAGGCGATTGAACGCGGCGTGCCGCTGCTTGCCATCTGCCGCGGCATCCAGGAGATGAACGTCGCGCTTGGAGGCTCGCTCGCCACCGAAATCCAGGAGCGCGAAGGCTCGCTCGATCATCGCGCGCCTGTTTCGGACAATCAGGACGAACGCTTCGCCATCCGCCAGAGCGTCAGCATCAAGCCGGGCTCGTGTTTGGCCGGTGTCTTCGGCGCGGGTGACGTCATGGTGAATTCCGTACACCGCCAGGCCGTCGATCGGCTTGGGGCGAAGCTGCAGGTCGAGGCGGTGGCGACCGATGGCACCGTCGAGGCCGTGTCCGTGCGCGATTCCCGCTCGTTTGCCGTTGGCGTGCAATGGCACCCCGAATATTGGGTGAAAAACGACAGCGTCTCGCAGCGCGTCTTCAAGGCCTTCGGCGATGCCGTGCGTGCGCATGCTGCCGCCAAAGCAGCGACGCGCGCCGCGGCTGAATAGCTCCCGATCACCAACCGCACCAGCATTTACGGGTGCGGTTGTTACCCTGAGACCGGATCAGCCTCGGCGCTGATGGCTCGAGTGCGATTTCCATCGCATTCTATTTTTCGGTTCGCTAAAGTAGAACCGGGGTTGAGGGTGACCGGTGGCATTCAGCGCGAAGGAAATTGCCGGACATCCGGCCCTGCATCGTATTGTTCGCAGCCAGGCGAAAGCACTGTTGGCTGCTTATCAAAGTTCACCCCGGCTCTCTTCGGTATTCGCTACGCAGCAGCGCTGGCTGATGGCGCATGCAGGACTGGCTCTCTACTTTCGTCAGGGCGCGATAACCACCGCGCGTTTCCTTCAACTGATCGAACTGCATTCCGTCGCGAGCAAAAACACGGCCGATGCCTTCATCAAGGAAATGCAGCAATACAACTACGTGGAACCCCTTCCGGACAATACCGACCGCCGATCGAATCCGCTGCGTCCAACCCCCCAGGCACTGGAAACCCTGGCTGCCTGGGCGATGGTCCATCTCACGTCACTGGACGGGTTTGATGGTGGCCGGCGGCTGGCAGCTTTTGCCGCCAGGCCAGATGCGCTCGCCCGTCTGGAGCCTCTGATCGCAGACGGCCTGCTCACGTCGGAGCCGGTCCGCAGTCCCGAAAAGACCTTTTCGTTGTTCACCTGGCTGAACAACGGTGGCGTGGTCATGGAGTGGTTGATTTCGGGTGTGGAACCCAATCTCGCCGGTGAGGAACGTATCCCTACCGGAGTTGTTTCGATTGGCGAATTCGCCAATCTGCTGAAGCTCTCGCGCACTCATCTGGCGCGCAAGCTGCGCGAAGCCGAGGGCCTTGGCAGCGTTGGTTGGCTGGGCCAGCGCGGCAACTCGACGATGTGGGTATCGCGCGACTTCTATCGTGAATACATGGACGCGCAGGCCGTGAAGCTGGCCATCATCGACCAGGCCTTCGAGCAAGGCCTGACTGGCGCAGCCGCATCATAGGCCGAGGCCGATCGCCTATTTGGTCAGCCGCTCGGCGTGCCACCTCAAATGGTCGTCCATGAAGGTCGAGATGAAGTTGTAGGAGTGGTCATAGCCATCCTGCATGCGCAGTTCGAGCGTAACTCCGGCCTTCCTGCAGGCGTCCTCCAGCAGCCACGGTCGCAGACCGGCGTCGAGAAACCCGTCGGCCGTACCCTGATCGACCAGGAATTCCGGAAACCGCTCGCCATCCGCGAGCAGCAGCGTGGCGTCATAAGCACGCCAGGCGCTCTCGTCGGTCCCGAGATACTTCTCCAGCGCCGGCTTCGACCAGCCGGCTGTCGTCGGTTGCACGATCGGTGCAAAAGCCGAGCAACTCCTGAAACGGTCGGCGTTCCTGAGCGCCACGGTCAGCGCGCCGTGGCCGCCCATCGAATGGCCGAAGATTCCCTGCCGCGCCATGTCCGCCGGGAAGTTCTGCGCAATCAAAGCCGGCAGTTCCACGGTAACGTAGGAATACATGCGATAATTCCTGGCGAAAGGCACCTGCGTCGCGTCGACATAGAAGCCGGCTCCCAGGCCGAACTGCCAGTTGTCCTTCTCGTCCGGTACGGTTTCGCCGCGCGGGCTCGTATCCGGGCAAACGATCATCAGGCCGAGTTCCGCAGCCATCCGCCGATATTCGCCCTTGTCCATCACATTGGCATGGGTGCAGGTGAGGCCCGACAGATACCACAACACCGGCACGGGTCCTTCTTTTGCCTGCGGGGGCACGAAGACCGCAAAGGTCATGTCGCAGGCACAGACTGCGGACGCGTGGGAATAGACACCCTGGACGCCGCCATGTGATTTCGACGTGGAAACAGTTTTCATCGGCTCTGTCTTCTTATAAATCCGGACTTGGAAACACAGACCGACTGCGCCCGACGCAAGCGCCGGGCGGCCTCCGTGCATGACGCGCGATCAGTAGACCACGACGCTTCTGATGCTCTTGCCTTGATGCATGAGATCAAAGCCCTTGTTGATCTCTTCAAGCTTCAGCGTGTGGGTGATCATCGGATCGATCTCGATCTTGCCGTCCATGTACCAGTCGACGATCTTGGGCACGTCGGTGCGGCCGCGAGCGCCGCCGAAGGCCGTGCCCATCCAGGTGCGCCCGGTTACCAGCTGGAACGGACGAGTCGAAATCTCCTGGCCCGCACCGGCAACGCCGATAACGACAGATTTGCCCCAGCCCCGGTGCGCTGCTTCAAGTGCCTGGCGCATCACCTTGACGCTGCCTGTGCAGTCGAACGTGTAGTCGGCACCGCCGATCTGGTCGGCGCCGCGCTTGGTCAGGTTGACCAGATACGGCACGATGTCGCCGTCGATCTCTTTCGGATTGACGAAATGCGTCATGCCGAAGCGCTCGCCCCATGCCTTCTTGTCGTTGTTCAGATCGACACCGATGATCATGTCGGCACCGGCCAGTTTGAGGCCCTGGATGACATTGAGCCCGATGCCGCCAAGTCCGAAGACGACCGCAGTCGCGCCCTCCTCCACCTTGGCGGTGTTGATGACGGCGCCAATGCCGGTGGTCACGCCGCAGCCGATGTAGCAGATCTTGTCGAACGGTGCGTTCGGATTGACCTTGGCCAGCGCGATCTCGGGCAGCACGGTGAAATTCGAGAAGGTCGAGCAGCCCATATAGTGGAAGATCTTGTCCTTGCCGATCGAGAAGCGCGAGGTACCGTCCGGCATCAGGCCCTGGCCCTGGGTCGCGCGGATCGCCGTACACAAATTGGTCTTGCGCGACAGGCATGACGGACAGGAGCGGCATTCCGGCGTGTAGAGCGGAATAACGTGATCGCCCTTTTTCAGGCTGGTTACACCCTTGCCGACATCGACGACGACGCCCGCCCCTTCATGGCCGAGGATTGCTGGAAAGATGCCTTCCGGGTCGGCGCCCGACAGCGTGAACTCGTCGGTGTGGCAGATACCGGTTGCCTTCACCTCCACCAGCACCTCGCCTTCGCGCGGCCCTTCCAGGTCCACCTCCATGATCTCGAGCGGCTTGCCTGCGGCAACTGCAACGGCGGCGCGGGTTTTCATGCTTCTTCTCTCCAACAGACTTTTTGGCCGGACTTGCGTCCGACAGATTCGGCCGCACCCAGCGACATTGCGAACCAGAGCTCAAACTAGAGTCCTCGCGCCCCGGAAGCGGTCGTATCAGCGACGCATCATCCCACGGATACGAAAATCGATCCGCCAGACGAGCACCGTTGATTGTTAGCGGAGCATGAGTGACAGGACCAGCCCGTCAGTTGCCCAATTCCCCGGATCAGGCAGTCACGTTCCGCCCCGCCGTCAGCGGTGCGCGGAAGCGCTTCAGCCGCAGCGCATTGCTCAGCACGAAGACGCTGGACAAAGCCATGGCCCCGGCGGCCAGCATCGGCGACAGCAAGGTCCCGTTCAGGGGATAAAGCAGCCCCGCCGCCACCGGCACCAGCGCAGCATTGTATCCAAATGCCCAGAACAGATTCTGGCGGATGTTGCGGATGGTTGCCTTGGAGAGGGCCAGGGCATTGGCAACGCCAACGAGGTCCCCCGACATCAGCACGACATCCGCGCTTTCGATGGCGATGTCGGTGCCGGTACCAATGGCGATGCCGACATCGGCGGCAGCAAGGGCCGGCGCATCGTTGATGCCGTCCCCCACGAAAGCGACCCGCGCACCGCCGGTCGCCAGACGCCGTACTGCCTCGACCTTGCCATCGGGCAACACTTCGGCAACCACCTCGTCAATGCCGATCTGCCGGGCGATTGCCTTGGCTGTGTGACGGTTGTCACCGGTTACCATCGCGACCTTCAGACCGAGAGCATGCAACGCCTGGATGGCCGCCGGTGTCGAAGGCTTGATCGGGTCGGCGACTGCGATGATCGCGGCAAGCTCGTCATCGATGGCAGCGTAGAGCGGGCTCTTGCCCTCCCCCGCCAGCCGCTCGACCACCGGTGCGAAAGCGGAGACGTCGAGACCAAGCCGCGTCATCAGCCGGTCGGCACCGACTTCCACCTGCCGTTTTCCGATCCATGCCCGCGCCCCGAATCCGGGAATGGCTTCGAAGTCGCTGGCTGCCGCGAGCTTCAGGCCACGCTTTTCGGCAGCTCGCACGATCGCTTCGGCCACCGGATGTTCCGAGCGGGTTTCGACGGCGGCAACAAGGCCAAGCACCTCAGCCTCCTCGAAACCGTTGGCGACGATGAAGTCTGTGAGTTCAGGCCGGCCTTCGGTCAACGTACCGGTCTTGTCCAAGGCAATGACCGATGCATCGCGCAATGTCTGCAGCGCATCGCCCTTGCGGAAAAGAACGCCCATCTCCGCCGCGCGGCCGGTGCCAACCATGATCGAGGTTGGTGTCGCCAGCCCCATCGCACACGGGCAGGCGATGATCAGCACCGCAACGGCATTGACCAGCGCGAAGGACAATGCCGGATCGGGCCCGAAGAAACACCAGACGCCAAAGGTAATGAGTGCGGCTGCGATCACCGCCGGCACGAACCAGGCCGTCACCTTGTCGACCAGCGCCTGGATCGGCAGCTTGGCGCCCTGCGCGGTCTCGACCATGCGTATGATCTGCGCCAGCAGCGTTTCCGAACCCACCTTGGTGGCGAGAAACGAGAAACTGCCGGTCTTGTTGATGGTGCCGCCGACCACCTCAGCGCCGATGCCCTTCGAAACCGGCACCGGCTCTCCGGTGATCATGGCTTCATCGACGAAGGAAGAGCCTTCGACGATCTCGCCATCGACGGCAATCTTCTCGCCGGGCCGCACCACTACGGTGTCACCGGCGCGCACGTCCTGCAGCGGCACCTCGACAGCAGCGCCATTCCGCATCACACGTGCCGTCTTCGCTTGCAGGCCGACGAGTTTCTTGATCGCTTCGCCGGTTCGCCCCTTGGCACGGGCTTCGAGAAAACGGCCGAGCAGGATCAGCGTGACGATAACGGCCGCAGCCTCGTAGTAGACATTGGCGGTACCGGTTGGCAGCACACCCGGTAGAAAGGTCGCGACCACCGAATAGGCCCAGGCGGCACCGGCACCCAGCGCCACCAACGCATTCATGTCGGGCGCGCCCCTGACTAAGGCCGGCACCCCCTTGGCGAAGAAACGCAAACCAGGCCCGAACAGCACCAGCGTGGTCAGGACGAACTGCAGCCGCCAGTTCCAGACACCAAATGTGCCCATCACCCAGTGATGAAAGGCAGGTACCAGATGCGAACCCATCTCCAGCACGAAGACCGGCAGGGTCAGGACGAGCGCCACGGCCAACGCCCGTTGCAGGGAGGCTATTTCCGAGGCGCGACGGTCGACTTCGCGACCCTCGGCGGCTTCGGAGGCAACAAGCCGCGCTTCATAGCCTGCCGCATGCACGGCCGCTTCAAGGGAGGATATTTCCGCCGCGCCGGCGACGATCGTCACCGTCGCCCGTTCGGTCGCAAGGTTGACGCTGGCATTGATGACACCGGACACTGCCTTCAACGAACGCTCGATGCGTGCCACGCAGGAGGCGCAAGTCATGCCTTTGATCGTGAGCTCGATCGTCTCGCTGCGCGTCTGATAGCCAGCGCCTGCCACTGCGGCCAGAACCGGAGCGAGATCGGGCTCGCTTGAAAAAGCCACCTCGGCACGTTCCGTCGCCAGATTGACGCTGGCAGATGCAACACCGGGTGCGGCGGCAATGGCTTTTTCCACGCGCCCGACACAGGAGGCGCAGGTCATGCCTTCGATACCGAGTTGAAAGATTGCGCCAGCCTTCGGGGTGGCGGCGGGGAACATTTTCGGGGCAACGGCGTTCATGGCTGCAACTCTCTTCTTGAGTGGTTGCTCAGGGAGATAAAGCTTCCAGTCATGGGAAGGTCAAGGGGCTTTGCGACATGTGACATCGCAGAAGCAATGACCTTTGTCGCCTGCAAAAAAGGCGCTTGACCTTACCATGACGGGAAGGTGCAGATCGTAAAGCCTGAGTTTGACGAGCACGCCAAAGTCACTTCCACAGCGCAGCTGCAGCAAGAACATTGGCCATAAGGAACAAAGGCGAGATGGGCGAGGAATACAGGCAAGTCCCGGTGTCGCAAGACAGCGGCAACCGCTGGCGGCGCGCTATTTCGCAGGAAAGGCCGATGTCCGGCCAATCAGGTCCTGTCGCCCAGGCCGCCCACGGTGACGATGACTTCCTCCGCCATGCGCTTGAAACGGGCGCTTGGGCCTTCCTGCCCCTCGCTCTGGCGGCTGATCCGCGCGCCTTCCAGCAAGAGACCCAGCATATCGGCGGCCAGCTCAGGCTGATCGAGGCCGGCGCGGGCACAGAGCTTGGCCAGACAATTACGGTGGTTCTTCTTGACCTCTTCGATCACCCGCTTCGCCGGATGATCGTCATCTGCCAGCTCGACAGCGGTATTGGCCATCTCGCAACCGCGCCAGTCGCCACTGATGCACTCGGCCGCATTTTCGATCCAGGCTCGCAACTGTGCCTTCGGATCGCCGGGATGCTGCTGCTCAAGCTCATCCCATTTCAAATAGGATTCCTTGGCGGCGCGCTGCAGGCACTCGACGATGAGATCGTCTTTGGAAGCAAAATGACGATAGAGCGTCATCTTGTTGGTGCCGGCGGCCTCGGTGATCGCTTCGATGCCCACGCCGCGCACACCATGCTGGTGAAACATCTCCCGCGCAGTGGTCACAATGCGCTCTCGCGGTCGCGCACTCACACGATCGTTATGATCACTATTGTCAGCAGTCTGAAAAATTTGATCGCTCATGGCTTGACGTCGGTGTTACCGGTCAGTAACTATCTGGCTGTTACCGAGCGGTAACATTTCATAATACCTCCGTCAAGGTCGACCATAGGCCAAGCCGGACAAGAATGATGGAACAGGGTGAAGGCCGCAAGCACGGTCTTCGCCGAGCGCTTTTTTATTGCCTGGACCAGCCGGGAGACGAAATGATGGCATCCTATTCCAAGGCCCTGACCATTGATCAGCTGCTGAACGACCCGATGACGCTCGCCGTCATGCGGGCCGATCGCGTCGATCCAGCTTCGTTGAAGGCCCTGCTTGTCCTCACTGCCGCGCGTCTGCGCGACGCCGACGACCACCCCAATTTGCCAAGGACCGATCCCGCATTCCTCCCAAGGGATCCACTTGCCGCTACTCGAAAAGCCGTTTGAACATGGTCAATTTCTTTCTCCAGAGACCGATCTTCGCCTCCGCGATCGCCATCATCATGGTGCTCGCGGGGCTGATCGCCTATTATCTTTTGCCGGTGGCGCAGTTCCCCAACATCGCGCCTCCCCAGGTGGTCGTCAGCGCCGTTTATCCGGGCGCCAGCTCGCAGGTCGTCGCCGATACCGTGACGACCCCGCTAGAACAGTCGATCAACGGCGTCGAAGGCATGACCTACATGTCCTCGGCGAGCTCGAATGACGGCTCTGCGCGCATCACCGTCACCTTCGACGTCGGCTATCCGCTCGATATCGCGGCGATGGACGTGCAGAACCGTGTTTCGCAGGCAGCTTCATCCCTGCCGGCAATCGTCAACCAGGCCGGCGTCACCGTCAAGAAACAGAATCCGAGCTTCGTGCTGATCGTGAACCTGACCTCGCCCGATGGCTCGGTCGATCCGGTTGCGCTGAGCAACTATGCCTATCTGCAGGTGGCGGATCCGCTGAAACGCGTTCCCGGTGTCGGCGACGTGCAGATCTTCGGCGAACGTCGCTATTCGATGCGCGTCTGGCTCGACCCGGACAAGCTGGCCAATCTCGGCATCACCGCCGTCGACGTGCAGAACGCCGTCGCCGAGCAGAACGTGCAGGTTGCTGCCGGCAAGATCGGCCAATCGCCGGCGCCGGCAGGCACGGCCTTCGAAATGCAGGTCAATGCCACGGGCCGTCTCTCCGACCCCAAGGAGTTCGGCAACATCGTCGTTCGCGCCAATTCGGCCAGCGGTTCCCTGGTGCGCCTGCGTGACGTCGCTCGCATCGAACTGGGTTCGCTGCTCTACAATTCATCCACCTATGCCAACGACAAACCGACCGTTGTCATCGCTACCTTCCAGATGCCGGGCTCCAACGCGCTGGAGCTGAAGAAGAACATCGAAGCCAAGATGAAGGAGCTGTCAGCTCGCTTCCCGAAAGGCATCGAATATACGATCTTCTATGACACGACCAAGTTTGTGTCGGCTGCCATGGAAGACGTGGTCAAGACCTTGCTCGAAGCCCTCGTTCTGGTCGTAGCCGTCGTCTTCATCTTCCTGCAGAACTGGCGAACGACACTTATCCCCATCATCGCCATCCCGGTGTCTTTGATCGCCACCATGGTGGTGATGCTGGCGCTGGGCTTCTCGCTCAACATGCTCTCGCTTCTCGGCATGGTGCTCGCCATCGGCCTTGTCGTCGATGACGCCATCGTTGTGGTCGAAAACGTCGAACGTCAGCTTGAAGCCGGCCATCCGCCGCTCGAAGCAGCCCGGCTGGCGATGAAGGAAGTCACCGGCCCGATCATTGCGACCACGGCAGTGCTGATGGCCGTGTTCATTCCGGTCGCCTTTATTCCGGGCGTCACTGGCCAACTCTACAACCAGTTCGCCTTGACCGTCGCGATCTCTGTCGGCATCTCGGCCTTCAACTCGCTGACGCTGTCGCCTGCCCTGTCGGCAGCCTTCCTGCGCCATCGTCCACCATCGACGTTCTTCCTCTATCGCTGGTTCAACGACGGCTTCACCTGGCTGTCGCACGCCTATTCGGAGGCGGTGCGTGGCTTCATCAAGCTGCGCTGGCTGATGATGGGGGTGTTTGTCGCGCTGATTGCCGCGACGTATCTCGTCTCGACGCGCATCCCGTCGGCCTTCCTGCCAGTGGAAGACCAGGGATACTTCTTCAACATCGTGCAACTGCCCGACGGCGCTTCACTGGAGCGCACCGATGCCGTTGCCAAGAAAGTTCGTGACACCGTGCTGGCCACGCCGGGCGTCGAGTATGCCATCACGATCGCAGGTTTCAATTTCCTGACCTTCGCCAACCAGTCGAACTCGGCTGCGGTGTTTGCGATCCTCAAACCTTGGGAGGAACGCAAGGGACCGGGCTTGAGCGCAACGGAGATCGTCAATTCAGTACGTCCGAAGTTGTTCGGCATGCCCGATGGGCTGGCGCTGGCATTCGAACCGCCATCCATCCAGGGTCTCGGCACGACCGGAGGCTTTGAATTCCAGGTCGAAGATCTGGCTGGCCATGGCGCCAATGCCGTCAACGAAGCGACACAGGCATTGCTCGCAGAAGCCCGCAAGCAGCCTGAACTCAACCCGCAGACGCTGTTCAGCACATTCTCGACATCGACGCCGCAGTTCAACTTCGACCTCGATCGCAACAAGGCCAAGCTGCTTGGCCTTGCCCTGCCGGATGTGTTCAACACACTGCAGATCTACCTCGGCTCGCTCTATGTAAACGACTTCAACATGTTCGGCCGTACCTTCCGTGTCACCATGCAGGCGGACAAGGCAGCGCGCGCCCAAGCCGCAGATCTGAGCAGGCTCTATGTGCGCAACAACACCGGTCAGATGGTGCCGTTGTCGACACTCGGCACCATGAAGTCCATTGTCGGGCCGGAGACGGTGACACACTACAACAACTACGGTTCTGCCCTCATCAACGGCAACGCAGCCCCCGGCTTCTCTTCGGGTCAGGCGATTGAGGCGATGCAAAGGGCGGCCGCGATCGCGCTGCCGAACGACTTCGGCTTCGAATGGACCGGCATCACCTTCCAGGAATTGAAGGCAGGTTCGGTCGCCATCTTCGTCTTCGCGCTCGCGATTGTCTTCGTCTTCCTGATCCTGGCAGCGCAATATGAAAGCTGGTCGATGCCGTTCATGGTCATTCTGTCGGTACCGACCGCCTTGTTCGGTGCGTTGCTTGCCATCTGGCTGCGCGGCATGCAGATGGACGTCTACTCGCAGATCGGCTTTGTCATGCTGATCGGCCTGGCGGCCAAGAACGCGATCCTGATCGTCGAATTCGCCAAGCACCTGCGCGAACAAGGCATGAGCATCGTGGAAGCGGCGATGGAGGCCGGTCGTCTGCGTCTGCGCCCGATCCTGATGACCGCCTTCGCCTTCATCCTCGGCGTCGTACCGCTGATGCTGGCGACGGGCGCTGGTGCAGCCAGCCGCCAGTCGCTGGGCACCGCCGTGTTTGGCGGCATGCTCGCGGCCACCATCCTGACGCTTGCCTTCGTCCCGGTCTTCTACGCCATCATCGAACAGTGGCGGGAGCGGAACGCGAAAGTCGAACATCCTGAAACACATACGCCGCATGGTGGTGAGCAGCCCTCACCGACCCATGTTCCGGCAGCAGAATAACGGAGCCCCCTCCATGCGTCCCTGGAAAATCACCACAGCCGTCGCCGTGATCGCCGCGGCAGCCACCTACGTCCATTTCAACGGCGAGCCGGCATTCCTGTCGGGTCTCATCAGCAAGCCGGCAGATGCGGCCGCGCCTGCACAGGCCATGCAGGCCATGCCAGTGCCCGTCGCCGCGGTCGTGAAGAAGACCTTGCCGGTCTATCTCGACTACACCGCGCGCGCCGAGGCCATCCGCAGCGTCGCGCTGCAGGCCAAGGTCTCCGGCTACATTCTTGAACAGGCTGCGGAGGATGGCGTTGACGTCAAGAAAGGCGACACGCTTTACCGCATCGATCCGCGCGACTATCAGGTGGCGCTCGATCAGGTGAAGGCACAAGCCCAGCGCAACCAGGCATCGCTCAGCTACACCAAGGCAAGCCTGACGCGTGGCAACGACCTGATCAAGACAGGGTTCCTGTCCAAGGACGGTTTCGACCAGCGCAGCAGCACCATGCAACAGGGCGAAGCGAGTGTTGCCGCCGACAATGCTGCGATCCAGGCAGCCGAGATCAATCTTGGCTACACCACGATCAGGGCTCCCTTCGACGGTCGCCTTGGCCGCAACCAGGCGCCTGTCGGCACCCTCGTCAATGTCGGCGGCACGTCACTCAATACGCTGGTCCAGGTCAGTCCGGTCTACGTCACCTTCACGCCGAGCGAGGGCGATCTTGCTCTCATCCAGAAGGCAAAAAGCAATGGGCCGATTGTCGCCGAAGTGACGATACCCGGTGACAAGGGAGCTCCGCGCAAGGGAGAGCTCACCTTCATCGACAACAAGATTGACACCGCGACCGGGACCATTGTCGCGCGTGCCACCATCGCCAACGAAGATCGTTCGCTGCTGCCCGGCCAGTATGTGAACATCCGTCTGCAGATCGGCGAGACGCCGAACACCCTGCTTATCCCGCAGGTCGCGCTCGGCTCCAATCAGCTCGGCAAGTTTGTCTATGTCATCGACGAAGGCAACAAGGTCGGAATGCGGCTGGTCGAGCTCGGCCAGACCGAAGGCGAACTGATCGCCATCACCAAGGGCATCACTGAAAACGACAAGATCATCAGTGGCAATCTTCAGAAGATCGGGCCGGGCATGCCGGTAAACCCCCAAACGGCAAGCCCGACTCCGCCCCCGGCGTCCTGACCATCAGGGCACCGGAATGGTTCAGCCGGCCACGTCAGTGGCCGGCTGAACTTTTTTATTGGTTCGAAACGCGGACGTTATTGATCGCCCCGAGTGGTCCTCAGATGACGAAGAACCAGTTGGCGGCCAGCACGACAACCAATCCGGCGACGAGCGTCAGATAAGGCAGGATACCGGCCTTGCGAACCTTCAGGTCGTCCTGAGTGATGCCGAGATCGTCAAGCATATGTTCCGGGAACTTGCCACCGTCCTGGACGTAATGACGGAAGCAGAACACCGGAATGATCAGGGCGGCAGCGATGAAACCGGCCCACAATGCCCAGGGGTTCCAGACCTTGGCGCCGGCACCCATGAAGATGGCATTGACGTAGGAGAGCATGCCGCCGACCGCGATCAGCACGGTCGGTGCGCGCCACGGCCGATGGATATGGCCGTTGTCGATGCGGTGGATCCAGCCCGAGTTCAGGTTGAGGAAGTTGAAGATGATGTAGCCGCAGTTCGAGACGGCCAGCACGAAGAAGAAGCTGGTTGCGTCGGCCGCGGCTATGGCCAGCAGGAAGACGTTGAAGATCAGGTCGGTCCACATCGCCCGCGTCGGCGCGCCATGCTCGTTGGTGTGGTTGAGATAGCGCGGCAGCCAGCCGTCGACCGATCCCTGGTAGAGTGTGCGTGACGAACCTGCCATCGCCGTCATGATCGACAGCATCAGCGCCAGGATCATCAGCATCACCATGATCGAGGTGATGAACCCTGCCCCACCGACCATCTGGGCCATGGCCTCCGCCACGCCCGATCCGTCGACGATCGGCGTCGCCAGCATGCCGTTGAGGCCCAGCACGCCCTGAAAGGTGAACGGCACCAGCGTATAGAGCGCCAGGCACAACAGGCCTGAATAGAAGATCGCGCGCACGGTATCGCGGCCCGGATTCTTGAATTCGCTGGTGTAGCAGATCGCGGTCTCGAAGGCGTATGCCGACCAGGCGGCGATGAACATGCCGCCCAGCACCAGCGTCCAGCCGGCGACATTCCACGAACCCGGCTCCGGTGCATAGGCGGCGGCCAACGGCACCAGTGGCGAGTAGTTCGCCCAATTGATCTGACCGGTGATGATCGGCACGACACCGACGATCAGCATTGGAACGATGACCACGAGGCCGATGAACTTCTGGACGCTGGCGGTGCCGAGAATGCCGCGATGCTGGATCGCGAAGGTCACCAGCATCAGGATGACGCCGATGAAGAAGACGGAGTTGAGCGAAAAGCTCACCGGTCCCAGCGTGCCGTGGAACAGTGTCCAATTGCGGATGGCCGGAGTCCCGGCAGCGGTCAGAGCGGCAATGGCATCGGCCGCGGCCTTGCCGGCATTGGCCGGGTCAGCCAGCCATGCCACGACCTCCGGCGACGTATCGCTGAAGCCGGGGATCGGCGCCAGCGCATTGAGAATGTAGGCCGCCGCGATCGAACAGCCCAGCGAGAGCACCGGCGTCCAGGCGAGCCAGTTGCACCACACCGACAGCGGCGCGATGAATTTCGAGTAGCGCAGCCATGCCGTGGCGCCATACACCGAAGCGCCACCCGACTTCGAGGGGAACAGGCCGGCGATCTCGGCATAGGTGAAGGACTGGATCAGGCCAAGAATGATGGACGCCGTCCAGATCAGATAGGCTGGCGTGCCGACGGTGCCGGCAATGCCGCCGATCGAAAACAGCACCAGCGCCGGCACGCCGCTTGCAACCCAGAAGGCGCCACGCCAGTCGATGGTGCGATGAAGTTGGCCGTCTCCGGCGTGCGTTGGAGCAGCAGCAGTTGTTATCGTCATTGTTCGACTTTCCCTCAGGCTCAATCGAGCGCTTCCCCTGGGTCTCGTGGAGAATCCCGCGCGGCTGTCTCAGCCGCGCGGGACCAGCGGTCAGTCCGTGATCAGAACACGAAGTACCAGTTGGCGATCAGCACCACGATCAGTCCGGCGATCAGCGTCAGGTAGGGCAGGATGCCGGCCTTGCGCTCACGCAAATTGCTTTCGGTCATGCCGAGATCGTCCAGCATGTGATCCGGGAATTTGCCGCCGTCCTGGATGTAGTGGCGGAAGCAGAACACCGGGATGATGAGGGCGACGGTGGCAAGCCCGGCCCAGAGCGCCATCGGATTCCACACCTTGGCGCCGGCGCCCATGAACACGGCGTTGACGAAGGCGAAGATGGTGCCTGCAGCCAGCAACCAGGTCGGGGCGCGCCACGGCCGCTTGATGTGGCCGTTGTCGATGCGGTGGATCCAGCCGGCATTCAGGTTGAGGAAGTTGAAGATGATGTAGCCGCAATTGGCAACGGCGAGGATGAAGAAGAAGCTCGTCGCATCCGCCGAGGCGATTGCCAGCACGCCGAGGTTGACGATCAGGTCCGTCCACATTGCACGTGTCGGCGCACCATGTTCGTTGACGTGGCTGAGATAACGCGGCAGCCAGCCATCGACGGCACCCTGGTAGAGCGTGCGCGACGTGCCGGCCATCGCCGTCATGATCGACAACAGCAGAGCCAGGATCATCAGCATGATCAGCAGAGTCTTGATGAGGCCACCACCGCCGACCATGGAGGCAAGCGCATCGGCGACACCGGAGCCGTCGACGATCGGCGTCGCCAGCATGCCGTTCAAACCGAGCACGCCCTGGAAGGTGAACGGCACCAGGATGAAGAGAAGAATGCAGAGCAGGCCCGAATAGAAGATCGCCTTGAACGTGTCCGTTCCAGGGTTCTTGAACTCGCGCGTGTAGCAGACCGCGGTCTCGAAGCCATAGGTCGACCATGCCGCAATGAACATGCCACCCAACACCAGGGTCCAGCCGGCGACATTCCACGAGCCCGGTTCAGGCGCATAGGCGGCGGCCAGCGGAACGAAGGGCGAGTAGTTGGACCAGTTCACCTGCCCGGTCAGGATCGGCGCGATGCCGACGATCAGCAACGGAATGATGACGAGCAGGCCGATCACCTTCTGCACATTGGCCGTGCTGAGGATGCCGCGATGCTGGATGGCGAAGGTGCACAGCATCAGCACCGCGCCGATCCAGAAGGTTGCGTTGAGCGAGAAGGAAACCGGACCGAGCGAGTGTGTGTACAGCGTCCAGGTGCGGATCGTTGGCGTCGCCGCGGCGGTGACCGCCGCGATCGCATCCGCGGCACTCGTGCCCGCATTCGCGGTGAGGTAGGCGACCACCTCCGGCGAGGTTTCGGTGAAGCCGGGGATCGGTGCCAGCGCATTGAGGATGTAGGCAGCCGCAATCGAACAGCCGAGCGACAGAACAGGGGTCCAGGCAAACCAGTTACACCAGACCGAGAGCGGCGCGATGAACTTCGAGTAGCGCAGCCACGCGGTGGCGCCGTAGACCGATGCACCGCCCGATTTGTTGGGGAAAAGGCCGGCGATCTCGGCATAGGTGAAGGACTGGATGAAGCCCATCAGGATGGACACCGTCCAGATGGCGAAGGCGATGTTGCCACCGACGCCGGCAATGCCGCCGATCGAAAACAGCACCAGCGGTGGCACGCCGCTGGCGACCCAGAATGCGCCGCGCCAGTCGATGGTTCGGTGCAGGTTCCCACTGGCTTCGGCCACGTAGGTTTCATCCATGGCACTCATGGCTTGGTTCCCCATTGTTGACAGTCTCGTCACCGAAATCGGGACGATAAAGCAGGCACTGCGGTTTTCCGCTTAGTCTTATTTGTTTCCCAATAGTGAAGATCATCGGAATTCCGATCCTCGTCAAGCGATTTTCGATGAACCGGCAAAACGGCTGTGTTTTCGTGCCGGATCGCACGCCAGGCTCCAGAAATTCGCCCTTTCGGCCAATCCGGGCACCACCCGAACGGGCGAGGAATCTACCCATCCAGGCGTTTTCAGCGCCGGCGAAAGGAATATGCTGGTTCGACGCACTAGTATGAAAAAAACATTCATGCTAGGAAATAAGTCGCAATGTTTGTTGAGGAGGCAACGGACATTCTCAGTCTCGCGAAAATCGATGCAGGCTCGATGGCTCCCCCGGTCGCGATCGCCAGGGATGCCAAGCCATTCGACGCCCGCAGCGACGTCCATGAGTTGCTTTTCCGGCTGCTCGTTTCGGTGGTCAGGGAACGTGAGCCAGAAATCGCCGAGATTCTGGTCGGCCGCGGCTCTTTCGACAGTCTGGCTGAGGAACTGCGCATCCCGGCCCTGCAGGCTAGCGGCATCTGGTTCCAGTTGGTCGCAATCGCCAGCGAACTTCAGGCCATGCGCAACCGGCGCGAGACCGAGCAGGCGGAAAGCCCCGAAGGCGTCATCGGTTCCTTCGCCAATGTAATCGGAGAGATTGCCGCGGAAGGCTACTCTGCGGAGGCCGTCCAGGAAGCGATGAACAGTCTCATGGTCGGGCCGACCATGACCGCACACCCGACCGAAGCCAAGCGCGTCACCGTGCTTGAGATCCATCGCCGCATCTATCGCAAGCTGACGGAGATCGGACAGCTGCGCTGGGCTCCACGGGAGCGGGAGACACTCGTCTGTGATCTCAGAAGCGAGATCGAACTTTTGTGGATGACGGGCGAACTCAGGCTGGAGCGCCCGACGGTGGAACGCGAGATCGCCTGGGGGCTGCACTTCTTTCGGGAGGTCCTGTTCGAGGCCACGCCACAGCTCTACGACCTCGTCGACGGTGCGCTGAAGCGCCATTTCCCCAACTACGCCCTCACCGTGCCATCCTTCATGCGTTTTGCATCGTGGATCGGCGGCGATCGCGATGGCAATCCGAATGTCACCGCCAGTACGACGGCCTACGCGCTCGCTGAAAACCGCGACATGGCCATCCGCCTGTATCTCACCCAGGTGCGCCGCCTGGTCACCCTGCTCAGCATCAGCACCAATGTCGTCGACATGCCGGTCGATTTCGAGCGGCCCCTGGCGAAGGCACTGCGAGCAAGCGGCTGTGGTGCCGCAATCGCCGACCGCAATGTCGACGAGCCTCTGCGGCAGTTCTCCTCGGCAATGCTTTGCCGGCTGGAAGCGATGATCGGCAAAGGCAGTGGCGTGTCCTATCCGGGCCCTGAAGCATTCAGAGCGGATTTGAATTGTCTGGCCGACGTGCTCGATCTCCTTGGCGGCAAGATGATGGCGCAACGTCTTGTGCGGCCGTTGCAGCAACAGGTCGAAAGCTTCGGCTTCCACACCGTTGCCCTCGATATCCGCCAGAACTCAACCGTGGTGAACCGGGTCCTGGCAGAGCTCTTTGCCGTAATGGACCCGCTTAGCGAACCAGTCTCTCCCGGTTCGCCGCAGTGGTCCACGCGTATCCGTGACGCGATCCGCAAGGGCGAGCGCATCGCGTTCGACCCGACCGGTCTGTCCGACGAGACCCGTGAGCTGCTCGACCTGTTCGACGTGATCCGCGACGCGTCCGCCGAGAAGCGCGGCGCCATCGGCGCATTCATCCTGTCGATGACACAATCCGCCGACGATATCCTGGCAGTCTACCTGCTTGGCCAGTTCTGCGGGTTGGCAACGGCTTCGGATGGCTCCGGAACGATCAATCTCAAAGTGGTGCCGCTGTTCGAGACCATCGCGGACCTTCGCGCCGCACCTGCCATCCTGGAACGACTTCTCGACTTCTCCATCGTGCGCCGCTCTATCCGTGATTTCGGCAACCGCCAGGAAATCATGCTGGGCTATTCCGACTCCAACAAGGACGGCGGCTTCCTCGCCGCGAATTGGGAACTCAGCAAGGCGCAGAAGCAGCTGACCAAGCTGGGCCGCAAGCACAAAGTCCAGATTTCCTTCTTCCATGGACGGGGCGGTTCGGTCAGCCGTGGCGGCGCGCCCACCGGTCGCGCCATTGCCGCACAGCCAGCAGGCACCGTCGACGGCTCCATGCGCGTGACCGAGCAGGGCGAAGTCGTCTCTTCCAAATTCGCCAATCGCGGCACCGGTCTGCATCAGCTCGAGATCCTTGCGGCAAGCGTCTTCGCACACAGCGTGAAATCGCCCAACGAAGCCGAGTTGAAGGATATTCCCGAATTCGACGAAGCACTGGAGGCCCTCACCGGCATGTCGCTGGCCGCCTACGCAAGCCTGATCGGCGAGCCGGGCTTCATCGACTACTTCAACCAGGCGAGCCCGGTCGAGGAACTCGCTCTGCTGAAGATCGGCTCCCGGCCTGCGCGCCGCTTTGGCGCGCGCGATATCGCCGACCTGCGCGCCATACCCTGGGTTTTCGCCTGGAGTCAGAACCGCCACCTGCTAACCGGCTGGTACGGCATCGGCAGTGCCATCAATTCCTTCGTCACGGTGCGGGGCGATGCCGGTCGCGACCTGCTGCGGCAAATGTTTGAGCGTTCGCGCTTCTTCAGGCTCATCATCGATGAGGTCGACAAGACGCTCTACCAGGCCGACATGGAGATCGGCCGGCTTTACGCGGGGCTCGTTGCCGACAAGAACACGGGCGAACGGATCTTCCGCAAGATCGAGGCCGAATACGATCTCACCAGCACCATGGTGCGGTCGATCGTCGGCGACACCGACTTCGCCGCGCGCTTCCCGGCCTTCAAGCGCAATTTCGACCGTTTGCGGCCGGAAATGGACAGCATCCACGCGCTCCAGGTGAAATTGTTGCAGGAAGTGCGCGACCAGGCTGCGAATGCTTCGCCGTCGAAGCGGCCGGTCAACGCACTCCTGCTTTCGATCAACTGCATATCCGCCGGTCTCGGCTGGACAGGTTGAGGACAGGACCGGCGCGCGGCGCCAGAAAGGATTGGACGCATGAACATCCCGGCACGACCTGGCCTTGGTGGCCTCAGCCAGTTCTTCCACAGCGGCGTTGCCACGACCGATCCGGCCGTCAGTGCTGCCATGGCGCGAGAGCTCGGCAGGCAGCGTGACGAGATCGAACTGATTGCCTCCGAGAACATCGTCTCCAAGGCGGTCCTGGAAGCGCAAGGTTCGGTGCTGACCAACAAATACGCCGAAGGCTATCCTGGACGCCGCTACTATGGCGGCTGCCAGTATGTCGACGAGGTCGAGGAACTGGCACGCGAGCGCGCCCGGCAATTGTTCGGCTGCAGCTTCGCCAACGTGCAGCCGCATTCCGGCAGTCAGGCCAACCAGTCGGTTTTCATGGCGCTGATGCAGCCCGGCGACACCTTCATGGGACTGAACCTGGCAGCCGGCGGCCACCTTACCCACGGTTCGCCGGTCAACCAGTCCGGCAAATGGTTTAATGTCGTCTCATATGGCGTGCGCCAGCAGGACCAGCGCATCGACCTCGACGAAGTGCGCGATCTTGCCCGCCAGCACCGCCCGAAAGTGCTCCTGGCCGGCGGTTCGGCCTATCCGCGCTTCATCGACTTCAAGGTATTCCGCGAGATCGCGGACGAGGTCGGTGCCAAGCTGTTCGTCGATATGGCGCATTTTGCAGGCCTGGTAGCCGGCGGCGTCCATCCCAACCCGCTCGAACACGCCCATGTCGTGACCACCACCACGCACAAGACGCTGCGCGGTCCACGCGGCGGCATGGTGCTGTCGAACGACGAGGAGATCGGCAAGAAGATCAATTCGACCGTCTTCCCCGGCTTGCAGGGCGGGCCGCTGATGCATGTCATCGCCGCCAAGGCGGTGGCCTTCGGTGAAGCGCTGACGCCTGAATTCAGGACCTATGCCGCCCGTGTCGTCGAAAACGCCAAGGTGCTCGCCGAAACCCTTGCCTCCGGCGGTGTCGAGATCGTCTCCGGCGGCACAGACACCCATCTGATGCTGGTCGACCTCAGGCGCAAAAACCTCACCGGCAAGGCGGTCGAGGCGGCACTGGGCCGCGCCCACATCACCTGCAACAAGAACGGCATCCCATTCGATCCGCAGGGGCCAGCGGTGACTTCCGGGGTCCGGCTCGGCACCCCGGCCTGCACGACACGCGGTTTCCGTACCGAGGAGTTCCGCCTTGTCGGTCGCCTGACCATGGAAGTGGTCGACGGGCTTTCCGCAAATGGCGAGGATGGCAACAGCCGGATCGAGAATGAGGTGCGAGAGGAAGTCGAGGCTCTGGTGCGCCGCTTCCCGATCTACGACTAAGCATGATCCCGAAAAGTTGCAGACTTTTCGGACCAAGATCATGCGGCAAACAAAAGGATAGAGCGGAATGCGATTCAGTCAGTTCGCATTCCGCTCTATCCAGGTCGCGCTGGAGCCTGTGGGAAGCCGATGACCGCTGTATGGAAAGTTCAGCATCCGGGTTGGGAGACCGATGTCACGCCCATGACGGGAGAGAAGAAATTCAGGGTCCTGATCGCGGAACGCAATCCGCTGGTCGTCGCTGCACTCGGCGACATGATCCACCGCGACAGCCGCTTCGACATGGTCGGCTCCGTGCAGGCTGGCGAGGCATTTCTCGAAGCCGTTTCCCAGGGAGAACCCGGCTTCGATCTCGCTGTGCTTGGCTGGAAACTTGCCGACATGGATGGAAGCAGCGTGCTGGCCGAACTGCAGCGCCGCAACCTGCATGCCCGCGTCGTCATTTTCTCCAATGACCACGACATCGCCATCCTCAAGCAGTGTGTGCGTCTTGGCGTGCAGGGCTTCTGCTATCAATTCGACGATCCTGCCATCCTGTTCGACACGCTGATCGCGGTCGCCCATGGCCGCATCTGCATCCCTTATGTCGATGTCTCGCGCATCAACGACACACCGTTGTCGCGGCTCACGCCACGCGAACGCGAGTTGCTGGCGGTGCTCGCCGATGGCTGGACCAACCTGCAGATCGCCACGCGCACCGGCATCTCGGAGAACACGGTGAAATATCACCTCAAGAATCTCTACGACAAGCTGGACGTACGCAACCGCGCCATGGCGGTGGCGCTGTTTGCCAGCGAGCGCAACAGAGGTCCGCATCTGGGCCCGCAATAGGCAATTTCAGGAAAAGTGCGTAGCGGTTTTCCGTCCGGAATTGCGTTAAAACAAAAAACTAGAGCGCTTCCGCGTTTCCGTTGAAAACGGAAACGCTCTAGGCTCAGCCGGCCAGGCCGACATCTTCCCCACCCGATCTGTAAGTGCTGCCTTTCGCAGCGCAGCAGCGAACTGATGCGCCGCAACATGCGCTTTTCCTTGACAGTTTGTCGCAGTTTCTAAATATTCCCCTTGGGCAAATAGTTTTCTGCAAAATCAACAACGATGCCCCGCAGTCGCGCAGCCTCATGGGAGGGGAATATGGATGCGACATCTAGCCAGCATGCTGGTTCGACTAGCTTTGACGAACGAATAGACAGAATGCATGGTCGTGATCGCCTCGGCGCGATCGCTTTCGTGGCTGCGACCTGGATCGCGATCCTTTTCGCCCTTTTCACCGTCTGGCCCTACATCGAAGTGCCTGGCATCCGCGCGATCCTGGCGATTGCCGCAGTCCTCGTCCTCGGCCTGAACACGGCCGCCATCGCGGCGATGCTTCGCCACTACAGCGACGACAAGCACTTCATCTACGGCCTCGACCTGAAGCATCTCGACGAGATGCGCAGACGTCGGACTTGAGGGGAAACCGATGGCCTACAAACCTCCGAAACAGAGCCTTGCCGGGCAGATCTTCGACGTCTTCGTGCTTCTCGTGCTGACCGTCGGCGCACTCTACATCCCGCTCTACATGGGACTGGCGGGAGCCGCCAAGACACCGCAGCCGATCGCCAACCCGACTTGGGAAGCACTCGGCCAGAACGCTACCGAGCAGCAGCAATGGGCGGCACTCGGCATAACCGATCCTGCCGCCGCGAGCGACATCATCACCGCCCGCTTCGACTACTCCTTCAGCTGGGTCGCACTGATCGTCATGGCCGTCTTCGTCATCGGCTATTTCGTCATGGTCGTGCGCCTGTCCGACAAGGAATACCGCGAAGTCATCGAAGAACGCTTCGGCCCGAAACGATAGGAGCGCGCGATGGATATCTGGAACATCCTTGAATACGCCGCCTGGGCGCTGTCCGCACTGTTCGGCGCCTTGATGCTGATCGACCTGATCAAGGTCGACACCACCTACGACAACGACCTGCTGACCTCCTCGCGTGAAGGCGAGATCGAGGCCACGGCAGAGCGTCACACGATCTAGGGAAAACGGCGATGGCAAATGTGACTTCAACCGCCGCGCCGGAGCGGCTCCAGCTTCTGCGCGTTCTTGGGCCCGCCCATGTCTGGGCGCTGGGCGTCGGCATCGTGCTCGTCGGCGAATATATGGGCTGGAACTTCTCGGTCGGCAAAGGTGGCATGATCGCCGGCCTCGTCGCCTGCTGGGTGGCCGGCCTGCTCTATACCTGTGTAGCGATGATCGATTCCGAGGTGACCTCCACGGTCGCCGCGGCCGGCGGCCAATACGCCCAGGCCAAGCATATCGTCGGGCCCCTGATGGCCTTCAACGTCGGCCTGTTCCTCGTCATGGCCTACACCATGCTGGAGGCAGCCAATGCCATCACCGTCGGTTTCCTGCTCGACACGGTGGCGGGAATGCTCGGTCATTCCGGCCTCAACCAGAAGCCCTTCATCATCCTTGCCGTCATGTTCCTGGCCTGGTTGAACTATCGCGGCGTGCTGGCAACCCTGACCTTCAATCTGATCATCACGGCGATCGCCTTCGTGTCGATCATCGTGCTGTTCCTTTCCGTGCAGTTCGGCGCTTCCGCCGTGCCACTCGACTTCTCGGCCATCACCAGCGACCCGCTGCCCTATGGCTGGGTCGGCATCGTCGCGGCCCTGCATTTCGGACTCTGGTATTATCTCGGCATCGAGGGCACCTGCCAGGCTGCCGAAGAAGTGCGCTCCCCTGCTCGCTCACTGCCCTACGGCACGATGGCCGGCATCATGACGCTGCTGATCGCCGCCACCCTGACCTGGTATGTCTGCTCGGGTCTTATCCCGTGGGAATATCTCGGCCAGGCGGGAACGCCGCTGTTCGATGCCGCACGTGTCACCGGTTCCACCGGCCTGATGATGCTGCTCTTCGTCGGCACTACCTTCGCCACGCTGGCTTCGGCCAATGGCTGCATCAATGACGCCTCGCGCGCCTGGTTCTCGATGGGCCGCGACCGCTATCTGCCAAGCTGGTTCGGCGCCGTGCACCCGTCCTACCGCACGCCGTACCGCTCGATCGTCTTCCTGGTTCCGATCGCGCTCATCTTCGCGCTCGGCGCCCCGCTTGACCAGGTGGTCACCTTCTCGATCCTGTCGGGACTGCTCGGATACACTTTCATGACCTTCAACATGGTGATGTTCCGCAAGAAGTGGCCGCTGGATACCATCAAGCGCGGTTACGTGCATCCGTTCCACCCGATCCCGGCGCTGTTGCTGCTGGTCCTTTGCGCCACCGCCTATGTCGCGGTCTTCCTCGGCTACGGCACGCAGCTCATCGCCATGATGTGCTTCTACATCGTCGCCTCGTTGTGGTTCCATTTCTGGCGTTATCGCTTCGTCAAGCGCGGCGACCAGTTCACCATGCCGTGGCCACGCCCGAACGGCTATTGAGATAGGGACACCGCGCGCCGGCCGGACCGGCGCGCGGTGTGGATCATCATGATGATCACCAACTTCGCCCTCGCCCTCTTTGCCGCAGTTGCCGTCACAGCCCTTGCGACGGTTGCCATACGCGACCGGCGCAAGCTGGCCGAACAGCGCCGCAGCCTGCTCGACCAAGCGGCCAACATCCTCGGCAACAGTCGGATCCGTCTCGCCCGTGACGGCTTTCCGATGCTCGATGGAAACCTCTCGGATGGCCGGCGGCTTCGCGTCGAACTGATCGCCGACACGCTCGTCTGTCGCCGGCTGCCGCAACTCTGGCTGAAGCTGACACTGACCGAACATTCGCCCCAGAGCCGACCATCGATCGGCGCGCTGTCGCGCCCGACCGGCGCCGAGTTCTATTCCCTCGTACACGAGCTCGCGGAATGGGTGTCGCCTCCACAGACCGACGCTTCCATCCTGATCCGCAGCGACGGCACCGCGACGGCAGCCGAGATCGAGCGAAGCAGCTCGATCTTCACGGCGCTGTTGCGCAATCCTGCGGTCAAGGAAGCCGTTATCACGGCAAAGGGCGTACGGCTGATCCGCCAGGCCGCTGAAGGCGATCGAGGCGCTCACCTGTTGCTGCGCCAGGTTCGTTTTCCCATCGAGGCAATTTCTCCCGATCTCCTGCGTACCGCCATCGCCGAAGCGCAGTTGCTGTCGGAAGCACTCGCCGACGCTGACACGAAAAGAAAAACTCCAGAGCACATGGAGGCCAAGGAATGACCCGATCAATCAACCCTTATGTGGTGCTGGCTCTGGCGATCGTGCTGCCCGGCGCCGGTCATGTCGCCATCCGCGAAGCACCACGCGGGCTGGTCTTCGCGTTCTTCGTGCTATTCTTCTCGGTGCTGACCTACATGACCACGACGCCGGAACAATCCTTCATCGGACGCCATGCCGGCGGCCTGTTTGTCTGGGCGCTTTCCATTCCTGACGCCTATCGCCGGGCACGCATGCGATATGCGACGGCCAATCGATTGGCCGACAGCCGATAACCACCCGATATATCCGTCGAAAAAAAAGCCCGCCGCGATGCGCGACGGGCTTTCTGATCGTGCCTGCATGGTTACCCATGCGGGCAATGTTTCACTCTGCAGCGACGGGCGAAGCAGTGCGCAGATAGGATTCGAGCGAATCGTCGAGTGCGTCCTTCCACGGCGTGTGATGCGCCGGCGCCATCGTGCCGGTGATGACCGACCTATAGGAATGGTTGCGGAACTCCATGATGCCGTGCTTCTTGTGTTCCTTCCACTCGAAGAAGGCCTGATTGGCGCCGTCGACGTCGAAGCTCGGATAGTCGGTTTCCGCGATCAGTTCCTTGACGTAGTCGCCCTGATACTCGATCGCATCGTGGGCATCCTTGCCGGCATCCTCGCGTGCCACGCGATCCTCGACGTCGGCAATCATCTCCTGCTTGCCTAACGGCAGCTTGATGCGGCCGAGGATGACGTCACGTGTCCACCAGGCCTGAGCGTCGAACATGTTGAAGGTGAACCACTGGTCCTGCATGCCGATATAGAACAGCGCCGGATTGTGGACATAGGCGACGCCCTTGTAGAGATCGGCGGTCGCCAGCCGGTTGGCCGTCCTCAGGCGCAGATCGTCGGGCAGGAACGGGAAATGGTGCTTGTAGCCGGTGCACAGGATGATCGTGTCGACGCGCTTCGTCGATCCATCCTTGAAGGTGACGGTGTTGATGTCGACCTTTTCCAGGAGCGGCCTCTCTTCCCAGTTGTCCGGCCATTCGAAGCCCATCGGCGCGGTGCGGTAGCAGTTGGTGATCGACTTGGCGCCGTATTTCCAGCACTGCGAACCGATGTCCTCGGCCGAATAGCTGGTGCCGACGATCAGGATGTCCTTGCCGGTGAATTCGCGCGCATCGCGGAAATCGTGGGCGTGCAGGATGCGGCCGTTGAAGCGATCGAAACCCGGGAACTCGGGAACATTCGGGGTCGAGAAGTGGCCCGAGGCGACGATGACATTGTCGAATTCCTCGGAATAGCAGTGGTCCTTCGGCAGGTCCTGCACGGTGACGGTGAACTTCCTGGTCTGTTCGTTCCAGGTGACCATGCGCACGACCGTTTCGAAGCGGATCCATTTGCGAACCCCGGCCTTCTTCACCCGGCCCTGGATATAGTCGAAGAGCACGGCGCGCGGTGGATAGGAGGCGATCTGCTTGCCGAAATGTTCCTCGAAGGAATAATCGGCGAATTCCAGGCCCTCCTTCGGGCCGTTCGACCACAGGTAACGGTACATCGAGCCGTGGACAGGCTCGCCATATTGGTCGAGACCGGTACGCCAGGTGTAATTCCACAAACCACCCCAATTGGCCTGCTTCTCGAAGCAGACAATTTCGGGGATGTCGGCGCCTTTCTCCGCGGCGGATTGAAATGCTCTCAGCTGTGCAAGGCCCGAAGGGCCGGCTCCAATCACGGCGACGCGCGCTTTCATACGGAAACACCTCCCAGTTCATTTCCATAGCGAAAAAATTTTCACTGGGATGATAATAACGCGATTTCACCGCTGTCAATAAGCTTCATGCTGCACAATGCCGGCAAAGCTTGCAGCGCCTGGCATCCATGACCAAGAGTGGACGAAAGGAGGAGACCCAAAATCCCGCAGATCGCCCACGCTGGTGAAAACCGAGACTTGCGTGGGGGGACGAAACAGGTATTCTCTACACTGAAATTATTTTACACACGGGCAAATTCGTGTGAGGTAATCATGCAGCAGACAGCCTATCCCGCCGTGGTTGCCGGGCCACCCCGGCCGAGCCTGATCTTCCAGCCTGGACTGCTTTTGCCAGGCACTGAACGCTATCATGTGCCGGGCGGGGGCGCGATCGTCATCGATATGGAAGTCGGCGACAGGATCACCATCCGCAATGCGGAAGGCGGCCAGCCCTGCGAACTGCTTGCATTCGATCAAACCGGCCGTGCCGATACAGGTATCATCGGCGCCAAGAGCAACAGCAATGCCGCCGGTCTCAAGATCCTGCTGCTCGGCGGCGATGACAGCCTGCGCGCCCTGCGCAACGGGCTGGAACGCCGGAAGCTGCAGCTTGCCAATGCCGAGGCACTGCGCATTTTCTCCGCAACCACGCCGGCGGGCACGGAAGAAAGCTTCACCGCGACGCGCGACGGTTCGCTTGTCGTCGCGGCTCCCGGCGGTCCGATGGCGGTGGATGAGCACGACACGGCGACACCGCTGGTGGTGATGGTGCGGCGCGCGACGATCCGTGCCAGGAGGACGTTCGATCTACCCGATCCGCTTGCCGATCCGGTGCTCGATCTCAGGGTGAAATCGCGCACGGCGGAAGCCTATTTCGTCAAGGCCGGTGACTACATCCAGATCATCGACGTCGATGGTCGCCAGTGCACCGACTTCCAGTGCTTTTCCGCGCGCAAGCTCGACAAGGGCCGCGATCTCGCACTCGACGTCACCGCCACCCGCTCGCTGATGGGCCATGCCTATCCGATGCCCGGTCTGCATGCGAAATATTTCGATCAGGATTTCGAGCCACTGGTCGAGGTGGTGCAGGACACCTGCGGCCGCCACGATGCCTTCGCGCTGGCCTGCTATGCCAAATATTACGACGACATCGGCTATCCCGGCCACATCAACTGCTCTGAGAATTTCAACGCTGCACTTGCTCCGCACGGCGTCACCGCACGCGGCGGCTGGATGGCGGTGAACTTCTTCTTCAACACCGGGATCGACGCGCATGGCGTCATGTTCTCCGACGAGCCGTGGTCGCGGCCAGGCGACTATGTGCTTCTGCGCGCGCTGACCGACATCGTTTGCGTGTCTTCAGCCTGTCCCGATGACACCACGCCGGCCAATGGCTGGAACCTCACCGACATCCACGTCCGGACCTATTCCGGACAGCACAAATTCTCCCGTGCGATTGCCAGACGAGTGACCCCGGACGCAGAGCCAAAGATGACCCGCGAAACCGCCTTCCATTCCAGCTTCGCCAAGCACACCCGTAACTTCATCGAATACAAGGGCTACTGGCTCGCCAATTCCTTCGCCAAGGAAGGCCCCTTGCAGGAATATCGAGCCTGTCGCGAAAAGGCCGTGGTGATGGACCTTTCCGCCCTGCGCAAGTTCGAGGTCACCGGCCCGGATTCCGAAGCGCTGCTGCAATACACCCTCACCCGCGACGTCAAGAAGCTCGGCATCGGCCAGGTCGTCTACACCGCCATGTGCTACGAGCACGGCGGCATGATCGACGACGGCACCTTGCTGAGGCTCGGCAAGGACAATTTCCGCTGGATCGGCGGCGACGACTATTCCGGCCAATGGCTGCGCGACAAGGCCGAGGAGTTGGGCCTCAAGGTCCTCGTGCGGTCTTCGACCGATCAGATGCATAACATCGCAGTGCAGGGTCCCAAGAGCCGCGACATCCTGAAGGACATCGTCTGGACACCGCCGCATCAGCCTTCGCTGGCCGAAGTCGAATGGTTCCGTTTCACCATCGGCCGCATTGGCGATTCTCAAGGCGTGCCGATCGTCGTCTCGCGCACCGGCTACACCGGCGAACTCGGCTACGAGATCTGGTGCCATCCGCGCGATGCCGAAAAGGTCTTCGATGCCGTCTGGGAAGCCGGCCAGCCACACGGGCTGGTGCCGATGGGCATGGCCGCACTCGACATGGTGCGCATCGAAGCAGGGCTGATCTTCGCCGGTTACGAATTCTCCGACCAGACCGACCCGTTCGAGGCAGGCATCGCCTTCACGGTGCCGCTGAAATCGAAGACCGACGACTTCATCGGTCGCGAGGCTTTGATCCGGCGCAAGGAGAACCCCATCCACAAGCTCGTCGGTCTGGAGATCGACAGCAATGTCGATGTCGGCCATGGCGATTGCGTCCATATCGGCCGGGCACAGATCGGCGTGGTGACCTCCTCCATGCGCTCGCCGATCCTCGGCAAGAACATCGCGCTGGCGAGAGTGGACGTCACACATTCCGAAGTCGGAACCGAAGTCGAGATCGGCAAGCTCGACGGCCAGCAGAAGCGCCTTCCTGCCCGTGTCGTTCCTTTTGCCCACTACGACCCGCAGAAGACCAGACCACGCTCCTAGAGCGCCGCGCGTCCTTTTGGACGCTCAAAGGTCGCTCTAGCACCTTGATTTGGCGCACGACGGTTGGCGTACGCCACCCCGGATGGCGCAGGCCCCTTTCCGAAAATCGATTCCGATTTTCGGGGTCATGCGCTGAGGCCGTTTGCAGGCGGATCGTTTCACTCCCTGAGCGATCCGCCTTTCTTTTCGATGGCACGGACCATCCGTTTCCAGACGTCGTCAGCATGGCCGAAAGGCGGACGATTTCCACCGAAACGCACCTTGCCTGTCTTTTCCTTATGTGCAAATATCTTTCCCAAGATGCAAGGCGAGCCATTCTACATCCATCGCCCAGGCGTCACGAAAGCTCACTCGAGACGATGAGGCAGCCGTGCCGAAAGTTTTGCATGACCTTCATCAGGGCCACGCCCCGATCACCCTCCATCAGGCCTTCCAGGATGCCATCGACACACTCGAGGGAGACGGCGACACACAGGAGCCCGCGGTATTCGTCGAGGGCTGCGCGGTCCCGGTGACCGCCGTGTTCGGCGCCATGCTGGAGTGCACCGACCTGATGCCTTTTCGAACGCGTGAATCCATCAATGTCGTGCTCGCTACGGCACGCGAGGGCGCATTGATCGATAGTGGCGACATCTACGCGCGCGGTGCGCGGCTGATGCTCTCCTACTGCCGCCAGCGCTTCGGGAACATCCCCTCGCCCGGCTGTCTCGATGCCGGCGATCTCCCCCAGCTCGCATCGAACTGACAGAGGACGTTCCATGAGCACGATCATCGACGGCAAGGCTGTCGCCGAAGAGCTGGTCGCCGGCATCAAGACGGCGACACAGGATCTTGTGGCAAAAACAGGAATGCAGCCCGGTATCGCCGTCGTCATCGTCGGCGAGGATCCTGCCAGTCAGGTCTACGTTGCTTCCAAGGGAAAGAAGGCCAAGGAGTGTGGCTTCCACTCGGTCCAGCACACGCTACCCGACGACACATCACAGGAAGATCTTGTCGCGCTGATCGAGCGGCTCAACGCCGACGACAGCATTCATGGCCTCCTCGTGCAATTGCCGCTGCCTAAACAGATCGACGCTGGCCGCATCATCCAGACCATCTCTCCGGACAAGGATGTCGACGGTTTCCATTTCATCAATGTTGGCAAGCTGGGCGCCGGCGAGTTGGAGACCGCTTTCGTGCCTTGCACGCCCGCCGGCTCGATGCTGCTGATTGAACGCGCATTGGGTCGCGACCTGTCCGGTCTCAATGCCGTCGTCGTCGGCCGTTCCAACATTGTCGGCAAACCGATTGCCAACCTGCTGCTAGCCGCCAACGCCACCGTGACGGTCGCGCATTCGAAGACGAAGAACCTGCCCGATCTCTGCCGTACGGCCGACATTCTGGTCGCCGCTGTCGGCCGCCCGGAAATGGTCAAGGGCGACTGGGTCAAACCCGGCGCCGTCGTCATCGATGTCGGCATCAACAGGCTGCCCGCCGGCGAAAACGGCAAGGCACGGCTGGTCGGTGACGTCGCCTATGACGAGGTCTTGCCTGCCGCCGGCGCCATCACCCCCGTGCCTGGCGGAGTCGGGCCGATGACGATCGCGCTACTCATGTCGAACACGCTGGCGTCGGCCAGCCGCGCCGCTGGTCACCGGGCCTAGGCAAGCCCAGCGGTGAGACGCAGGATTTTGACACAGGCCCGACTCTACAGTTTGGGCAGCCGGAACAGATAGAGACAAGGGAGGAGAGCCCTCATGGCCGAATACAAGAGTGACATCGAGATTGCGCGTGGCGCGAAGAAGCAGCAGATCCAGGCGATCGGTGCCAAGATCGGCATTCCGACCGAGCATCTTCTGCCCTACGGCCATGACAAGGCGAAGATCTCGGCCGAGTTCATCAAGTCGGTCAAAGGCAACAAGGACGGCAAGCTGATCCTGGTCACCGCCATCAACCCGACACCGGCCGGTGAAGGCAAGACCACCACCACGGTTGGTCTCGGTGATGGCTTGAACCGCATCGGCAAGAAGGCCGTCGTCTGCATCCGCGAGGCCTCGCTCGGACCCAATTTCGGCGTCAAGGGTGGTGCCGCCGGCG